>WNGL01011939.1_pt1 | contig 15116 bp, 14 predicted proteins | sample 5400591 | NCBI WGS metagenome assembly WNGL01 (sample SAMN13153377, study PRJNA577476) | soil metagenome | isolation source: 80 cm soil or saprolite under Garry oak tree replicate 1 | place: USA:California | collected 2016-06-15
CGTCCACTTCCGACTGAAGCAAACGGAAATCGTAATATTGGTGATATGCGGCTGTCTCGTGTCTGCGCATACAATTTTTTACGAATTCCGGAGGCGCGATGTGATGAAACTCATCCGCATCGACACGCAAAAACCAATCGCCGTTATGCATGTTCTGTCTCGCGACGTGAAACATGTAACTACGAAGGCGTGTCTCCGAAAAATAAACCGGCTCTTTGCGAATCGGCACAATCCGTTTGTCGCGGGAAGCAAAGTCCTGCACGATTTCCCATGTATTATCGACACTGCCCGTATCAAAAACATAAATGGCATCCGCCCATCGCAGCATGTGCTCCAAGCATTGGCCGACGATGTCGGCTTCGTCACGGACGGGAAGTAAGGCGGCAAATTTCATTCTGTCGTACGGGTGGCAGTTCGAGTTGCCCCATGTGCAGAAGGTCGTTTCGCAATGACCTTTCCTCTTCCACGCTATTACACTTTAGGCTGTGGACCCATGCATACCCTCTGCGAATTAGCTCTTCTGGAGGAAATGGCAGTCGTTGATACGATATGGCGAATGTCCCTCCCGGCCCATTGTCATCGATAGCTTGGAGGTCGAACGCAGCGCACAACAGGCCGAAAATAAGATCATAAGTCAGGTCAGTTTTAAGCCAAAGACCGTGCCTTCCTGTTAGCTGATGTTGAACGTACGCTTCGTAAAACGATGCGCTCACCGCAAACGCGCCTCCCTGCGGAGATGCGACTTCATGCCACCGATTGTTAAATGCATTCAGCAATAATCGACGAATCGTTCGATTGTTGCTGAAGAACGCAGTCTCGAGTCGAGGGAATGGCGTGCGGCGAAACCGAAGCCTTCGGGACCATTTAAAAAAATGGTCTCGCCAGGTGCATTCTGGAGCGGGCTGACCTGTTGGATCAGCCTTGATTCCAGACGCGATAATTCCAAGATTGGCATTTGCACGAAACTGGTCCGAAAGGCCGCCGGCGAATGAGCGCAACAAGAGGCAGTCCGAATCGATCATAATGATGAACTCCGGGGAGTCGCTGCCAAAAGCTGCCTCGAAACCAAAGAGGTAGTTAGTAGCCAGCCCACCGCGCCAATGATGGCCACGAAGCTGCCTCGGACTCGGATAGATCTGAAGCTTCTTATGTCCGAGCAACCTTGCTATAGATTCGTATTCCCTCGCAGGCTTGCAATCGTCTAGAATGATTAATGAAAGAAGGTTGTTCCCTTCAACCTTTGCGAGCGCAGCAGCTATATAGTGAAGCCGCTCCATTTCGAATGGATCCGGCCCAAGCGAGAGCACGACTGAGAATGCACCAGCCATCAAGAAGAGCTGCCCGATTTAATGCGCTCCGCCAACAACATCGCCCGAGCAATTGCTTGATCCATATCGTAATAACGATAATCACCAAGGCGACCACATACTAACAGATTGGGCGTGGCGCGGGCACGCTCGCGATAAGCTTCGTAGAGCTCGGAGTTCGCTTCATTAGGGAAAGGGTACTCATAATCACTCGGGTTTTCGGCTGTAACCGTGGTTTCCTTTGTCACAACGCTTCCTTGAATTCGTTCGGCGAATTCGGGCTGCATCATATATTTCCATTCGATGCTACGGAGGTGAGCTGGCTCAGGAGCAGGATTGTTTACCTGAACGCAAGGTTGCACGTAATGGACATCCGGCAGGTATTCGTGTGAACGCTTCTGGCCGCGATACTTTAGCTTCCCAAGATCGAAGCCATAATATTCATCTATAGGCCCGGTGAAAATGATTTTCCTTTGCGCAGAAAAGGAATCGCGGGCCTTGAGATAATCGCAATTTAACACGATCGGGATTCCTTTGAGCATGTTGCGCATCAGAGCGGCATAACCGTCAACGGGCAGTCCCTGGTGACGATGATGCATCAAACGTGGCTCATCATCCGACCGAACATCGAAGCGTCGAGCGAGACGGACCGAAAGGGTGTGTGCTGGGACTCCCCACTGCTTTTCCGTATATCCTTTGACGAACTTTTCGTAGATGGCTCGCGGCATCATGGCGAGGGACGCTTCCTCGAAGTTCCGCGGCGTCCCAGTAAAGGCCGGTTGCCAATCATCGCCCGCGAGGCGCTGGATATAACTCGCTGCAATCGGCCAGTTCTCATATTTCCCATCGACATATGACTTCAAAACAGCCTCATATTTATAAAACCGACTAAAACGGTGCACGAACGCCCAGACGTTTTCGTCGTTGCAGCGAAAATAGTGAGGACCATAGGTGTGTATCCGTATTCCGCTGGGATGGCAATGATCGTGAGCGTTGCCGCCGATATGTGACCGCCTTTCCAGGATAAGCACAGAATATCCGGCGTCGGATAACAGCCGCGCGATCACGCCACCCGTAAGTCCGGAGCCTACTATCAGATAGTCAGCTTTCACTGCATCCCGATCTCAAAGACCTCATGACTCAATTTCATTAATTTGGATCCTCGTCTGGATTCCCAATCGCGCCGCCTCAAAACGCACTCAGACTTCGCTCGAAGGGCCGCGCCAACCGCGGCCCAAAAAGAAGACCCTGAAGCGTCACGCGGCAGTTCCCGGTTTGTCGAACAATTGCGACGCTGATGAGACCGGCTGGCGCGCGAGCTTCATCCACGCGTAATAAACGCGCCATTCAATCGGAGACCGGTGGCGCAGACAGGTTGGAATTCCACGAAATGCCGACCACCACCAGAGCGGTTCCCGAATCGCCCAGGTCGCGCCCTTACTGCATGCATAGCGAAACTGCCGCCAGATGCGAAACAAGACGACGGCAAAGACATACGGGCACGGGCAGCGCATCAAGACGCTCCAAAGCTCATTGCGTGCATTCAAAGGATGCCTACGTAATCTGTTCCCATTGTGTGAACTCAGATGATGATGACGAATACTCAAGCGAGGATCGAAACAAACAGTATAACCCGCCGCATAACACTGGAGCGCGTAATCCGGTTCTTCATAAGCATGCTCAAAAAAAATCGGATAACCGCCAAGGCGTAGGTAGGTTTCACGGCGCATCGCAGCGGCACAATTTGGATAAGCAGAAACGAGATGCGCGGGCGACGATGGTAATTTAGTTGGATCTGCCGATGCTCCGCCATCGCGGAGCTCCGGGAATGTGATTACGGCTGCACCTGCATGTTGCCCGACGACAAGCTGCAATCTCGTGAAGAAATCTCGATCAAGCGGGTAACTGTCATCATCGAGACTAAGAACGATGTCGCCAGAAGCGGCGCGCAGCAAGCGGTCACGTGAAAAGACCGAGCCACGGGCGGAATCGTTTTCTAACAATATGCAACTGGGAAAGTCTTGCCGCACCATTTCGCTTGTTCCATCCGTACAGCCGTCGGCACAGATGAGAATTTCATCGGCTGCCGGCTCAAGTTCGAACAATTTCCCAAGCGTTCGCCGCAATTCTTCGCGCCTGTTGCGCGTGGTAATCATGATCGAAGTTTTCATGTTCCTATCGAATCATTTTCGACCGCGGCGAACGATTTGAGCGCGGAAATTAAACGCTCGCCGTAGCATGCCCATGTAAAGTTCCGCGCCCGCTCACGCGACGCGCGAGCCATCCGGTCGCGCTTTTCTCGGTCTTCGATGATCTCAACAATTACATTCGCGAGTACTTCAGGGTCGCGCGCCGGAACAATTCTCCCTTCAATCCCATCACGCACGACCGCCCGCGCTTCTGGCGTCGTCACAATCGGAACTCCGCACGCCAGCGCTTCGTAATTTACCTCGGGTCCGGTTTCGGCCAGCGACGGCATCGCGAACAGATCAGCAGCAGCGAATTCGCGCGCCATTTCCCCGCGCGGAATTCGCCCAAGAAATGTTACGTGTCGGCACGGCTTCTGATTTGCGACCGATCGTTGCACGTTGCCCGCGACTCGGAATTCATAATGCAAGCCACGCGCCGCCAGTTTTTCCGCTGCCATTGCGAAGTAATGAATACCCTTGCGCAGCTCCGCTGTGCCGGCAAAGAGCACCCGGCCATGCACCGGTTCATTGCACACGGATAGCAATTCGGGATTCACGCCATACGGGACAATCGCAGTACGTTCCCGCGGGAATCCAAAATTTTGGACTAAATCGTCGCGCGCTGCTTCCGACGGGCAGATCGCGAAATCGGTGAGGGTGAGCACCGCGTTTTCACCACCACGCTCTCGACGGATCGCGGCGAAGTCAGGTCTATCCGGTTCCCAGTCCGGAAAATTTTCCCGCTCCTCCGCCACGATGCGCTCCGTGCTCAGGGGAATATAAATTTCAGTGACGACGGTGAGACCGCGCTGTTTGCCTGCCGCAAAGAGCGGACTGCATTCGCCCAGCATGGAGTACATGTGCGTAGCCTCGCCAAAGCCGCATCGTGTCATAGCGCGACCCAGCGCGCGCGAAAAGCGCATCAACTCGCGAAAATCTGCGGCCGGTGCGCGCTTGTTCGCTAAGCGACGCAAGGTATGAACAAGACTCAAACCAGGGAAAGTTGTTGTCTTCGCGCGAATGCCCGGCGGCAAACGGCGTTCCGCTAATCGTGGCGCGGGGTTATCTGGGAACGGCAACATTGCCCCGGTGGAAAGCACTTTTCCAAGGTCGAGATCCCCAGTGATGTCGGTGTAGAAATGTTCCAGCATTCCGGCTTTTTCAAGAATTGCTGGGACGGCGTAACCTCGCCGCGCGCCAATCTGAGCGACGATAAACTTCATGAACGGCCGAGAGAGGCACTAATCGCCAGCCACGCCCGATTTCTCAGTTCCACAAGATCATGGACCCGCGGTAGCAACGTGTTTAACAACGCGCGATGAAAATGCCAGCGGGCGGCGAACATCATCACCGCTAACACGATGCCCTGCGACCCGATCATACCGAAGACCACACCAAGAATGCCAAACACCGGCGCAAGTAACCAGCCAACCGCAATCATCACCAGCAGGCCGGCCGCTCTCGCTTCCAGTCCAATGAAAGCGCGTCCTTGTCCCCGCATCGATTCCTCCAGAATCGTCGCCTGTCCCGCCAATGCAACGGCGGGAATCAGGAGAATAGCTGGCCAGATCGCGGACCGGAACGCCGCCCCATATAATAGCGGTAACATGATCGGAATGATGATCGCGACACCAAGCCCGGCAAGCAGCCACGTCCAGGCAGTGAACCGAAACATTCGCGCGATGCGATCAAAACCTTCGCGATCTTTTGCCTGAGTGGACATCCCAAAGCTCACGGTCCCTGCTGCGCCCGCCAGGCTGTTCACGACAGAGGCCGCAGTCAGAGCAACGGCATAAAAGCCAAGTTGCGTTGTGCCCAGCAGATAAAGCAGCAGCGCTTTGTCGGCGGATTGCGCAAGCGCACCGAGCAATCCCGCCAAACCGTACGGGAACGCCTCGCGAAAAACGGCATGCACGGGCTCCATCGGGCCTGGAAGTGGCGCGCGTTGCACTGCCAAGCTCACGCGAGCGAAAGCGACTGCGGCGTTTGCGATAAGCAAACCTATGACGAACCAGCCGACGTTGCGAACTCCGGTAAACCACAAGACGACGACAAATAGCAGGTAAACAGGATTCACTATCAGACGTGTCCAGTTCATCTGGGCAAACCAACCGGCCCCCTGATCAATCGCGATCATCGCCAAGGAGATTTGATTGAAGATGATGAACGGAACGAAAACGTAGGCCGCGTTCTGGACGACTGTATCATTGCCCGGCAGAAGCCACGGAATTGCCGCAGCGCAAAGCACCGCGGTGACAGTTCCAGTGAGCGGTGTGAGCAACAAGCCGGTCCTGATCACTCGCGCGAGATCATGGGCGCGGCCGGCCCGGCGGGCCACCGCAACGCTAACACCCATTCCACCCATAGCTGCGAACAATCCGGGCCAAAGAATGGCAGCGGCGAACTGCCCGCGTCCTACAGGACCGAGCAACCGCGCAACCAAAATTCCCTGAACAACCGTGCACGCCTGGATGACAACATTGGTGATCAGCGTGGAAGCGAATTCCCGCGAGCCAATTGGACGAATTGAGGGCGCGCTTGCGATGCCACCTGCAACAGCCTCGCCCTCGGGGACGGCTTCCAGGTTGGCGTCAGGGTGGGAATTCATCGCGTGCCATATGATACCCCGGTAGGGCGAGATTCTGTCGAACGAACGAACAAAGCCGATTTCTGAATTCTGATCTCTGGCTTTTGATTACCGCCTCGCTTCTTCGTAGAGCTTCTTGATTTTCGTAGCTCCAGCGTTGTCATACCAGCAATTGAAAAGGAGGATGTCGCCGCTTCGGACAGCATTTAGGAGAGAATTGTGATCCTCAGGCCGGTCGCCGTCAGGCACCATCAGCACGCTAAACGCCTTCGGGTAAACCATCCGTGCGCCGGCTGGCGTCGAGGTCACCTTGTGATGCACGTAGGAATTAAATGGTGCCGTGTAAGCAAAGTAACGCATCGATTCGTTTTCAGGAATTAACAGAACATCGGGATATGCGTCCGCCACGTCCTTGAAAACGTCCGGACTAAGAGGACGACCTACCGTGGCGGTTGAATCCACATAGAAAAGCGTGCAACCCCACCGCTGTTTTGCATAAGCAATCTTCTCTTTCAGAATCTGTGCCGCATGTTCGTCGTCGACTGCCTGCTGCACGGGTTTGCCGTCGATTATCGTGACCTGTTGAGGACGAATGCAGAGCCCAACCTTTAGTCCTGCAACACGAAACTTTGCAAAATAGTCGTCAATCGCACTTGCCATACCTTCATCCCTGAACTCCGTTTCAGGGGCCAGAGTCGGCGTCAAGCGAGGATCGCCATAATAACAAGCTCCCGGGAACTCCTGCCCTTCCGGGTCCCAAGTAATCATTCCCTGCGCATGGGCGTCCTTTAACACTTTGATGCTTTTATCTGCCATTCCTAGCAGAGCTTTGCGAAAGATGCCTTTGCCTTGGTCGGTTGTGATGTCGATCTTGCCCGAATTCAGAATCCAGCGGCGCGGATTGGTTGCTGCGTTGATTCCCGAGCTGGACAGGAAGATCGCGCCAATGGGACGACGATCGGTCCAGTTTATTCGGAATGGATACTTTTCTGCATAGCGCTCCAGAACGTCGTGCGATAAATCTGGCACGCGCGAATTTGCTGGCCCAAAGCGCAGCGAAATATTGAAGGTTTCGGGGCTGCCCGGCTTGATTCTATGGCAGTTCATGATGAATGGATAGCTGGTTTTGGCCGGCGGATTCGTCGAATACGGCACACTGAGGGAACACTTGAGGTCATCGCTGCAAAAGTTGAGCGCGCCGGTTCCGTAATCGACTCGGACAATCGGCACAACAAACTGCGGATCGGCAACCGCGGGGTACTCGTATAGAGGGCGCAGGGTTTCTTTGAATCCGAAGCCAAACATGCCCGCTTCAAGTGTGCCCCCGTCCGGCACACTCGGAAAATTCAGCTCCATCAAACGAAGCGAAAGTTCATCGAGCTCTTCCGTGCCGCCATTCGAAACTTCAATTCGCATCGTGAGTCTGTCGCCTTCTTTGCCGTAGGCGCAGGAAACGCGCCCCCATGCATAGGCCAGCTCGATTGAATTCGTCTGCTTATTGGCTGTTATAACTGGTGGTGACTTATGCGGCAGAAGCGCGTCCAGCGCCGCGCGAAAAACAGATTTCCACGGCTGTAATTCTCCGCTCTGAGGCGAGCAGAGGAGCGATTGTCCGTTAAAAGAGAGCGAATCGAGACCGCGCCCCCCAACGGAGAAATCCAAGCCTTGTTTCGCGCCAGGAGATTGAAGGGCGGGTGACGCCTTGGCCTGGTTGCGTTGTGACTGCGCATTCGTCTGGCCGGCGCTAGCGAAAGCCCCCAGCGCAAAAAGCACCACAAAGGAATGATGAGTAATTTGATTCGCTCTTTTTCTCAAAGCCGAAATCTTTCACCATTCACCGGTCATTAGTCGCGCGCCTCTTGCTGCTTCTCATCGGCGGTACATTCTCGCCGTATTTCCAAATGAGCCAGGGGAGTTCAAAAGCTTGCGCTAGCCGCGGGATGAAACGGCGCGGCTGCGCGAGTAACCGCAAGAGCCACCCGAGATAAAAGCGGTCGACCCAATCTGGAATTGCAACCTGATCGCCCGTAATGAAGCCAAGCGCTGCACCTGTGCAATGGATCGCCGGCCGATTGGATAAGTTTTCCCGGAGATAATGTCCAAGCTTTTCCTGCGGCCCACTGCCGATCGCGATCACGACGCACGCCGGGCGGCGTTCCTCGACCCGCGCCAGAAGATTTCGATCTTCAATTTCCAATCCGTACTTCGGCGCGACATAGCAGTTGTCGATCTTGACCAGAAAAGCGTCCCGGCGCGACCAATCCAGCAATTTTTGGCGGGCGCGCTGGCTCGGCAAGATCCAGAAAATCTCTGCAGCACCCTCGCCTTTCAATTTCGCCAGCAATTGTTGCAAATATTTGAGACCGGAAACGCGCCGAATCTTTTCACGCCGCAGCAATCGCCAGATGCGAACCATCAGGCCGCTGTCAGCGATCGCGAGGTCGGCCGCGAGCATTGCGCGTCGATACGACTCGTCGTCGCGTAGCCGTCCGAAACAGGTACCGGAAGGCGCGACGAGAAAGCCGCCATGCCGAACCATCAACGCGACTGCTTCATCGACATTGCCATTGAAAAACCGGATACCGAGCACTTGTTGAGTGGCCACCGAATGAATATCCAACACTCAACTTCCAACATCCAACATCGAATACTTAAGCTGCAGTACAGGCGCATCGCCTCCGGATCTTGGAACTTTGCAGCCGGCACGGCTGCCTTTACCGCGGTGGCGGCACGCGTGTCGCGTGCGGTCGAAAAATCTGGTAAGATGGCCGCCCATGCAATCGGTCGTCGCCAAGAAAACAATCACGCGCACGCCCGCTGAAACTTCGCCGTTGTCCATCAGACATTTTTCGGCGCGCTCCGTCTTACCTTTTGTCTTTTTCGGTGCGCTCTGGTTCATCCTATGCCGGCAACTTAGTGGCGAATGGTCGGTTAATGAGCAATACAATTACGGATGGTTCGTTCCTTTTTTTGCGCTCTATCTTTTTTGGCTCCGCTGGGAAGATCGGCCGATTGAGGGACGATATCCGCCTCGCTCAAATTTTGGGACGGCACCGCGGCCGTCCCTCCAGATCGTCGCGATTTTGATAGGCGTTCCCACGCTTTTTCTACTACTGCCAGTCCGCCTTTTTGAAATTGCGAATCCAGAGTGGCGCCCAGTCGCTTGGATCGACGCCGCGTTGGTCGTGACGCTGACTCTCTTATATCTATGGTATGTGGGCGGCAGACCGTGGCTCCGCCATTTCGCGTTTCCGGTCGCGTTCATTTTCGTGGCGGTGCCGTGGGTGACGCCGGTCGAAGCTCCCATTATCCAGGGTCTAATGCGCGCCGTTGCCGCTGTCGCCGCCGAAACGATCGCCCTCTTTGGAATTCCTGCGCAACTGGAAGGAAACCTGATCCGGGTGACAAGCGGTTTAGTAGGCGTAAATGAAGCCTGTAGCGGCGTGCGTTCATTGCAGACGTCGCTCATGATCGGCCTGCTCTTCGGCGAACTGAAACGACTGTTGATCTCGCGCCGCATTGTGCTTATCGCCGGCGCGGTCGCAATTGCGCTTATCGCCAATTTCTTGCGTGCAACTTTGCTCGTCTGGATTGCAGCCACGAAAAGTATTTCCGAGATCAACCGCTGGCACGATCTTGCCAGTTACACGATCATCGGGCTTGTTTTTGTAGGCACGTTGATTCTCGCCACGCTACTGGGACGCAAAAAGGAACAAGGGAGAGCGAAGATGGAAGATGGGGACATCCAACATCCAACATCAGACATCGAACATCGAATCTCCTACTCTGCGCTTCCCGCGTCGTACCTTGTTTTCGCGCTTTGTTGGATCACGAAGAAGTGCGTCGCGTGCTCCGTTTCGATGAGGGACAAGCAGCTGTCTGGATGTTGCCCGCCGCTTCTTCGCAGGACGCATTGGGTGCGTCGAAGTCCAACACCGTTACTTGTCTTTTATATCTCTTCCGGTGGAAACCCGGCCGAAGCAGCGCACTTCTCGCAAACTTGCACCGCCCAGACGTCTGTTTGCCTGCGATTGGCTGGATACAGGTGGCGGACACTGGAGTGCGCAACTATCCAGTGACCGGCTCGTTTGCGTTGCCATTTCGTCATTTCGAATTTCGGCATGCCACATCCGGGATTTCAGCGCCGCAAATGGCGCACGCGTTCTATTGCCTATCGGAGGACCGCGTGCCGACGCCTTCTGCCGCTGGTGCCAACCCGCCGAAAATGGCGACTTCTCCTTCAAGCTGGACCCGCGGTGAACGCATTCGTGAGGTCCTCGAAGGGCGGCGACATCTGGGCCAGCAGGTGATGGAATTCATAGTTCTCAGTCGCGGCCCGACTGATCTGGACCAGGTCGAGGCGCGTTTTGCGCGAGCTTTGCCACAGCTAATAAAAATCGAGAGTAGAAAGTAGGACATGGCGGTCAGGGGACGACATGCAGAAAAGTAGAATGTCGGCTCCATTCTAGTTTCTACTTTCTCTTTTTTTGATTCATGGCTTCTGGCGATTTCATGCTCACGACGGAGGAGCTGCGGCTCAAACTCCGAAAGCGACGCCGTATCGTCGTGCTCGTGCTACTACTCGTGCTCGTGTTTATCACCGGATTTTTCGGCGCACATCCGGCGATGAACGCGATCAAGGCGTGGCAGGCGCGTCGCCACGCACAACGCGCGTTTACTCTCATCAATAAAGAGCAATGGATCGATGCGCGCGGTGAGGCAGTTGCGGCGTATCAGTTGCGCCCGACCGAGCCCCAAGCATTGCGCGCCGTGGCCCGTTTCCTTTCCCGCACGCATCAGCCGGAGGCGCTCGAGTTCTGGAAACAGCTCGCCAGCAAAACGTCACTTACGCGTGGGGACGTGCGCGACGAAGCGATGATCGCGATTATTGCCGGCGACGCGTCACGTGCGAATGCCTCGGTGCGCGAGCTGATTGGCTCACACGCAGAACCAGCCGATTGGCTGCTCTCCGCGCAACTCTCAATTCAAAAAAATCTGGGTGACGAAGCAAAACGTTACCTGGAGAAAATCGTGGCTGATCCGCGCGCGACGGAGAGCGAGCAGTTCCGAGCGACGTTGCTGCAGGTCGCGCTCGCACGCGACAACCAGACCGAGCGAGCAAACGCTCTCACGCGGCTGAAAAAATTAGCCGAAGGAAAAACCGCGACGTCACTCGATGCGCTTGTCGTTCTCGCACAGAGCGCGCGCTCTGTTCCACTTGGGGAGGCGGGCGCCACGTCGTCTCCCACCACCCCCAAGGACGCCACCCATTCTACAACCTCAGGGCAGGCTCCAGGCGTCCCTCCAATCACTGAGGACATCTCTCCAATCGTCGGCAAAGACGAAATCGTCGATCTTGTTCGCGCGCTCGAGAATCATCCGCTTGCCAAAGCGCAACATAAACTTCTCGCGCTCGATCTGCGCGTGCGCGTCGATCCGACGCAGCGCGAAGCTTTGATCTCACGCGCGATTGCCGACTGGAAAGACACCGAGCCGGCGGACGTCGCTGTACTCGCCGAGTGGTTGAACGGTAAAAACGAATTCCAGAAAACGCTCGACACTATCCCGCTCGAAAAAGCGCTGCGATCACGCGACCTTTTTTTGCGGTACCTTGATGCGCTCGGCGCGCTTGGCCGGTGGAACGAAATCAAACATCTGCTCGGGGGCGAACGTTTCCCGCTCGATCCGGTGCTACAAGCCATGTATCTCGCGCGTTGCAGTGGCCAGCTCGGCGAAAAAACTGCGGCCGGAAATAATTGGCGGCGCGCGCTCGAAGCCGCAGGGGGCGACGTGCAAAAGTTAATTACACTCGCGCAGTACGCGGAGAAAAACCAAAACGCTGAAATCGCCGAGGCCGCCTATAATGGCGCCGCGGCGACGTCGCCTAAGTTGCGCGTCGCACAGGATGGCCGCCTGCGGCTGGCGCAGGCGAGGCGCGACACAAAAAAATTGCACGCAGTCCTCGCCGACATGCTCGCGCTTTGGCCCAACGATGCCGCCATTCAAAACGATGAAGCATACACGCGTCTGCTTCTACTTCCGGTGGCCAGCGGCCAAGAACATGTCGATGGAATAAACGCGATCGAACAGCTCGCCAAAAAATTAGTGCAACAAAACCCTTCCAGCTTGCCCCATCGGACGCTGCTTGCGCTCGCGCGCCTGAAACAACACCGTCCCTTCGCCGCGCTCGAAGTTTACTCAAATATCCAAGTCATCCCAAACGCGCTCTCGCCCTCCGCCCTTGCTGTGCACGCCGCCGTCCTTGCGGCCAACGATCGGCGTGACGATGCACGTCACGAGATTGAGCAAGCACCGCTGGACAAGCTGTTGCCCGAAGAACAAACCGGCATCGCAGATCTCCGCTAGTGATGGCGAGCGACATCAAGCAGAAAGTCAGGAAGACCCGCAGAGGATAGGTCTGGATTAACCAGATGAGCAACCCCGGGAAGCAAGGCGTTCTCAGTTCAGATTTAACTGTCGTTAATCCTACAAATTCTGTCTGCTCTCGTCCAGGACACTGCCCCCTAAAAATTTTCACAAATATTGCGTAAATGTCTTGCTCGAAAGCCGGAGCTGTTACACTCTGGATTGACGACCCCATTCGCCTCCATCCGCATGCCGGTTTTTCCGCGACTTAAGGGAACGACCATACGCAAAACCGCGTTGTTGCTGATGGCTTTTGCAGTGTTCGGGGCTAACAAAGCCCTCGCGACGGACAAATCCTGGATCGGAGGGCGGCGGGCAGCCCGTCAGCTTGGAACATCACCATCAATTGGAGCTCTGGCACCGCCTGAAAACTAGCCGCAGAAAAATTTTGCGCGGCAGAATCGCAACTACTGTTACGATCACAATTGTGACGTTCATCGCGAGCGGAGCTGTGGCCACCGGCCTTTTGACTCTCGCTCCTAGGGCGACGCTAAAGTCCGTCAGCCTGATTGCGCGGACGTTGAATCTTGACTCGGCCGGAACGCAAGAAACAAGCGATCCATCCACCGCTGGTCCCACTGGCTCTCAGCACAGAGGGACGCAGGCCAGCGCGTTGACTGACGCGGGCAGAAGAATTTTCAATCAGGCGACGGGCACGAATAAAGGTTCCCCAGCCGGCACAAGGGATAAAAACGGCGTCTATTCCCGCCTAATTACTAATCACTCGTCTGGCACGGGCAAATCGCTGTCAATCAAAGCCGGTACGGGCATGGACGCCACTGGCGGAGCGAATAGTCATTCGGGTGGAGCAACTGTCGGCGGCGGAACCCTTGACCTCAGCGCTGATAGGGCGGTCACTAGCGGAACTGTTGCGCTGACCTCCGATACTACCGCCAGCGACGGAGTCACCGCAAACGGATCGACCGGTAGGAGGCCCTTGGCTCTCGATGCGATCATCACATGGCAGGGTGGCACGCTCGTCACCAACAACGTGTGGAATCTAGCTCTCAATTGGGTGGGCTTGATCCAGCCAACTTCGTCGGACACCGCGCTGTTTGACAACACGGCGAACTCAAACAACCTGGCGCCGAACATTGGCATTATCCCTACGTCGGTCGGCGCGATCACGTTCGCCAGCGGGACGACCAACGCTTACAACATCAGTGGCTCCGCTACGCTCACCGTGGGCAGTGCCACCGTCGCCGGGATCACAAATTCCAGCGCGACCAATCAGCAATTCAGTGTCAACACCGTCGCACTCGGAATCAGCCAGACTTGGGCTGTTCAGAGCACGGGCAATCTGTCGCTCTCCAGCGCGGTTTCGCTCGGTTCAAATACTTTGACCCTAAGCGGTTCAAGCACTGGCGTGGGCAGCGTCTCCGGCGTAATCAGCGGTGCCGGTACCCTGACCAAAGCCGGCAGCGGCACATGGACGCTCAGTGGCGCGAATAGCTATAGCGGCACAACGAGTGTTAGTAGTGGTACGCTACTGGTGAACAACACGACCGGCTCTGGCACCGGCACGGGCGCTGTAACGGTGAGCAACGGCGGTACGACACTTGGTGGAACAGGAACAATTAACGGCACGGTGACAATCAATTCAGGCGCCAGGATTTTAGGTGGTACGGGGGCGGCGGCCAGCGGTGCGCTGACCCTGGCAAACAACCTCACTTTGAACTCCGGCTCGATCATTGAGCTGGCGCTTGGTGGCGCTGGCGCACACTCGACTCTAGCCCGAACTGGCGGCACCTGGTCGTTTCAGTCCAACCAAATCTTCACCTTCATCGATCTCGGAGCGACCACTGGCGCTTACAATAATATTATTACTGATTTGGCGAGCGATCCCGGAACAAGCAACTGGACAATCACCAATTCCGGATTTGTCGGCACGTTTAGTTTCGATGGGGCGAATATCGATCTTGCGCTAACAATCGTGCCCGAGCCAGGTACATGGTTCGCAGGCGCGCTAGCTTTCGTCGCGCTCAGTTACACGCAGCGCCGGCGATTCGTGCGTGGCCGCGACAGACTCTGAGCCTCGCGGCACACTCGGCTGTTCGCGCTGCCATATCGGCGTTAGACGACGAAGAAGAAGCCGGGCGAGGCGTGTAATCTGGGCGGACATCTTGTCCGCGGTTATTGCCCTAGCGGAGTGCAACTCTGCTGGCGAACAGACTGAAAAGTCTGCATTCTGGAATTTTTTAACTTTTCCAGAACTTCGCCCCGCCGTTTCCGGAGAAAGGTGTGAGAACTGTGCCCACCAATCAAAGGGACGTTTCTCCTTGGCCAAACAATATGCATAAAACTATAATAACACTGCTCGCGCTTGTAGCGTGCAGCGGTATCTACGCGGCGGGCCATTCCAATCCGGTGCAGGGCGGTATTAACATTAATGGCAGAATCAAACCGCCGTTGGCTCCATTGACCGTGTTGTGCTTTAGCTCGACACCCGGGTCCATACATTGACGATCAGGGCTGGGGCCACAGGAACGCCTGCTGGCTTTTCCGTTCAGTGGATGAAAGCGGCCGACCTAGCCGCGCTCGGAGGCAGGTGGCCTTCGGACGGAAATAGCTTTTGTGGAGCTAATTTCACCGGTGTGCCTCAGTGCA
>WNGL01033092.1_pt1 | contig 15116 bp, 20 predicted proteins | sample 5400591 | NCBI WGS metagenome assembly WNGL01 (sample SAMN13153377, study PRJNA577476) | soil metagenome | isolation source: 80 cm soil or saprolite under Garry oak tree replicate 1 | place: USA:California | collected 2016-06-15
GCGGCATTGGTGGTGAGGCATTATGGCGGAGAATTGTCGTCTGACTTTGAATAGTCTGCTTCAAAGCGCGCCGAGCCACAGCCCGACATCGCTGCTTCAATCAAGCGACGATGGGGTGGGAGATGGGAATCGAATCCGCCCTGGAACGTAAATTCAACAACATACAGGGCAACGGATGGCAGTTTTCTGCAGGAAAAGCAGTGTAAGGCAGTCTTAACGGATTGGGAATGGATTGTGGGCGAACTACGGATTGGTCGCGTCGGCCTGGGTTCGGTGCGAATCGCGATCCCACTCGGTTAGGGGGACGCAACCAGGAAAGAAAGTCCCGGATACCTGCCTTCTGAGTCAAAAGCGTTGCCCGTCTGTTTGGCATGACCCACAGACTCTAAACCGTGCATCAAGCCGTAGCTGTTGCATCGTAAACATGCCTCGCTGCCTGCCGCGCGAATCCGAGAATTCTGCTCTACGGCTTCGGCTCAATCCTCAGCTTCACGCATTCGCTCCTCCGGCGTCGAAGTGTCCTGTGCTGATGCTGTCGCAGCGAGCATGGAGAAAACGCCCACAACAAGAATCCAGCCCCACGTCAGATGACTATTTCGCATGTGGTCTCCTAGCTAGCTGAAGCTTTCTCAATCCAGTACGATGCGAAGAAAAAAACGAAAGTAATTATCGCCGCTGCCGTGGACAGCCCACCACCACTTGGTACCTCGTTTGGCCGCAATCACCGGCAGCACAATCGTGGCCAATGGCACCAACCAGAAGAAGGGGCCTATTTTGTCAAAGACCGGTAGCAGGCCCTTCATCGACTTTGGAGCCATCATCAATAGCCACATAAACACCATGCAGACGATAGAAATCCATCCGAGAGAGTTGCACCACCGCCGTCTATCCGCCAATAAACGGCGACAAGAACACCAGCCGTGACTATACCATTTCCGCTGGTGCCTTTGATGATCGGGTTGTCGGAGTTTCCTAACATTACTATGGTTTCTCCTGCTGCTGTTCATCTGGCTGTGGTTGCTGCTGCTGTGGTTGCTGCTGCTGTGGTTGCTGCTGCTGTGGTTGCTGCTGCTGTGGTTGCTGCTGCTGTGGTTGCTGCTGCTGTGGTTGCTGCTGCTGTGGTTGCTGCTGCTGCTGCTGCGGTCCAGTAGCATTCGACTGATTTGGCTGCGTATCAGGCAATTGCGCACAATAAATATATTTCCGTTATTCCCAGCGAGCTATGAGCACTTCAGCGGAAGTGCTCCTTTCGTGAGGAGTTTTCATCGTAAGGAGCTTATTTCAGATGAATGACTAGTTTCTTGCTTTCGGCGCGCAGCTTTTCTATAGCAGCCATGCTGATCGTCTCTTCGGAGAGAGCACCCTTATACAAAACAGCGAAGGTTATCGTGGTTCCCAGTGGCTCAACATCGGCTTCACCTTGACCGTTCGTCTTGTACCACTGCTCAAACTCAGCATTCGAATCTCGGACGAGGACTTCAGCAGAGGGCGCAGGTTTGCCTTGTGTGTCAAGAATTTCCAGTTTTATTCGCTTCGACGGTCCGACAATTGCAACGTTGCCCCGGGTAGGCGAAACGTCTACCTTCAGTTCAAGTTCCACCGGCGTGTCACTGACAAAAAACTCGGTGATCTTAGTTTCGCAGATGCCGTAGGGCACGTCGCAATAGCTCGATACAGTCCCGGGGACAAGTCTCGCTCCGCGACACCCCCAGTCTGGTCAGTCAGAGCCCTGAAGATTTCTCCTTTGCCTGCGAGCGATTTGACGATCACAAGCACGTCGGGGAAGGCAGCCCCGCTCTGGTCCAGAATTCTCAGGCGCAGAGGAACCGCACTCGCTTCAGAGCAAACCAGCAACACTAAAACCGCTACGCAAATAGGCGCTCTTCTCATTGAAAAACTGTCTCCTGTCGCGCCGCTCTAATCGCACTGTTGGCCCTCGCTATCGCTGGTGCAGCCGTGGTGCTCGGGCTGTCTCCGCTCCCGATCAATGGGACTCTGCGGCTGATGGATAGAGCTGTTCTCCATTCTTCAGATGAATGGATGTTCCGTCCCACGATTCGATGTTCAGTTCATCCTTTAACGCTCCCCGACCTTTTTCCCGGAGAACAAAACTATCTCTTTTTAGGACCTCCCCAGTTCGTGGTTGGTAGATCGTGCAAATATTCGGCTCGGCTTTAGTGGCTGGGATACAGTCAATCCAATAGTTCCATCCCATGCCTACCTGCCTCACGGCAGAGAATCGCACACCTGAAGGGCGCTTCCAATAGGTATGGTTATCCACCCAGAGGGCAATCCCCATTACGATCACGATTCCTGCACAAACAAGCAGCAGAAGTCGAGTAACTTTCCTCATTGCTCCTCAACTTTCTTTACAAGGTCGTCCATTTCTTGGGCCAAACTATGAGTCGAGTTCGCCGTCGCATTCTGAAGAGTACCTGTAAATAGCGCTTGGTCCTATCTCGTTAAACATCCCGTTTGGGGTTGCTTGAGTTGAGTCCGTCACTAATCCACCCAGTTTTAGCTCATCCTCCGCGAACTCTGCGCAATTTGCATTTCCTGGATCGTACTTCTCATGCTTCTCGGACCGTTGAGTTGCATCATCATTGATTTTCTTTACCGTCCCATTGTCCCCCCTCTCCGATGGAAACGCGGGGCACGGACCGCAATACCTCAGGAACCAAAAGATGGCATTGCAAAGGGTGAAAGGAAGAGGTGGTTCTAGGATGTTCGCGCGAATACGAACGCCGGGCCAACCCGTCGGTGCGAGCCGTTTCAGCGAGCCGGGTTCAACTCCGGTTGCGTATTTCATCGGAGGCGTGCCGATAGCTCTTGTCGTCTACGATCACGTACCAGCGCCCTTTAAGAGATCGCCACCCACCGCCAATGCCGTCTTGCCTGCGCTGCATCCGCTTCCTCCCATGCAGGTTCCCGTCGCCGTGACATCGTCAGCGGCGAGGCAGCCGCCTTGATAGTGTCTGCTGCCATCCCCGCCGCGAAGGTCTTAAGCGCAGCCACCGCTGGGCTAGAGTTCACCGAGTTGTTTTGCACCTTGGCTGCATAACTGTTCAGTGCATTTGCGAGCGCTTGGTAGCAGGACTGCGCTGGCCAGCAATGCCCGTCGGGATCGGCATGCAGCAATGGATTGTTGCCAACATAACCATAAAGATTGAGCGAATGCGGGTTTCCAAACTCGGCGTATGGTACCGCTGCTGGCTTCGCAGCCCAATCGGGTACCATCATCTGCCCATCGAACTTGCGTAATACCTCGCGCCAAAGAAATCGAGGCCGCTTTCGGCATCGCCGGTGAACTTTTTGTAGGAAAATCCATTGCTTATGCTCGGCGTCGCCACCATATCGGCAAGCTGATCGCTACCCATGCCACAAGCGTATACATAAGAACGGAGAATACGACCAGAGCGAGTATCTGTCCTCCCCCATGTCCCGGTACGAACCGCGCCGTCAATGCCTCCGCAGGTTTTAGCAGCGCGACCGCAGCGTTCTGCATTGCCGAGAGTTTGGCTTGTCGGGGATCAATGGAAAAATCGATGGTCACCGCGATGCCGTTCAAAACGACGGAAATTAGGAACGAAATAGCAATACGCCGAAGTTGCCCGAACTGGTTCATTGTGATCGCCTCAGTGATTGCACGCAGCAGGATTTCCCAACGCGCACTGACGCGCGGCGTCCTCTTCGATAGGGTTGCTACTCATAACATTCCCTGACATCTGGTAGAAATTCTCCACGTATTGTGAGATTCTCCGGTCCGCTTCTGCCTTGAAAGTTGCTTCTGTAAGACCGTTTTTCTTTGCTTGCTCTGGATTGGCCTGCATGAAAGCGGCCATGGTCAACCTAACGGCTTGACCAAAGCCGGCCCAACTATCGCTTGGCGAATTCTCGCCTTGCCAGTGCTGAAATCCGCCATGAGCCGCTCCATACCAGGGCAGCGGCTGCCCAGACGAAGTATGCATCGGGGAGGTATAGTCTTCCACCGTGTGGATCGCATCACCTAGGTAAGCGAGAGAAACGGAGTTGAATTGTCCATTTTCCCCAAGTGTCGCACTGGCCCCAGCCATCATCGTAGCGACGTCGTCCCACATCTTGTTACTCGCTTCCTCAGCGGACTGGGGCGGGTTAGACTGGCCGTTGCTCATGGCGTGCCTGAATTGAAACTCGGGCGCTTGGTTCTTATCCATCACGTACTGCTCCGCGACCAGCTGTTTCAATTCTCCAGCAGACACGAGCCCTTGCAGCGCCACTGTGACGATCTCAGCGTGAACGTCGGTAGCCCAGTGACCTCCAACGTCCACTGATCGCATTGGTCGATTGCGAACGTAACTGTACAAGTTCCAGGATTGAGGATCTCCCGGGGCAATACCGTTCGGTGAGGGATCGGGAGTCATGAACCGGCCCAGACTGGAAGCGTCGTAGCGAGTGCCGAAGTTGTCGAGCCCGGACTCCCCATCCCGTTCTTTGCCGGTGAACTTATAGTTGTTGATATCGCTGCCCGAGACAACGCTCTCGCCGCCGAAGGGATAGTAGTCAGCCTCTTTCTGGACATTACCGAGATTGTCCGTAATCACGCTGGCTGAGCCGAGGTGGTCCGGGAAGTAGTAATGCACAGCTAAGTTTGTGTTCAGCCAAGTTCCGCCCGGATTCAACTGGCTCCTTGCGTGGCCGCCGTCTCAATGCGGTTCAGCGAGTCATAGCTGAACGTTTGCGTGCGGCTGGTGTTCAGGCAATTGCGAATGATGAACACGTTTCCGTTGTCCCCCGCGCCTCCGTGGAAGTCATACGCGCGATGCATGATGTTGCCAATCGTGGTTGGGCAGGAGATTGGCGTCGCTCAAGGGTGCTCGACCCATGAACTTGTAGGCTAAGAATACGCTCGGGTTCGGGCAGTCGCGCATGGCACTCATTGCATCGTTGTTGTACCCACGCCAATCGATTGCAGTTGAGTACGATCTTCGATTTCGTTTAGCAGGTGCTGAAAGGCATCGAAGCGGGAATCGATGACTAGCTTTTGGGAACCCGAGCGCAGCTCAATGGCTACGCCTTGCTTCTTATGCACTCGAATCTCCGTGATGTCCTTCCACTGGAAAGAGCGTGAGTACCAGAGAACCCTCTTCGTGATGCCAGTCTGGTTCGTAGTCACTGAGCCACTTGCGAGCCAGAGAGCTAGTATCACGAATGTCACCGAGATGGCGATCAGCACCCACTCAGGACGATGCATATCGTGCCATGACCACATTGACAAAACAATCGCGAAGACTCCGCCTGCAAGACCGACTGCGCGCCACTGCCGCTTGATCCCGTATATGCTGGTGCCGTCACGAGTTCTTGGAAGTTGGGCTCCTTTCGCACCGAATAGCCAGCGGGTCGCAATAACAATCAGCGCGACAATCGCCACTTGCAAAATGAAGCTGGCCGAGTTCTGCATGGTTAACACCGGAACGACTCCAAACGCTACTTCAGTCCGGATGCTCTTCCTGTTGCTGCTGTGGTTGCTGTTGCTGCTGCTGTGGTTGCTGTTGCTGCTGCTGTGGTTGCTGTTGCTGCTGGTTGCCCTCATCATGATAGCTTTCGCTGGCACTTTGGCCGACATCAATCGCCTTCGCAACTCCCGTGCCTATCGCAGACGCATTATTCGAATAAAAGTTGGCGGCAGCTTGGTCGCCACTAGCTGCTGCAACCCTTGCGGACCCATTAGCAATAAACTCGCCTGCTGTTTCGCCGACCTTGGCACCACCAATCGCACCACCGACCGCGCCACTGGCTGCGTCCTTAGCTACCTCCGTCGGGCTGAGAACCTCCTTTGCCGACTGTCCCTGAATCGTGCGATCAGCGATTCCTCCCACAACGTTGCCGCCGGCTCCAAGTGCGGCCGTTGCTGCGACCCCAGCCTGAGGTCCTGCAAGGCCAATCGCCGCACCTGTAACGGCTCCCTTAACTGCGGAGCCTCCTACTTTGTTCCAGTCAATCGACTGACCATGCAGCTTGGCCGCTATAATTTCGCCTCCACCACCGATCACAAAACCAGCGACGGCTCCGCCGATGACCGTACACCACGGGTAACAGTGCCCATCAATGTCAGCTTTCGATAGTGGATTGTTGCGAACATAGGCGTACAGGTTCAGGGATTGAGGGTCGCCGAACATGGCGTAGGGCACAGCCGTGGGCCTCGCGGCCCAGTCAGGCATCATGAACCGCCCGATGCTTGATCCGTAATATCTCGCCCCGAAATTATCCAGCCCGCTTTCAGCATCCCGTTCTTTGCCGTTGAACTTGTAGTTGTTAATATCGCTGCCGCTGACGACGCTCTCGCCGCCGAAGGGGTAATAGTCAGCCTCTTTCTGGACGGTGCCAAGATTGTCGGTAATCACACTGGCCGATCCCAAATGGTCGGAGAAATAGTAATGCACAGCCAGGTTTGAGACATCCCGCCGCGCCACTCGCTTGCCATTGAAGAAAACGTATTCCTCCGTGTTGCTACCTCCCAGGCCGCTTTCGGCCAGAGGATCACTTCCCATACCCGTCCAATAGAGCTTCCCGGTTGTACAACCTGAATTCGACGCTTGCCATCGCCGTCGTACACATAGCTGTATCCCGCCGTGGCCGTTGTGGCCGTCAGCCGGTTCTCGGCATCATACGTGTAGGTACTCCCCTGGCCATCATTTGTCAGGTTCCCCGCAGCATCGTAGGTCATGCCCACAAACTGATTATTGTTGCTGACCGCCTGCGTGAGCGTGGTCGGGCTGCCCTGCGTCGCCGTGATTTCGTGCAGGTTGCCCCAGGCATCAATTCCCGGCACAAACGTGGTCCCCGACATGTGGCCGAACATCTGCCCCCAGCACGCGGTACAAGTCGCTCCCTGCGTGGCTGCCGTCTCAATCCGGTTCAGCGAGTCGTACGTGACCGTTTGCGTGCGGCTGGTGTTCAGGCAATTGCGAACAATGAATACGTTTCCGTTATCGCCCGCGCCTACATGGAAGTCATACGCGCGGTGCATGATGTTGCCAATCGTGGCCGGACAGGAAACCCCTGCCAGACCGCCGGGTGCGTTGGTCCCATAAAACATCTGCACGGGCTGAAGGCGTTTGTTGTAGGAAAACGCCCCGTTAATGGTCCCTCCAAACGTGAGGGCAGAAGGCGCACCCTGCGGAGCGTAAGTTGCGGCGCTGACGTAACTCGTGCCGTCGGCAGCGATAGCGCTGACTGAGCGCCCGGCACTGAATCCGCCGAGGCTGTTGGCTGTGTACGTAATCACGCGCCCCGAGCCTGGGTAGGTGAGCTTGTTTAGCTCGCCATCTTTGTAGTACGTGTACTTGGTATTTTTATTGATCGCTGACGTGCCATTGATGATCCGCTGCTCGGTAAGGACTCTTCCCATGGCATCGTGCGCCCAGGCGCTCGCACCGGAGCCGTCACACATGGCTGAACGGTAGGAGACCGGATTCGCGTCAATCGGACTGAGCGCAGGCGGGACAGTGGTGCATCCGCTGAGGGCAACGCCATCATAGCCGTACTTCACAGTCGCAGTCGAAGGCCCGCCCGCATAACTCTTCTGCATTAAACGATTGAGAGCGTCGTAAGAATAGGTGGTGGCCACAGTGGAACTGGTTGCGGTCTGATTCGGGGCAGGCGCGGTTTTCGTCTGTACGTTGCCGTCCGCATCGTAGGTGTAGCCGCTGGTGCCCGGAGTATACGTGCCGATGTCACTTGCCGGACAGGATGCAGGCGTGTTGACGCTGGATGTTACCTCGGGATTGGCCGCACATTTCAGCCGCGAAAGCGAATCGTAAGTAAACGTGCGCGTCCGCCAACTGCTTGAAGCAGCGCCTCCCATCTGTGTGACTTTGGTGAGATTGTCGAGTGTGTCGTAGGCATAATCGGTTTCGTAATTCAGGCCGCTTGGGTCTTCCCATACCTTGGTCATACGCCCCAGAGCGTCGGTTTCGCTCTTTCGCTGCTGGCCAGCTTCATCGGTAACAGTGCTTGTAAGACCTGCCGTGGTTCCAGCATACGTCGTGGAAATCGTGGAGCCGTCGGTCTGAGCTACACTCGTGACCCGATCCAAGGCATCGTAGTTGGTCGTGGTCATCAGCCCGTGGGTCGCATCCGGGCTGTTGCAGTAGGGCGTGGAAACCTGACTGAATTTTCCAGCACCAACGGTAAAACCATAGCCGTAGTCCACTTTTACCAAGCCGGTTCCTCCGCCACAGTCGGGATCACGCTTTTGCGTTTGAAGCGGACGGCCCAGTGCGTCAAACACCACGGTCTCCGAGGTGTTCACTCCGGTAGTAACGAGATGCGAGGCGGTCACGCTAATATTTCCGGTGTCAATGTAGCTTTTCGTGGTTTGGCCACCATCAGGAGAGTTGACCGTTAGGTGCCTGTTAAGAAAATCGTAAGTGAATGCTGTTCCGGCGCGGGCATTCACAATGTCATTCTCGTCTTGCGTACTGCCGGTCAGACCAGTACAGCGATAATAGCTGCTTTTCGTACGGTGGCTGAGCGCATCCGTCGTCTGGGTCAAGAAGGCGAACGTGTTTGCCCCCAGCGTGCAGGCGGAATCTTTCCAGTTATCTGTGTAATCGAACGTGGTCGTGTGGAGCAGATGGTCTTTGCTTGTACGACGATTCCCTAAGTCGTCGTAGGTGTGATCTGTGTTCAGCCAAGTTCCGCCCGGATTCAGCCACTGAGCAACCCTGGTGCGGTTACCTCGAATGTTGTAGCTGCTGCCGAAATTTACGTAGTCATGATTTGGGGCGGGCGTGCTGCCCGTGGAAACTAGAGGCGAGCCGTCGTAGGAATACGTCTCTTGAGCTTTGGTCGCCCCAGAAGGACCATCATAAACAATCTTACTGCTGAGGCGGTCCAGCAAATTGAGGCTGGTGAATGTTGTGTTTGTGCCATGCACGTAGCTCGTGTGAGTTCTTCGGATGAGCGCTCCAGCAGCACCGGTCCCGTAGGAATATTCTCTACGTTCGACCGGGTTCTGTACCAAAACATCCAGCGTGAAGAGTGTCACACTGGATTTCCTTGTGCGTACGGTATCCCAATCAGTTTCTAATTTTGAGACCAAGTTCTGCTGATTCCATGTGGTTGTCTCGCGAATCGGAAGCGTGCCCGGCGTATCGAAGTACGTGAAAGGAGAATAGTCGGTCACAACTGTTTTCAAAAGCGCTCCCGACGTAGCTGAGCCTTGGTAGTACTGCATCTTTTGCGTTCCGTTAGTCCAAGGGTAGGTGTGAGTTCCGTCGTTTACGGTTCGAGTGCTGACGGCTCTTCCACCTTCACCAATCGCGCCCCACGTCCAACTGATCTGTCCGCCGGTCGGCAGGGTCATGGAAAGTGGTTCTCCAAAACCGGCCGTGGTCGGGTAAGAAATGGTATAGGTGAGGTTTCCGCCAGGCAAAGTGATCTGAGATATTGGGTTCCAATTGCCGGAATACTCGCCACACGAATCCCCGCCGGACAAACCACATAGCGAAGTCTGGATAGGAACCAGCTGCCGCTGAAACTGTATGGTTTGCTGAGTGCCCGAGCTGTCGTAGTACGATAAACTGTCGGTTGGAATGCTCGGCGCAGTACGTCCCATTGTATCAGTCAATGTCAGTCCGTCCGAGGAAAGGGTAATCTCATTCCCGTTGTTATCCTTTACGGCGACAGACCCAGCGGGTAGGAAATAGGCGGTAGTGCCGTGTTGATTGACCGCATACTTAGGGACGCCATTACTGGTATCCACAAACATCTGCCATCCCGAACCGTCGTTTGTGTACAGGGGCGTGCCCAACGGGGCCCAGCACTGGCCTTCCTTATCGGGAACAAAGTTATGCATCGTGCCATTGGGTTCTGTAACAGTGTAAGAATAAGCAATGTAGGTTGCGCCGCCCGGACAGGAGAGTATCGGGGCCTTGCGACCCAGACCATAGCCTGTAGGGCTGGCAACCCTCCAGGTCATGTTGTTTCTGGACATGGCGCGAACGGTGTCGTGGCAAAGACCTGTTCGCTGATTGCACTGTTCGTCGAAGTACCAGCCTTTATTGTCGTATATAAGTCTGTAATCAATAGGAAGCCCTCTACCCTTCGTTGACCATAGAGGAATTTCAATGTGCAGGTTTCCGTTGTTGAGCTGCACGGAGTCGAATTCGCCTGCAACAAATACTCCATTGGGCGGAAGGCCGATGTTTAACTCGTTCGTCAGGTCCTGGCCTGAGACACAGACGGATAGTGATGCGACGATGGGAATCAGCAGCACAATTCCACGACAAAGGATTGGTCGGGGCTTACATGACATTGGTCCGCATCCTCATTTCACTGTGGGAGGTTCAAATTCCGCATCAGGCAGGCCCACGTTGAAGGCCACGGAATCTAATTGGAGTATGGATTCCAGTTTCCCATCAAAGTAGGTCGTTTGCGTAAGCGGTACAAGAATCCCACTCATATCCTTGTAATTCGTAAAGAGAACTTCTACTTGAGTCACGGATTCAGAGTGATTCTCCCCGAACTGCGGATACGCTATCTTGGTGACGACGCTTATTCCGGTATCAACGTAGTATTTCGTTTGTCGAATCTTTTGGTCCCAATCTGTCTTAGAAATGGCGCTGACGACCAAAGGATGAAAGCCAACGATATCTACTGCTTTTCCATCCAACGTAGCGCTGCCAAGATACTCAATACTCATGTTAGTGTCACTGTACTTCCCGAGAGAAACCAGCGGAATGTGTTCCACCGTCTGAGCGAGAGTATTTTGGAGTTCCAGGTTTTGAATGGTTCCATCTGCCCTCTGCCGAGCACCGATTCCCATGTTTACGGTTCTTGTGACCTGTCCGTGCGGGGTCTGAACATCCGCTCGGGTTTTGTCCAGTCCCTTGCTCTTAAGGACAATGGGCATAGAGATGGGACTCGGATTGTTCATGTAAACGACCACGGTGCCGTTGGCGACTGAAGGTTGTGGTTTGTTGGGCCGCGGTCCCGTGACCGAAGGAATGCAGTAGTAGGGTGATGCTGACCAGAAATTGGGCGTAGAAACGCAAACGAACGAGAAAGGCGCACCAAGGTGACATGAAGAGCCCCCTTTGCAGAATTATTTAGCAGAACAAATGGAAACTTGCCAAGGACGTGAGAGGGTGTTTGTGCTTTCGAAAGAGTATAAGAGACAAACCAACCCTTACCCTTGGGCGCACGGTCGCACCTCCTGACGTTCGCTTAGGAGATTCCCCGCTTAATTTGCGAAGTAACCTGTCACAAAATGCGGAGCAGCCTATCGTTAACGCATGTGGAATTTCTCGAGAAAAGGATTTCTGTTCTGAAAACAGAAAAAAACCAACCTGAATGGGATTGAATCTCTTAATTTAAGCCTGGCAATTCTACGTATTCAAAGCAGAGGTGGTTAGGAATGGGTTCGGCGAATGTAGTTAGCACTCTTATCTCGGCTTGTGGAAATCATGGCTGAAACAGGATTGTTGTTCCGAAAAACGGAAATTCAACGGAACGCGAAAGCTCTAACGTTACGTACGTACGTTACGGGAAGAGCATTAAAAGGGTTGCCCTTAGAGCGGAACTCGATTGCTTTCCACATTTCGGGCAAGCGTGATCGCGGGATCGGGCTTTGTGACCGCATGAGCATCCAATCCAATCCAAAACTCATATTTAATAATGTAGTGTTCGCGTTTTGGCCTCACACGATCTCGCTCGCAAATGTCGCGGGAGTAGAGCGGCTTAATCTGGCCTAGTCCAGTTAGCGAATCCGCCAGAAAGTTTTTCTGGTCTTCTCGGCATTTTTCGGGAACTTGGGATCGCGCAAAAGACGCGAAGTACCAGCGAGCAGTCCCCATTTATGAGTACGGCTGTAAAGACCGGCTTTCCTCGAATGCTATCCACGTGCTCGTTGGGCGAGCCGTTGAGCAGCGAAACTATCTTCTATGCGGGGAAGGAAAACGCACGCGAAACAGTAGGCGAGCGTGCCAGCGAAGAGAAGACCATAAGCACCGATTCGCAACCATTTTTTATCGATTTCGGACACATTGTCTAACAATACGGGAAGCGTGTCGTATGCAGCACGAATCTGAACGAATATCGCAAAAGACTCGGCACTCTGTTCTAAGTCTGAATCTTCGCGGTTGACGATGGGGCGTGCGAGTTTCTCAAAGCCTCTTTCGAGGATTTCCCGCAATTCGTGCAGCAGCGTGTGCAGCTTTGCGCCATCAAAATCCTGGTTCAGGGAGATCAGGATTTCTCGTTGGTCCCGGTATGAGCCGTTGTACCCCCTCATTCCCGTTGGCAAGGGCGCGAACGAGACCATGATTCGCAGGTGGTTTTGGCAAAGCTGGGCTACTCCTTCAAATGTCGGAACTAAGTGGAGGTCGAAAAAACCAAGAAATTCCTGTGCTAAGGTTTCTTCGCTGATCGGCCATTGTTCCGCGTGGCGGGAGAGGACAGTCTGGCAGAAATCAGCAATTGTATCTTGCTTAATCTCGTTCAGCGGAGCTTGCAAGCACTGGTCATTCATGCAAGCAGCTTCCGGTTCGCCATCTTCTCATACATCTCCACAATAAAGCGTTTTGCTTCCAGGGTCAGGTGACCATCTCTCAGTCGGGTACCATGCTTGAAATGGGGGTCGGTCGTAACGTGTTGGAACGCTTTCTCGATCTTCTCCCGCTTCACTTGTTCTTCTGGGTCTTCTAAGTAACCAGCAGCAATAAGCAGTTCGCGGTGGGTTACTTCATAGGCCTTTGCCAGGCGTTTCAGGATGTCCGGGTGCGGGGGATTTCGCTGGCCGCGTTCGATCTGGGAGAGGTAGGCATTGGAGACGTCCGCCGCCTGCTCCACCTGCTTGAGCGTGAGTCCCTTTTCCTTACGCAATTTCCGCATGTAATTGCCGAATTTGTTGTCCATGATGACTCCCATCCAAGATAACCCAATTTATTAACAATTGCAAGATTTGTCACGCTATCGTTTGACGGTTGCGGAAGGATAGAGATAGAATATTGCTATTGCAAGATTCTGTTAACAATCGGAGGCTAACGGGCCATGCCACTCAATCTCGAATCGGCCACGCGCCGTCTATTTCCTTGCCCAGTATGTGGTCAAGGGCTGGAGATACGGGAAACCAAGAAAGATAAGCCGTATGTGGTTTGCGATCCATGTGGGATGCAATTGTTCGTACGTAACGAGACGGGAATCAGCAGGTTTGAGCGGCTCGTCAACAGTGCGGAACAAAGGGACATCTGGAAGCGCCTGGAAGAGCTGCAACAGCGATATCAAAAGAAGTGCCCTAAATGCGGCAAAGAGTTCTGGATCACACCCGAGCAAATCAAGACTAGTTGGATGGATGGCAGCTTTGTCGGCTATCGCTGCCCGGAGAAAGGTTGCGACGGAATGGCCACTTGGGGAAGGGACAAGAAATGAGAATCACAGTTTTGGGTGCGCTGAGCCTATTAGCGGCTTTCTTGTTGCTGGCGTACATCGGCCAGCAAATCGAGCGCAAGCGGAATGAAGCGAAGAAAACAGATGAGCAGGCCAGAAACCATGACGCCCACGGTACTGATGAGACACGTTCGTTCTGAGAACGAAGCCTCTGGTTCACAGCCAAGAGAGCTGGCGTTGGGCTTCTCAACGACGGAATGGCTCACGGCTCGTGAGGCAGCCCGGTATCTCAAGGTAAAGGTTCGGACGGTGCTCCTTTGGGCACGTCAGGGAAAGGTGAAAGCGTATCCATTGTCCGGCACTAAACGGCACGTTTGGCGGTTCCGCACTTCCGATCTGGATGCTATGCTGGTCGGGCCATCCGTGCCCTGCTCGAAAGGGGCACAATGAAAAAACGTATACGAAAGCAGTTTGGAAGTGTGGTATTGGACAAGCGTAGCAAGACTTGGCATTTCATTTGGTGGGAGAATGGCAAGAGAAGATCAAAACGTATCGGCTCACGCCGTGAATTGCGCACCAAAGCGTCGGCATGGAAGGCCGCACATCCTTTTGTGATTGCAATCGAATGCCAGGTCATAAATGAAACAGAACCCATTACGGTGAGTTCACTCGTTAACTTCTATCGGGCGGAAAAGATGCCACGGCGCTATAGCACACGCAGAGGCTATGAAGTGTGGCTGAAAAACTACATCCTGCCGCGATGGGGTGAACTGGCCATTACGGATATGCAGGCACGTCCGGTCGAGCTGTGGCTGCAAACGCTTCTCCTCGCACCAAAAAGCAAGGCCCACATTCGTGGACTGCTAAGCGTCCTGTGGGACTATGCAATGTGGCGGAGCAATATACCGATGCAGCGCAATCCGATGGAACTGGTCTTTATCAAGGACGTAAGCAAGCGTATTCGTAAGGCTCGCAGCCTAAGGGTCGAGGAGTTCCATTCTTTGCTCGACGCTATCGGTAGCGATTTGCCTGTGCGAACGATGCTGCTTCTTGCCGTTAGTTTCGGGCTGCGTATTTCCGAAGCTCTTGGCTTGAAGTGGAAAGACGTGGACTGGTTGAACAAGACAGTTCGCATCGAACGAGGAGTTGTGAAGCAGGTCGTGGACGAAGTAAAGACAACTCATTCTGCACGCGCAATGGTGATCGCGGACGAACTCCTCGAATTGCTCAAGCAATTGAGACAAGAATCCCAGTTCTCAGCACTAGAAGACTGGATTTTTGCCTCTCCTGCCAAGCTAGGGACACAACCTTTGAGCTACACCCATATTTGGGAAACGCTGGACACTGCTGGTGAAAGGGCAGGGCTTGCTCACGTCAGCTCGCACACATTCCGTCACACTCATCGTACGTGGCTGGATTCGGTGGGCACTCCCGTTGGCGTGCAGCAAAAGCTCATGCGTCACGCTGACATTCGCACAACCATGAACCTTTATGGCGACGCAATGACTGCGGATATGCGGACTGCCCATGAAAAAGTTGTGCGGCTGGCGTTACAGCGAGTCTAACGGATTGTGTAACGGATTGTGGTGTTCGTAAGCGTCTGAAACGATGGGGTGGGAGATGGGAATCGAACCCACAACGTCCGGAGCCACAGTCCGGTGCTCTGCCAGTTGAGCTACTCCCACCGCATCTGCTGATTATAACAAGCGCGCTGCAAGTGCGGTTAGAGCGGGAAGTTTTTGGATTGC
>WNGL01008668.1_pt2 | contig 15113 bp, 19 predicted proteins | sample 5400591 | NCBI WGS metagenome assembly WNGL01 (sample SAMN13153377, study PRJNA577476) | soil metagenome | isolation source: 80 cm soil or saprolite under Garry oak tree replicate 1 | place: USA:California | collected 2016-06-15
GTGCGCCGGGTTGAGGCCCGCGGCGTTGGCGGCGGCGAGCAGCAGGCCTGCCAGCCCCTGGGCGTCGCTCAGGCGGTTGGCGGGCACGCCGCTGAGATCCGCGAACGCGTGCTCGAAGCCCACTACGGACACGAGCTGGCGGTTGTGAGTCGCGCCACGAACACTCCCGTGATTTTCAAGATGCTGAGCGGGGTCGTGTAGACCTCGCCGCGCCGCGCGCGGTACGCGAATCGGCCACCCGCCACCAGCCCGCTCCCCCCGTCGGACACGAGCTGCGTGATGGAAATCTGCTGCCCCGGGTCCGGATTGCCCGAGTAGGCGGTGCTCGTTGGGGTCGACCAGATCGCCCAGGCCCGCGGCGGGGAGCAGGTACTCGAGTCGGCCGGCGTGATCAAATCGATCGCGAACGCCACCGGCGGCGTGCCCACAGCCTGAGGGACCGTCACCTGGACCACCTGCTCCGAGGAGCTCGATGCGGCGGATATACGGAAGGCGGGGTTGCCGCCGGTGCTGGTGTAGCTGATCGCCTGAGGGGAAGCGTCCAGATGACTCACCGCGGCACCCACCACGGAGGGGCCCACCACGGAGAAGAACGCCTTGCGCGAGGCGGGGCTGGTCGGATCCAGCACGTAGACCGCTCCCGAGTCGCTCGCGTCATCGGCGTGGACCCTGTACTTCTCGGGTCCACCCGGGGTCGGTGTGGCCGTGACACGGCCGTTGGCGTTGATCGTGAAGATAGTGGCGCCCGGTGCGTCATACGACACGACTGGCACCGGGAGGTTGTCGCGGTGCAGGATGATCGTGGGGATCGTCATCGTGTCGCCCGGCAAGAGGTACAGCGTGTCGACGAGCAGCGTGATGTCGACCGTGTCGGGGACGGCGACGATCTCGCTGCCCTGCGTGTTCTCGACCGTGGCGATGGCGAAGGCGGTGCCGCGCTTCAGGCCCCTCATCTGCCCGGGGGGGTTGTTGACGTCCAGTCGGATCGAGTGCCACGAATTTCGGGAGCGACGTCGACTCCTTGCACGCGGCAAGCGCGGCGCAGAGCACCCAGGCGAACCAAGGTCGTGTCATAGCGTGGCCTCAAGTGTACACAGCGTGTCGGGAGCAGCTGGAGCGGGCTGCGGGCAGGATGGACGCTCGCCGCCTAGAACATGGACATGGCGAGGAACGACCGCAGGTTGTCGTTGGTGACGCGCAGCCGTGCCGACAAGAGCCGCACGACCGACCAGAGCACCTTGTAAGCGATGTCCCGGTTGAAGTCGAGCAGCAGCTCGAAGTCGGACCGCGAGATCGTGATCAGGGTACAGCCCGTGTTGGCAATCGCATCCGTGGAGCGCTCGGAGCGATCGAAGATCGCCATCTCGCCGAAGCAGGCACCGGGCTTGAGGACGGCGAGCGCCTCCTCCCCCGAGCCGGGAATGGTGCGCGAGATACGCACCTCGCCTTCGGAGATGATGAACAGCCGGTTGCCGGGCTCGCCTTCCTTGAAGATGTAATGGCCGGTGGTGAACTTGTGCTCGCGGCACACTTCAGCCACCCGGGCGAGCTCCCCCTCGTCGAGGTCTTGGAAGATCGCCGCCTGCTTCAGCAGATTGAGATCCACGGGGTCAAGCTATGTGGCGCGGGAGGGCCGGGCAAGTGAAACCGTGGGTGACCTGGGCCGATGTGCTTACCGCGCTTCGCGTTCCGCTGGCCGTCGCGTTTCCGTTCGTGCATCACCCCGGCGCGCAGCTGGGAGTCGTGGCGGCCGTCGCTGCGACGGATTTCTTCGACGGCATGCTGGCGCGCCGCTTCGGGAGCTCGCGGGCCGGGGCGGTGCTCGATCCCGTCGCGGACAAGCTGTTCATGGCGGCGGCGTTTCTGACCGTGGCGCGGTCCGGGCGGCTGCACCCGGTCGAGATCGTAGGCGTCCTGGCGCGCGACATCGTGGCGGCGCTCGCGTTCCTCGGCGTCTGGATCGGGCGGCGCCCGGCGACGCTGCCGGCGCGGGCCGGCGGGAAGGCCGTCACCGTATGCCAGTTGCTCACGCTCGTGGCGTTCATCGCGGACTCGCCGTTCGTGCGCCCGCTGGCCTGGGCCACCGCGGCGATCGGCCTGTATGCGATCTGGGACTACGGGCGCGCGGCCACGCGCGGCGGTCGGTCCCTCACCCCGGAAGCGACCGGAGCGCGCGAGGAGGGGGAGCGATCGTGAGGCGGACTGCGTGGCTCGCGACGGTGCTCGTGCTCTGGGCTGCGGGCCTCGCCGCCCAGGAGTTCCACCCGCCGCCGGTGAAGCAGGCTGCGGGACGCGCCACCCGCATCGGGCTGTTCGGGTTCAGCGTGCGGTCGGGCCCGGACGTGTCCCACGGCAGTCAGCTGGTGCTGGGCGCGGGGCTCGACGGCGGCGATCTCTTCTCCAGCAGCCTGCGGGTTCGCCCGTCCGTGGAGATCGGGGTCTTCAACGGCCCCAACACCTACGTCGCCAGCCTCGAGGCGTTGTACCGCTTCACCGCCGACGCCGAGACCGCCGTGCCCTACGCCGGCGGCGGGCTCAGCATCGCCGGCCACGACGGCTGCGGCACGGACGCCGCCTGCCCGGCGTTGTGGGTAAATGCGGTGGTCGGCTTCGAGCTCCGCTACCGCTCCACGTTCAACTGGCTGTTCGAGTATCACGCCATGGATGCGTTCCGGCGCCACCGCTTCTACTTCGGCCTCACCACGCGGCGGGGGAACTGAGCGTGGCGGCGGACGCACGGGCCCTCGTCGTGCGGTGGCGCGAGGGGCTGGTGTTCGACGGCGTCGGGCCCGAGCGCGCGCCGCTCGTCGTGGACGGCGACGGCCGGGCGGCAGCCTCGCCCGTCGAGCTCCTGCTCGTTGCCGCGGCGACCTGCACGGCGAGCGACGTGGTGCTGATCCTGCAGAAGCAGCGCGTGGCGCTGCGCTCGCTCGAGGTCGCCGTGGAGGGCACGCGCCGGGAGGCGCAGCCACGCCGCTATACCGCCATCCACTTCCGGTGGAGCGTGGCGGGCGACGGCGCCGACGAGATCAAGGCGCGCCGCGCGATCGACCTCTCGCTCGAGAAATATTGCTCCGTCGTCGCCTCCCTCGCCCCCGACATGCGCATCACCTACGACGTCACCATCCTCTAGCCTGACGGGCTCGGCGGCGCTGCTCGTGCTCCTGGGCTTCGCGGCGCCCGCGCCGCCGGCCGCGGGCCAGGTGCGACGCTTCTCCGTGCTGGAGGTGGGGGCCGGCGCGACCGTCGTGGCCGCTCGCTCGACGTTCTCAGGTGTGGAGTTGGGGATCGGCCGCCGCCTCGGCTCGGGTCTGACGCGGCTCGCGTTCGGGGCGGCGGGCGGGGCCTACGAGGGGCGAGCCGGGATGCGACTCGCGGCCACCGCACAGTTCCTGCTGCGCCCGACGGGACGGAGCGGCGCGGGCCCGTACGGCGGGCTCGGCGTCGCGTTCGCGGGCGCCGCGGGCACGCACGGAGCCGCGTATCTCGTCCTGGTAGTGGGAGTTGAGGCGGCGCCCGGACGACCGGAGGGGTGGTACGGCGAGTTCGGGCTCGCGGGCGGCGTGCGGGCCGTCGCGGGGTGGCGGTGGCGTCGGTTTCCGAAGTGGTGGCGGTGACAACACGGGCGCCCCGTCGGGGCGCCCTGGAAGCTGGGTGGCGCTGCGGGTCAGACGCTGGCGCCGACGGCGGCCGCGCGCGCGACGACGGGCCGGCAGTATCGCTCGCCCAGGACCCGCAGCTCGGTGATCTCCCCCTCGCGTAGCCCGGGGTAACGGTCCGTGAGATACAGCATGGTGTCGTCGAACCACTCCTTCTGATGCTCGGGCGCCGCTTCCAGGACGCCGCATCGGAGGATATGGGAGAACAGCTCGTCGCGTGCCTGCTCGAAGGGGGTGGGGGTAGAAACTTTTCTCGGTTCCGAACGCTTTTTCGCCATGCGCGAAGGGCTCCTCTCTTTCGGTCGGGGGGCCGGGTCAGAACGGCGCCGCAATGTAACAGCGGACCCAGCGCGACGCAAAGGAGCGAGGCCGTGGCTGGCCTCGCGGCGCGGTGGGGCCGGGTCTAGCTTCAGGGTAGTAACTGCGGGGCGCCGTCGGGGGTTCCCCGACGGCGAGGGAACATCGGAAGGCGGGAGCATGAGCGACGACAAGGATCAAGTGTACGGGCCGGAGCGCGCCGAGCGCCTGGTGGCGTTGTTGCGCGCGCTGGCGGAGCGTATCCAGGAGCTCGACCGCGCTGGTCGGCTGCTCGAGGCCGCGCCCGATCTGCAGCGGCTGCTGGGCAACGTGCGGAGCGAGCTGTTTCACTACGAGGTGCGGTCCACCTACGACACACCGGAGGTTGCCGAGAGCCGGCGCATCGTGGAGGAGGCCGAGGGGCGCGGGGCCGAGCTGGCGAACGGCTTTGAGGATCCGGATGGCGACGAGCCCTGGCGGAGGCCGCCGGGCCAGTGAAGGGCTTCTACTACCTGTTGGGGGCGGTGGCGATCGGCGGCGGCGTAGCGCTGTGGTACGGGGCGCAGCGGCCGGCCGGGACCGCGCCGCCCGGGACCGCGCCGCCCGGCTCGGCCACGCCCGTGGCCGCGACCGACGGATTTCGCGGCTTCACCCTGGGCAGCGACACGGCGCGGGTCGAGGTGACAGAGTACTCGGACTTTGAGTGCCCGTTCTGCGCCCAGTTCGGCACGGTCCAGATGCCCGTGATCCGCGAGCAGCTGATCGCCACGGGCCGGGTGCGGTGGCGCTTCCGCGACTTCCCTTTGTCGGGCCACCAGTACTCGCGATACGCCGCGCTCGTGGCGCAGTGCGCGGGCGAGCAGGGGAGGTTCTGGGAGATGCACGACCAGCTCTTCTTCCACCACCAGTGGGCGCAGACCGGGAAGAATCCGCGGGGGTTGTTCCGCGATTTCGCCAAGCAGGCGGGCCTCGATCTCGCCAAGTATGACGCCTGCGTGAACGCGCAGCGCTACGACGGCCGCATCCAGGCGAGCGTCGAGGAGGGCACCGCGCTGGGTGTCAGCGGCACGCCCACGTTCTTCGTCAACGGCCGCCGCTACGGAGGGCGTTCCACGTCGGACGCCTTCAAGGCCGTCGCCGACAGCATCACGAAGTCCCGCAAGTAATGCGGCAGCGGCAGGCGATCGCGCTGCTGGCCCTGGTCGGGCTGTTCGTCGCCCTGTACCTGTGGCTGTACAAGATCGGGGTCATCGGCACGCTGCAGTGCGGCACCGGGGCGTGCGAGCAGGTTCAGACGAGCCGGTACGCGGACCTGTGGGGAGTGCCGGTTGCGTTCTACGGCGTGGTCGGATACGCGGCGCTGCTCGCGGTGGCCGTGCTCGGGCTGCGGCCCGGGTTGTTGGCGGAGCGTCGAATCACCCTCGCACTGGCGGCCCTCGCGACGGTCGGCGTCGCCTTTTCGCTGTACCTCACCTACCTCGAGCTCTTCGTCATCCACGCGATCTGCCGCTGGTGCGTTGGCTCGGCGGTGATCGTCACGGCGATCTGGGTCGTGGCCCTCTCCGCGATGCGTCGCAGCGTGTAACGACGCAGCCGATCGCGCCGACCGGCTAATATTGATCGCCATGCCCCGGCCTTCCGAATCTGGAGCGGCCCCGCGCGGCCGCTACCTCGCCACGCTCGCCCTGTCTGTCTTGGGCGTCGTGTATGGCGACATCGGGACGAGCCCGCTGTATGCGCTCCGCGAGTCCTTCCACGGGACCCACGGGATCCCCGTGAGCCCGGGCAACGTGCTCGGCGTCCTCTCACTCGTGTTCTGGTCGCTGGTCCTCGTGGTCACGATCAAGTACCACGTCGTGATCATCCGCGCGGACAACAAGGGAGAGGGGGGCGTGCTCGCCCTGATGGCCCTTGTCAACGGCAGCCGTCTGGCCCGGGGTCTTTCGCCGCGCCGCATCATGATCGTGCTGGGCATCTTCGGGTCGGCGCTCCTGTACGCGGACGGCGCCCTCACCCCTGCGATCTCCGTGCTGAGCGCGGTCGAGGGGCTCGAGCTCGCCACGCCGGCCCTCGCGCCTTGGGTCATCCCGGTGACGCTCGGGATCCTGGTCGGCCTGTTTCTCCTGCAGAGCCGCGGGACCGCGCGCATCGGCGCGCTGTTCGGTCCGGTGATGCTCGTGTGGTTTGCAACCATCGGGGCACTCGGCTTGGCCGAGATCGTCCGCCAACCGGGGATCCTGGCTGCCGTTTCTCCGTTTCACGCCGTGCGCTTCTTCGCTGAGGACGTGGGCCGGGGGTTCGTAGTGCTGGGCGCCGTCTTCCTCGTCGTCACGGGGGGGGAGGCCCTGTACGCGGATCTCGGCCACTTCGGCCACCGCGCGATCCAGATCGCGTGGTTCAGCGTGACATTCCCTTGCCTGTTGCTCAACTACTTCGGGCAGGGGGCGCTCCTGCTCCGTGCCCCGGCCGCGGCGAAGAACCCCTTCTACCTTCTCGCCCCGAGCTGGGGCCTGTACCCCCTGATCGCGCTCGCGACGGTGGCGACCATCATCGCGTCGCAGGCAGTGATTTCCGGCGCCTTCTCGCTGACGCGCCAGGCGGTACAGCTCGGCTACAGCCCTCGGCTCCGCATCGAGCATACCTCGTCGCGCGAGATCGGCCAGATCTACGTCCCCGCGGTCAACTGGGGCCTGATGCTGCTGACCTGTGCATTGGTGTTGGGCTTCGGCTCGTCCAGCAACATCGCCGGTGCGTACGGCGTGGCGCTCTCCACCCTGATGCTCATCACGACGCTGATGTTTTATGTGATGAGCCGCGAAGTCTGGCGCTGGAGCATCCCGCGAGCGGCGCTCGTCGCCGGGCTGTTCCTCTTCATGGACGTCCCGTTCTTCGGCGCCAACGCGCTGAAGATTCGTTACGGCGGCTGGGTTCCTCTGGTCATCGCGCTCGGCGTGTACACGTTGATGACCACCTGGAAGCGGGGCCGCGAGATCCTCGCCAAGCGCATGCTGGAGAAGACGGTGCCCCTGAAGATGCTGCTCGCCGATCTGGCGGCGGAGCCGCCGATCCGCGTGCCCGGCACGGCCGTCTTCATGTACGGCACCGCGGACGGCACGCCGCCGGCGCTCGTGCACAACCTGGCCCACAACAAGGTGCTGCACGAGAAAGTCGTGTTCCTGACCGTGGTGACGCCCGACGTACCCCACGTGCCGCCGACGGAGCGGGTGGCGGTGAAGCGGATGGGGAAGGGGTTCAACACGGTGGTCGCCCGCTACGGGTTCATGGAGGATCCGGAGATCGAGGACGTCCTGGCGGCGTGCCGGGCGAACTCGCTCGACACGCGGATCGAGGGAACGACCTTCTTCCTCGGTCGTGAGACCCTCGTCGCCGCCGAGCGGCCCGGCATGGCCGAGTGGCGGGCGAAGCTGTTCGCGTTCATGTCGCGCAACGCGCTGCGCGCGACGGCCTTCTTCAAGATCCCGGCGAACCAGGTGTTCGAGGTCGGAGCCCAGGTCGAGCTGTAGCGGACGCGCGGGCGTTGCATCCCTGGACGAGCGCCCGCTATCGTTAGCGCGCCATGCACTGGCGCGACATCAAGCGCTTGCTCGTCGGCAAGCCGCTCGAGACACTGCAGCTCGGAACCGAGCGGCTGAACAAGGTCGTCGGGCTCGCCGTCCTCTCCTCCGACGCACTGTCGTCCGTTGCCTACGCCACCGAGGCGATGCTGCTCGTCCTCATGGCGGCGGGAGCTGCGGGCACCGACCAGGCATTGAAGGTCGGCGGCTTCATCCTGCTGCTGCTCGTCATCGTCGTCGCGAGCTACCGTCAGACCGTGTACGCCTACCCGCAGGGGGGCGGGGCGTACTTCGTCGCGAAGGAGAACCTCGGGACGACGTTCGGACTGGTCGCGGCCGCCGCGCTGCTCGTGGACTACACGCTCACGGTGGCCGTGTCCGTCGCGGCGGGCGTCGACGCGATCACGTCGGCGTTCCCCAGCCTGCTCGCCCACCGTGTGGCGTTGGGGCTCGTGGCGATCGCGGTCATCGCCTTCGGCAACCTGCGCGGCATCCGCGAATCGGGGGCGATCTTCTCGGTCCCGACGTACTTCTTCATCTCGATGTTCGGGTTGATGCTCGTCGTCAACCTCCTGCATCCGCTGGGCTACTGGCCGGGAGTGGCGACGCGCGGGCAGGGTGCCCTGGAGCTCGTGTCATCGTGGCTCTTGCTGCGCGCGTTCTCGTCGGGATGCGCGGCGCTGACGGGCGTCGAGGCCGTCTCGGACGGCGTGGCGGCCTTCAAGCCTCCCGAGTCGAGAAACGCGGCCGTCACGCTCGGTTGGATGGGCGTCATCCTCGGCAGCTTCTTCGCCGGGTCGACGTATCTCGCGCACGGGTATGGCGTCGTTCCGGTCGGCGACCAGACCGTGATTTCGCAGCTGGGCCACGGTGCGTTCGGTGACAGCCTCTTCTACTTCTTGCTCCAGTTCGCCACCGCGCTGATCCTCATCCTCGCCGCCAACACGTCATTCGCGGACTTCCCCCGGCTCGCCTCGTTCCTCGGGCGCGACGCCTACTTGCCGCGCCAGCTCGCGAACCGGGGCGACCGCCTGGTGTTCTCGAATGGGATCCTGCTGCTGGCGCTCGTGGCCGGGGCGCTGCTGTGGCTGTTCGGCGGCGACACGCACGCCCTCATCCCGCTGTACGCGGTGGGGGTGTTCCTGTCGTTCACCCTGTCGCAGGCCGGCATGGTGAGGCGACTCGTGAGGCGGCGCGAGCGGGGCTGGGTGGGGCGAGCCACGTTCTCGGCGATCGGCGCGGTGGCGACCGGGATCGTGCTCGTCATCGAGCTCGCCACCAAGTTCACGAGCGGGGCCTGGATCACCGCCCTGCTCATCACCCTGCTCGTGCTCGCGTTCTACGAAATCCACCACCACTACACCTTCTACGCCCGGCAGATCTCGAGCAAAGAATGGCAGCCCGTCTGGCCCCGCAAGCACGTGGTCGTCGTGCCCGTGGCGGGCGTTTCGAAGAGCACGGCGTCCGCGCTCGCCTACGCGCTGCTCCTGTCGCAGAACATCCGGGCCGTCGCCGTGGCGACGAACCCGGAGCAGGTCGCGCGGCTGCAAGACGATTGGGACATGTGGGACAGCGGGGTGCCGCTCGAGGTCTTGATCTCCCCGTACCGCTCGATCGTGCGCCCGCTGCTCGACTACATCGATCGCGTGGAGAACGAGGAGCAGCCCGACTGGCTCACGGTCGTGCTGCCGGAGGTGGTGCCCGCCCGGTGGTGGCACAACATCTTCCACAACCAGACGGCACTCGCGATCAAGGCGGCGCTGCTATTTCGGCCCAACGTGGTGGTGACGAGCGTGCCGTACCATCTCGAGCGCTAGGCCGCCTCATTCATTTTCGCCGAACTTCGCGATGTCCTCCGGTAAGGCTTCTTGCGTCGTCATCGTTTCCTGACCTTGAACCATCGACCGGATTTGCTCGACCACGTCCGGGTTCGCAAGCGTCGTCACGTCGCCGACATCTCTGCGGTTCGAGATCGCCGCGAGCACGCGGCGCATGATCTTCCCGGAGCGCGTCTTGGGCATATCCGGCACGATGTACACGTGCTTGGGTCGGGCGATCTTGCCGATCACTTCCTCGTTCGCTTTGACCACGCGGTCGATGATGTCCTGGCTGTGCGGCACGCCCGGTTTGACGGCGATGTACACCTCGGGCACGCGTCCCTTGACCTCATCCTGCACGGGCACCACGGCGGCCTCGGCGACTTCCGGGACCGTGAGGCAGGCGGACTCGATCTCCTTCGTGCCGAGGCGGTGACCAGCGACATTGATCACGTCGTCGATGCGGCCGAGGATGCGGTAATAGCCATCTGCCGCCTGCACGGCGCCGTCGCCGCACAGGAAGGGCCAGTCGCGCCAGTCCTTGCTCTTGGGATTCCTGTTGTACTTGGCGAAGTAGGTCTTGACGTAGCGGTCGCGGTCGCCCCAGATCGTCTGCATGATGCCCGGCCACGGATTGCGGATGCAGATGTTGCCCGCCTTGCCGGATCCCTTGGGAACCTCGGCGCCGGTCTCGTCGTAAATGACCGGGTGAATCCCCGGCGCGCCGGGACCGCAGCTGCCCGGCTTCATCGCATGAATCGCCGGAACGGTGGTGCCGAGAAAGCCGCCCGTTTCGGTCATCCACCACGTATCCGTGATCACGGCTTCCCGCTTGCCGACCTCGTCGTAATACCAGCGCCACGCCTCCGGCTCGATCGGCTCGCCCACGGTCGTCATCGACTTGAAATGGTACTTGTACTTGCGCGGCTCTTGGGGACCGAGCTTCCGCAGCATCCGGATCGCCGTCGGCGCGGTGTGGAAGATGTTCACCCCCAAACGCTCGGCAATGCGCCACGGCCGCCCGGCGTCGGGAAACGTCGGCACGCCTTCGTACAGCACGCTCGTCGCCGCAATCGCCAGGGGACCGTAGACGATGTAGGAATGCCCGGTGATCCAGCCGATGTCGGCCATGCACCAGTAGATATCTTCTGGATGGATGTCGAGAATCCACTTGGACGTGCCGGTCACGTACGCCAAGTACCCCGCGATGCCGTGCTGCGCGCCCTTGGGCTTGCCCGTCGTACCGCTCGAGTACATCAAGAACAGGGGTCCCTCCGACGGCAGGGCAACCGGTTCGACGTTCTTGCCTTTGTAATCCTTGAGCAGGTCATTCACGAAGAAGTCGCGACCTGCAAGCATCGGCGTCTTCGCGGAATACCTTCCGGCATACCGCTGCCACACCAGCACCTTGTCGACGTCCTGCCCCAAGTCTTTCGCCGCCCGCACCGCGATGTCGGCGTTCGCCTTGTGATCGACGAGCGTGCCATTGCGCCAGTAACTGTCCATCGTAATCAGCACCCGGCTGCCCGAGTCCTGCATGCGCGAGCCGCACGCCTGACCGCTGAAACCGCCGAAGACTTGCGAGTGGATGATGCCGAGCCGCGCACACGCCAGCATCGTGATCGGCAACTCCGGGACCATCGGCATGTGAAAGGTGACGCGGTCTCCCGCCTTGAGTCCCATGCCGCGCAGCAGCGCAGCCACTTCGTTGACCCGGCTGTAGAGCTCCTGGTACGTGATGACCACATCCGGCTCTGATTCAGGTTCGGGCACGAAAATAAAGGCTGCCTTGCTCCCGTACTTGGCCAGATGGCGGTCCACGCAGTTGTACGCCGCGTTGATCTTGCCCCCGACAAACCATTTCCAGAACGGCGCGTCGCTGGTATCGAGGACGGTGTGATATGGCTGGAACCAGGTCAGCATGTCCGCATACGTCTTGAAACAGTCGGGAAACTTGTCGAGGCCGAACTTTGCAAAGACGTGCGGGTCTCGCAGATTCGCCTGTGCTTTGAATTTCTCGGAAGGTTGGTAGTACTCCTCTTCCTTCCAGTGCACCGCAATCTGCGCTTCACTGACCTCGGTCAGCTCCTTCGTCTCGACTGTCTTAGCCATGTGATTGATCTCCTAGCCAGCACCAGTCCCCGTTGCCGAAGCATGCCAGGGGGTTGTCCCGTTTCAGGTAAGGTATGCCGCGCGATGGAGGTGTGGTCAAGGCGGTGGCGGGGCGCGTGTTGCGCCCTTGCAATATGCGCCGCACCGCTCGCTCTGCGACGACGCGGCGCGTGCGCCGGCTCACGCTCCTTTTGACAAATGGTTGAGCGCCCGCAGCTTAGCTGGGTGGCACCGGAGTCGCAGGAGGGAGCGGCAATCACCACTGGAGCCGCCCGTGAAGGAGATGCTGGCCATGTCTACCCGCCCGACCGAGAAGGTCCTCGCCGCGCCCGAGCAGCTGGGGCTCGAGTCGCGGACCGACTTCCGTCGGGCCGCCGCCGAGCTGTTGGAGCAGCTGACTGAGGGCGCGGGCCGCCTGATCATCGACATGAGCGGCACACGACAGGTGGACAGCGCCGGGCTTGGGGCGCTGATGCTGATCCAGCGCCGGGCGGCGGAGCGCCGGCTCACGGTGTGCCTGCGCGGTGCCAACGAGGAGCTGCGTTTTCTTCTCGTCCTCACGAAACTCGACGACCTCTTCGAGCTCGAGAGCGGCGTGGCCTGAGGCGTAGACGGGCGGAGCGCGGCGCGTATATTGACCCCCCATGGGGTCCGCCGCCTCCCCGCGCAAAGTGCTGTTCGTCGAGGACGAGTCGGCCCTCCGGTCGACCTACCAACGATTCTTCGCTTCCCGCTATGAGCTGGCGTTCGCCTCGAGCGGAACCGAGGCGCTGCGGCTGCTCGAGGACTTTCGGCCCGACGTCCTGGTCCTCGACATGCGCCTGCCCGACACCGACGGCGTGACCGTGCTGCAGCAGGTCCGTGTCTCCCGTCCCCAGCTGCCCGTCATCGTGACGACGGCCTACGTCAGCATGGAGCCCCTCATCAGCGTGCTCGACCTGGGGCACAGCGGATATCTCGTCAAGCCGTTCAGCATGGACGACCTGGCCGCGCGCATCGATGCTGCGGGTTGAGGGACTGCGGCACGCCTTCGGTCGCGTGCGGGCGCTGGACGACATTTCCTTCCATCTCACTCCCGGGCAGACGCTCGCGATCTTCGGGCCGAACGGCGCCGGCAAGACGACGCTGCTCAAGGTACTCGCCGGCCTGATCCGCCCTCAGGCCGGCACGACGCACGTGGAGGGTGGGCCGCGCGCGGTTGGCTGGATGGGGCATGGAGAACCTGCTCTTTTGGGCCGCGCTGTACGACGTGCCGGCCCTTCTGCGGCGGGCCCGCGTGGACGAGGCGCTGCGCCGCCATGGACTGGCGGATCGAGCGGACGAGCCGGTGCGCGCGCTCTCGCGGGGCCTGGTGCAGCGCGCGGCGATCGCCCGCGCGCTGCTGCACGAGCCGCGGGTGCTGCTGTTGGACGAGCCCTTCACGGGACTCGACCTGGCGGCGGCGGCCGAGTTCCGCCGCCTGCTCGCGCAGCTCGCCGGCGCGGGGCGGATCGTGGTGCTCGCGACGCACAACGTGGACGAGGGCGTCGAGCTCGCCACCGACATCGCGTTTCAGCAGGGCGGCCGGTTCGTGTCCCTGGCGCCGCGCGGCGGCCGCACGGCCGGCGCCGTGGCCGAAGAGTACCGGCGGGCGGTGCCCGGTGGGTGAGACGCTGCGCCACGCGTGGACGCTGGCGCGCAAGGACCTGGTGCTCGAATTCCGCACGCGCACGGCGATCCTCTCGGCGGTGGTGTTCACGGCGCTCGTCCTCATGGTGTTCAACTTCGGGCGCGACCCCACGGCCGTGGCGGCGATCGACCTCGCGCCGAGCATCCTGTGGGTGACGTTCACCTTCGCCGCGATGCTCGCGTTGAACCGCGCCTTCCAGCTGGAGCTCGACAACCAGGCACTCGAAGGGTTGCTCGTAGCGCCCATCAGCCGCACCAGCATCTATTGGGGCAAGCTCGCCGCCAACCTGGTGTTCGTGGCGGTGGTGGAAGCCGTGGGCCTGCCGCTGTTCGTGCTGTTCTTCAACGTGCCGGTGGCCGACGTGCTCGGGCCCCTCGTCGGCGTCATCGCCCTGGCGACGGTCGGGTTCGTGGCCGTGGGCACGCTGTTCAGCGCGATGCTCGTGCGCACCCGCTTTGCCGAGCTGATGTTGCCGGTGCTGCTGCTCCCGTTTCTCATTCCGCCGCTCATGGGCGCGGTGCAGGTGACCGCCCGGCTGCTCGCCGCGCGGCCCTTGAGCGAGGTGGCCGGCTGGCTTAGGTTGCTCGCGGCCTACGACGTCGTGTTCCTGACCCTCGCGACCCTCCTGTTCCCGCACACCGTCGAGCAATGACCCTCGCTCGGAAGGGCCACTGGACTACCCTGGCGGGCCTCGTGCTGCTCGGCGGCGTGTACGTGCGCGCCGTCGTCTTCACGCCGGTGGAGCGGCTGCAGGGGCCGGCGCAGAAGATCTTCTACCTGCATGTTCCCGCTGCGGTGTGGACCGAGCTGGCGATGGTGCTCGTCGGCGTGGCGAGCGTGGTGTTCCTCTTCTTGAAGGATCCCCGCCTCGACCGGTTCGCCGAGGCGTCGGCCGAGGTCGGCACCGTGTTCGCCGCGATCGTGCTGACGACCGGACCGATCTGGGGAAAGACGGTGTGGGGCACGTGGTGGGCCTGGGACGCGCGTCTCACCTCCACCCTGTTCCTCTTTTTCCTTTATATAGGCTACCTGCTGCTGCGCGGCGCCGTCGTGGACGCGGGCGCCCGCGCCCGCTACGCCGCCGTGCTCGGCATCTGCGGCATGGCGCTCGTGCCGTTCATCCATTTGAGCGTGTACCTGTTTCGCACGCTCCATCCGCAGCCCATCATCCTCAAGCCGAGCGCACCCTCACTCCCGCAGAGCATGCTGGTGACCTGGCTGCTGTCGTTCGCGGTGTTCACCGTGCTGTACGTGGGGTTCGTGATGCAGCGCTACGCACTGGGGCGGGCCCGCGAGGAGGGAGACCGTGCCTGACGTGCCGCACAACGCTGGTTATATGGTGGCCGCCTACGTCACCACGGCGCTCATCCTGCTGGCCTACACCTGCTCGCTGTACCGCCGCGCCGCGAAGCGCTAGCCGGCGTGGGGCTTCGCGCCACCGCGCAGCTCGATCCTGGCCTCGGAGAGCCGCTCCCGCCCCCGGGGCACGAGGGTGGACCAGAGCGTGAGGGCCTGCTCCGCGGCGCGCTCGTCGCCGGCCTGAAACAGCGCCTGCGCGTTGCGCCATAGCGCTTCCGCGCCGCCCCCCGCGGCGTAGGCGCGGGCGAAGCGGGCCGCCGCCTCCGCGGCCTGGCCCGCGCGCCGATACAGCTCCCCCGCCGCCAGCGCCGCGTCCGCCCGCTCTTCGAGGACCAGCGCCTGCTCGTAGGCGGCCAGCGCCTCCTTCATGCGGAACGCGCCCTCGTACGCCTGGCCCAGCAGCATCCAGGCCGCGGCGCTGGTGGGGAAACGCCGCGTCGCGGCCTGCGCCGCGCTCATCGCGCCGAGCCGGTCTTCCCGGGCGCGCCGCAGCTCGACGAGGGCGGCGAACGGCGGGCCGAATGCGGGAGACCAGGCGCAGGCGAGCCGCAGCCAGAAGTCGGCCCGTGGCGCGGCGCCGGCCCGAGCGGCGCGGCGCAGCGCGAAGCGGACGAGGGCGTCGCGA
>WNGL01005461.1_pt1 | contig 15105 bp, 13 predicted proteins | sample 5400591 | NCBI WGS metagenome assembly WNGL01 (sample SAMN13153377, study PRJNA577476) | soil metagenome | isolation source: 80 cm soil or saprolite under Garry oak tree replicate 1 | place: USA:California | collected 2016-06-15
TTCGAGGACCTCGAGCGGGCGGGCGTCATCGACCCGACCAAGGTCTCCCGCACGGCGCTCCAGAACGCCGCGTCGGTCGCGGGCCTGCTCCTCACCACCGAGGCGATGGTCGCGGACCAGCCGAAGAAGAAGGCCGCCGCCGGCCCCGGCGCCGCCGGGATGGGCGGCATGGATGACATGGACTATTAGACCCGATCGGGTATGCGCACCCCGGCAACGCCCGGGAATCACGGGATGACGCAACGCGGCATTGACGGGTGTCCGCCGCGCGGTTAGGCTTACATTACGGAAACGCCCGGAATAACGGTCGTTTCCGATGACGAGGGCAGCCGCTACTACGTGCCATCGTCGGGCGGAACCCGGCAGTCGTCGTCAGCGGGGCCACGGAGACGTGGCCCCGCATTTTTTTATCAGCTGCGCTCGCCGACGGGGACCGGCGGCAGGTCCTTCGACGCCATGTAGACGACGTTCCGGGTGGACCTCTTGCCGCGGTACATCGCCCGGTCGGCGAAGTCGAGGATCGAGGTCTTCGAGTCGGCGTGCTCGGGGAAGCTCGCGAGGCCGATCGACGCGGTGATCCGGACGCGGGCGCCCTCGCGCGAGAGGAAGCGGTGGTCCTCGATGGCCCGCCGGATGCGCTCGGCGACCTTGAGCGCCCCGCCCGAGTCGATCCCGACGAGCAGCACGACGTACTCGTCGCCGCCGTAGCGGGCGACCACGTCCTCGTCGCGCACGCAGGACCGGAGCACCCGGGCGACCTCGACGAGGAGCTGGGACCCGGCGAGGTGCCCGTGGGTGTCGTTCACCGTCTTGAAGCGATCGAGGTCGAGGAACAGGACCGTGAACGGCCGCCCGCCGGAGACCTCGCGCTCGAGCGCCATGTCGAGATAGCGGACGTTGTAGAGGTGCGTGAGGTCGTCGAGGTAGGCGAGGTCCTCGACCTGCCGGAGCTTGCCGAGGTTCTGGAGGGCGATGCCGACGTGCCGGCAGAGGAACGCGGCGCCCTGCGCGTCCGCGGGCGCGAGCGCCCGGTCGCCGGTGACGACCGCCGCGCCGACGAGCGCGCCGTCGTAGACGACGGGCAGGCAGGCCGCCTCGCGCGCGCCGCCGGAGAGCGGCGGATCGAGCGGGACCGCCACCACCGCCGGCCCGAACGCGTCGAGGTCGGCGAGCGTCTCGCGGCAGCGGGCGAGGAGGTCCGCCGCGTCGGCGTACTCAATCCCGTGCGCGCCGGAGAGGACGAAGGTGCCGTCCGGCGAGCACTCGAAGAGGGCGGCGGCCGCCCGCCCGCACTCGGAGGCGATGGCGGCGAGCGCGTTCGGGACGAGCTTCTCGCGGTCGAGGTTCGAGACGATGCGCTGGCCGTTCTCGAACACCTTGAGGTGGGCGCGGAGCGCCTGGTTCTCCGCGAGGAGGGCGCGCGTCGCGAGGGCGCGCTGCACCGAGAGCTGGAGCGTCTCCGGCGTCACCGGCTTCACGAGGTAGTCGGACGCGCCGGCCTTCATCGCGCGCACCGCGGGATCGACCCGGTCGAGGGCGGTGATGACGATGACGGCGAGCTGGGGGTCCTGCTGCTTGGCGAGGGCGAGGAGCTCGAGCCCATCGCGCGAACCCGGCAGGATCACGTCGGTGAGGAGGACCTCGAACTGCCGCTGCGCGAGGTCCTCGAGCGCGGCGTCCACGCCGTCCGCCACCTCCACCTCGTAGCCGGCCGCGCGCAGGTAGTCGGAGTACACGGTGCGAGCGAACCGCTCGTCGTCGACGAGGAGCACCGCGTGGGCCATTCCGGGAAGTGTATATCATGCGGCGGTGGACTCCCTGCCGGCCGCCCGGAAGGCGCTCTTCTTCTCCGCCGGCGGCGTGCGACTCGCGCTGCGCGTGTCCCACCTGCGAGAGGTCGTCGCGGTGGACGCGGTCGGCGGCGCGCCGCTCGTCCGCGGCGAGCCGGTGCCGGCCGCGTTCGTCGCGTCGGTGCTCGGCCTCGCCGCCGGCCCCGCCCCGTTCGCGATCGTGACGGAGGGCGCGACGCCCGCCGCGCTGCGCGTCGAGGCGCTCCACGGGATCGTGGACCTCGCCGAGGCCGAGTTCTTCCAGCTCCCGGCGCGCACCGTCCTCCCGCAGCCGCCCGTGTTCTCGGGCGCGTTCGTCCATCGCGGCGAGATCGTCCTCGAGCTCGCGGTCGCGTCGCTCGGGTTCGCGCCGATCGAGCCCGCGATCGAGCACGGGCAGGCTCCCGCCGAGGTCGAGCCGCCACGCGAGCGCGAGCTGCGCTTCGCACGCGGCGCCTGGACGTTCGGCGTGCCGCTCTCCCTGCTCGTGCAGGTGCTCGAAGGTCCGCGCGTCGCGCCGGTGCCGCTCGCGCCGCCCTCGCACCTCGGGCTGCTCTGTCACGGCCGGTCGCTCCACCCGGTGCTCGACATCGCGGCGCTGTACGGAGACGCGCCCACGCCCGCTCGCACGGTCCTCCTCCTCGACGCCGGCGGGTCCGGGGTGGGGGTCGCCGCCGACCGGGTGCTCGGCGTGGGGGAGCCGACCGAGGCGCTCGTCCGCCCGCCCTGGGACGCGGTCTTCGGGGCCTGATCCGGGCGCGGAGGAGCGGTCGCGGAGGGCGCCGAAGGTCCCGTAAATCTTGACATTCGCGCGATCGGGAGGTTACTGAATACGGTTCCTGTCCCCCAGCGCGGCAGGCGGAGCTCCATGCCCAAGACCCTTCTTCTCGCGGACGATTCGATCACGATCCAGAAGGTCGTGGGCATCACCTTCGCGAACGAGGACTTCCGCGTCACGTCCGTGGACAACGGCGAGGACGCGCTCGCGAAGGCGCGCGAGCTCCGGCCGGACATCGTGCTCGCCGACGTGGTGATGCCGCGGCGGAACGGGTACCAGCTGTGCGAGGCGATCAAGTCGGACCCCGCGCTCCGCGCGACGCCGGTCCTCCTCCTCACCGGCTCGTTCGAGGCGTTCGACGAGAGCCGCGCTCGCGCGGCGCACGCGGACGGGCACATCGCGAAGCCGTTCGACAGCCAGTCGCTCATCAACAAGGTCCGCGAGCTCACCGGCGGCAAGCCCGCCGCCGCCCCCGGCGCGCCCGCCCCCATGGCGCGCCCCGCCGCGCCCGCCCCGATGGCGCGCCCCGCCGCGCCCGCCCCGATGGCGCGCCCCGCCGCGCCCGCCGCCGCCGCGCGTCCCCCCGGGCCCTGGATGCCTCCAGCGGGCGCTCCGCGCCCCGGCGTCCCGATGGCTCCCGCAGGCGCGCGTCCGCCCGGGCCCGGAATGCCGTTGGGCGCTCCGCGCCCCGGCGCCCCGATTCCTCCTCCCGGCGCGCGTCCGCTCGGGCCCGGAATGCCGCCCGCCGGCGCGCCGCGTCCCGGTGCCCCGACCCCTCCCGGCGCCGCCGCCCGTCCCGGGATGCCTGGTGTCATGCCGCCCGGCGCGCGTCTCGGGATGCCGCCCGCCGGCGCGCCACGCCCCGGCGCCCCGATACCTCCCGGCGCCGCCGCTCGTCCCGGGATGTACGCGCCAATGCCGCCCGGCGCGCGCCCCGGAATGCCGCCCGCCGGCGCGACGCGTCCCGGCGCCCCGACGCCCCCGGGCGCGGCCGCGCGCCCGTACGCGCCGGCCCCGGCGGCCCCGACGCGGCCCGCCGCGCCCGCCGCCCGTCGCGATCCGTTCGGCTTCGGCGTGGGCGCGCCGCCCGCCGCGAGGCCGCCTCCCGCGCCGGAGGAGGACTTCGGCGACATCGACGTGGACGCCTCGACGGGCGCCGCTCCGGCCGCGCCCTCGCGTCCCGCCGCGCCGCCGCCCGCCCCGGAGCTCTCGTTCGAGATGGACGAGGAGCCGCCCGAGGCCGGGCCGGCCCCGATCGAGCTGCCCGCCGAGACCGAGCCGGAGCCCGAGCTCGCGCCGATGCACGCGTTCGTGCCGCCCGCCTCCGCGGTCGGGCACAAGCCGGAGCCGCTCGCGCGGCGTGACGGCGGCGAGGCGCTCCTGCGCGAGGCGCTTTCGAAGGCCTCGCTCGAGGTGATCGAGAAGGTGGTCTGGGAGGTCGTGCCGCAGCTCGCGGAGACGATCATCCGGGAGAATCTCGACAGGCTCGTAAAGCAGCGCCCCTAGCCGGCGCTGCAGCGGCCCCCCCTGTCGCCCCGCGCGCCGCGCCCGCTTCCCGGGTCCGGACGCGCTCGCCTTTGCCACTCGGAGACGGATCGTGCAGAACCCAGCCATGACCGAAGAGAAGCGAACCGAGCTCGCCAAGGGCTACGAGCACCGCGACGTGGAGGCGCGCTGGGGGCCGTTCTGGAGGGAGCGCGGCTTCTTCCACGCCGACGAGAAGGACCGCTCGCGCCCGCCGTTCTCGATCGTGCTGCCGCCGCCCAACGTGACGGGCTCGCTGCACCTCGGCCACGCGCTCACCGCGACCTTGCAGGACGTCCTCATCCGCTGGAAGAAGATGAGCGGGTTCAACACGCTCTGGCTCCCCGGCACCGATCACGCGGGCATCGCGACGCAGATGATCGTCGAGAAGGAGCTGAAGAAGACCGAGCAGAAGAGCCGCCACGACCTCGGCCGCGAGGAGTTCCTGAGGCGGGTGTGGGCCTGGAAGGAGAAGTACGGCTCGCGCATCGGCGAGCAGCACCAGGCGCTCGGCGCCGGGCTCGACTGGGAGCGCGAGCGGTTCACGATGGACGAGGGGCTCTCCCGCGCGGTCCGCGAGGTGTTCGTGCGGCTGCACGAGGAGGGGCTCGTCTACCGGGAGAAGAAGCTCATCAACTGGTGCCCGGACTGCCACACCGCGCTCTCCGACCTCGAGGTCGAGCAGAAGGACGCGGAGCAGGGCGAGCTCTGGTCGTTCGCGTACCCGCTCGTCGACGGGAGCACCGAGGTCGTCGTCGCGACGACGCGGCCCGAGACGATGCTCGGCGACACTGCCGTCGCGGTGCACCCCGACGACGAGCGCTACCGCGCCGTCGTCGGCAAGAAGGTCCGCCACCCGCTCACCGGGCGCGAGCTCCCGATCGTCGCGGACGCGATCCTCGTCGACCCGAAGTTCGGCACGGGCGCCGTGAAGGTGACCCCGGCGCACGACTTCAACGACTTCGAGACCGGGAAGCGCCACGGCCTCGCGCAGCTCACGGTCATCGGCCCCGACGGGAAGATGACGGCCGAGGCGGGCCCGGTCGCCGGGCTCGACCGGTTCGAGGCGCGCAAGCGCGTGAAGGAGCTCGTCGCCGAGCAGGGGCTCGACCGCGGGACGAAGCCGCACCTCCTCGCCATCGGTCGCTGCCAGCGCTCGCAGACGATCCTCGAGCCGCTCCTCTCCGACCAGTGGTACGTCCGGATCGAGCCGCTCGCGCGCCCCGCGATCGAGGCGGTCGAGCAGGGGAAGACCCGCTTCATCCCCGAGCAGTGGACCAACACGTACATGTCGTGGATGCGGAACATCCACGACTGGTGCATCAGCCGCCAGCTCTGGTGGGGGCACCAGATCCCGGCCTGGTACTGCCCGGATGGCCACGTCACCGTCGCGCGCGAGACGCCGTCCGCCTGCGGGCTCTGTGGCAAGGGACCGCTCCGCCAGGACGAGGACGTGCTCGACACCTGGTTCTCGTCGGCGCTCTGGCCCTTCTCGACGATGGGCTGGCCGGACCGGACCGAGACGCTCGGCACCTTCTACCCGACCTCCGTGATGGAGACCGGGCACGACATCATCTTCTTCTGGGTCGCCCGGATGATGATGATGGGCCTCCACTTCATGGGCGAGGTCCCCTTCCGCACCGTGTACCTGCACCCGATGGTGCGGGACGAGAAGGGGCAGAAGATGTCGAAGACGAAGGGGAACGTGATCGACCCCCTCGTCATCACCGAGCAGTACGGCGCGGACGCGCTCCGGTTCACCCTCGCTGCCCTGACCGCGCAGGGGCGCGACATCAAGCTCGCGAAGGAGCGGATCGAGGGGTACCGCGCCTTCGCGAACAAGCTCTGGAACGCGACCCGCTTCGCGCTCATGAACCTCGAGGGGTTCGAGGCGAGCCCGGGCGCGGGCGCGGAGGGACGCACCGCGGCCGACCGCTGGATCCTCGCGCGCACCCAGCGCGCCGTGAACGAGACCGTCGCCGCGCTCGAGGCGTTCAAGTTCAACGAGGCGGCCGGGACCGTCTACCACTACGTGTGGCACGAGCTCTGCGACTGGTACATCGAGCTCGCCAAGGAGGCGCTCTACGGCGAGGACGCCGGGCGCAAGCGCGCCGCGCAGGGGACGCTCGTGCACGCGCTCGCCGCCGCGCTCCGGCTCCTCCACCCGTTCATGCCCTTCATCACCGAGGAGCTCTGGCACGTGCTCCGGGCGAAGGTGAAGGGCGACGCCTGGCCCGACTCGATCCTCGCGGCGCCGTACCCCGCGGTCGGGCCGGTGGACGAGGCGGCCGAGCGCGCCTTCCAGCCGCTCCTCGAGACCATCGACGCGATCCGGAACGTGCGCGGCGAGATGAACATCCCGCCCCGGGCCCCGCTCTCGATCGACATCGCGACCGAGGACCCGGTGATCCGGGGCGCGTTCGACGCCGACGGCGGCGTCATCGCCCGGCTCGCGAGCGTGAGCCACACCGAGCTCTACGCGGCGCAGTCGACGCGCCCCGCGCCGACGAGCGCGGTCGCGGTCTGCTCCGGGTTCGAGGTGCGAGTCCACTTCGGGCACGCGGTCGACGTCGCCGCGGAGCTCGCGAGAATCGCGAAGGAGTTCGAGAAGTTGGAGCAGGACCTCGCGTCCATCGAGAAGAAGCTCGCGAACCCCAACTTCGTCGCCAAGGCGCCGCCGGAGGTGGTCGAGAAGGACCGCCTGCGCGCGCAGGAGCTCCGCGAAAAAAGAGGTAAGCTGGGAGTGCATCGTGACATGCTGTCGGGTGCGGAGCGCCCCCCTCGTGCGGCGGGCGCCGACAGGAGGGACGTGATGGAGACGAACAACCCGAACGATCCGAGCAAGCCCACCCCCGCGCAGCCGGCGTCGCAGACGACCATGGAGCAGGCGCAGCAGGTCATCTCGACCGTCGCCGAGGTCGGCAAGGCCGCGGTGAGCGCCGTCGTCGCCGGCGCGGAGCGGGCGTTCGAGAAGATCGAGAAGGCGATGCCGGCCCGGAAGCCCGCCAAGAAGGCGAAGGCCAAGGCGCAGGCGCGCAAGCCGGCCCGCAAGCCCGCCCGGAAGGCGACGAAGGCCGCCCGGAAGGCCGCGCCCCGCAAGGCGGCGAGGCGCTCGGTGAAGCCGGGCAAGAAGTCCGCTCGCAAGGTGGCGCGGAAGCCCGCCCGCAAGGGCGGCCAGCGCCGGTAGGATGGAGAGGCTCCCGGCGCACGCGGAGCGGCTCGTCGAGCTCGCCCTCGAGGAGGATCTCCTCCTCGGGGACGCGACGAGCGAGGCGACGATCGACGCCGCCGCGCGCGGGCAGGGCGGGTTCCTCGCCAAGGAGGACCTCGTCCTCGCCGGCGCCGCGGTGGCGCGCCGGATCTTCGAGCGGCTCGGCGCCACGTGCGCCTTCGACGCCGCGGACGGCGCGCGCATCACGCGCGGCACGTCGTTCGGGACCGCGACGGGCCCGCTCCGGGCGCTCCTCGCCGCGGAGCGGACCTCGCTCAACTTCCTGCAGCGGCTCTCGGGCGTCGCCACCGCCACGCGGCGGTGCGTGGACGCGCTCGCCGTCGGCGGGGGCAAGACCCGGCTCCTCGACACGCGCAAGACCACGCCCGGCTGGCGCATGCTGGAGAAGGACGCGGTGCGCGCGGGCGGCGGGAAGAACCACCGCTTCGCCCTCGGGGACGGCATCCTCATCAAGGACAACCACGTCGCGGCGTGCGGCGGGGTCGCGGAGGCGGTCCGCCGGGCGCGCGAGCGCGCCGGCGCGATGCTGAAGATCGAGGTCGAGGTGGTGGACCTCCCCGGGCTCGAGGCGGCAGTCGCCGCGGGCGCCGACATCGTCCTCCTCGACAACATGGACGACGCGGCGATGGCGGAGGCGGTGCTCCGGGCAGCCGGCCGGGTGCTCCTCGAGGCGAGCGGCAACATGACGCTCGCGCGCCTGCCGCGCGTGGCGGCGACGGGAGTGGACTACGTGTCGATGGGCGCGATCACGCACTCCGCGCCCGCGGTGGACATCTCCTTCGAGCTGGGCTGAGATCGCGACGATGGCCGATCGCCCCGAGTCCGAGGAGCTGGTCCTCTCCTTCCTCGCCGAGGCGACCGACGAGTTCGTGTCCGGCGAGGCGATCTCGGGCAAGCTCGGGTTCACCCGCGCCGCCGTCTGGAAGCACGTCGAGGCGCTCCGCGGGCGGGGCTACCGGATCGACGCCATGCCGGCGCGCGGTTACCGCCTCGTCGGAGTGCCCGACCGGCTCACGGCGCTCGAGATCCGGCCCCTCCTCAACACCCACGACCTCGGCCAGGTCGTGCATTCGTACGACGAGCTGACCTCGACGAACGACCGCGCGAAGGAGCTCGCGGACGAGGGCGCCGAGCACGGGGAGGTCGTCGTCGCGGAGGCGCAGACCTCCGGGCGCGGCCGGCGCGGCCGGACCTGGGTTTCCCCCGCCCGGAAGAACCTCTACTTCTCGGTGGTGCTGCGGCCGGACCTCCCGCCGGCGCGCGCCCCGGAGCTCACCCTCGTCGCGTCGGTGGCGGTCAGCGAGGCCCTCCGGCAGGCGGGCGTGGACGCGCGGATCAAGTGGCCGAACGACCTCCTCGCGTCCGGCAAGAAGATCGCCGGGATCCTGACGGAGCTCGCCGCCGATCCGGACCGGGTCGAGTGGGTCGTGCTCGGCGTCGGGGTGAACTTGAACGCGCGGGCCGAGGACTTCCCGGCGGACGTGCGCGGGGAGGCGACGAGCATCCTCCTCGAGCGCGGCCAGCCGGCGCCGCGGGCGCTCTTCGCGGCCGCCTGCTTCACCGCGCTCGAGGGCTGGCTCGACCGGCACGCGGAGGGCGGCTTCGCCGCGATCCGCGAGGCGTGGCGCGAGCGGAGCGCGACGCTCGGCCGCGAGGTCTCCGTCCGGCTGGACGACCGCGAGATCGTCGGAACGGCGGAGGACCTCGACGAGACGGGCGCGCTCCTCGTCCGTACGCCGGCGGGGCTCGAGCGGATCCTCTCCGGCGAGGTCCGGCTGCTGCGGCCGCGCTGATCCCCCCACGCGCAAATTGACCCGGATGGCGGCCCGCGGCTAACCTCGCGCCCGTGCTGCTCGCCATCGACGTCGGGAACACCAACACGGTCATCGGCGCCTTCGACGGCCCGAAGCTCCAGAGCCACTGGCGGCTCCAGACCAACCAGAGCCGGACCGCCGACGAGTACGGCATCCTGCTGCGGCAGCTGTTCGAGCTGACCCGGATCGACCCGGCGAGCGTCACCGCCGTCGCGATCGCGAGCGTCGTCCCGACCCTGGGGCTCACCCTCGAGCAGATGACGGTCCGCTACTTCGGCGTGAAGCCGATGTTCGTCGGCCCCGGCGTGAAGACCGGGATGCCGATCCTCTACGAGAACCCGCGCGAGGTGGGGGCCGACCGGGTGGTGAACGCGGTCGCCGCCTACGAGCGCTGGCGCTGCGGCCTCGTGATCGTCGACTTCGGCACGGCCACCACGTTCGACGCCGTCTCGCAGAAGGGCGAGTACCTCGGTGGCGCGATCTGCCCGGGCATCACCGTCTCGATGGACGCGCTGTTCCGGTCGGCCTCGAAGCTGCCGCGGGTCGAGTTCGTGCGGCCCCCGACGGTGATCGGGCGGAACACGGTGAGCTCGATCCAGGCCGGGCTGGTCTACGGCTACGTCGGCCTCGTGGACGGGATCTGCGCCCGGATGGCGGACGAGCTCGGGTTCGCCCCGAAGGTCATTGCGACCGGCGGGCTCGCGCCGCTCATCGCCGGCGCGTCGAAGGCGATCCAGGAGGTGGACGAGCACCTCACCCTGGATGGCCTGCGGATCCTGCACGAGCGCAACCGGTGAGCACCCAGACCGGAACGGAGGGTGCGGGCGACGCCGTGGCGCGCGCCGCGCACGGAGAGGGGCGGGCGGCGTTCGACGCGCGCGACCTCGTCGGCGCACACGCCGCCTTCGAGCGCGCCCACCGGCGCGAACCGCGCGATCCGACCTTCATGTCCTGGTACGGGCTCACCCTCGTCCTCGTGGAGCGGAACTCGAACCTCGGGGTCTCGCTCGTGGACCAGGCGCTCCGCGCCGCCGGCCCGTCGCCGGAGCTCCTCCTCAACTCGGCGCGGGCCCACCTCGCCCTGAACCAGCGCGAGCGCGCGGTGCGCGCGATCGGCCGCGGCCTCGAGCACTGGCCGGACGACGCGCGGCTCCTCGCCGCGAAGGACGCGCTCGGGTGGCGCGCGCAGCCCGTGCTCTCGTTCCTGTCCCGCAACAACCCGCTGAACCGACTCCTCGGACGGCTGCGCCACCGCTGGCAGGGGCGCGGCCGGCCCCGCACCGAGCTCACCCCGGTCACGCTGGGCGTCGCCGCGCCCGCGCCCGGGGAGGAAGGCTGAGCCGACATGCCCGAGTGCCCGCTCCCGTCCGACGTCCTCCCGAAGCCGCTGCAGAAGCACGCCGACCCGAAGGCTCCGCCGCCGCTCCGGATGATGGGCGCGAAGGGGCTCGTCCCGGCGGTCGCGCCGCTCGACCTCGTCACGCTCCTCTACGTGCTGTCCTTCGACGAGGACGCGAACGTCCAGGCGACGGCGGCGAAGACGGCGGAGGGGCTCCCGGACAAGATCTGGAGCGTCGCGCTGCGGGCCGAGGCCCTGAAGGCGCCGGTCCTCGACTGGCTCGCGGACCGCTTCGGCACGAAGGACGCGGCGCTCGAGCTGCTGCTCCTCAACCCCGCGACGAGCGACGTCACCATCGCCCGGCTCGCGCCGGTGCTGTCCCAGAAGCTCGTCGAGATCGTCCGCCAGAACGAGCTCCGCCTCCTCCGTCACGACGAGATCCTGCGCGGACTTTGCCAGAACCCGAACGCGCTCGCCTCGACCGTCGACGGCGCCTGCGACTTCTGCGTCCGCAACGGGCTCACGTTGCTCGACGTCCCGCGGTCGGTGGAGGCCCACAGGCGGGTCCACGGCGTGGATCCGACCGCCGTCGCGCCCGCCGAGACCGCGACCGCCCTCCTCACCGATTACGCCGCCGAGCTCGGCCACGAGCCCGTCGACGGGGCCGCGACGCCGGCGCCGGTCGCCGCGGCTCCGCAGCCGGAGGGCCCGCAGGAGGATCCGAAGAAGCAGAACATCACGAAGCGGATCCTGAAGATGTCGGTGTCGGAGAAGATCAAGCTCGCGACGCTCGGCAACAAGGAGGCGCGCACGCTCCTGCTGCGCGACTCGAACAAGCTCGTCTGCATGGCGGCCGCGACGAGCCCCCGCATCACCGACGGCGAGATCCTCGTCCTCGCGAACTCCCGCACCGTGAACGCCGACGTGCTCCGCTACGTCTACTCGAGCCGCGAGTTCCTGAAGACCTACGGGATCAAGATGTCGATCGTGAAGAACCCGAAGGTCCCGCTCCCGACCGCGCTCAAGCTCATGCTCACGCTCCAGGAGAAGGACATCAAGGAGCTCGCCCGCGACCGGAACGTCCCCCAGACGATCCAGGCGCAGGCGAAGTCGTTCATGATGAAGAAGGAGCTGGCGGCGGCGAAGGGGATCGAGGGGAAGCACTGACCCCGGGGCCTGCGCCCTCCCACCTGTACCTGGACTTGGACTTGGACTTGGACCTCGACGCGTGGCCGCGGACGTGAACCCGGAGCAGACGACGAGCGCCGACCAACCCGTCCGGATGGGCCGCGCGGTCTGGCTCTCCGCCGCGACGATGACGTCGCGCGTGCTGGGGCTCATCCGCGACCAGATCTTCGCGATCCTCGTCGGGGCGAACCGCTTCTCCGACGCGTTCGTCGTGGCGTTTCGCATCCCGAACCTCCTGCGCGACCTCTTCGCGGAGGGGGCGCTCTCCTCCGCGTTCGTCCCGACCTTCGCCGACGCGCACCGGAACCGCGGCGCGGCGCAGGCGTGGCGGCTCGCGAACGCGGTGGTAGGCCTGGTGCTGGTGGTGGTCGGCGCGCTGGTCGTCGTCGGCGAGGTCTTCGCGGGCGGGATCGTCCGCGGCATCGCGCCCGGGATCGCCGAGCCCGCGCTCGCGACGCTCCTCACCCGGGCGATGATGCCGTTCCTCCTCGTCGTCTCACTCTCCGCGGTCGCGATGGGGATGCTGAACGCGCAGGGGCGCTTCACGGCCCCGGCGCTCGCTCCCGCGCTCTTCAACGTCGGGTCCATCGCCGTCGGGCTCGGGCTGTGGGCGGCGGGCTGGCCCCCCGAGCGCGCCGTGATCGGCTGGTCCGCCGGGACGATGCTGGGCGGCCTCCTCCAGCTCGTGGTCCAGCTGCCGCAGCTGCACGTCCTCGGCTTCCGGCCCCGCCCGCGCGTCTCCCGCGTCGAGCTCGCGGACCCGGGGCTCCGGCGCATCGCGCGCCTCATGGGCCCGGCGGTGATCGGGCTCTCCGCGACGCAGGTGAACATCGTCGTGAACACCTGGTTCGCGTCGCACGAGGTGGGCGCGAACAGCTGGCTGCAGTACGCGTTCCGGCTCATGCAGCTGCCCCTCGGCGTCTTCGGCGTGGCCATCGCCACCGTGGCGGGGGCCGGGGTCGCGCAGCGCGCGGCGGCGCGCGACCTGGACGCGGTCCGGGAGACGCTCGGCTCGGCGATGCGCCACGTCGCGTTCCTGAACCTGCCGTCGGCGGTGGGGCTCGTCGTCCTCGCGCGCCCGATCATCTCGCTCATCTTCGAGCACGGTCGGTTCGGCACGGCCGACACCGACGCCACCGCGGCGGCGCTCCTCTGCTACGCGCTCGGGCTCTACGGCTACTCCGCCGTGAAGGTGCTCGCCCCGGCCTACTACGCGCTCGACGACGCGCGGGTCCCGGTCTTTGGGAGCGCGCTCGGCATGGCCGCGAACGTGGCGCTCAACGCCGCGCTCTACCCGGTGCTCGGGTTCCGCGGCGTCGCGCTCGGGACCTCCCTCGCGGCGACCGCCAACTTCGCGGTCCTCGCGGTCGCCTGGCGCCGGCGGCACGGCGGGCTCGGCGGCGTGGGGGTGGCCCGGCAGCTCGGCCGCGTCGTCCTCGCGTGCGTCCCGCTCGCGCTCGTCGCCTGGGGGGCCTGGCGAGGGCTCGATGCGGTCCTGCCGCCCGGCGGGCTCTGGCGCCAGCTCACCGTCGGCCTCGCGCCCATCGCCGCGGGCGCGCTCGCCTACCTGGCCGCCGCGCGGGCGCTCGGCATCCGCGAGCTCGACGAGCTGCTCGGCGCGCTCCGCCGCCGCCGAGGCTGACCCCGCCTACCCGGGGGTTTGGCCGCGCGGAGGGGCGGCCTACCTTGCGACGAGGGTCGTTTCGGGGGGATGCCATGGCGGAGAACGGCGGGAGCGGGACGGGGAACCTCGGGGCCGAGGCGCGCGAGACCGCGCGCGGAATGGCGCGCGAGGTGAGCGGGCGGCTGGAGGACGCGCGCGGCTACGCGGACGACGCAGGCGAGTGGATCCGGGCGCTCGCGCGCGAGCGACCGATGGTGGCGCTCGGGCTCGCGGTCGGCGTCGGGTTCGTGGTCGGGCGGCTCCTTTCCCGCACCTAGCGGGAGGCGGGGAGGACGGCATGGCCGGGATGGAAGAGATGGCGGACGTGAACGAGACGATGCGCTCGCTGGCGGGGCAGGCGCGGGAGCTCTGGGATCGCTTCGCCGAGGAGGTCGAGCTCGATCGGCGCATGCGCGAGACCCCGATGACGGTGCTCGCGGTGGCGGCGGGCGCAGGCTTCGTGCTCGGCGGGGGCCTGTGGCCGGTGCTGCGGCCCTTCGTGAAGACCGCGGCGCGCTCGGCGCTGTCGCCCACGAACCTGCTCGCGATCGGCGCGGCGCTCGGCGCGCTGCGAGCCTCCATCGCGGAGCAGGAGGAGCGGCCGGAGATGGCGCCCGAGGGTGGGAGCGGCGCCCACTGACTCCGGCGTCGGCCGGGCGAGCGACCGGACGGACCTCGCACGGGCCGCGCGTCGCTCGATCGCGTGACGGGCGCGGGAATTCTGGGGCGCGCAGGACCGGCGGGTTGGCGTCCTCGTGTCGCGCCGTGGTACTCGGGGCGCGCAGTCCAAGCCCGGGGGGCCCGTAGACCATGATGGACGTGACGCGCGGAGCACGCGGCGAGGTGACCATCCGCGTCGAGGGCGACTTCGACCCGAGCGAGGCCGGCCGCCTCGTGGGCTGGCTCCGCGAGGTCCCGCCGCACGAGCCGCTCGTGATCGACTTCGCGGGCGCGCGCCACCGCCACGACTTCGGGTTCGCGACCTTCGCCGGCGAGCTCGCCGGGCGCACGCAGCTCACGGTGCGCGGGCTCTCGCGTCACCAGGAGAAGCTCCTGCGGTACTTCGGGGTCGAGCTGCGCGAGCCCGAGGAGATCCGGGCGGCGGGGTAGGGCTTCGCTCTCACGATTCACCACAAGTCCGGCGCCGTTCCGACGCGAGCGGCCGTCTTCTGCGGGCGGTCGGCTACGAAGCTGCTCGTTTCCCTTCATCCGAAGGCGAGCGTCGGCGCCGAGCCCATCGCGGTCCCCATCCCCGCCCGGCGGGCGGCGGCGACGCGGGGGTTCCACGTGAACTGATCCATCCACGCATCGCCGAACACCTCCCGCGCGGCGAGGAGGTTGTGGAACGCGCAGGTGATCCGGATGTTCGCGAGGTCCGAGGTCCCGCCGAGCGCGAGCGGCTGGATGTGATCGGCCTGGAGCCGGCGCCGCGAGCCGCACGAGCCGCCGGAGGCAAGCCTCCACTCGCAGCAGTGGCCGGCGCGCTCGAGCGCGGCGGCGAGGACATGGGCGGGGACGTGCTCGCGCTTCGCGGGGCGCGGCATCTTCGGCCGCCGCGTGCCGAGCCCCTTCCGCTTCGCCGCGCGCTCGAGCAGCGCCTCGAGGGCGAGCTCCAGGATCTCCCCGTCGCTCGCGTTCGGGTGCGCGTGCGAGAGGGCGTCGCGCGCCTCCTCGAGCCTCGCGTGGAAGCCGCGGTCCACCGTGAGGTGGATCCGGCTCCGCTCGGCATCGAGCGGCC
>WNGL01010909.1_pt1 | contig 15101 bp, 14 predicted proteins | sample 5400591 | NCBI WGS metagenome assembly WNGL01 (sample SAMN13153377, study PRJNA577476) | soil metagenome | isolation source: 80 cm soil or saprolite under Garry oak tree replicate 1 | place: USA:California | collected 2016-06-15
TCGTGCTGATGCCGAGCGACTACTCATCGGCCCACTCTGTCGCCGATGCCGAGGACCTGGTCAAGCGGCAGGGACTGCACGCCCGCACGGTGCCGATCGCCCCGATCGTCGCGGCGTTCGACGCCGGTCTGCACCTCGAAGGGCTGGCCGCGGAGAACCTCCAGGCCAGGGTGCGCGGCATGATCTTGATGTCGCTGTCCAACGCCGAGGGCCACCTGGTGCTGACGACGGGCAACAAGAGCGAGCTGGCGACCGGGTACTCCACGCTGTACGGCGACTCGGCCGGCGGCTTCGCGCCGATCAAGGACGTGCTCAAGACGCTCGTCTGGCAGCTCGCGAGCTGGCGGAACGGGCGGGCTGCCCGGGACGGCCAGGACCCTCCGGTCCCGGAGAACTCGATCACCAAGCCGCCGAGCGCCGAGCTGCGGCCCGGCCAGCTCGACACGGACTCGCTGCCCGACTACGCGGTGCTCGACGCGCTGCTCGACGACTACGTGGAAAAGGACCTCGGCGCCGCCGAACTGCTCGCCGCCGGCCACGCCCCGGACCTGGTCGAGCGGGTCATCGCGCTGGTGGACCGGGCCGAGTACAAGCGCAGGCAGTACCCGCCGGGGCCTAAGATCACCGGCAAGAACTTCGGCCGCGACCGTCGTCTGCCGATCACCAACCGCTGGCGGGAGCCTTTCGGCCGGTAGTCCGCGCCAGCCAAGCCGGTAGTCCCCGCCAGCCGAGTTGAGCGCTCGGGCCGAAGGCCAGATACTTGGACGGTCCCATGTGACTGACCGGAAAGACCGACAAACCGGCGCGGCCCCGCACCGTAAGCTCGGCGGGTGGCGAACCGGCCGGGCCGGGCGCGCGTTCGGAGGCAGGCAGTGAGCGGCGAGAACAGGCCTGCGATCGGCGACTTTCCCGCCGGAGCACAGATCGGCGGTTACCAGATTCGGGAGCTGATCGGACGCGGCGGCATGGCGGTCGTCTACCGCGCCGCCGACGTGCGGCTTGACCGCCAGGTCGCGCTGAAGGTGCTCGCGCCCGAGCTCACCAAGGACGCCGCGTTCCGGCAGCGGTTCATCAGGGAGTCACGCGCGGGCGCGGCCGTCGACCACCCGAACGTCATCCCGGTGTTCGAGGCGGGCGAGGCCGACGGCGTGCTGTTCATCGCGATGCGCTACGTCGCGGGGCGGGACGTGCGGGCGCTGCTCGAACAGGCGGGGCCGCTGCCGCCCGCTCGCGCGGTCAGCATCATCACCCAGATCGCCTCCGCGCTCGATGCCGCGCACGCGCGCGGCCTGGTGCACCGCGATGTCAAGCCCGCCAACATGCTGCTCGGCACCGTCGGCAGCGACACCGCTCCCGACCACATCTACCTCTCCGACTTCGGGCTCAGCAAGCTGTCGGCATCCGCCGTGTCGCTGACCGGCACCGGGCAGTTCCTCGGCACCATCGACTACATGTCGCCCGAGCAGGTCGAGGGCCGCCCGACCGACGGGCGTACGGACCTGTACGCCCTGGCGTGCGCGGCGTTCGAGATGCTGACCGGCCGGCCACCGTTCCACCGCGACCAGGATCTCGCCGTCATGTGGGCGCAGGTCTCCGCGCCGCCGCCGTCCGCGCGCAAGCTGCGGCCCGAACTGCCCGCCGCGGTGGACCAGGCGCTCGCCAAGGCTCTCGCCAAGGCGCCGGAGAACCGGCAGGCAAGCTGCCTGGAGTTCGCCGCCGAGCTGCGCGCCGCCTGCGCCCTCGGGACCGGCCAGGGCCGGCCCGGTCGGGCCAAGCCGGCCGAGTTCGCCGTCGCGGCTGGTCAGGCTCTGCCCGCCACCGAGCAGGCGCCGGCCGTCTCGCCACAGGAACGCACGCCACAGGAGCGCACACCACAGGGCCGCACACCACAGGCCGCGGGCGTGACGCCGCCGGTCGGCGGCGGGACTCCGGGCGGCGAGGCGACGATCACCGAGGCGGTGCGCCCGGTGAGCCGCGGGCCCACGGCCGCCGGCTCGGCTCGCGGCCGGGCACCGGGCGTGACCACCCCCGACCCGTACTCCGGCGGCTACGGCCCGCCCGGGCAGCCGAACCAGCCGCGTGGCGGCGGACCCGGCTATCAGGCACCGGCACCGTACCAGGGCGCGCCGCGGCGCCGGCGCCGCCGGGCACTCCCCTTCCTGCTGGGGTTCGTGATCGTCGCCGCGCTGGCCGGAGCCGGCCTGGTCGCGCTGCACCTGGGCGGCATCGGCAACCCGCACGCCGGGCCGACCACGTCGGTCACCGTCACCGCCACGGCGGGAGCGTCCAGCCCGACCTCGGGACCGAGCTCGCCGACTCCGGCGGTGACCGGCCCCCGCGGGGTCGTGACCGCCTTCTACAACGCGATCAACAGCCACCACTACGGTGCCGCCTACCGGCTGGACAGCCAGGTGCAGTCCAGCCAGTCGTTCGCCACGTTCAAGCAGGGATACTCTGGCACGCAGCACGACGCGCTGACGATCACCGGCGTCTCCGGTGAGGTCGTCAGCTTCGACCTGACCGCGGACCAGACCGACGGGTCGGTCAAGTACTACTCGGGCACCTACACCGTGCGCGGCGGCAAGATCGTCCAGTCCAACGTGCGGCAGACCGGCTAGGCGCCTAGATTTCCACGCTCGAGCCCGGTTCCAGCCGCGCGTAGCCGCCGTCGCCGGCGTTCCCGAGCAGCACCCCGGCGAGCTGCCCGATCAGCCCGATGCCGTTGGCGCTCAGCACCCCGTCGTGGGTCGCGTAGCTGACCCTCGGCCGCACCGCCCGCGCGTAGTCGAACGTCTCCGACGCCTTCAGCCACGGCGCGCTGATCGGCAGCAGCAGGGCCTGCACCGGCTCGTCGGGGATCGTGAACGCGTCGCCGGGGTGGAAAAGCTGGCCCTGGACGGCGAAGCCGATGTTGGGCACAACCGGCAGGTCGGGGTGGATCGGCGCATGGTCGTGCCCGTAGACGCGCACGTCGAACCCGGCCGCGCTGAACGCGTCGCCGTGCCCGACGGCGTGCACCCGGTCACCCAGGTCGCCGAACTGTCTGGCGACGGCCGCGTTGGTCCACAGCTCCAGGCCGGCGTCGCGCTCCAGCGCCGCCCGCACGACCGCGGCGTCGATGTGATCGGCGTGCTCATGGGTGATCAGGATGGCGCTCGCGCCGGACATGGCGTCCGCGCCGCTCCAGATCCCCGGGTCGAGCACGATCGTCCGGCCGTCCTGCTCGAGCCGGACGCAGGAATGCCCGAGCTTCGTCATCCGCATAGCCGCTCCCGCCGGTTACCGCCAGGTCTCAGGGCGAACCTATCGCGATGCCAGCCCGGTCAGCAGCTCGTCGACCAGGCGCCTGGCGTATCCGCGGTCGGCCCGCTCCTGGGCGAGGCTGGTCCGGGCGAGCACCGCGCCGGTGAGCATGTCCACGGCCAGCTCGATGCTGGCTCCCTCGCGCAGCTCGCCGGTGGCCACGCCGCGTCGCAGCACCGCCCGCAGCACGTCCCGGCGCGGCTCGACGACCGCCTCGACGTACCGGTCGATCAGCCGCGGATACCGGTCGCCCTCGCCGAGCAGCAGCGCGAACTGCCGCACCTGGCGAGGGTCGACCGACTCGCTGCGCATCGCCTCGAGCAGAGCGACCAGGTCGTCCCTGACCGACTCGCCCTTCGGCTCGGGCAGCGGCCGCCGCAGCGCGCCGAGCGCGTCCAGGAGCAGGTCTTCCTTACCTGGCCAGCGTCGGTAGATGGTCGCCTTGCCCACGCCGGCCTTCGCCGCGACCTGCTCGATGCACAGTCCGTGCGGCCCGGACTCGGCGAACACCTCGAGCGCGGCCTTGATGATCGCCCGGTCGGCCTGCTCGCTGCGTGGCCGGCCGGCCCGGCGCAGCCGGGCGTCCTCGGACGGGTGCGTTGACGTCATGGTCCCGGTCAGTCCTCCATCACGACGCCGGCGGCCGTCAGCGGCACGTTGATCAGGAAGACCGATCCCCACCAGAAGTGGTCGAGCAGCAGCCCTCCGGTCATCGGGCCGATCGCGATCGCCACGCCGACCGCCGACGCCCAGATTCCGATCGCCTTCGGCCGTTCCCGCGGGTCGAAGAGGGTGGTGATGATCGACAGGGTCTGCGGCATGACGGCGGCGCCGCCGAGGCCCATCGCGGCGCGGGCCCCGATCAGCTCGGCGGGCGTCTGGGCGTAGGACGAGATCAGGGAGGCCAGGCCGAACAGCGCCATCCCGGTGATCAGCATCCGCTTGCGGCCCACCCGGTCGCCGATGACGCCGAAGGTGAACAGCAGCCCGGCGAACACGACCGTGTAGGAGTTGATCGCCCACTCGAGCTGGCTCTGGCTCGCTCCCAGCCCGGCCCCGGGCTCGGAGATCGTTTTCAGCGCGATGTTCAGCACGGTGTTGTCGAGCACGATCGCGACCAGGCTGATGATCATGACGCCGAGGACGGCCCATTTGCGCCGGTCAGGGGTCACCGCGGGCAACGCCAATCTCGAGTGCCGTCCATAATTACGATACGAAACTGCATCGTATCGTATCGAGCGTTCCGGCCCGCGGCCGGGCATGCCGGACGGCCACCGGACCGCTTCGCCTGGCCTTCCATGAGAAGTCGCCGCATGTCATCATCGATACGGTCCGGGGACGCCAGCGTGGCGCCACGAGACATGGAGGATCACGATGCCCGCAGATCACGATGCCCGCAGCACCAGTCCACCCCCCCGACCACGCGCGGCTCTACGGTGGCGCCGGCACCCGCCGGATTACCATCCGGGACCTCGCCGAGGCCAAGGCACGAGCCGAGACGTGGCCGATGCTCACCGCCTACGACGCGCTGACCGCGCGGGTCTTCGACGAGGCCGGCATTCCGGTCCTGCTGGTCGGCGACTCCGCGGCCATGGTCGTCTACGGCCACGACAGCACCATCCCGGTGACGGTGGACGACCTCATTCCGCTGACCGCCGCCGTCGTGCGCGGCAGCACGCGGGCGCTGGTCGTGGCCGACCTGCCGTTCGGCTCCTACCAGGTCTCGGTGGAGACCGCGATGGCGACCGCGATCAGGTTCCTCAAGGAGACCGGCGCGCACGCGGTCAAGCTGGAGGGCGGACACCGGGTGCTGCGGTGCGTCGAGGAGCTCGTCGCCGCCGGCATTCCGGTGATGGCCCACCTGGGGCTGACGCCGCAGTCGGTGAACGCGCTCGGCGGTTACCGCGTTCAGGGCAGGGGCGAGGAGGGCGAGCGGCTCATGCACGACGCCAAGTCGCTGCAGGCGGCCGGCGCGTTCGCGGTCGTGCTCGAGTGCGTGCCCGCCGACCTGGCCGCCAAGGTCACCGAGACGCTCGCGATTCCCACGATCGGCATCGGCGCCGGACCGGACTGCGACGCCCAGGTGCTGGTCTGGCAGGACATGGCCGGCCTGACGCCGAAGGTGGCCAAGTTCGCCAAGCGCTACGCTGACCTGGCCGGCCTGCTCGGCCAGGCCGCGCGAACGTTCGGCGATGAGGTCGCCGCCGGAGCGTACCCGACGCCGGAGTACAGCTACCACTGAACCGGCCGGTTCGTCCGGCCCCGGGAGGCCTGGGTGGAGCAGGAGCGGCCGGCGCCGGCCCGCCCCGCGCAGACCTGGGATGGCCTGCCGGTCGCCGCCGACGAGCCGCACGGCGCGGCGATCGTCGTGCGGCGGCCGGACGGCCACGGCGGCCGCGAGTACTTGCTGCTGCACCGGGCGCACCGGGGCCCGGACTATGACGGCGACTGGGCCTGGACGCCGCCGTCAGGCGCCCGGCTGCCGGGTGAGCCCGTGCTCGCCGGCGCGCTGCGCGAGCTGGCCGAGGAGACCGGGATCACCTCCGCTGAGCCGGTGCCGGTGAACCTGTCCGGCCCGTGGGCGGTGTTCCTGGCCGAGGTGCCCCGCGCCGCCGCGGTCCGCCTCGACGTCGAGCACGACCGGTTCGCGTGGACGTCGCCCGGCCGCGCGCTGGCGCGGTGCCGGCCGTCCAGCGTGGCGGCCAACATCGCGGCCACCGCAGCGGTGCCTCTGCACGCGGTCGCGTTCCGCCCGCTGACCCGCGCCGACCTGCCCGACCTGGTCGGGTGGCAGCGAGCGCCGCACGCGGCGCGCTGGTTTCCCGAGCGGCTTGACCTGGCCGCTGCCGAGCGGAAGTACGGCCCGAGGATCGACGGCAACGCACTCGTACTCGTGCACGTGGCGTTGGTCGGCGGCCTGCCGTGCGGCTTCATCCAGCACTATCCGGTGCCGGGTCACGCGCTGCCCGGCCACGCTGCCGAGCACACTGCCGAGCGCGCTGCCGAGTGCGCCGCCGCAGGCCTGGACTTCTGCATCGGCGTCGCCGAGTACACCGGCGTCGGCCTTGGCCCGCAGCTTATCTGGGGCTACCTGCGGACCGTGGTGCTGCCGGCCTGGCCGCGGCTGCGGACGGTCGTGGCCAGTCCGGAAGCCGCGAACGGCCGGTCGATCCGGGTGCTGGCCAAGGCCGGGTTCCGCCCTGACGGCGAGCCCGTCCCCGGCCCCGGGCCCGGCCGGCCGGAACTGCCGTTCGTGCTCGACCGCCGCCGGATCTTCGGGCCGGGCGGCTGAGCCGCCGGATCTATCGGGAAGGGCGGCTGAGCCGCCGGCCTCACGCGGTGAGCTTGGGCAGAACGTCGCGGCCGAAGGCTTCGATCCACTCGGTCTGGTTCCGGCCGACGTTGTGCAGGTAGACGCGGTCGATGCCGAGATCGAGGTAGCGCTGGATGTCGGCCCGGTGCGTGTCGAGGTCGCTGGTGATGAGCATCCGCCCGGCGAAGTCCTCCGGGCGGACGAGCTGGGCCATCTGCGCGAAGTCGTGCGGAGAGCGGATGTCCTGCTTGGGGAACTTCATCCCGCCGTTCGGCCACTCGGTGACCGCGTTGTGCAGCGCCTCCTCGTCGGTGGGCGCCCAGGACAGATGCAACTGGAGGATCTTGGCCTGTGACCCGGGGTCGCGTCCTGCCTCCCTGGCGCCGGAGTCGAACCGGCCGAGCAGCGAAGTGACCTTCTCGGCCGGGGCGCCCGGCGTGATGATCCCGTCCGCCAGCTTTCCCGCCCTCTTGGCGGTCAGCGGCCCGGCGGTGGCGATGTAGATCGGCGGCGGGCTGTCCGGCATTGTCCACAGCCGCGCCGTCTCCATCTTGAAGTAGGTCCCGCGGTGCTTGACGTCCTTGCCGGTGAACAGCTTGCCGATCAGCTCGACCGCTTCCCACATCCGTTCCAGCCGCTCCGGGGCCTCCGGCCAGTACCCGGCGGTCACGTGCTCGTTCAGCGCCTCCCCCGACCCCAGCCCCAGCCAGTGCCGCCCCGGGTACATCGCCGCCAGCGTCGCCGACGCCTGCGCCACGATCGCCGGATGGAACCGGAACGACGGGCACGTTACCCCCGGTCCCAGGTCCCCCCGCGTCCGCTCGCCCATCGCCGTCAGCACGTTCCACACGAACGGCGCCTGTCCCTGCGCCGGCACCCACGGCTGGAAGTGGTCGGCCGCCATCACGCCGCGGAACCCGGCCGCCTCGGCCGCCACCGTGTAGTCCGTCACCTCGACCGGGCCGAACTGCTCCAGCATCGCGGCATAACCGACATGCGCCTGGCTCATCTGTCGCCTCCAGGTTCAGGAATCGTCACTTTCGTAGACTGGCACAGCCCGGCCGGCGCCGCCCGCCGCCGGCATCACCGCCGCGCAGACGCCGGCCAGAAGCCGGGCAGACGCCGGGCACATGTTCGGCCAACTCCCGCGGGTTCGCGATTGTTTCTGCCAGCATGAATGGGTGAATGCCGCTCAGGTCGAGGCGCTGCGAGCGCTGCTCGCGTCGTCTGACTGGCTGGAGCGCACCAGGTACTTCGCCAGGGCGCTGCGCGGCCGGTGCAGGACGCCGTACGGGCTGCTCGTGGTGGGCACGCCGGCGCACGAGCCGTGGCACATGACCGCACACCTCGCCGACGAGAGCGCCCTGGCCGGGCTGCCGGGACTGGCGCCGACGCTCGTGCGGTGGACACCGCCGCCGGACGGCCCGCCGCACCTGCGGGTCGGCCTCGACCGGCTCGGGCAGGCAGGCCGCGCCGGGACCGTGCTCGTCGTCGGGTCGGATGCCGCGCCGGACGCCCTGCTCGAGCGGGTTGCCGATGCCAGGAAGGCGGGGGCGGCCATCTTCGCGCTCGACCGCGGCGACGACGATCTCGAAGGCCTCGCGCACGAGTCGCTCGCCGTGAACCCGGCGCTCGACCCGGTCTCGTTCGACGGGGCGCAGCATCTCGTGACCCTGTCCGTGGGCGAGCCTGGCCGGGAGTTCCCTCTGCTGGGGGCCGGTGCGCCACCCGGGGCCGGCGCGCGGCCGGGGGCCGGCGCGCGGCCGCACCTGACCGGTGCGCGCGGCACGCTCGCCCGGGTGCTCAACGCGATCAGCGGGTCGCCGGACGGCTGAGCCCAGGGCGTGGCTCTGACCATCAAGCGAGGTCGCGAGCTGTGCCGGTATGGTTGGGGACGAGGTCGAGAGGCGCTGCAACGGGTTCTGGCCCGCCACGCTCGACCTGGGACTACGTATCGAAGGGCGCCTCCTGCAACAGGAGGTGCCCGAAGATATGTCATCAGCGGCGGGGCCGGGTGCGGCCCTGCGTCATCTTCTTGGTCAGCGCATCGCGGTGCTTGATGGACCCTGGGGCACCATGTTGCAGTTGGCCGGGCTCAGCGGCGCCGACTACCGCTCGGAGCGGCTGCGTGATCATCCGCGGGATGTGGCGGGTGACCCGGATCTGCTGAACCTGACCCGGCCCGATGTCGTGCTGGATATCCACCGGCAGTACCTGGCGGCGGGAGCGGACATCACCACGACGAACACGTTCACCGCGACCAGCATCGGCCAGGCGGACTACGGGCTGCAGTCCCTGGTGCGGGAGATGAACGTGCACGGCGCGAAGCTGGCGCGGCGGGCGGCGGATGAGGCGGGCGGCCGGTTCGTCGCCGGGTCGATGGGCCCGCTGAACGTCACTTTGTCGCTGTCTCCCCAGGTGGAGGATCCCGCCTACCGTGCAGCGTCGTTCGACGAGGTTTATGCGGCCTACGCCGAGCAGGCCGCGGCTCTGGCCGACGGTGGCGTGGACCTGCTGCTGATCGAGACGGTCTTCGACACGCTGAATGCTAAGGCCGCGGTTGCGGCCGCCCGCGCCGTGGCACCGCACCTGCCGTTGTGGATCTCGGTCACCGTTGTGGACCTGAGCGGTCGGACGTTGTCCGGGCAAACGATAGAGGCGTTCTGGCGCTCTGTCGAGCACGCCGACCCCCTGGTCGTTGGCGTGAATTGCGCGCTGGGCGCGGAGGAGATGCGCCCGTACGCCGCCGAGCTGTCCCGGCTGGCCGGCACGTACACGGCGTGCCATCCCAACGCTGGCCTGCCGAACGCGTTCGGCGGCTATGACCAGGCGCCGGAGGAGACCGCGCGGCTTCTCGGCGAGCTCGCCGCGGCAGGGATGGTGAACATCGCGGGCGGGTGCTGCGGGACGACGCCCGCGCACATCGCGCGGATCGCGGCGGCCGTGGCGGGCCTTCCGCCCCGGCCGGTGCCTGCACCGCCGGCCCGCACCCGGTTCAGCGGGCTTGAGCCCTTCGAGATCGGCCCCGACAGCGGGTTCGTGATGATCGGGGAACGCACCAACGTCACCGGGTCGAAGCGGTTCCGGCGCCTCGTCGAGTCGGGTGACCAGCAGGGCGCCATCGGCGTCGCGCTGGAGCAGGTGCGCGGCGGCGCGAACCTGCTGGACGTGAATATGGACGCCGACCTGCTGGACAGTGAGCAGGCCATCACGACGTTCTTGAACCTGGTGGCGGGCGAGCCTGAGGTAGCCCGCATCCCGGTCATGATCGACAGCTCGCGGTGGCGTGTGCTGGAAGCGGGGCTCAAGTGCGTGCAGGGCAAGGGCGTGGTCAACTCGATCAGCCTCAAGGAGGGTGAGGGCCCGTTCCTTGAGCAGGCCCGTCGGATCCGCGCGTACGGGGCCGGGGTGGTGGTCATGGCCTTCGATGAGCAAGGCCAGGCCGACACCGCCGAACGCAAGGTGGCCATCTGCGCCCGCGCCTACGACCTGCTCACCGGGCAGGTCCGCTTTCCTCCCGAGGACATCATCTTCGACCCGAACGTGCTCGCGGTGGCGACGGGGATTGCCGAGCACAACGGTTACGCGAAGGCGTTCATCGACGCGCTGCCGCTGATCAAGCAGCGCTGCCCAGGTGCGCGAACCAGCGGCGGCATCTCCAACCTGTCCTTCGCCTTCCGCGGCAATGACGTGGTCCGCGAGGCGATGCACTCGTCGTTCCTGTTCCACGCGGTGCGCGCCGGGCTCGACATGGGCATCGTCAACGCCGGGCAGCTCGCGGTCTACCGGGACATCCCCGCCGACCTGCTGGAACTTGTCGAGGACGTGCTCTTCGATCGCAGGCCGGACGCCACCGACCGGCTGGTCGCGTTCGCCGAGACAGTCCGCGGGCCGGGTACCGGCCGCACGGTGGACCTGTCCTGGCGGGAGGCGCCGGTGGACAAGCGCCTCAGCCACGCGCTCGTTCACGGCACCGCGGACTTCATCGAGGCCGATACCGAGCAGGCGCGCCAGCGGGCCCAGCGACCACTCGACGTCATCGAGGGGCCGCTGATGGAGGGCATGAAGGTCGTCGGCGACCTGTTCGGCGCCGGGAAGATGTTCCTGCCCCAGGTGGTGAAGAGCGCCCGGGTGATGAAGCGCGCGGTCGCCTACCTGGAGCCGTTCATGGAAGCGGAAAAGGAACAGGCCCGTCGCCAGGGACAGGCCGTTGTAGGCCGTGGCCAGGGCAAGATTGTGCTCGCGACGGTCAAGGGCGACGTGCATGACATCGGCAAGAATATCGTCGGGGTCGTTCTCGGCTGCAACAACTACGAGGTCATCGACCTCGGCGTGATGGTCCCCGCCACGGTCATCCTGGACACAGCGGTCGCCGAGGGAGCCGATGCGGTAGGGCTGTCCGGGCTGATCACCCCGTCGCTGGACGAGATGGTCAGCGTCGCCACGGAGATGCAGCGCCGCGGGCTGAAGCTGCCGCTGCTCATCGGCGGCGCTACCACCTCACGCCAGCACACCGCGGTGCGGATCGCCCCTGCCTACGACGGGACCACCGTGCACGTGCTCGACGCTTCCCGGGTCGTCGGCGTGGTCTCGGACCTGCTCAGCGACGACCGGGCACCGGTGCTTGCCGCCACTAACCGGGCCGAGCAGGAACACCTGCGATGCCAGCACGAGAAGTCACGGTACCGGCCCCTGCTGCAACTCCGGCAGGCCAGGGCGAATCGGGAGCGGGTCCCGTTCGGCGACCTGCCCGTCCCGGCGTTCACCGGCGTCCGCACCGTCCGCCCGGACCTGAGCGCGCTGCGCGGCATGATCGACTGGCAGTTCTTCTTCCTGGCCTGGGAACTGAAAGGCAAGTACCCGGCGATCCTCAGCCAGCCGGCCGCACGTGAGCTCTTCGACGACGCGAACACCCTGCTCGACCAGATCATCGCCCGCGGCAGCCTCCGGGCCGAGGGCGCCTACGGTTTGTGGCCCGCGCGCTCCGACGGCGACGACATCGTGATCGACCCGGGCCGCGGCTGCGTCACGGTGCCGATGCTGCGCCAGCAGACCGCCAAGCCCGCGGGCAGGCCTAACCGGTGCCTGGCTGATTACCTGGCCCCGGCCGCGGACCACCTCGGCGCGTTCGCCGTGGCCATCCATGGCGCCGAGGAACTCGCCGCGACCTGCCAGGACGACCACGACGACTACCAGGCGATCATGGTCAAGGCGCTGGCCGACCGGCTCGCCGAGGCGTTCGCCGAGCACACCCATCTGCGGGCCCGACGCCACTGGTACGAACCGGACGCCGACCCGGTGATCGAGGATCTGCACGCCGAACGGTTCCGCGGCATCCGCCCCGCGTTCGGCTACCCCGCCAGCCCAGACCACAGCCTCAAGCGACCCCTGTGCGGCCTGCTCGGCGCGGGCCGCCTCGGCATGGTCCTGACCGAGTCATGTGCCATGACCCCCGCGGCCAGCGTCAGCGGGCTGCTGTTCGCCCACCCCTCGTCGCGGTACTTCACCGTCGGACGCATCGGCAAGGACCAGGCCCAGGACTACGCACGCAGGCGAGGCATGACCCTCCCAGAGGCCGAACGCTGGCTTCGCCCCAACCTCGCCTACGACCCCTGAGCAAGCACGACCCGGCGGGCGATCCGCACGGCGCCAGCGCCGGCTGCCCGTGACTTCCGGCTACGTCGAGTCGGTACGGGCGGCGGGCGCAACGAAGGTGCCGCGGCCCTGCCGCGTGATGATCAGCCCTCGCTCGCGCAGGATCTGCATGGCGTGGCGCACGGTCTGGTAGGCGACGCCGTACTCCTCGGCCAGCGCGCGCTCGGCCGGCAGCTTGTGGCTGATCTCGCCGACCTCGATCCGCGCCGCGAGGTGGTTGGCGACCTGGATATAGGCGAAGTCCGGGCCGAGCGGGTCTATCACCGACACGTGGATCAACGTAGGCACGCCGCTAGCTGCGTAAACCTGAGCTAGCACCAAGTGCTATGAGTGCTCTAGTATCTTTACATGCCCGATGCCAACGACATGGCCGACACGCGGAACGTCCGGCTGCCAGCCCCGGACCGGCCGCCGGTGACAGCGGACCGGGACTGGCTGCCGGCGGTGCTGGGGGACGACCAGGACGAGCGGCGCGCGCCGCTGCGCGAGCTGATCCTGCGGGCCCTGCTCTGACTACGGCTAGGCGTCCAGGCTCAGCACCATCGTGGGCCGCTCGATCACGTGGTCCTCGCGCAGCGGCCTGACCGCCGTGCCGATCGCGAAGAACTCCGTGGTGTGCCCGCCCCAGGTGTGCGAGTGCTGCTTGAGCTGGACGCCGACGATGCCCTCCGCGTGCAGCTCCTCCGCCTCGGCCTGCATCCTGCTCATCGCCAGCTCGCGGGCGTCGTACAGCGCCTGGGTGAACTGCTCGATCTCGACGTTCCGCCCGATGTTGCCGATCACGCTGCCGATCCGCTGGTGCGCGATGTGGTAGACGCACGAGCCCATCACCATGCCGAGCGGCGCGTACCCCGCCCTGATCAGCGTCCAGAAGTCCTGCCCCGACAGGTCAGAGGTGAACGGCAGGTCCTTGTTGTTGCGCCAATTGGACACGCCGCCGCCGCCGGCATTCGGCTCCGCCTTGACCGCGGTGCCGACCGCGATGAACTCGGCGATGTCGGCCCCGAACTCCTTCATCTCCACATCTAGCCTGACCCCGACGACGCCGTCCGCGCCGAGCGTCCTGGCCTCGACCTCCATCCTGGTCATCGCCAGTTCCCGCGCGTGGTACATCGCCTGGGACAGCACGTCGAGCTCCTGGTTCTTGTTCCAGCGGCGAACCTGAAGGCCCACGTGGTAGATCGAGCTGCCGAGCACCAGGCCGAGCGGCCGGAACCCCGCCTCGCGGACCAGCAGGAACTCGTTGACCGAGAGGTCGGAGGTGAAGATCGCCCCGGCCTTGCCCGGCGTCAGCTCCGCGAGCCGCTTGATCGCGTCCTGCGGAACGCCCATGGCCCCGAAATCGGCTGCCTTCTGGTCGGTCATGCTGCTCCCTGGGCTGCGTTATGCCTGAACTGGCTGGGTTTCGTCAGACCTTGCCGAGCCTGACCCTGGCTGCCTGCCGACGCTGCGGGTCAAGCGAGAGTATGGCCAGGCTCGGCCGCTCCGCCACGCGCTTCGACGGGGCGAAGTGCGTGATCGCCGTGCCGACGATGGTCACCTCGGCGACGTGGTCATGCGCCCCCTCCTGGGCCGGGCACTCGTGCTCGCCGATCTGCATGTCCATGCTCTGGATCACGACGCCTTCCCCGCCCATGTCGTGCACGTCGCGCCTGAGCTGGTCCCTCGCATCGTGCCTGGTCGCGTTGATCAGGTCGGTGTACCCATTGACCTCGGTGTTGCCGCTGGTCCACCGGCTGGACTGGGTCCTGGTCAGCCAGTCGTCGTGCCGGGCTCCGATCGAGATCCCGAGCGCGAGTCCGACCGGGATGGCGCCGTCGGCGATCAGCTTCGCGAAGTCCTGGCCGGACACGTCGGAGGTGAAGGGGCGGCGCAGCGGCTGCGCGCCCGGGGCGCGGATCGCGGTGCCGATCGCGTTGAACTCCAGCCCGCCTGCCGGGAAGCGGCCGATGGTCAGCGACACCCCGACCACGCCGTGCCCGCCGAGCTGCGCGCACTCGGCCGCCATCCGCCCGATGGCGGTGCGGCGGGCTTCGTACAGGGTCCGCACGAGCGGCGCGTAGGCCGTTCCCGATCCTGAACTCGAGACGGCGGTCGCGGCGGCCTGGTAGCCGCCCCACTGTGAGCCGGTGAACCGGTTGTAGCTGCCGAACGAGCCGTAGCTGGGACAGCCGTAACCGCCGCGGTAGCCGACGTTGTAGACGGCGGCGCCGAGCACCTGCCCGACCGGTTCGAACCCGGTGCTCTTGATCGCCGCGAACTCGTCGGCGCTGAGCGCCGAGCTCCAGGTCCCGCTGGCCTTAATCTCGGCGATCCGGGCCTGGGCGGCCGGGGGCAGGCCCCGGCCAGACCATGGTGAAGTCACTGTGAACGTCCTCCGCGCCTGGTGCGCCGCGATTTCCGACTCTACTGCGCCCGGTTCGCGGTCGCCACCTGGCTGGTCGCTACGGGGCTGGCCGGCACCGGGCTGGCCAGCACCGGGCTGGCCGGCACCGGGCTAGTCGCCGTTCTGAGCCGCCCACTCCTCGTTGCGGCGCCGCACGGTCTCCAGCGCCCGTTGCGCGTCCTGCTCGGTGGGGTAGGGACCGAGCCGGTCCTTGGCCGGGCAGCCCGCATCGGGCTCGACGGTGTGGTGTTTCAGGCAGAACCACCAGTGCTGCTCAGTGTCCATGCGAACTAGACTCTCAGATCATGGTCACGAGTCTGCGGCCCGGCCGGATCTCGCCGATGCGCCAGGTCCCCGCGCATATCATCCGGCCGGAATATGTCGGCAAGCGCTATCCGAAGATTGGCGAGCCGGCCGTCAAGGACGCCGCGACGATCGAGGCGA
>WNGL01005464.1_pt1 | contig 15098 bp, 9 predicted proteins | sample 5400591 | NCBI WGS metagenome assembly WNGL01 (sample SAMN13153377, study PRJNA577476) | soil metagenome | isolation source: 80 cm soil or saprolite under Garry oak tree replicate 1 | place: USA:California | collected 2016-06-15
GCCGACCTCGCGCAGCGAGGCCGAGCGGGCGTCCGCGTCCTGACGACCCGGCAGGGCCTCGGCGGGGACCGCGAAGAAGGCGCGGCCCTCGTCGTCCCGGCCCAGGAAGAAGCGCTCTCCCTCCGGCGCGTCCAGCGAGGAGAGCAGCACCAGCCGCGCCAGCGGCGCGTCCGGATTGCCCTGCGCCACCGGATCGACCTCGTCGAGAACCAGCGCCCGGCCCTCGCTGACCACCAGCACCCGGCTGTCCGGATTCGACCACGCGGCCGCCAGCGCGGGTTCGTCGAGACGGAGCTCCGCCTGCCGATCCACCGCCGACCTGGCCAGCGCGAGACGGCCGAGCGGGCCGGTCAGCTCGTCCCTCGGGTCCGCCATTGGACCGCCACCCCCTGCTCTCTGCATGCGTCAAGTGTGTCATCGCGGGCCGCGACCCAAGGATCTTCGGCCCGTGACGACTAACTCCCGGGAACGAGCGATTGTTCCCGAGCACTCCTGGTGTTACCTATACCCGCGTAATGTTACGAAGCGGTCAGATTGTGTTACTTTCCAAGATCCGAAGCGGCCAGATCCTCCCACAGATACGCGGCCGCCTCCGCGCCCTTGAGCAGCAGATCCATGTCCACCTTCTCGTTCGGCGCGTGCCAGCCGTCGTCCGGCAGCGAGATGCCGAGGAAGACCACCGGCGCGCCGAGCACGTCCTGCAGGTCGGCCTCGGGACCCGAACCGCCCTCGCGGGTGTAGAGGATCTCCCGCGGCTCGGCGGGGTCATCCGCGAACGCCCGTCCCAAGGCCCGCGAGACAGACTGCAGCGCCGGATGGTCCAACGGCGTCAGACAGGGCCGCACACCCTCGCCCTCGAAGTGCACCACTGCCGTGATCCCGGCCGGGATCCGCTCGTTGATCCACGCCTCGAAACGCTTCGCGACGGAGCTCGGCTCCTGCCCCGCGACCAGCCGGAAGGAGAGCTTGGCGTGCGCCTCGGAGGGCACGATCGTCTTGGAGCCCGGACCCGTGTGCCCGCCGTAGATCCCGTTGATCTCCGCGGTCGGCCGCGCCCAGACGCGCTCCAGCGTGGAGTAGCCGGCCTCGCCGACCGGCGCCGAGGACTTGGCGTTGCCCAGCCAGGTCCGCTCGTCGAACGGCAGCTTCGCGATCAGCTCGCGGTCGGTGTCGGAGAGTTCGACGATGCCGTCGTAGAACCCGGGGATGGTCACGTGCCGGTCGGCGTCGTGCAGCCGCGCGAGCACCCGGACCAGCTCGGTGATCGGGTTCGGGATCGCGCCGCCGAAGGAGCCGGAGTGCACGTCGCCGGCCGGCCCGGTGAAGTCCACCTGAGCGGAGATCAGGCCCCGCATACCGGTGCACGAGGTCGGGGTGTCCTTGGCCCACATCCCGGTGTCCGAGACCACGACCACGTCGCAGGCCAGCTCGTCGGCGTGGGCGCGCAGCAGTTCGGCGAAGTTCGGCGAGCCGCTCTCCTCCTCGCCCTCCACGATCAGCTTCAGGTTCACGGCCGGGGCGGTGCGCCCGGTCGCGGCCAGGTGCGCCCGCAGGCCGAGGGTGTGGAAGAAGACCTGGCCCTTGTCGTCGGCGGCGCCGCGCGCGTAGAGCCTGCCGTCGCGCTCGGTCGGCTCGAAGGGGCCGGTCTGCCACAGCTCGAGCGGGGTCACCGGCTGCACGTCGTGGTGCCCGTAGACGGCCACCGTCGGCGCCGACGCGTCGCCCGAGGGCCACTCGGCGAACACCGCGGGCAGCCCGGAGCCGCCCGCTGTCTCCCAGACCTCGACGGTGGGGAAGCCGATCGACCGCAGCTTCGCCGCCAGCCACTCGGCACTGTCCCGCACGTCCGCGACCCGGTCCGGGTCGCCGGAGATGGACGGGATACGCAGCCAGTCCTTCAGTTCGGTGAAGAACTCGGCCGCGTTGCCCTCTACGTACTCACGGATGTCTGCCATAAGCGCCAAGGGTAACGGGTGGGCGCGGGCCTTACTGGCGGTACGTCGCGAGGAAGCGGGCGAGGCCGTCCACGGCCGCCTCCAGGTCCTTGACGTGCGGCAGCGTGACAATCCGGAAGTGGTCGGGCTCCGGCCAGTTGAAGGCCGTGCCGTGCATGACCAAGGTCTTCTCGGCGTTCAGCAGGTCCATCACGAAGCGCTCGTCGTCGCTGATGTTGTAGATCTTCGGGTCCAGCCGGGGGAACGCGTAGATCGCACCCATCGGCTTGGTGCACGAGACGCCCGGGATCTCGTTGAGCATCTGCCAGGTCAGATCGCGCTGCTCGTAGAGGCGGCCGCCCGGCTCGACGAGCACGTCGATCGACTGAAAGCCGCCGAGCGCCGCCTGGATCGCGTGCTGCACCGGGACGTTGGGGCCGAGGCGCAGGTTGGCGAGGATCTCCAGGCCGTCCAGGAAGTCCTTGGCGTGCTCCTTGGGGCCGGTGATGACCATCCAGCCCATCCGGTATCCGGCGGACCGGTAGATCTTGGACAGGCCGTTGAAGGTGACGCAGATCAGGTCCGGGCAGGCCAGCGCCGTCGGCCGGTGGGTGGCTCCGTCGTAGAGGATCTTGTCGTAGATCTCGTCGGACAGGACCATCAGCTGGTGCCTGCGGGCCACCTCGACCAGCGCGTCGATGACCTCCGGCGGGTACACCGCGCCGGTCGGGTTGTTCGGGTTGATGATCACGATCGCCTTGGTGCGGTCGGTGACCTTCGACTCGATGTCCGCGATGTCCGGCGCCCACCCCGCCTGCTCGTCGCAGCGGTAGTGCACCGGCTTCCCGCCGGCCAGCGCCGTGGCGCCCGTCCACAGCGGGTAGTCCGGCGCCGGGATGAGCACCTCGTCGTTCAGGTCGATGAGACCGTTGAGGACCATCGAGATCAGTTCGGACACGCCGTTGCCGATGTAGATGTCCTCGATGTCCACGATCGGCAGCCCGCGCGTCTGGTACGCCTGCGCGACCGCCCGCCGCGCCGAAGGCAGCCCCTTGGAGTCGCCGTACCCGTGCGATCCCGGCAGGTTCCGGATGATGTCCTGGATCAGCTCGTCCGGCGCCTCGAACCCGAACGGCGCCGGGTTGCCGATGTTGAGCTTCAGGATCGCGTGCCCCTCGGCCTCGAGCTCCTTAGCTCGCCGCAGCACCGGCCCGCGCAGGTCATACTGCACGTCGGACAGCTTCCGCGACTGCTTGAACTCCATCGGGACACCCTTCGATAGGCCGCTGACCGTGCCCGCCGGACCCTCCGGCCGGAGCTGATCGCCTCCAGGCACGTGGGTCGTTTCTATCAGGAATGTTGCGATCCCCGCACCGGGATTCCACAGTGTAAGCAGCCGCGGGGTGACCCAGGGCCGCGGGCGGCTCCCCCCGCCAAGCGCCCGAACGGGTGAAAGCAGGCGAAGCTCAGGGCGTCCCGCCAGCGAAACGCTTCCGCCGGGAGGGTGAATACCGCCCAGTAAGTTGATCTGACTAAGCATCAGATCCCAGATTTAGCGCATGGTTACGCAAGCCCACGAGGTCCCGAACCGAATCCTGCAGGAGGATCCGGAATCGGTGACCCGAATGCTCAAGCACATCGGAATACCCGTCCCACGCGTCAAGCAGACAACGGTCCTGTCTCCCGACGCCACGGAGTCGCGACCGCTCGAACGAAGGATCGACGCGGTTTTCCGCGTCGACACGGAAGAGGAGCCCTTCCTCGTCGCCCTCGAGGTGCAGCGCGACGACGTCGAATCGAAATGGTCGACATGGCTTTACTACTGCTCCTACCTGCAGGAAAAGCTCACCCTCCCGGTCATCCTCATGGTCATCTGTGATGACGCGAAAGTCGCGGTCTGGGCGAGCAGGGCGCGCGCATTCGGCCCAACCGCCCACAAGACGATGCAATTGGCCCCGGTCGTCTGCGGTCCTCGAAGCGTTCCCAGATTCCTGGACCCGGACGAGGTCGCCAACGACCTCCCCCTCGCCGCCATCTCGGTGATCGCCCACTCCGCCGAGCCCGACGCCGACCTTCACATGACGGTCTTCGCGACCGCACTCGAAGCCCAGCCCGACGGCGAGAACAAGTTCACTCTTGCCGACCTCGTCTCCGCCGGACTTTCCGGTTCCCCCGCGGCCCGACTCTGGAGCACAATCATGCTTATGACCACCTCGTACCCGCACTCGCCGCTCGCCCAGGCCCTCGCCGACCAGGTGACCGAGCAGGTCACCCGCGAGACCAAGATCAAGGACGCCGCGGAGAAGCTGATCCGCGTTCTGGAGCTTCAGTCGAAGCCGATCACCGACGAGGACCGCCGGCGGATCGTCGCGTGCACGGACGTCGACCTGCTCAACCGCTGGTTCGATCGCAGCTTCACGGTTGCCACGGCCGCCGAACTGTTCGACGAAGCCTGATTGCGCGAGAGGCTGCTGCCTCGGGCGATTATCGTCCGAGGCAGCAGCCCGCAGGCCGCCATCGGTGCTGGCCGACGCTCGGTGCCGGGCGTGGGCGGGTGGGTGGGGTGCGGAAAGCTCGCCCGGCCACGGACACCGGGCCTCGGGCCCAGCGGTAAGAGGCACCGAGGGCCAGGTCGCCGCAGGCACTGAGCAGATCGGGGGCGGCTAGTGGCTTTCGGCGGCGCGTAGGTCTTTGACTAGGCGGAGCGTTGGGCGACTACGAGGGTGGCGTCGTCGACGGTGAAGGTGGGCTGGCCGATGGCCGCGCGGTACTCGGGGCTGTGCCAGTAGTCCTCGTGGGCGCGGCGCCAGTCGTCGACGGTGGTGAAGCCTTCGCCTTCGTCCAGGGCGTGCCGTTCGTCCACTTGGGCGAGCGGGAGGACGCGGATGGCGGTGAGCTCGAGTTCGGCGACGGGGTGGGCGTTGGAGTCGATGACGAGCGAGCGGGTGCCGACGTCGGGGAGGGGCTCGCCGTCGAGCTCGTATTCGAGTTCTAGGCAGCTTGTGGTGGTCTTGGCTCCGGCGAGGATGGCGGCGACCAATTGATCACGGAGCTCGCCGGGGAAGGCGAACTCCGTGACGGGCAGCTCGGGTTCATCGGGCACGGGGATACGGTAGCGGCGGCACTCGCTGGGCCGCCGGAGGATTTATGGTCGAAGGCATGACTAGTGGGCATCGGCACCACCATCACCAGCACGGGCACGCGCACGCGGATTCGCATGGGTCGGGGGTCGGCGGCGAGGCGGGGATGGCCGAGCTGCTGGACCTGTACGCGGAGGTGCTGGGCGACTTCCTCGGCGAGCTGACCGGATGGGTCGCGGGGCACGCGGGGCCGCTGTTCTCCGGGCGGATCCTCGACCTGGGCTGCGGCACGGGCACGGGGACGTTCGCGCTGCTGCGGGAGTCGGCGGACGCCTCGGTGGTGGCCGTGGACGGGTCCGACTACATGCTGGGGCGGCTGCAGGAGAAGGCGCATCGGCTCGGCGTGGAGAAGCGGGTCCGGATCGTCCGGGCGGATCTGGACGGGGCGTGGCCGGACTTCGGCGCGGTGGACGTGGTGTGGACCTCGGCGTTCATGCATCACCTCGCGGATCCGGACGAGGCGCTGCGGAAGCTGTTCGCGACCTTGCGGCCTGGCGGCTTACTCGCGGTGATCGAGATGAACGGGTTTCCGCGCTTCCTGCCGGGCTCGCTGGGCGACGGTCTGGAGGAGCGCTTCCAAGGAGTCGTGGACGAGCAGAGCGCTGAGCAGATGCCGCATATGGGCGACGACTGGGGTGCGCGGCTGGCGGAGGCCGGATTCGCCGTCGAGGAGGAGCGTACGTTCGAGGCCGAGCTCAGGTCGCCGCTGACCGATACGGCTAGGCGGTACGCGCAGGTCTCGCTGGGGCGGACGCGGGAGCGGGTGGCGGATCGGGTGAGCGACGAGGACTTGGCCCTGCTTGACGCGTTGCTCGATGGCGACAATCCGGACAGTGTGATGCGGCGCGATGACTTGGTCGTGCGGGCGAGCCGGGTGGCATGGGCCGCGCGGCGTCCATGAGAACCGGTGGCGCGCGCGGACGCGGGTTCGGAGGAGTTGGCGCGGCGGGCGGTGGAGCCGTCCACGATGTCGTTGTTGGGCTTGGTCCAGCACATGGCCGAGCAGTACGCGCGGCACAACGGGCACGCGAACCCGCTACGGGAGCGGATCGACGAAAGGCTCGGACAGTAGCGCCTCCAGGCTCGCGCGGTCGGGGAGATCCGCCGGGCGGACGACCTCTCCGGAGCGCACGTAGAGGAACGCGGCGCCGACCTTGGCGGGGGGGACGCCGGTCAACTCGGCTCAGGCCAGGCGGTAGACGGCCAACTGGAGGGGGTCGGCGTTCTGGCGGCGGTTGGTCTTCCAGTCGACGACCTCGTATTCGAGGGGCGATTCTGCTTCGGCTCGATACACCGCGTCGATGCGGCCGCGCACGATCTGACCCGCGAGGAAGAGCTGGAACGGGGCCTCGATGCGGTGCGGCCGACGGTCGGCGTATTCGCTGCGCAGGAACGCCTCTTTGAGTTCCTGCAGGTCTTCGCTGTCCTCGTCCTCGCCGTAGAGCTCGAGATCGGCGTCGTCGAAGAGGCTGAGTTGGCCGAAGCGGTCCTCGACCCACGCGTGGAACTCCGTGCCCCGGCGCGCCTGCGGGGCCGGGGGCTTGGGCATCGGACGGAAGAGTTGCTCGGCGAAGGCGTCGGGGTCCTTCGCGTAGGCCAGGAGCTTGGTGGTCGAGAGGGAGATCGGCATGGGGATCTCGAAGCGGACCTCGTGGGCGCGACGGAGTTCGTCGAGAAGCGCGTCGAGATCGGCGTCCCAGCCTTCGACCAGTTTCTGTTGGCGCTGGTCTTCGAGGGCGGGGTCCGCCGGCCATTGTTCGGCGGGGAGTTGGAGTAGGCCCTTGACGGCCGCGGCGGCGGCTAGGCGGGACGCGCGGGCGTCCGAGTCGAGGGGGGCGGGCCACTCGGCTTCGGACTGCTGCTCGCGTAGGGGATTTTCCGCCTCGCCCTTCTCCGGCGTGACGGCCCACGCGTTCACGCGACCGGCCTGGTAATCGGCTTCCAGATACTCGCGGAGCGCCTCGAGGGTCTCATTGGCGCTGCGCGGATCCTTCTGGGTCGGACCCCATACGTGGCCTGATACGAGCAACAGCTCCTTGGCGCGGGTCAGTGCGACGTATTCGACGCGCTGGTCCTCGTATTCGGCATGCTCCTTCATCAGGGTATTGAAGCGGTTCACGTCGCGCCTGGTCGGCTCGGGCGCGAGCTCCGGAAGCCATTCGCCGTCGCCGCGCAGTTCGTGCGGGAGTTTCGCGGCGACGGTGGTGTACTTCTCGATGCGGGTGCGGCTCTCGTACTGGTGCGGGAGCGCGACGACCTCCCACTCCAGGCCCTTCGCCTTGTGCACCGTCAGGATCTTGACGGTCTTGCTCTCCGCGGGCGGCAGGTCCACGTCGAGGCCGCGTTCGTGCGCGGCAGCGGCCTTCAGGAAGGTACGGAACGCGGTGACCGACTCCTCGCCCTCGAGGTCGGTGAATCCGCCCGCCACGCCGAGGAACGCGCCGACCGTCTCGGCGCAGCGCTGGCGGTAGGCGGCCGAGCTCGCGGCGATCTCGACCTCGAGGCCGGTCTCCTGCAGGATCCGGTGCAGCACGTCCACCACCGGCTCGGACAGCGAGCGTCGCAGGCGCCTGATCTCCGCCGCGAAGCGTTCGAAGCGCGCTCTCGCGGCGTGGGAGAAGCCGAGCTCGTCGCCCAGATCGGCCATGGCGTCGGCGAGGGAGACGACGTCGGTCGGGTCGGCGCCGACGAGAGCCTGGTCGAGTCCGCGCTGCTCCTCGCCGGGTAGCCGCACGATTTCGCGGGCTCGCTTGCCGAGCAGGGCCAGGTCGCGCGGGCCGATGCGCCAGCGCGGGCCGGTGAGCAGCCGGACCAGGGCGCCGTTGGCGGTCGGGTCGTCGAGCACGTCGAGCATGGCGACGAGATCGGCGATCTCCGGGAGGTGGAGCAGGCCGGAGAGGCCGACGACCTCGACGGGGACGCCGCGGCCGTGCAGTTCGGCGTAGATGTCGGGGATCTGGTTGCCCGCGCGCACGAGCACGGCGATCTGCGACCAGTCGCCGCGCACGTACTCGTACAGGCCCTGGATGCGCTCGCCGAGCCACTGGACCTCGTCGGGATGGGACTGGAGGAACGCGGCCTCCGAGCGTCCGCGGTAAAATTTCTCCGCGGAGGCACGGAGTTCGCGGACGCCCGCGTGCAGCTCGCGCAGTCCAACGGAACGCTCGTTGGCGAAGGTGAGCAGGCGGCCGCCGCTGCGGCGGTTCTCGGAGAGCGAATACTGCGCCGCGTCGCCGCCGTCGGCGCGCGGGAAATGCTTGGGGAACTGGTCGATATTGGAGGGCGACGCGCCGCGCCAGCCGTAGATGGACTGGCACGGGTCGCCGACGCCGGTCACCGCGTGGCCGCCGCCGAAGAGCCCGGACAGCATCCTGCGCTGCGCGACCGACGTGTCCTGATACTCGTCGAGCAGCACGACCTGGTACTTGTCCCGCTCGATCAGGCCTACCTCGGGCACCTGTTCGGCCAATTGGGTGCCGAGCGCCATCTGGTCGCCGAAGTCGACGAAGTCCCCGGCGCGCTTGAGCTTCCGGTAATCCTCGACGAGCACGAGCAGCTCGGCGCGTTCCAGGGCCACGCGCGCGATCACCCAGTAGTCGGCGAATCCGCGCGGGGCGCGGCCTCGGGTCGGGGAGAGCCCGTCGGCCACGGCCTGCCGGGTGAAGCGGTCGGTCCAATCGCGGAGCTGCTGCGGCTCGACGACGTGCTCGGCCAGCTCGGCGTCGAGGTCGATGACCTTGCGGGCGAGGGTGGCGACCGAGCCCTTGAGATATGCGAAGGGCCCTGCCGCTCGGCGGACGGCGCGTGCGGCGAGGGTGTAGCGGTTCGCGTCGGCGAGCAGGCGTGCGGAGGGTTCGAGGCCCAGGCGCAGGCCGTGTTCCTTGATGAGGCTGTCGGCATACGCGTGGTACGTGGAGATGGTCGGCTCGCCGGACTCTTCATCGGTTGCTTCGGCTTCGGCGTCGGCGGACGGGTTGAGGCGGGCGAGGCTGGACTGCACGCGCTCGCGCAGCTCGCCCGCGGCCTTGTTGGTGAACGTCAGGCCCAGTACCTGACCTGGTTCGACGGCTCCCGTGCCGACGAGCCAGACCACGCGCGCGGCCATGACCGCAGTCTTACCGGAGCCCGCGCCGGCGACGATGACGCCCGGCTCCAGGGGCGCGGTGATGGCCGCGATCTGCTCCTCGGTGTACGGGATGCCGAGCAGTTCGCTGAGTTCGTCGGGGTTTTCGAGCATCAGAGCGGCAGCTCTCTGCCCTCGGGCTGGCGCGGGCAGGCCCGGCGGAGCGCGCAGTGCTGGCACACGGCCGCCTCCCCCGAGGCGTGGAAGCGCTCCTTGAGCACCGTCCCGGCGACCTCGGCGAGCAGCTTGGGCGCCCAGCCCGGATCCTCCTGCTCGCGAAGCGGCGGCTGCTTGCGCACGGTCGGCTCGGCCGACTCCGCCTCGTCCCGCGGATAGACCAGCTCGGCGCCGGCCGTCTCGCCGATGCCCGCGGATTCCGCGGCGAGCTGATACACCGCCAGCTGCGCGCTCCGCTCCGCCTCCTTGGGCGTCTTCGGCGTCTTGCCGGTCTTGAAGTCGACGAGGTAGACCTGCCCCTCCGCGTTCACCTCCACGCGGTCGATGTATCCGTGCAGCCGCACGTCCACGCCGCCGACCGCGAGCGTCGTGTCGAACTCGCGCTCGGCCGCGACGAACTTCCGGCCGTCGCGGTGCTGGCCGTGCCAGACCAGGAAGCGCTCCAGCGCGCGCCGCGCGGCACGGCGCTCCTGGTCGGACTGCCAGCGCGCCTCGAAGGGCAGCCGGTCCCAGACCCGGTCGAGGCGGTCCATCAGCACGTCGATATCGGCCGCGGTCGCGCCCGTCGCCACCTCCTCGGCCAGCGCGTGGAAGACCAGGCCGAAGCCCTGCTTGTCGGTGGACTGCTCCTGCGCGGCGGCCGGACGCTCCAGGAACCAGCGCAGCGGGCACGCGTCGAGTGCCTCGACCGCGCTGGCCGAGAGCGGCACCGGCAGGTCGGGGCGCACGATCGGGGTCGGATTGTCGGTCCGCTCGTACAGGCCCCACCAATGCTCGGGCTCGGAGTTGGCCGCCAGCGGCGCGCCGTCAGGGGCCTGAGCGGCCGCGATCTTCGCCAGCCTGAGCACGGCCGCCTGCCGCAGCTCCTCGCTCACCGCGCCCGCCGGAGCCGTCGCGTACCGGCGCAGCTCGGCGAGCAGGGCGGTCAGGCGCAGCGGGCGCTGGCGCGCGAAGGCGGACGTGACCGGCTCGACGCCGAGCTCGGTGATGAAGCGGGACGGCGTCTCGCCGTCCTCGCCCTCGCCGCGCACCGCGCTGACGACGAGGCGTTCGCGAGCACGTGTGACGGCCACGTAGAACAGGCGCCGCTCTTCGGCGAGCAGAGCGCTCGTGCTCAGCGGGTCGCTCAGACCGAGCGGCCCGATCCGGTCGGCGTCGAGCAGCGAGCCGCGATGCCGCAGGTCCGGCCATAACCCCTCCTGCACCCCGGCGACGACGACGAGCGCCCACTGCAGGCCCTTCGACGCGTGAGCCGTCATCAGCTGCACCGCGCCGCCGCGTTCGGCCTTGTCGGCGAGCGTGTCGGCCGCTATGTCCTGCGCCTGCAGGCCGCTGATGAAGTAGGTGACGCCCGCGTGCCCGGTCCGCTCCTGGGCCCGAGCCGCCAGCGCGAAAAGCGCGATGACCGCGTCGAGGTCGCGGTCCGCGAGCCGGCCGCCCGCGCCGCCGCGATCGACGGCTCGCCGCAACCGGCCCGGCCAGCGCGACGGGGCCCGCTCGGTGCCGTTCCACAGCACCCACAGCGCATCCTCGACCACGCCGCCGTCCGCCAAGGTCTCGGCCGCGGCACGCAGCACGAGCGCCAGGTCCCGCGCGGCGCCGCCGACCGACGGCTCGAACGCGGCGAGTACGGACGGTTCCGCGACGGCCTCGCGGATCAGCTGGTCGGCGGGACGCGGAAGCGCCGCGCCGCCGCCGGCCAGCGATTCCTCGGCGCGCAGGGCTCTGCCGAGGCGGCGCAGGTCGCCGCTGTCGAGACCGGCGAGCGGGCCGGTCAGCAGCGTGCGCGCGGTATCAGGGGTCAGGGCGGACGGATCGGCGGCGCAGCGCAGCGCGAGCAGCAGGGTGGCGACCGCCGGTTCGCGGGCCAGCGGCAGCTGGTCGGCGTGCACCTCGACGGGGACGTTTCCCGAGGTCAGCGCCCTGCGAAGCGAACTGAGCTGGCTGCCCGTGCGGGTCAGCACGGCCATGTCGGCCCAGTCGACGCCCTCCTCGAGATGGGCGCGGCGCAGCAGGTCGGCGAGCGCGGCCTGCTCGACCGAGGTCGTCGGGAAGGTCAGCACGCTGACGGAGCCGTCCGCCGGGACGCCCTCGCCCGGCTGAAGGTCGCGGTGCTCGCGCACCTTCTCCGCGGGCAGCCGCGTCAGCGGCATCCGGCGGGCCGCGCGGCGGGACGCCCGCAGCAGCGTCGGCCCGGAGCGGCGACTCGTTCGCAGCACGGCGATCGGCGCGGGCTCTCCCCCGTTCGTGCGGAATCGGTCGGGGAACTCCAGGATCCCGTGCAGATCCGCGCCGCGGAAGGCGTAGATCGACTGATCGGGATCGCCCACCACGACCAGCTCGCGGCCGTCCCCGGCGAGCGCCTCCAGCAGCCTGACCTGCGCCGGATCGGTGTCCTGGTATTCGTCCACAAAGACCACGCGGTAGGCGGAGCGCAGCTGCTCGCGCACCCCGGAGGTCTCGGCGAGGAGCACGGCGCGATGCACCAGTTCGGCGTAGTCCAGCACGCCGCGCGCGTCGGTCACATCCAGGTACTCGGCGAAGAAGCGCGCCGCCGCCCGCCAGTCCTCCCGGTCCGCGCGCTCGGCGAACTCGCGCAGCCTGGCCGGGTCGAGGCCCTGCTCGCGCGCACGCAGCAGCACGGCCCGCAGCTCCTCCGCGAAGCCCCTCGTCCCCAGCGCGGCGCGCAGGGCCGCGGGCCAGCGCGCCTCGTCGGGCGAGCCGGAGGGCGCCTGCCAGCCCGTCAGCGGGTCGATCGTGCCGCGCACCAGCTCCCGGATGACGACGTCCTGTTCGGGGCCGGAGAGCAGCCGCAGTGGCTCGGAGAACAGCGTCGGATCCTTGAACCGGCCGAGCAGCGCGAAGCAGAACGAGTGGAAGGTCGTCGCGCCGGGCACGCCCACCGTCTCGCCCAGCCTGGCCCCTATCCGGTCGCGCAGCTCGGCGGCCGCGGCCCGGCTGAAGGTCAGCACGAGGATCTCCTCGGGCCGCACCGCCCCCTCGCCCGACATCCGGTCGAGCACAGCCTCGACCAGCGTCGTCGTCTTGCCCGTGCCCGGACCGGCCAGCACCAGCAGCGGACCGCCGCGATGCGCCACCACCGCGCGCTGCCCGGGGTCGAGCAGCGGCGCGCCCCCGGCCGCGGCGTGGCGGACCAGGGTGTACGGCGGCGGGGCCAGGGTCACGTGATCTCCTCTCGGGAGTCAATGAGAGCACAGGGGTCCGACAGAAAGATCGATTTATGCCGAACCGTCCCAGCGGCACGCGGCCAGCCTGACCCGCTCCCGCTCCAGGTCGTACGGCGTGCCCTCGGACAGGTAGTTCGCCACCGCCGCGCCGCGCAGGTGCTCGGGCAGCTGTCCCGAGGCGTTGACGACCCGCCACCACGGCACGTCCGAGCCGTATCCCGCCATCGCCGCGCCCACCTGACGCGCCGTCCCCCGCTCCAGGAACTCCGCGATGTCCCCGTACGTCATCACCTTGGCGCTGGGGATGCCGGCCACGACCTCGAGCACGAGCCGAACGAACTCCGGCGTCTCGGCCAAACGGCTGATGGATTCGGTCATCGTTTTCAACCTCCGGGTGGATGGAGCGCGACCACGCACCAGGGCACCATGAACACGGGAAAAATACCCCGGGGGGCCACCCCGGGCTGCACAGGACCGAATATGTAGGCGACCATAGAGCGAGTCGAGCGCCGGAGGGACCGGGGTGCGGCGCGCCGACCGGGCAAGAGTCGAAAAGGACACTGTGAACGTCATGGGCACCGAGGAGCGGGACGCGGATCTCTCCGCGGCCTCGGCCGTCGTCGACGGCGCGCTCCGGGACGCGGGGGATGCGGACGGACGGACGAGCGACACGGGACGGCCGCCGGTGCCGGTGGACGAGCCGCCGGAGCCGCGCCGGATACGGCGGCAGCCCGATCTGATGCGGCTGCTGTTCGAGTCGGCGATGATCGTCGTGGTGCTGCTGCTGGGCCGGATCGGCGTGCAGACCACCTCCGGGCTCGAGTCGGACATCCACAACGGAGTCCAGCTCGCCCCGTCCTTCCTGCTCGGCGGCATCACCGTGCTGACCAACATCACCACGGCGATCATCCCGGTGGGCCTGGCGGTGGAACGGCTCGTGCGCCGGGACGGCAAGCGGGTGGCCGACGCGGTCATCGCGGCCGCCCTCGCCTACGGCGTCACCAGCCTGCTCAACCTCTGGATCGAGTCCTCGTACGCGCCGAAGTGGCTGCTCACCGAGCTGACCCGGCACGTCAACTCGGGCACCACCTCGCCGCTGCACATCTACATCGCGACGCTGATCGCCTTCCTGACCGTGCTCGGCTTCAACGACCGGCCGACGCTGCGCACCTTCACCTGGGTGAGCATCGGGATCTACGCGGTGGCCACGCTGATGAGCGGGGACAGCGCGCTGGTCGGGCTGATCGTGACCTTCCTGCTCGGCCGGCTGATGGCCTTCGGCTGGCGGTACGCCTGCGGCGTGGTCAACGAGCGGCCGACCGGCCAGATGGTCGTGCAGATGCTGGCCGACGCGGGCTTCGAACCGGTCGCGTGCAGCTGGCAGGGCGAGCACGAGGACGTGCGCCGCTACGAGGTGCGCTGCGCGGACGGCCGGACCCTGGACGTGACCGTGCTGGACCGGGACCGGCAGGCGGTGGGTCTGATCTACCGCGTCTACCGGCGGATCCGGCTGCGCGGCCCGGCGCAGCGGCGCAACCTCTTCTCGCTGCGGCGCACGGTGGATCAGGAGGCGTTGATCTCCTACGCGCTGCGCGACGCCGGGATCCGCACGCCGAGGCTGGTGGCCGTGCGCGAACTGAACGCGGACGCGGCGCTGCTGGCGTACGAGGGCGTGCACGCGATCCCGCTCTCCCAGGTGCCCAAGGAGAAATTCAGCGACGAGCTGCTGCGGAAGGTCTGGCAGGTGCTCAAGGATATGGGCCGAAGTCAGATCGCGCACCGCAGGCTGGCGCTGGACTCGATCATGGTCGACGAGCACGGCGAGATCTGGCTGACCGAGCTGCGCAACGGCGAGGTCGCGGCGGCGGATCTGCAGCAACTGCTGGACATCGCGGAGGCGATGACGGCGCTCGCGCTCAAGGTAGGGCCCGAACGCACCGTGCGGGTCGGCGCGCAGGTGCTCGGCGAGGAGCGGATCGGCGCCGTGCTGCCGATGCTCCAACCGGTCGTGCTGACCCGGACCACGCGCACGGCCGTGCGGAAGTCCAAGCACCTGCTGCAGCGGCTGCGCGAGCAGATCCTGGAGCTGCGTCCGCACGCGCTGACCGACGCCGAACCGGTCAAGCTGGAGCGGCTGAGCCCGAAGACGCTGCTGACGGTCGCCGCGGCCTGTTTCGCCGTGTACGTGCTGCTGTTCCAGCTCTCCTCGGCGAGCAAGCAGGGCCTGAATCTCGACTACGTGCTGCACCACACATCGCCGCTGTGGCTGCTCGTGGCGATCGGGGCCTCGGCGCTGACGTACCTCTCGGCCGCGATGGTGCTCACCGGATTCATCCCGGAGAAGCTGCCGGTCGTGCACAACCTGCTGGTGCAGATCGCGGCGGGCTTCGTCTCGCTGGTCGCCCCGGCGGCCGTCGGCGGCGTGGCGCTGAACACCCGTTACATGCAGAAGCGCGGCATCGCGACCGGCCCGGCGGTCAGCGCGGTGGGCGCCTCGCAGGCGGTCGCGTTCGTGATCCACATCGCGCTGCTCGCG
>WNGL01008423.1_pt1 | contig 15093 bp, 14 predicted proteins | sample 5400591 | NCBI WGS metagenome assembly WNGL01 (sample SAMN13153377, study PRJNA577476) | soil metagenome | isolation source: 80 cm soil or saprolite under Garry oak tree replicate 1 | place: USA:California | collected 2016-06-15
GCAGTACAGGCTCAGGTGCCCATGCCATGGAAGCCAGTACCTCCTTACCACCGCCGTCCCGGTCGCAGGACCAGCCTTCGACCTAGGACTAAGACCTCTTCCAAAAATTATCCTGTCAATGGATTCGAGCAACAACATCATCGCGGAACGGTTTGACGGAGAACCAGGGATTGGCCGCACAGACTAAGAAGAAGGGCGTCCTCGACCCGATAATAGCCCTCCTCAGATGGGCCTGGGACAGGCTTGAGAGGACCATATTTCTCGGATGGAAGTTCGTCTTCCCCAGCCGGTTCATCAGCCCCCTAGGATTCCTGGGAATGCTCACTACCGTCGTTTTCATCATCCTAGGCGTAACCGGTGCTCTGTTGATGTTTCACTATTCGCCCGCCTTTGGCGATTGTTCGCAGGGAAACCCTACCACCTGCAACCTGGCCTTCAACAGCGTCGGTTCGATCAACAACAGCGTCAACTGGGGGTTCGTGGTCAGGAACATCCACTACCAAGCATCAAACGCGATGGTTTTGCTGGCTGTCATGCACATGTTCTACCAGTACTTCGCAGGCCGATACAAACTGAGGTACGAAATGCTCTGGGTCACCGGCATACTTGTCGGCGTAGTTACTGTCATAGAGGCTTACACGGGATACGACCTGATCTTCAACATCAGGGGACAACTGGCCATTAACATCGGCCAAACACTTACCTTTTACAGCCCCGTGATTGGCGCTGACCTGGCCCGGATCATCTTCGGATTCAGCTTCGACGACCTCGCCCTCCGATTCTACGCTTTCCACGTGTTCATCATTCCTATCATAATGCTGGCCATAATGGCAGTGCACCTCCCGAGAAACCTTGTACTGGACATACCAGTGGCCTCGGCAATAACTGGTGTAATCTTCATGCTGGGGGGATTGTTCCCGGTGGAGGTTGGAGTGAAGTACGACCCCCTCACCCAGACTCAGATTACCTTCCCCGAATGGTATTTCACAAGCCTCTACTCCTTCATCAGGGCCAAGGGACTGCCCCCCTTCATAGCCGGAGCGATAATACCCGCCGTCTTCGTCGTAGTCTTCCTAATCGTTCCGTTCTTCGACCGGGGCAAGAAGATAGCGATGGTGGACCGGCCCTTCTGGGTCGCCCTAGGGGTTGCCGCGCTGGGCCAAATAGCCATCGTCACCGTGTGGGGTTTCAGAGCCGCCAACCCCTTCCAAGCACTTACCGACCCGGGCCAATTGGAGATTGACGCGTCTCTCTTCTTCGGATCCCTCCTAATCGCGTCAGCCCTAGCCTACGGGCTCGTCTACGCCTTCGTGAGATGGCGCAAGGCGAAGATAGCACAACTCCGCGCGAACAGGCAGCCGATTCCCTTCAGAAGGGTCCAGCCGTACCTTCTCACAAGAGGAGAAGTCTACTCCATGATGGGGGGGCTACTATTGCTTCAAGGGTTTCTAGACGTTGCAATCTTCCGGGCAGCGATAGCTCAGCTCAACAATTTCGTACTGGTTGAAATCGGGATGGTTCTGGTAGCGTTCGCGGCGACTGTCCATATATACCGAGTGTCGAGCAAGGCAAAGTAAAAGGGAAAAAGAAGAATTGCAAGCTCCCCTGAAACACTTCCCCACAGTCGGGTTAGTGGCCCTTGTCTTACTCGCAGCCACCGGCGGCTCAATCGTCTACTACCAATTCGTCCTTTCCCCTTCCGCGGCCTGCGGAGTTGCTCCGGTTCACCGTCTCATATTCATGACGGCGATTATTCACGAACGCGGAGGGTTCAGCATTTTTAACGCGGCGATTCTCAAGCAGCCAAGCCTTCCTAGTTTTTCGAATAACACTGGCGTGGACCTCGCCGGTGTCAATTACAGCGACTACAAGACATCAGACAATTCCACGATACAAGGGAGCCAAGGCGATACGATCACCCTATACATCAAGGGGATAAGCACCAACGAGACAACCCTACAAGCAATTGGAGCTACAGGACACGGGTTTACTATCGACACCGATGTAAGCGTAGTCAATGGCGCTTTGCCCAACAATAACATCGCCTGGGGAACTTGGTACACAGTAACCTTCACAGTTCCAGCAGTATCAGTCACGAGCACGTATCATTGCACCCAGTTCTGTAGCACGGAGCATCCTAAGATGAACGGCGGCTTTGTGGTTGGCTGCGGCGCCTGAGCTGCAAACCCAACAACTGACGAGACTCACACTCTCGGAAAAAGTTCAGGCCTACTATGAATTCACCAAGCCGAGAATCTGGTACCTCCTCGTTTTCACGGCTATTACGGCTACGTTCGTAGCCAGCAGAGTGCTGGAGACTAGTGTCTCTATCCCGACCTTTGTCCTTGCGACAGTTGCGATTACAGCGGGCACCGCAGGCTGTAATGCGCTCACAAGCTACCACGACCGGGATATCGACGCGGTCATGCTCCGAACCCGGCACAGGCCTCTCCCGAGCGGGAGAATTCAACCACGCTCGGCTCTTGCATTCGCGCTGCTTCTGACCGGAACAAGCGTACTGCTCTCGGCTCTCCTCAACACGTTCTCCGTTCTCTGGATGGTATTAGGAATCCTTGACAACGTCGTGGTCTACAGCCTTCTGTTGAAGAGGCGGAGCTCACTCAATATCCTATTAGGCGGTTTCAGCGGAGGCCTTCCAGTTCTATTTGGCTGGTCAGCGGCAACCCATGGCCCGATAGGAAGCTACTCACTGCTGGCCGTTCTAATGGCTGGACTCGTCTTTCTCTGGATCCCAATCCACATTTGGTTCCTAGCCGTTTCGTACCGGTCAGACTATGCGCGGGTCGGAGTCCCTATGCTTCCTGTGGTCGTTGGAACTATCACGGCTCTGCGTCTGATAACCCTCTTCTCGCTCATCTTCATCCCCTTCTCTCTCGCTGTCTACTATATTGGCAACTTCGGGTTGGTCTATGGTCTGATCGCGGGGGGTGGCAGCGTCGCCCTGCTTGTGGGAAGCATCTATGTTCTGGTCAAGCCTACTGAGACTAACGCCTGGCGTATGTTCAAGATTACTAGTCCCTACCTGTTTCTGTTATTTCTCGGTATGATAGTGGACGTGGCTCTCCGCGGCTAGGCCAGAAGCCTGAAGATAGTACCCATTCCTCCAGGGATCTGGCACATCACGACATTGGCAATCCGCTTCGAACCCATTACGCGAAGGAGAAGAGAAAACAGGAAGCCGTGCGCCATCAGCCTATCAGAGGCCTGACGCATCAGACGAGAATTCTCCATTTCAGTTCCAATCTGGTCTTTCCACGACTCTTCGTAGCTCGATAGCGGTGTTTGATCCTCAAAGTATCGCACGGCGGCTTCTCCGGCAAGCCTCCCGGTAACGAGCGCCGTCTGTATCCCGCCACCGTTCGTGGGCATGACCATTCCAGCAGCATCTCCCACAGCCATCACCCTCTCTGTATATGTGCGGGCGAGTGGCCCGTCGACTGGTAGACTGTCCGCAATCATGGACACTTTCCTCCCACCCTCGAGTTTCGGAGCTGCAGCCTTATTCTTCTCGATGAAACCTGTCAAAAGGTCTCGAATCTGCCAGTCCCGATGAAGATATGGCGTTCTGACTCCAATTCCAACGTTGGCCCTGCCATTCCCCTTGGGAATAATCCAGCCATACCCTCCAGGAGAATAGCGAGGGTCCATGTACATCTCAGCCACATCCTGTTCGCATGACAGGTCTGACATGAGATATTCCATGTTTGTCGCAATCGAATAGGGACCAGCATACTCTTTTTCCGGGAGACCTGCTAGTTGAGCTGTCTCACTCGGGTAGCCATCGGCCGCGATAACGAGCTCGGAGTGAATTGCTTTTTCAGGGGAGATTCCAACCATGGGTTCGCCGCCCTGGGGGTAGTAGTGGGCCTGGACCCCAACTTCCACCTCTGCTCCATAGCTTCGAGCCTCGTCTCCTAGATGACTCTCAAACACGTGACGGTCCAGAACGTAGGATTCTAGGGGAAACTCGAATACCTTGCCCCTGGGGCTGATAACCCGCACCGTCTGGCATTTGTTGTCGATCGCTTCGGGGGGAACGTCGAAAACATCCGGGCATTTGACACGGGGGAGAAGCTTCATCATGTCCTCCTTGACGACAAAGAACTCTCCACACCTTACAGGTGTGCCGAGAATCTTTTTTTTCTCGAAAACTTTGACCTTGAAGCCTTTCTTGGCCATGTGGACTGCTGCTGCGAGCCCCCCTGGGCCCCCGCCGACAACGACCACGTCGAACTTGGAACCCGTCAAGTGCAGAACAGCCCTAGATCTTCATCTAGGAGCCGTTCTAAAAGCGATTTATGCATTTGGAATTCGTTTCTCTGCTTGTTTGGCGAACAACTTTATTATTGGGCTAGGAGCGGGTCTGTGAAATTCGCGCTGAAACTGTAAGGCTTGAGAGAATGGTTCTCCTCGAATTCATAGTCGGAGTTTCCGTACTATCCCTGGTGGTCGCTGGGCTCCTTGTCCGTTGGATAATGGCGCGAGACCCGGGGAGCCCGAAGATGAGAGAGATATCTGACGCAATACGGCAGGGCGCGGAAGCCTATCTGGCCCGCCAATACAAGACGATTAGCGGCATAGCTGTTGTGTTCGCGATAATCTTCGCCTTCGCACTTCGAGACCCGAACAATGGATACCTCGGGTTGGAGACCGCCTCAGGCTTCATTGTGGGAGCCCTCTGTTCGAACCTAGCCGGATACATTGCCATGTACGTTTCCGTGCGGTCCAACGTGCGAACTGCCAACGCTTCCATGTCCGGCCTCGACCCGGCTCTCAAGATTGCCTTTCGAGGCGGAATGGTGTTTGGACTCGGAGTAGTATCTATGAGCCTACTGGGAATATCAGGGCTCTTCATCTTGTTTGGCGGAGACCCGGCGAAAACACCTTCCCTTATTGTCGGATTTGGTTTCGGGGCGAGCTTCGCAGCCCTCTTCGCCCAGCTAGGGGGCGGAATCTACACCAAGGCTGCAGACATGAGTGCTGACCTGGTTGGAAAAGTGGAAGCAGGGATTCCCGAAGACGACCCGAGAAACCCGGCGGTCATCGCCGACCTAGTGGGAGATAATGTTGGGGACATAGCAGGAAGGGGCGCGGACCTCTTCGAGTCTATCACTGGAGAAAACATTGGAGCAATGATTCTAGGCTCAGGTCTGGCAGCCCTGCTGAGCACTTTTGGGGGGCAGATCCCCGGGTATGACCTCACCAACTGGGTCTTGTTCCCCCTGGTCGCAAGAGCCTTCGGGCTTCTGGCGGCAATCGTAGGCATGTTCTTCGTCTACGCGAAAGGCCGAGAGGACCCATTCAAATCATTGACCCGAGGGCTCTTAGTGACAGCCGTGCTGGCGATGGCCGGCTTTTTCGGCGCAACGGTCTGGTTACTGGGCTACCAGAACGTCAACCTATTCTTCTCGGCCCTGACCGGCATAACAGCCGCCCTTCTGATCACTTGGATCACCAAGTATTACACATCGTACTCCAAGCGTCCAGTCCAGACTATCGCCCACTCAGCAGAATCTGGACCCGCACCTGGGATCGCCACGGGCCTGTCAGTCGGAATGGAGTCAACTGGACTGTTCGTGCTCGTCATCGCCGGTGCGATTGCCGTCTCCTACTTCCTGGGGGGTGGCGTAGACGCGCTGAGACCGCTAGTTCCCCCATACACTGCTAACCCTGTAAAGGTCGGGTTGGGAATCTACTCCACCGCAATCGCGACCATGGGCATGCTCTCAGTCACACCGTTTATCCTAGCAATGGACGGTTTCGGCCCAATTACTGACAACGCTGCCGGCATAGTGGAAATGTCCGGCACCCCAGAGGAACAGCGGGACCTCATGGACCTCATGGATTCGGCCGGCAATACCACCAAGGCCTTGACCAAAGGCTACGGCGTGGCCTCCGCAGCCCTTTCCGCATTCCTCCTATTCTCCGCCTTCCTAGAGGTCGCGGGGCTGGCGTATCAGAAATCGAATATCGGCGGGACGACCTTGGTCCAGGTTATTGGCGTGAACCTTGCACGGCCCACCGTGTTCATCGGGGCCTTGGTGGGAGCCATGCTGGTCTTCGTCTTCAGTTCACTAGCAGTGAACGCTGTGAGTAAGACCTCGGCCCGCATGATCAAAGAGGTCCGTAGACAATTCCGCGAAATAAAAGGAATAATGGAGGGAACTGCCAAGCCCGACTATTCAAGAGCCGTTGACATCTCCACCCGGGCCGCTCTACGCAACATGATAGTCCCAAGTCTCCTGGTGGTTCTGACACCAATTGTTGTGGGTCTCGTTCTGGGTCCCGAGGCGGTGGGGGGACTCTTGATGATAGGCACGGTGACCGGGATAATGATGGCCCTTTTCATGAACAACGGGGGAGGGGCGATGGATAATGCGAAAAAGTTCGTGGAAGCGGGCAACCTAGGCGGAAAGGGCTCACCCACCCACGCGGCCACGGTCATCGGCGATACTGTGGGAGACCCGCTGAAAGACACCGCGGGACCCTCCCTTCACGTCGTTGTAAAACTCTTGAACACTATCACTCTTGCCCTGGCACCCTTGTTCGCCCTCTTCCTCCTCAAGGTCCTGGCCGGCGGCTAATTATCCGGCCAACCTTGACAACCCTGGACCAGAACAAGCCAGGAACCATGGAAAAGTATGCGAAATCTGGTCCTCGCAATCTTTTTGATAGGTTGCCCACTCTGGGTGGCGGCTTAGAATGAGCACAGCTCTCAAAGGAACAACCCTTCGACTAATTGTCCCTAAGGACTCCTCAAAAAATGTACTGGCCACCCTGGGTCCGGCGTCCAAGGTGGAATCAATGGACACAGTCCTTTCCGCGGGGAAGTTGACCACTGACCACATCGTCAGCAACATCAAAGAGTATTCAAGACTCCGAGACGAGCTCTTCCATACAATCCGCCAATTCGGCCTAGTGAGAAATGCAAGGCCCGCTTCCCCGGAAGCCAGAGACTATACAAGCACTCTGGATGAGGCTCGCAAAGAACTGGACGAAAAGAAGACACAATATCAAGACCTTCAATCCCGGGTTGAGAATCTAGAACGGAAGATCGAAGAGGCGAAGAAACAAACCAACAGAATTTCTGAAGTCATCCAAGCAGGTTTCAACTCCACCGACGTGGACTTTTCCAAGGGCGAGTTCAACCGCATCCTAGGCCGAGTACCGGCAAGAAAACTACAGGACGCCCAACGTGCTCTCCAGAAACAGTTCAGCGACCAGATAGTAATAGCCCCAGGCACCCGAATCAAAGATTGGGTCTACGTTCTAGTTGCCGCGCCGCTAGACAAAATCCCCCAGGCACTCCAAACCCTTCTCCTCTACGATTTCAGTCAAGCCGAGATTCCCAAGACTGAAGAGCCGGACCTCAACATCGCCAAGAAAGTCCTCGAAACAGGAGCAAAGGAACTTGCTCAGGACCTAGACGAGGCTAAAGGGGAGATGAAACGTTTCCAGGAACAAGCCAGCGAACGCCTCAATCAACTCGCAGATACCGTCCAAGACTCGCTGATACTGCTGCAGGCAGTTCTGAAGATGGGTGAAGGTTCCATGGCATCACGAGCTTTCGCGTGGCTTGCGAAGACCCCCGCACCGAAGATTCTGAACTCCCTCTCAAAGCAAGGAGCGCTATTTGAAACAGAATGATGCGAGAGCAGACCTGAACTGAGCGATTCGGACCTCGAAGCCCTAGCCAACTCGAAAGTCAAAGAAGCGATACGAGCGGCCGTCGAGAGGGTAGGCATCAAGCAATTCTCAACCATAATCGGCTTGGCCCAAGAGAAGGTTGAGCTAGTTTTGAGGTCTGACGACGAGTACGTGCCAGTCAAGGTCGTCTCGGTCGCATGCCAGATAAACAAGTCCCATGGAGACCCAGATGTCAACCATTCAAGCATCACCGAGTGCCTAAAGGGAACAACTGTTAGACTCCCAAAGTCCCACCAAAACAAGCCTGAGCCAGAGAATGCCGAGAGACGAGTACCGCCTAACCCTCTAGAAACTCGGAGCACCGTCGGCCCAATGTACGACCAGAAGTCACTGAAGCTCCTCAACTTTGGCGTTAACACGATTACGCTGCTAGTCATCGGGTATTTTCTTGGGGGAATAGTGTTAGGCCCGCTTGTCAGCCTTCAAGGATGCGTGGGAGTCTCCTTCTCCCCCGCCATGGCCACGCCATGCGCGGGCTCTGTTCTCGGCCTAGTCCTAGCCGCGTTTGGCAGCCTCGCCTACACCTACTATTACTTCACAAGAAAACTGTAAAGTCCCCTCGACGATTTGCTGAGAGAGCTAAAGGGTCAAGCAGCGACTAAGGGCCTGATCTGCTCAGGCTTCAGGCCTGCTCCGACACCTGAGACTACCGCTGCCAAGTTGCGAGCCTCATTCTCCTTTAGAACCAGGAAGGCCAATTCTATCCCCATAGTGTAGGGAAAGCCGAGAAGAATCTCTTTGCTCAACTCCAGCATGTGCATCCGGATGAATAGCTCGAGAAAGGATAGGGACTTTGTTTCCTCGTAACGTTGCCGGGCTCCAGACAGGAACTTGCGGTAGTAGCGGAGACCCGCTAAACGGTCTAGAGCCAGGGCCAGGTCCTCAGAAGAGGCCAACTGGATGATTGCCTTCCTATCCAACTTCCACTGGATCGGGACCAGGTGGGTTTGAATGTCGGATATTCCGATGAGCTTGGAACGCAGCATGATTGAGAGGTTGAGAAGGTCAATGGAGGATCCCACGATGGGAAGGCAGCTTTTCTTGTCCCTTCCCCCGAGTTTCTCACTGATGAAACCATAGAATCGTTCTTCACCCCACCCGTTGAATATGTCCCGGACGAGGGAAGCCTTGTCGGGCGTCAAGCCTTCCAGCTCAATGCCCTCCAGCCTCGCGGCTAGGTCCTCATCGCCGACAACTGAGGTCAGCGTCTCCAAATCCTCGACTGAATAGAGACGGTGCAACTCCTTCTCATTCATAATGCCCAAGGGTAGACGAGTCGCGAGATATTCTTCCCAGGACTTTCCCTGGGATTTATACAAGACCAGTGCAGCTAGGTCATACGCGTCGAAACGACGATTGTACTCCACCAGGAATTGCTTCACGCCCCCTTTAGCGGTCGAGATCAGGTTCTTGACGGAACGGGCGAAGCTCATTCGAACAGCCCGCTCAACTTCAACCGGTGACGAACTCTCCTGGAGTTTTGAAAGCTCTGGGCCGTACGGTCCGTCAGCGAGAAACCCCAAGATTTCGGTCTGGGTCCTGAACTCTGCGAGGGAATACAGCTGCTGACGCTCTAGCAGGAAGCTCTTTTTTCCACGCACCTTGGCCTCTGTGTAATTGTCCCTGAGAATGTGGACCAGAGTCTCTGCTGGCACGACTATTCGCTTTCTATGCCTGGAGAACCAGCAGCAGAGCTGCTACGAAAGCGTAGATAGCCAGTGCCTCCGCAAGAATGAGTGGAACCACTACTCTGGAGAACAGTTCAGGTTTCTCGGCAGTTGCAGATGCCAGAGCTCCGCCTGACGTTCCGATTCCGAAACCTGCTGCGATAGAGGCTACCCCCATTATGGTCCCTCCGAAGAAGAGTCGGAAACCCGAATCGCTTGACAAGGCCGCTACTCCAGCAGCTGGAAGCTTGAATATGGAAAGCAAGCCGACCACCAATCCGTAGATTGCCAACGCCTCGGCGAGGATGGTGGCTATGAGGCTCTTAGAGACAATTTCTGGCCTTTCGGTTCCAGCCGCCGCTATGGCTGGCGCTGCAATACTAATTCCAAGGGCCGCTCCAATGACACTGAGGAAAACTGCGAGGCTAATCCCGATAGACGCCCATACGATCGCATCGACCATGTTATGCTGGCACAATCCATCCCGTTGGTTCGGTATAAGGCGCGAAGGACAACCCGGCCCCTTCATAAAACTTGCTAAACCACTCGACCCAGTGAAGCCTCAGAGTCTGCACGAAAACGATTAAACCCTCAATGATCATAACTAGAACATTACCAATCACTGCCCCTAACAATCCCATGGATGTGAAGAGCGCGAATTTGAAAAAGAAATCCGCGATGTTCAGGGCCCAAATTCGAAGGTAAGAGAACGTGTTACTCGCCGAACTCAGCACAGCTTCGAATGAATGAAGACCTCCCTCCTTCCAACCCATAAGTAATATCGGAACTACAATTACAAGCAAAACCAGAGGATTTCCTAGGATAACAGAGAAGTCGAACTTGGAAATCGCGAATTCTGCTACCAAATAGACGCCGGCTAGGTAAAAGACGATCCAGCACACTGGTCCGAAGACAGCTTCAGAATATTCTCGGAGTCGCACCTTGTTGTAAACGCTCAAGCCAAGGCCAAAGGTGATGTGTCCAACTCCAAAAACGAGGACTATCACCATGAACTCCTTGAGGTTCTGTATGTGACCTATCAAGGCTCCCGCTGTAGGGCTGAAGAGGCTGGGGAACCCGAAGATTGATTGAGATTCGAAGCCGAAGAAGTCTCCGAAGACAAAGCCGAAGACTGTGATGCCAATCCCCAAGAGGATGAAGAGTTCGGCACCATTGGCCAGCATTTGAATAATGTCTGACATCTTCTTCCCTTTCTTTCTCAAGCGTAAAAACAGCAGTCCCACTACGATGAAGATGGGACCTTGTCCAAAGTCGCCGAACATTAGCCCGTAGATAATAGGATAGGAGAAGATCATGAAGACCAGCGGATTGGTCTCGCTGTATGAGGGAATGCCAAAGTTGTTGATAATCGATTGAAGTGGCCCTCCCCAAGACGGGACCCGGACCAGGGTAGGGGCCTTCACCGCCTCTTCTGCATTGTCCTCTTGGTGCTTGTTCGAGTGTTCGGGTTTCTCGGCGTGAGGGGTTCTCATGGTTCCTCGGCCGTCTTCCACATGCACGGAGACAAGCCCCTCACAGGCCTTTGCCGCTCCCTCCGTAAACTGTTGGACCTTGTCCTCTGGCACCCATGCCCGTAGCATGTAGGTAGCTTGGGTTGTTGTTGAGCCCGACAATGCCTTCGCCCTTGCCTCGAGCAGCTCCGATAGGGTGTTGAGACTCTTGACGTGAGGGCCAAGCTCCTTGGTGACGCCCTCCCGTTCGTTGTTCAGTCGTTTGCTCGATTCATCGAGTTCTCGAAGTTTGAACTCAATGGCTTTCTTTGCTTCGGCTGGGCTAGTAGGAAAATCAGTCCAAGCCGGCTCCAGCCTCGAACCTAGAGATGTTGTGGCCTGGCGGGCTTCCTCCAAGAAGGCGTTGGGAAAGATGGCGAGGAAGGTTTCAGTCTTGTCCTGGGAACCGGTAATGGCGAATATTACGTTTCCATACGTAATGGTGTCGATGGTTCTTTGGAGTGCTGGAATAGATTCCCGCGGAGCTTCTCCAGCCAACATCGCTGCGAAGCCCTTCCCCGCAATAGCGTCCAGTGAGACTCCAGCGTTTTCGAGGCCTGATAGGAACCTGGATAGTTCCCTAGTTTTCTCGAGCTCGGCTTGAAGCCGGCCCACAGAATCCTCGTGTTGACGAACAATCTGTTCGAGTTCACCCGTTTCCTTGTCCAGGTAGTTTGCCAGCTCCTCCAGATTCCCTAAGGGCGCCTCCGACTCTACCTGAGCTATTCCAGGGCCGCCGATTGTAGATGATAGAACTGCAAGCCTGTTCCTGAGAGTTGCGGACCGCGCTAAAATGCCGGCCGCCTCGTAAGGGTCTGCACCTTCGGGCAAGCCCTCCTTGGGAACCTCCACCAAGTGGAGGCTTTGGTCTTGACCTGCGTAGGTCAGAAGGTTATGTAGTTGATTCTTTGGGACTATGATGCTCAGCTGACACATCGTTACTGGTCTGAGCAAGAGTCCTGGACCTACTCGCCAAACACTATGGACGATATTACCGTGAGGAGCTGGGTATCCAAGCGGTCCATACGAGCGCGGAACGAATTGTTGTAGGTAACTCTATTACTGGCACCGCTGGCAACGACCCCTCCCAACTGGTCCAGCGCGCCCTCTTCCACAACCAGTTTGGCGCCTCGCGGGAGGTCCTGGCTGAGAGAGTCAGAGTCAAGTCCCTTGCTCGAAGCCTGGTTGAACCCGACTCGAACAACGGCCTGGTCTGCCCCAACAGCTTCCACCGCTTCGTTAACCATCTTCTTCACCGTATCCATGAATCCGGGAGTGTCCGAAATCACTGAAAGCCTCTCTTCCACACCTGAGAGGATGGACTGGACGATTCGATTCTTCTCCTCTAATAGTCGAAGCCTGTTGGCCCGGACTTTTGAGCTTAGAATTCTTCTTCTCAACGCTTCAGCATCCAACCTGGCCTTTGCCAAGAACGCCTCCGCCTCTTTCTTGGCTTCGGCTTTCGCCGCTTCTTCCGTTTGCTTAGCTTTAGCCTCAGCTTCCCGGACTAGTTCGCCTGCCTTCAATTTGGCGTCGGAAAGTATCCGGTTCTGCAGTTTCTCGAATGACTGGGACAAAGTCTGTCTAACCTCTGAGAACGAGCTCCAGCGCTCGCTCGACCGCAGCATCTTTGCGGTTCTGGAATGCTTTCTGGTAGGTCGCTAGGAGTTGATCCGTATCCGTGTCCGACTTGGCGGCTTCAGCTTCAGCTTCCATTCTAGCCCGGCTCAGGAGATCCTCCCTCTCCTTCCGAGCTTTGGCTAGGACCTCTTGCTTGGCTATCTCAGCATCCTTCGATGCTCGTGTAAGAATGTCTTGGGACATATCCTTGGCCTTTTCGACAATATTTCTAGCCTGGGCTTCTGTCTCGACGATTTTCTTGACAGCGTCTATTCCAGACAAGCGATTACGTTCCTAGTCTTCCTTTGCTGATAGATTTGACCGACGGGGCATGAACGGGTGTATAAAACTATTCAAGGAGTGGACCGTGACGGATGGCCAGAAACTGTGAGACCCAATTGCCCATCAAGATAGTCCGTCCTGATCATACAGAACTGGTGGGTGCAGGATATGTACTTCTCACTGCTCCCCATGCTGCAGGCCCGGAGGCCGATCTTCACACCGGCAGGATAGTTGAGGACGCCGCCTTGGCATCAAGGGCTTACGCAGTGATTGGTAAGATTAGCAGAGAGTATCTAGACTTAAACAGGATTCAAGCAGCCCAGACCGATTTCAGAAAGAGCATAGACTCGCTGATCGAAGACGACGGAATACGGTGCATTCTGGACATACACGGAAAGAAGGAACCTGGGGTTGACATAGGCACAGGCCTTGGAAGGACATGCGCAGAGGACACCACCAACCTCGTTAAGATATTCCTCTCCAAGAACTTTAACGTCACCATGAACGCAAAGTATCAGGGGCTCAAACCTGGAAGCATTATAACAACGTATGAGAAAATGGACTCCAAGGGCGAATTCCTGGTACAGGCTGTTCAGATCGAGTTTGGACACGAAGAACGAAGCGAGGAGAGGGACAAGGTAGTCAACGATGTTGCAGAGCTTGTGGGTCTGATGAACGTGAAGCTAGGCTTTGTCCCACCCGAGGCTACTGCTAGGTTAGACGACTAAGGTATAGGCGTGGGCACGTTTCTCATCAGAGCACTGGCCGCCCCCTGAGACAATTGTATCCAAGGCTGCGGGTACAGGCCAATCACGAGTGTAAGGGCGGTAGCTACCCAGAGGACAGTCAAATATCCACGAGGCTCAGGCAACTTGGAAGTGTCGGAGGGTTCATCGAAATACATCCTCTTGATAACCCAGCCGTAGTACCCCATGCTGAACCCGCTGTTGATTAACGCTGCAAGGGCTAGGTAGCCGCCCCAGCTGAAGGGTGAGTATACCGCCCCCGTGAACAGGATTGCCTTGCTGAAGAATCCGCTTAGCGGGGGTACGCCTGCCAGGCCTAAGAATAGTACTGCTATGTTGAAGGATGTCTGGGGCATCCGACGGCCCAGGCCGTTGAAAGAGTCCAGAGTGTTGATGGGAAGGTGTGTTGCCACTGCGGCTGCGGCAATGAAGGCGGCAGTCTTGAGGATGGAATAGTTCAGGACGTGAAATAGACCGCCTTCGAGGCCGAGGGGTACACCCGCGCTAGTGGTTGGGGCTGCTAGGGCGATTATGATGTAGCCTGCCTGGGCGATGCTGGAATAGGCAAGTAGGCGGGTGAAGCTCTTCTGCATGAGCGCCGCCAAGTTCCCCCAAGTCATGGTGACCACAGCCACTATTGCAAAAGTGGAATACCAGTCCACGCGGAAAAGGCTCATTCCGACAAGGAATACCCGGAAGGCGGCCGCGAACGAAGCCATCTTAGCACCAGCTGCCAAGAGTGCCGCAATCGTCGTTGGAGCACCCTCAAACGCGTCCGGGATCCACATGTGGAAAGGAACCACCGCCATCTTGACTCCGAACCCAACAATGAACAGTACTATGGCCAGCACGCCGAAGGCACGTGTGTCCGGTCCAATGTTTCCTAAGGACGTGGCGATTGTTACAAGGTTGGTAGAGCCCGTGATGCCGAATACGAGTGATATGGCGTAGACGATTAGGGCCGAGGAGAGGGCTGAGAGAACGAAGAACTTCATTGCAGCCTCGTTCGAGTTCGGGTCCTTCTTTCTGAAAGCGGTCAACGCGTAGGTGGGAATGCTCATCAGCTCCCAGCCCACATAGAGGAGAATCAGGTCCAGGGAGGCTGTTTGCACCCCCCTGAATCCCAACCAAACCGCAGACCCTAAGCCTATTGCAAGCCCTAGAAGTCCGATCGTAGGGCCCAGGCCTACTCTCATCCTCCGGGTTCGCATTAGACCCAGCGGAGTAGAGGCCAGTCCGAAAACGGCCAAACTGATGAAGGGAGCGTATGGAGCGAGGTCAGCGAGGTTCATTTCTCAAGGCGCTCCGGGCACGAGAATTGGGTGAAGTAGTCTGTTCACTGTCGGGTTGATGATGTTGTTGAGTAACGGGCCAGGATAGGCTCCAAGGACAAACAATGGTATGAGGAAGGCAAGAAGGATCAACAGTGAGTGCAAGTGAAGGTCGTTCCTAGGACCGACCCCCGGCGTCATCACCACTCGTCTGAGCATCCACAGGAAATATCCTACAGTGAGAGCGGGTGCGATGATTGACAGGATG
>WNGL01005468.1_pt1 | contig 15091 bp, 11 predicted proteins | sample 5400591 | NCBI WGS metagenome assembly WNGL01 (sample SAMN13153377, study PRJNA577476) | soil metagenome | isolation source: 80 cm soil or saprolite under Garry oak tree replicate 1 | place: USA:California | collected 2016-06-15
GCGCGCCGCGGATGCGGGCAAGACGCTGCGCGTGGTCGGCGAGTCAGCCGCGGGCCGTCCGTTCCTGGGCGCGATCCCACCCACCTCGGCGGCTCGCATCCTCACTGGAGGAGTCTTGCCGGACGGCGCGGACTGCGTGGTGATGGTCGAAGATGTGCAGCTCGCGGGCGACAACGTCACGGTGCCGAATGCGCTCAAAGCCGGCACGAACTATCACAAGGTCGGCGATGACCTGAAGCCCGGCGACCGGATCCTCGCGGCCGGCACGCAGCTCGGTGCGGCGGAGATCGGAGTCGCGGCCGCGACCGGCCGCGCGAACCTGCCGGTGCGCCGCAGGCCGCGCGTGGCTCTCATGTCGACGGGCGACGAGCTCGTCGAGGTGGGGAAGAGGCCGGGACCAGGCCAGATCCCGGACTCGAATCGCTGGGCACTGCTCGCTGCCCTGCGCGAAGCGGGCGCGGACCTGAACGTGTTGGGTATCGCGCCCGATCAGGCCGAGCCGCTGCGCAGGCTCGTGGTAGAGGCGCTTCGTGAGTCCGACGCGCTCGTGACTTCAGGTGGTGTCTCGGTCGGCACGCACGACCTGGTCAAGCCGCTGCTCGAGTCCCTCGGCACGGTGCACGTCGGCCGGGTCAAGCTGAAGCCTGGCAAGCCGTTCACATTTGCGAGTCTGGACAACCAACGGGTCGCTTTCGGGCTCCCGGGTTTTCCTGTCTCGTCCCTTGTTACGTTCGAAGTGTTCGTCCGGCCCGCCTTGCGCAAGATGCAGGGATTTGCGCAGCTGCAGCGCCCGAGTCTGCCGGTCCGCCTGGCGTATCACGCGAAGCCGACGGTCGATCGCACTGAATATCAGCGGGTCACGCTTCACCGCGAGGGCCGAGAGCTGGTCGCCCAGACGACCGGCTCCCAGTCATCCTCGCGGTTGATGTCGCTCGCCGGCGCCCACGCCCTGGTGCGCGTTCCGGCCGGCGATCGGACGCTAAAAAAGGGCGCGGTCGTAGAGGCGATGATCCTCTCGCTACCCTGACCCCGGTTAGTCCGGACACAGCGGGGTGACCGCCGGGCCAAACCCCGGATAGTCCGGACTATCCGGCCTCCCGGCGAACGTTTGTGCGCCTTAGAATTAGGGCTCCACCAAATGCCTACCCCGTTTCGTGTCGACGCACCTTTCAAGCCGGCCGGAGACCAGCCGCAGGCGATCGCCGCCCTGGTCGAGGGCGTCCGGTCTGGCCTGACCCAGCAGGTCCTGGCCGGCGTGACCGGAAGCGGCAAGACCAACGTCATGGCGTGGGCGGTGGAGCAGCTGCAGCGCCCTGTGCTCGTCCTGAGCCCGAACAAGACGCTGGCCGCCCAGCTGTGCGCGGAGTTCCGGCGCCTCCTGCCCGACAACGCGGTCGAGTACTTCGTGAGCTACTACGACTACTACCAGCCCGAGGCCTACATCGCGCGCACCGACACGTATATAGAAAAGGACTCGAGCCGCAACGACGACATCGACCGCATGCGGCACTCGACCACCCAGTCCCTGCTCACTCGCCGCGATGTGCTCGTCGTGGCGAGCATCAGCTGCATCTACGGCGTCGGATCCGTCGAGGACTACATGGGCGAGTCGCTGCACGTCGAGCAAGGCGACTCGATCCGCCGCGAGGTTTTCCTGCGCAAGCTCACCGAGATGCTGTACGAGCGCAACGACTACGACCTGGCGCGACTGCGGTTCAGGGTGCGCGGCGACGTCGTGGACCTGGTGCCGGCAAACGAGGAGAAGGTCTACCGCGTCGAGTTCTTCGGGGATGAGATCGAGCGCATCCAGGAGCTCGACGCCACCACGGGCGAGATCCTCGGCACGAAGCGCGAGTTCACCGTGTTCCCGGCCTCGCATTACGTGACCCCGGCGGACAAGCTTCGGCTCGCGATGACGGACATCGAGGCCGAGCTCGACGAGCGATGCAAATGGTTCGAGGAGCACGGCCGCCTGCTCGAAGCGCAGCGCCTCCGGCAGAGGACGAACTTCGACCTCGAGATGATGCGCGAGACCGGGACCTGCGCGGGGATCGAGAACTACTCGCTGCACCTGACGCGCCGCAAGCCGGGCGAGGCGCCATACACGCTGATGGACTTCCTGCCCGACGACGCACTGATCTTCGTCGACGAGTCACACGTGGCGGTCCCGCAGATCGGCGGCATGCTCGGTGGCGACCGCTCGCGCAAGGCCGCGTTGGTGGAGTACGGATTCCGCCTGCCGAGCGCGTTCGACAACCGGCCGCTCAGCTTCGAAGAATGGGAAGAGCGCGCGAACAGCGTGATCTACGTCTCGGCCACGCCTGGTCCGTATGAGACGCGCCGCGCGCAGCGCACTGCGGAGATGATCGTGAGGCCGACCGGCCTGGTCGATCCCACAGTCGAGGTCCGCCCGACCCAGGGCCAGATCGACGACCTGCTCGCCGAGGTGAAGAAGCGGACCGAGCTGGGGCAGCGGTCGCTGGTCACGACGCTGACCAAGCGATTCGCGGAAGACCTGGCCGACTACCTGCGCGAGTACGGCGTGAAAGTTCGCTACCTGCACTCCGAGCTCGACGCGATGCAGCGCATCGAGGTCCTCACGGCCCTGCGCACGGGCGAGGTCGATGTGGTCGTGGGCATCAACCTGCTTCGCGAAGGCCTCGACCTGCCTGAGGTCGCATTCATCGGCATCCTCGACGCCGACAAAGAAGGTTACCTGCGCGCCTACAGGTCGTTCATCCAGATCATCGGGCGCGCCGCGAGGAACATCGAAGGACACGTCGTGATGTACGCCGACTCGATCACCGATTCGATGCGCCAGGCGTTAGACGAAACGGATCGGAGGCGTGCGAAGCAGACCGAGTACAACGCGGAGCACGGGATCACGCCCGAGAGCGTGAAGAAGGCGATCTACGCCCTAGAGATCAACGAGAACGATCTGCAGGCCGACGCGATCGAGATCATGGCCGGTGCGGGCGTGCCGCGCGAGGACCTGCTGGCCATCGTGCGCGACCTCGAGAAGGAGATGCGCCGGCTTTCGAAGGAGCTGCAGTTCGAGGACGCGGCCCGTGTGCGCGACAAGATCATCCTGCTGCGGCGGCGGCTCTCCGCCGAGGCCGTGTCCGATGAGAAGGAAGACGATGGCGAGGTGGCGATGGCGATCGCCGCGGCTCCGAAGCAGAAGACGACCATTCGCAACTGGAGAAAGACGCGACGCGGTCCCTGAGGCTACTGACCCTCGACGATGCTCTTCATCAGACCGAGCAGTCGCTTACGCGACCCGCGAAGAACCGGAATGTTCGCCAGGCTGATCAGTCGCACGATGAGGTCTGTCGTCTCGTCGATCACCTCGAGCGTCCGCAGCCGTCCCGGCGAGCGGTCGAAGATCCAGAAATACAGGATGCCCATCTGATAGAGCCAGAGGGTGAGCGGAAGCATCTCGGCGATGTCCGCAGGAATTCGCGCGTCCGAGCCGCTCACGACCTCCGCGTACAGGGCGACCACTTCGTCGCGCAGCGGCTTGGCGGCAGCTCCGAAGGGGTTGAGCGGGCTCGAGGGGTTGGCCACGGTGCTGAAGATCGACCCGGCGACCGCATGGAACGGCTCGCAGGTGACGACCACGGATCGCATGGTGCCGCGCAGGCGAGCCGCGAGGTCTTTCTCGCGACCGAGCAAGGGCGCGATCGCGGCGACGTGCAGCTCGTGAGTGTGGCGGTAGAACTCGAGCACGAGGTGCTCCTTGGAGGGGAAGTAGTGGTAGGAGCTGCCGAGCGACACGCCGATGCGCTCGGCGATGGAGCGCATGGTGGTCGCCTCATAGCCGCGCTCCTGGAACAGGTCGAGGGCGGCACTCAGGATGGCCGCCCTCGAGGTCTCGCCACGTCGGGTTTTGGGCGCTTCGATCGCCAACTCTCGACCCTACGCGCCTGGCACCGGCTGGTAGGGGTTGTAGTTGATCGGCGGCATGGGCCTGTCGCGGCGGCGGATCGTGCGCAGGATCAAGAGGTTGTTGAAGTGCATGAACCCCAGAACCAGGAGCACGACGCCGATTCGGGTGACCGTCTGCTTGAGCATGTCGGCGACATTGGAAGGCGATCCGCCGGTGTTGATCAGAATTGCGGCCGCGCCGAAGTTGACGAGGTAGAAACCCACGACCAGAAGCCGGTTCACCGAGTCGGCCAGGCCGTCCTCCTTGAACACGGACTCCAGAAAGGGACGGCCGTTACGGAAGAGGGTGTTGCCCACCCAAACGGTCAGGAAGATGCTGACGGCGATGTAGACCGGGTAGTCGATCAAGCGCAGGTCCATGTTGATCACCCCAATTCGCTTAATTTGAACATGTTCAAATTAGAGCCTAGATGAAGCAAATCGGAATGTCAAGAGAAAACGAACATGTTCAATTCGCCAATGTGGAGCGGGCCCGTGCCCTCCTCGAGGCCGCGCCCGCGGGGTGGATGGAGACCCTCGGCGCCAGGATCAGCGAGGCCGAAGCGGGCCGGGTGGTCCTCGAGCTGGTCGCGGGCCCGCAGCACCGTCACGGCGGCGGGGTCGTCCAGGGCGGTGTCATCACCCAGATCGCGGATGCCGCGATGGGGATGTCTTTGGCGACGCTTCAGGAAAACGGGGTGTGGAACACCACGATCGAGCTGAAGATCACCTTCATCCGGCCGGCCGTCGAAGGGCGGCTTCGCGCCGTCGGCCGGGTGATCGAGATGCGCCAGAGCCTGCTGTTCAGCGAGGCGGACGTGTTCGATGAGGCAGGCCGGCTGATCGCCCGGGCTTCGTCGACCTGCATGCCGGTGCCGGAGGGACAGGGCCGGGAGTGAGCAGCCACACCGACGTTGTGTCGCCAGCCTGGAAATGGCTTGGGATCGCCCTGGTGGACCTCGGAGAAGGCAGCGCGACCGTCGAGATGACGCCTTCGGAAGACATGGCAAACCACGCCGGTTTCGTCCACGGTGGCATGATCACTGCGCTGGCCGACTCGGCCATGGGCCGCAGTCTGCGCACGCTCAAGCCAGGCGTGGCGCGCGCAATGAGCTTCGACCTCAAGCTGAATTTCATCTCGGCGGCGAAGCTTGGTGAGAGGCTGGTCGCGGTGGGCCGCGTGGTGCACGCCGGGCGGCGGACAGCCGTGACCGAGTGCAGGGTGGTGGAAGCGCACGGCGGGCGCCTGGTGGCGACGGCCAGCGGCACGTTTGCGATCACGAGGGAAAAGGGGATAACCGATAGTTCGAATGCCGACTGACCAGATCACCATCCGCGGGGCGCGCGAGCACAACCTCAAGAACGTCACGCTCTCCATCCCGCGGGACAAGCTTGTCGTCTTCACCGGGCTTTCGGGTTCCGGCAAATCGTCGCTCGCCTTCGACACGATCTATGCGGAGGGCCAGCGGCGCTACGTCGAGTCTCTTTCGTCCTATGCGAGGCAGTTCCTCGGTCAGATGGAGAAGCCCGACGTGGACATCATCGAGGGCCTTTCGCCCGCGATCTCGATCGATCAGAAGGGCACGTCGAAGAATCCGCGATCGACGGTGGGCACGGTCACCGAGGTCTATGACTACCTGAGGTTGCTTTACGCGCGGGTCGGGCATCCACACTGCCCCGTCTGTGGGCGCGAGGTGCACCGGCAGACCGTCGAGCAGATGGCGGACCACGTCGAGAAGCTGCCCAAGGGGACGCGTGTGATGGTCCTCGGTCCTGTGGTCAAGGGGCGCAAGGGTGAGTACCGGTCGCTGATCGACGACGTGCGCAAGTCCGGCTTCGTGCGGGTTCGCGTGGACGGAAGTCTCTACGAGATCGGCGAGCCGATCCCGATGGACAAGAACAAGAAGCACGACATCCAGGTGGTGGTCGACCGCGTCGTCGTCGGGCCGGACCAGCGCACGCGCCTGGTCGACTCGATCGAGACCGCGGCGCGGCTCGGCGGCGGCTCGGTGATCATCGCGCCTGTCGACAAAGGTGAAGAGATCCAGATGTCGCAGGACTACGCGTGTCCTTACGACGGTACGAGCGTGCCCGAGCCTGAACCACGCAACTTCTCGTTCAACAACCCCCACGGCGCGTGTCCGGTATGCACCGGACTCGGTTCGCAGCTGGTGGTCGACGGCGACCTGGTCGTTCCCGATCCTTCACTGTCGCTGCGCGATGGCGCCATCGCGGCGTGGAGCAAGTCTCAGTTCTTCTATCCGGAGCTGCTGGAGTCGGTCAGCAAGTACTTCGGCATCGACATGGACAAGCCGTGGTCGAAGCTAGCGAAGCAGCAGCGTGACGTCCTGCTGGACGGGACAGGCGAGAAGAAGATCCGCTTCGGCTACAAGAACCAGTACGGCCACTCGCGCTGGTATGAGGCGCCGTTCGAGGGCGTGATCGCGAACCTGCAGCGCCGCTACGAGGAAACGCAGTCCGAGTACCTGAAGGCGGAGCTCGAGCGGTACATGTCGGACAAGCCGTGTCCGGCTTGCGAGGGCCGGCGGTTGAAGCCCGAGTCGCTTGCGGTCACGGTCTCGGGCCGCAACATCGCCGAGGTCTCGGCGTTTGCGATCGGCGCGGCGATCGGGTTCTTCGACAAGCTCGACCTGACCGAACGCGAGCAGCTGATCGCCCGCGGCATCTTGAAGGAGATCCGCGAGCGGCTGCAGTTCATGATCGACGTCGGGCTCGAGTACCTGACCATCGAGCGTCCGGCCAACACGCTCAGCGGCGGCGAGTCGCAGCGCATCCGGCTCGCGACTCAGATCGGCTCCAAGCTGATGGGCGTCCTCTACATCCTCGACGAGCCGTCGATCGGCCTGCATCAGCGCGACAACAGGCGTCTGATCAATACGCTGCTCAGCCTGCGGGACCTCGGCAACACGCTGATCGTCGTCGAGCACGACGAAGAGACGATCCGATCGGCGGACTACATGGTCGACATCGGGCCGGCGGCGGGCGAGCACGGCGGCGAGATCGTGGCCGCGGGGCCGGTGGAGAAGGTTCTGCGCGACCCGCGCTCGATCACGGCCGCGTACCTCCGCGGCGACCGGATGATCCCGATGCCGCCGCAGCGGCGAAAGGGCAGCGGCAAGAAGCTGGTGGTTTGCGGCGCGCAGGCGAACAATTTGAAGGACATAGACGTCGCGATTCCGCTCGGCTGTTTCGTCGCGGTATCGGGGGTCAGTGGCTCAGGCAAGTCGTCGTTGGTCACGGACATCCTGAGTCGCAAGGTGGCGCAGTTCTTCTACCGGGCCAAGGAGAGGCCGGGCCCGCATCGCGCCGTCGAGGGACTCGAGAATCTCGACAAGGCGATCGACATCGACCAGTCGCCGATCGGCCGCACACCGCGCAGCAACCCCGCGACCTACACCGGGATGTTCACGCACATCCGCGACCTTTTCGCGAGCCTGCCCGAGGCGAAGATGCGCGGTTACAAGGCGGGCCGGTTCAGCTTCAACGTGAAGGGCGGGCGTTGTGAGGCCTGCCAGGGTGACGGCATCATCCAGATCGAGATGCAGTTCCTTCCCGACGTGTACGTGCCGTGCGAGGTGTGCCACGGCACGCGCTATTCGCGCGAGGTGCAGGAGGTGAAGTTCCGCGGCCACTCCATCTCCGACGTGCTCGAGATGACGGTCGACGAGGCGGGCGAGGTTTTCGAGAACGTGCCGCCGATCAAGACGAAGCTGCGGACGCTGCGTGACGTCGGCCTGGGTTACATCCGGCTCGGACAGCCGGCGACGCAGCTGTCTGGTGGCGAGGCGCAGCGGGTCAAGCTGTCGGCCGAGCTTTCGCGCCGCGACACGGGCCGCACGCTCTATCTGCTCGACGAGCCGACGACCGGGCTGCATTACGCGGACGTCGAGCGGCTGCTGGCGGTGCTGCACCGGCTGGTCGAACACGGCAACACGGTGGTGGTCATCGAGCACAACCTCGACGTGCTCAAGACCGCGGACTGGCTGATCGACCTGGGACCGGAAGGCGGCGAGCAAGGTGGATATGTGATCGCCGAAGGGACGCCTGAGCAGCTGGCGGCCAACCGCGACTCAGCGACGGGCCAGTACCTGCAGGCGACTCTCGCGAAGGCGAAGGCGAAGGCGCGTAAGTCAACCGTATCCGCGAACGGCGCGGGGCGCTCGCGGCGTTCGAAAGTCGCCGTAGGCTGACGACCGAAGAGGCGCCGACCCAGCTCGGATACGGCGCGCTCATGCGCGTCAGAGGCGTTCCGCGCCTGGTCGCGAGCCTTCTGCTTGGCCGTGTGGCCGACCAGATGCTGACGGTCAGCCTCGTCCTGTTCGTCCTGTCTCGGTACCACTCGCCGCAGCTGGCCGGAGGTGCGACGTCACTGCTGCTGTTTCCGGGCCTGCTCCTCTCTCCGATCGCCGGCGCGCTGCTCGACCGCTACGGACGAGCGCGCTTGATCGCTCTGGACTACGTGGTGGCCGCGGCGACGCTCTTCCTGATAGCTGGGCTCTCGATCAGGCATGCGCTGCCCCCAGCCTTGCTGCTTGGCATCTGCGGGATCTCGTCGCTCACCGGCCCGCTCAGCGCGGCCGGCGCGCGGTCGATGTTTCCGACCGTCGTTCCCGGACACCTGTGGGAGCGTGCCAATGCGCTGGACAGCAGCAGCGGTGTCCTGGCCGGAGTGATCGGCGCCCCGGTCGCGGGTGTGCTGGTCGGCCTTGCGGGCGGCGAGTGGGCGCTGGCCGCGACCGCTTCACTCTTCTTGCTCGCCGGCCTTGCGATGGTGGGCATCCGCGACCCGTCCATCAAACAGCGCGGAGCGGGAATCGTCGCGGAAGCACGGTCAGCTCTCGTCTACATCGTCCGCAACCGCAGCCTGGTCGGCCTCGCCCTGACGTTCCTTGCCTACAGCGTGGGTTGGGGCTGCCTCGTCATCGCCGTGCCAGTGCTGGTGCTGGGTCGCCTGCACCAGGGACCCGCCGCGGTCGGATACGTCTGGGGCGCTGTCGGCGCGGCGGGACTCGTCTCCACATTGATCACGGGACGGCTGAAGACGCGAGGCCGCGAGAGGCGGCTCATGGCCGGCTCGATCGTCGCCGTCGCCCTCGCGATGGCAGTCATGCCGTTTGCGTCTTCCGTGCTCGTGGTCGCGGCGGCCCTCGTCGCGGTCGCCATTGTCGAAACCCCCTTCGACATCGCGTTCCTGACGCTGCGGCAGCGCCGGACTGACCCGGCTCTATTCGGCCGCGTGTTCGCGGTCTCGATGTCGCTCAACGTGGTGGGCACGCCGGTGGGCCTGGCGCTCGCCGGACCCCTGATCGCGTGGTCGCTCAACGGGGCGCTGTGGTTTGCGGTCGCGGCTACCCTGATCGGGGCTTTGTTCCCAATACTCGTGATACCGGCAAGTGATGAGCCTTAGACAGCGGGCGCTCCTGGCGATCGTCCTCACTGTGGGTTTCTACGCCCTGGCGCTGGCGCTGATGGCGGCCATGATCTGGGTGATCTTCCAACCCAACGTGCCAGGTCGCGCGCTGGCCTTCTGCCTCTTCGGCGTCGCGGCGATCGCCATCTCGATCATCCCGTGGCCGCGCCGTTTCATCCCGCCCGGACCGCTCCTCAACCCCGCCGGCCAGCCGCGGCTGTTCGCGGAGCTGCAGACGGTGGCGCGGGCCGTGGGGGAGGCGATGCCGGCGGAGGTCTACATCACGCCGGAGATGAACGCCGGCGTCCTGCAGCGCGGCCGGCGCCGCGTGATGGTCCTCGGCCTCCCGCTTATGCAGGCCTTGACGGTGAACGAGATGCGCGCCGTGCTCGCGCACGAGTTCGGCCACTACCACGGCGGCGATACGCGCCTGGGGCCCTGGATCTACCGGACCCGCGAGGCGATCGAGAGGGTCATCCAGAACGCCTCACGCCAGAGCGCCGTCCTGCAGCTGCCGTTTCTCTGGTACGGCCGGATGTTCCTGCGCGTCACGCAGAAGGTGTCCCGTCAGCAGGAGCTGACCGCAGACGCGCTTGCCGCGCGGACCTTTGGGGCTGCCTCGATGATCGAGGGCCTGCGCGCCCTTGCGCGCGGATCGGTCGCGTGGGCAGGGTACTGGCGCAACGAGGTGGTGCCGCTGCTGGAGGCCGGATTCCAACCGCCGATCGCCGATGGTTTTCAGCGCTTCATCAACGAGCCGGGGATCGGCAAGGAGGTCGAGAAGGCGGCCGAGGAGATGCTGAAGGAAGCTGGGAGCGATCCGTACGACAGCCATCCGCCCGACTCCGAGCGGATCGCCGCCCTCGCCGCGATGCCGGCCGGGCCCGGCGATGGCAGCGGACCGCCGGCCGCCACCCTGGTGGACGGCATCGAGGCGATTGAGCCCTTTCTGCTCATCGGATTGCTGAAGCCGGGTATCCAGATGCGCCGCATCACGTGGCAGGACGCGGGGTCCGTGGCCGTTCTGCCGGGGCTGCGGAACCGGGCCCGGCGCCAGGCCCACATGCTCCAGAACTACAGCATCGGCTGGCTGCCCGAGCTCCTGAAATACGCCGACCGGCTGGGCCAGTCGGAAGCGGGCGCTGACAGCCGCCAGGTGACTCCCCAGCAGGCGCGGTCGCTTGGCGTCGGCCTCGCGGGGGCGGCGATTGCTGTGGCTCTGGCTGACCACGGCTGGACCGCCGAGTCGCTGCCCGGACGGCCGATCGTCATGCGTCGCGGAGACGCCACCATCGAGCCCTTCGTCGAGGTGAACCGCTTGGCCAGCGGCGAAGTCGACGTGGCGGCCTGGCAGCAGCGCTGCTCAGGGCTGGGGATCAGGGACTTCCCTCTGACCCCCGGGTAGACCGCCTACCTAGCCGAAGATTCCTATCAGCGTGATGATGCCGCCGATGACGTTGAGGACTATGGCCACGATCCCGCCGATCATCTGCTTGCTGCGAAAGATCGCTTGCGCGGCGAGGATCAGCCCGATGATGGGAAGGAAAAAGAACACGCGGTTGAAGACGAACGGCACCACGATGCAGATGACTCCGACCAGGCACGCCCATCCGGCCGAGCCGGTGAACTGCGAGAGGATCCCAGCTGCGCCGCCTGCGGCCATCTGCGTCGGCAGCACCGGTGGCGGGGTGCCCGGGGGCTGGTAGGTCCCCGGAGGCGGCTGGTATCCCGCGGGCGGCGGGGGCGGCGACGAGTAGGGGCCCGGGTTCGACTCTGGTGGCGGCGGCGGTGAACTCGGTTGATCAGACATCGCGCAAATCGTAAAGGCTGGTCGGCCAAAACGGAACACGGACGCTACGGTTGCAGCCATGGTGCGACTCGTCACCGGCGGCACAGGCTTCATCGGCCGCCACCTGCTCCGCCTGCTGGCGCAGCGCGACGGCGCCACATTCGTCCTCGTCCGGCCCGCGTCGCGGGAGAGGCTCGAAGCGTTCATCGAGTCGATAGGAGCCCGAGAAGGCTTTCGCCCGATCGAGGGCGACATCACCCGGCCGGCGCTGGGCCTGAGCGGCTCCGACCGGGCCCGGCTCCAAGGCGCGGACATCTACCACCTCGCCGCGGTCTATGACCTGGAGGCGTCCGAGGAGGACAACCAGAGGGCGAACGTGGACGGCACGCGCCACGTGGTCGAGGTCGCGCAGCTCGTCGGCGCTCGCCTCCACCACGTGAGCTCGATCGCCGTCGCCGGGAGCCGGTGGAAGGGCAAGTTCACCGAGGAGATGTTCGCCCAGGGGCAGGCCCTCGACCACCCGTACTACCGGACGAAATACGACGCGGAGAAGATCGTCCGCGAGTCATCCATACCTTTCCGAATCTACCGGCCCGGCCTGGTCATCGGCTCGTCGGAGACCGGTGAGGCCGACCGCATCGACGGCCCTTACTACGCCTTCAAGCTCATCCAGAGGCTGCGCAACGCGATCCCCCAGTGGGTGCCGCTGATCGGGATCGAGGGCGGGGAGCTCAACGTCGTGCCGGTCGATTTCGTGGCCCGCGCCCTCGATGTGATCGGCCACCGCGAGGGCCTCGACGGCAGGACGTTCCACCTGACCGATCCAACTCCGCGGCGGCTGGGAGAGGTGACCAACGAATTCTGCCGCGCGGCGCACGCGCCGCAGTTCACCCTCAGGGTGGACAGCCGCGCGGGCGCAATGCTGCCCGCTGACGCGCGCGCGATGCTCGAGCACTGGAGGGTGGCACAGACCTTGAAGCGGCGCTTGCTGGAAGGCGTCCGCATCCCCGAGGAGGCGATCCGGTTCGCGGCGAGTCGGGCGCGCTTCACGTGCGAAGGCGCACAGGCTGCGCTGGAAGGAACCGGTGTCGCGTGCCCGCCACTCGCGGCGTACGCGTGGAAGGTCTGGGACTACTGGGAGCGCCACTTGGACCCCGAGGCGCTCACCGACCGGAACCTCCGGAAGGCGCTGCAGGATCGCGTCGTGGTGGTCACCGGCGCGTCGAGTGGAATCGGACGCGCGACCGCCCAGCTCCTGGCGCGCCATGGCGCACAGGTGGTGCTCGTCTCGCGCACCAGGGAAAAGCTCGAGGCGCTGAAGCAGGAAATCGAGCAGGGCGGAGGGCGCGCGTTCGTCTACCCGGCCGACCTGTCCAACCTGGACGCGTGCGACGCGATGATCCGCCAGGTTTTGCAAGACCACGGGCACGTCGACATCCTGGTCAACAACGCGGGCCGCTCGATCCGGCGTTCGATCGAGGCCTCCTACGACCGGTTCCATGACTTCCAGCGCACCATGCAGCTGAACTACTTCGGCGCGGTGAAGGTGCTGCTCGCGGTGCTGCCGGAGATGCGCCGGCGACGGCGGGGACACATCATCAACATCTCGAGCATCGGGGTGCAGGCGTACCCGCCGAGGTTCGGCGCTTACGTGGCGTCGAAATCCGCGCTCGCCGCACTGAGCCGATGCATCGCGCCCGAGGTTGCGGACGACGGCGTGGCGATCACGAACATCCACATGCCGCTGGTTCGCACGCCGATGATCGCTCCCACGGGGATTTACAAGAACTTCCCGACGAGCTCGCCCGAGGAGGCGGCCGAGATGGTGGCGTCCGCCATCCTGACCCGGTCACCCGAGGTGTCCACCCGCCTGGGCAAGATCGGGGAGAGCGTCAACACGATCGCACCGGGCCTGCTGCAGTTCGTCATGACCGGCGCCTACCACCTGTTCCCGGACACCGCGCCCAAGGATGGTCAGCGCGCGGAGCCGGGGACGGAAGAGGAGATCTCAGTCGAGGCCGCGACGATGGCCTACCTGATGCGCGGCATCCACTTCTAACCGGAGGGGACTGGGGACGGCGCCGAGACGCCATGGACCGCGAAGCCGAACACCGCGATCCCCAGAACGAAGATCAAGAACAGAAGAATCATGAGCAGGATGAAGATTCCTGCCAGGTGGAGCAGCCCGATGATGATCCCCGCGTTAGCCATCCACATGCCCTGCTCGCCGCTGCGCTTGATCTCGCCGCGCGCCATGAAGCCGGTGACGATCGCCACGATCGCGACTAACGTGCCTCCGGCGAACGGGATGATGTGAGCGAAGAATGATGCGATCGCCGCGACGAAGCTGACGACCGCGAGGGTGTTGGTATGCCCGCCGGCGGACGCGTAGCCGCCAAGCTGGGGTTGGGAGCCGCCTGGCGGTGGCGGGACCTGATGGGGTTCCGAGCTCACGGCACCGAGTTTACGGGTTCCTAAACTGGCGATACAGATGGCGGTCACGCTCGAACACACGATCAAGCGGCGCCTGCAGGCCGTTCCCGACACGCCCGGCGTCTACCTGTTCCGGGACAACCGGAGCCAGGTCATCTATGTCGGCAAGGCGCTGCGCCTCCGCGACCGCCTGCGCTCCTACTTCACGCCCGGATACGCCCAGACCGCGCGAGTGTTCGAGCTCATCCGCAAGGCCAACGACTTCGAGTTCGTCACCACGGCCAACGAGGTCGAGGCTCTGGTCCTCGAGAACAACCTCATCAAGAACTACCGGCCGCGCTTCAACATCCGGCTCAAGGACGACAAGAACTACCTCTATCTGAAGCTCCCCGTCACCGAGGACTTTCCACGCGTGCACTACTCGCGGCGCGTGCAGAACGACGGTGCCCTTTATTTCGGTCCGTACACCTCAGCCCTGTCATTGCGCTCGACCGTGAAATCGATCCGGCAGCTGCTGCCGTTCCGCACCTGCTCGGACGAGATCTTCAATCAGGGCAAGGTTTGCCTCGACTTTCACATCAAGCGCTGCCCGGGCCCGTGTGAGCGTCGGATCAGCTCTGAGGATTACAAGGCGCGGATCAACGAGGTGGCACTCTTCATGGAGGGACGTTCCGACATCCTGGTCCGTGAGCTGCATGAAAGGATGGAGTCGGCGGCCAACCGGCTCGACTTCGAGAACGCCGCTCGCTACCGCGACCAGCTGCAGTCGATCGAGCGGATCGCGGACCGGCAGAAGGTCCTGACCCGGGGCCGCGATGACCAGGACATCGTCGCCTACGCGCGGAGCGGCAACGACGTCTTCGTCGAGGTCGCCTACGTGCGGCAGGGAAAGATGGTCGGGCACGACGGGCATGCCCTCGACGGGGCGGGCGACGCGGCCGAGCCGGAGGTGCTGCGCGGTTTCATGCTGCAGTACTACTCGAGCGCCACCCACGTGCCGCGGTCGGTGATCCTGCCCGGTCCGGTCGAGGAGCCGGAGCTGATCACGGGTTGGTTGAGCGAGCGGCGCGGGCGGCCGGTGACGCTCGAGGTCCCGCAGCGGGGGCGGAAGCGTGCGCTCGTCATGCAGCTCGCCGAGACGGCCGCCCAGGAGCTCGAGCAGATGCGCATCCAGGCCGACTACGACCGCAGCCGGACGGAACCGATGCTCGCGGCGCTCGCGGCGGCGCTCGACCTCGAGAGCCCGCCGAAGCGCATCGAGTGCTACGACATCTCCAACATCCAGGGCGACTCGGCGGTCGGGTCGATGGTCGTGTTCGAAGACGGGCGGCCGCGCAACGACCACTACCGCCACTTTCGGATCCGGTACACGCCCGGTCCGAACGACTTCGCCATGCTGCAGGAGGTCCTGCGGCGGCGCCTGGACCGGCTGGAGACCGCGCAGCGCCGCGAGGACGCCGACGTCGGCGACGCCTCGTTCTCCAGCCGGCCCGACCTGATCCTCATCGACG
>WNGL01037717.1_pt1 | contig 15089 bp, 12 predicted proteins | sample 5400591 | NCBI WGS metagenome assembly WNGL01 (sample SAMN13153377, study PRJNA577476) | soil metagenome | isolation source: 80 cm soil or saprolite under Garry oak tree replicate 1 | place: USA:California | collected 2016-06-15
CCCATTAAGAACATATTCCTCGCAACCTGTGAGAAGTTGTCCATGAGATACGTATAGTAGTATATGTTAGCGAGACGCATAGAGTCGTTTCTATGCTTCTGCGTCACTAGCGTACACAGTGCCTGGACAGCCATGAAGCCAGCTCTCCCGGCATGTGTAATGGTTCCCGTGCCTGCGGGTAACCCCGTTCCTCTAATGTATTTGTTACCTTATCTAGGAGGACATGATGCTCAAGAGACCAAAACCTCGATCTCTTATGATGGCCTTTTCCTTCCTGGCGTTGCTGATCCTGGTGCTCAGCGCCTGTGGCGCGCCGGCGCAGGGAACACCTCCGCCATCTGGTGGCACCCCGGTCAAGGGCGGCACCTGGACCGATGACCTGTTTGAAGAGCCTGATTCGCTCATTACCAACGCCTCGTCGGAGACGTTTTCGGACATGGTCGACCAGTCAATTTACGCCCCGCTCTTTGTCGGCGACTCAACCGGCAACATTACACCTGGCGTAGCGACCGTCGTTCCTACTGCTGCGAACGGCGGCATCAGCGCTGATCTCAAGACCTGGACGTTCCACATGCGCCCCGGCCTCAAATGGTCGGACGGCCAGCCCTACGATGCCAGGGACGTGGACTTCACCTGGAAGCTCTGGACCAATCCCAAGTTCCCCGCGGCCGGTACTATTGGCCTCAACCTGATCACGTCGGCTGATGTCTCTTCGGACAACCTGTCGATCACCTTCCACCTCAAGCAAGCCTTCTCCCCCTTCCTGGCAGTGTGGACGGATGGTCTTGAGGCGCCGCTGCCTGCGCACCATTACAGCAGCATCGCACCCGACAAGATCCTGACATCGCCCGATAACCTGAACCCGTCCGTTACCAGTGGCCCCTTTATGATGAAGGAGAGCAAGCCGGGCGACCACTACACCGTAGTGCGCAACCCGATGTACTACCGCGCCTCAGAGGGATTGCCATACCTGGACAGTGTGGTGTTCCGCATCGTACCCAGTCAGGACACCATTCTCAAGGACCTGCAGGCCGGCACTGTTGATTCTTCCTGGTTCCTGGACGTGACCAAGACGATTGCCTTCCAGCGCCTCAGCAACTACACGCTCACCAAGAACCCCAATGCTTCCACCTTGATCGATACCGCCCGTCGTGGACAGGCGGTGCCCTTGTGTACCGACCATGGCCAATCCTATAAGCCTGGGTACCAGGCCGATGCGCCCTGTACCAAATTTGATCCTGCTGCCGCCAATGCACTGCTGGATCAAAACGGCTGGAAGGCGGGCACAGATGGCGTGCGTACAAAGGGCAATATGCGCCTGGAGTTCAATTACTCCACGACGGCTAACAACCTGTGGCGTGCCGATGACGAGTTGATCCTGCAGTCGAACTTCAAGGCGATTGGCATCAAGATCGACATCCAGAACTATCCAGCCAGCACGTACTTCGGCCCCTTCCTGAATGGAGGGAACGCCTCTCCTGCCACGGGAGCGGTGGCAGGCAGGGATGATCTGTTCGAGTTCGAAAATTCCTGGTCCTACGACGCTGATGACTCCTCGCTGTTCAGTTGCAGCCAGTTCCCGCCCAATGGATCCAATTTCGACTTCTACTGCAACCCGGCATTGGACAAACTGTTCGTCCAGGAACAGGCAACGGCCGATCCGACGGCTCGCCAGCAGGTCTTCAATCAGATTCACCAGATCTACTTGATGGAATTCCCGCTCATCACGCTGTATAGTCCGACGGACATCGCCATGCACAAAAATTCTGTGCATAACTACAACCCAGCTCCAGAGGGGGCATCGGAGACGATCAACATCTGGCAGTGGTGGTGTACGGGCGGTAGCTGCTAGACCCGGCCTGAACGCTAGCATTTTACTGTAACCGCAGTGTCAGTAAAAGTGACCTCTGGTTGGGTATGTGGTATCCAACCAGGGGTTTTCTACTTCAAGAGGAGGTATTACCTCGTTCTGGCACTAAAATGTTGACATAAGTCAAGACAAATATGGTACACTATGTCCAAGTGTTTCCCGCCTTCTTCCTAGTGCTCGTCGGAGGTACCTATGGGACGATACATCATCAGGCGCCTGATACAGGCCATCCCTCTGTTGTTCCTGCTTTCGATATTCATGTTCACCTTGATTCATTTACTACCAGGTGGGCCAGACCAGGTCTTGTTTAACCCCCATCTGAGTGCAGCCGGCCGAGCCAACCTGCGCGCCCATTTTGGCCTGGATGATCCGGTGCCGATTCAGTATGTCAAATGGTTGAGCAGGGCTTTGACGGGCGACTTTGGCTTCTCCTTTGCCACCAACCTAGTTTCCGCAGTGCGCCAGGGCACAGTGACCGATTACAGCCTCACGGTCGTCTCCTATTTCGGCATTGCTATGCCTGCCTTCCTCGTTGGTCTCTTTTTGCAGTACATCTTTGGCGTATGGTTACACGTGTTGCCAACCTCGGGAACCGAGACCCTTGGCTACACTCTCTCTCCTGTCGATGCCTTTGTTGATCATTTAGAGCATCTCATCTTACCGATGATCGCCCTGGCTACGCTCTCTGTCGCGGGATGGAGCCGCTATATGCGCGCCAGTACGATAGAGGTCGTCAAGCAGGACTATATGCGTACAGCGCGGGCAAAGGGGGTGGGGCCCGTTGCCTTGCTTGTGCGCCACGCATTACGCAATGCGGTGATCCCCCTGATCACCGTCGTTGCGCTGGACTTCGGAGCGGTGGCCGGCGGTGCAACCATTACCGAGGGCGTCTTCGCCTGGCCAGGCATGGGTCGGCTGTTCTTCGATTCCCTGCAGGTCCGTGATTATCCCGTCTTGCTGGCTATCTTGATACTCGGCGCGTTCTTCGTCATCGTGTTCAACCTGATAGCCGATATCCTCTACGCGGTCATGGACCCGCGCATTCGTTACTCATAGCCTGGGGTGGCTTATCCCTTCTGAAAGGAGACACCTGTGGACATATCCGAACAAATCGCAACGCAGGAAGAAATCGAACCGTTTCTTGAACTGACCCCAGAGCTGGTGCAGAAGCGGCGCAGCCAGGGACGAATCATCTTCGACCGTTTCATACGCAATCGCGCTGCCGTCGGTGGGGCCCTGTTTCTCATCTTGCTGTTCATTTTCTGTTTCTTCGGACCTGCGATCAGCGGCCATACCAATCCTAACATCGTCAATGTAACCAATGTCAATGATACCCTCGCGGGACCATCCTTGAAATACCCGTTTGGCACCGATGATGTGGGCCGTGATCAATTCGCCCGCGCCATGGTTGGTGGACAGACATCGCTTTTGGTCGGGCTTACCTCCATGCTGATGGCCATCGTCTTTGGCATCGGCATTGGCTCGTTCGCGGGCTACTATGGTGGCATCATTGACAACATTTTGATGCGCTTCACCGATATTATCCTTGCCGTCCCCTTCTACCTCCTGCTCTTCGTCCTGTCCGCTTCGTTTACTGACGGCTCGGCGAGAAGTGTGATCTTCTTGATCGCTGCTTTGAGCTGGACCTATACTGCGCGCCTTGTCCGCGGCGAGTTTCTGGCGCTCAAGGAGCGTGAATACGTGCTGGCCGCGCGTACGATAGGGGCGCGTGGCCTCCGCCTGATGTTCCGTCATATCCTGCCCAATGCTGCTGGACCGATCATCGTCAGTGCCACCTTGCTCGTAGGAGCAAATATCATCTCGGAATCGGTCTTGAGCTTCTTCGGCTTCGGTATCCAGCCGCCAGTCGCGAGCTGGGGCAGCATGACCGCCACGGGCCAAGAGTTGATCGATGTGCAGCCCTTGCTGGTGTTCATTCCAGGTCTGCTCATCTTCTTCACCGTACTCAGCTTTAACCTGGTGGGCGATGGCTTGCGTGACGCCCTGGACCCCTACATGACAGAACGTTAAATTAGCATCGGCGTGGAAGGAGTCACTGTATTGGGAGAGAATCTGTTAGAGGTACAGGACCTTAGGCTTCACTTTAAAGTCAAGGCGGGCCGCGTTCGTGCCGTCGATGGCGTGAGTTTTACGGTCAGGTCAGGTGAAAGGGTTGGTATAGTAGGCGAGAGCGGCTGTGGTAAAAGTGTCACGGCCCTCTCGATTATGCGCCTGATTCCCCAACCACCGGGTATATACGCTGGTGGTAGTGTATTGTTCGAGGATCAAGACCTGCTTGATGCTACGGAGAGCTACATGCGGACCATCCGTGGCGGCAAAATTGGCATGATCTTTCAGGACCCGATGACCTGCCTTAACCCTACCATGACCGTTGGCAACCAGATCGCCGAGGGCTTGCGCATTCACCTGAAGCTGAGCAAGGATGAGGCGCTGAAACGCGCCCAGGCCTTACTCGAGCAGGTAGGTATCCCTGCCGCTGCCCAACGCATCAATTCTTATCCGCACCAATTCAGTGGCGGCATGCGCCAGCGCGTGATGATCGCCATGGCGCTGGCCTGTAACCCCAAATTGTTGATTGCAGACGAGCCAACGACTGCCCTGGATGTGACGGTGCAGGCCCAGATCCTTGAACTGATCAATGGTGTCTGCTCCGACTTTGGCACAGCAGTCATCCTCATTACCCATGACCTCGGCGTGGTCGCCGGTATGACCGACCGTGTCGTGGTGATGTATGCTGGCAGGGTTGCCGAGGAGGCACCGACAGACGAGTTGTTTGCTAACCCACGCCATCCATACACATTGGGCCTGCTCGGTTCTGTGCCACGCCTTGACGAGGAGAGACACGCCACGTTGAGGACCATCGAAGGGGCCCCACCCGATTTGCTGAAGCCTCCTCCTGGCTGCCCCTTCATGCCCCGCTGCGCCTTCGCGCGCAATATCTGTCGCACCATGCCCCCACTTGATCCGGTGGCCGGTAACAGCGCTCACCGCAAAGCCTGCTGGGTCGATGTCACCGACCCGAATGAACAGGCATATGCGGAAAGGCGCCGCCAGGCCAGGCTACAAGCTACGCAAGCCGCTATCAGCGCACTGGCAGATAAAGCTACTCAGGCATCGTATTAAGGAGGATAGACGTAGATGGTAGACACTCTTGTGGCGACCAACACCCTGGTTGATGTGCGCGATCTGAAAATGCATTTCCCGCTCACCCAGGGTATCGTATTGCAACGCGTAGTAGGCTATGTGCGCGCGGTTGATGGGGTTAGTTTCAGCATTGAGCGCGGGCAGACGCTTGGCCTGGTGGGCGAGAGCGGCTCCGGCAAGACAAGTATCGGGCGTACCATCGTGCGACTTTATAAGCCGACCGGGGGACAGATCCTCTTCGGGAACCAGGACCTGGCCAAACTGGAAGGTGAGCAGTTGCGGCAGGTGCGCCGGCGCGTGCAGATGGTGTTTCAAGACCCCTTCGCCTCGCTTAACCCGCGTTTCACCATTGGCTCGTTAATCTCTGAACCCATGCATATCTATAATGTTGCCCCCAGGGATGAGATTCGCGAGAGAACACTCGAACTCCTGCGCGTGGTTGGCCTGCGTACCGAATACATTGACCGCTATCCACACGAGTTCAGCGGCGGGCAGCGCCAGCGCATAGCCGTTGCTCGCGCTCTTTCGACCAATCCCGAGTTTGTCATCGCCGACGAACCCGTCTCGGCCCTGGATGTCTCGATCCGTGCGCAGGTGCTCAACTTGCTGCAGCGCTTGCAGCGCCAATTCAACCTGACCTACCTCTTTGTCTCGCATGACCTCAGCGTGGTACGCCATGTCGCTGATCGCATTGCTGTGATGTACCTGGGCAAGATTGTAGAGCTATCAGACCGCGATGAACTCTATGCAGCCCCTAAGCACCCGTATACCAAGGCCCTGCTCTCGGCTGTGCCTATCCCCGACCCACAGATCGAGAAGCGTCGCCAGCGCATCATTCTTACTGGCGACCTGCCCAGCCCGATCAATATTCCTTCCGGGTGCCGTTTCCATACTCGCTGTCCCATGGCGCAGCAAATTTGCCGCGAGGTTGAACCTGCCTTCGAGCTAAAAGCGGGCACTTCACACTATGCAGCGTGCCATTTCTCTGAGAATGTCAGCCCGACCTGATCCTGTGAACCATCACTCCCACTGGAAAGTTCTTATAGCCACCAGCAGGATGACCACCGCCCAGGCGGCAAGCACCAATAGGGCGAAGCCTGGAAACGCGGCCCCGTCTGTCATCGCCGCGCGTAGTGCCTCTGTGAGCGCAGCCGCGGGCAAAAGCTGCGCCACGGCAGCCAGCGGCCCCGGTAAATGTTCAAGCGGCAAGATACCGCCGCCCAGCAGCAGGAAGAGGAGATAGAGCCCGTTAGCCCCTGCCAGCGTGACCTCGGCGCGCAGCGCGCCCGCCATGGCAAGTCCCAGCGCCGCGAATGTCACCGTTCCCAAAACCATAACCGGCAGTGCAAGCAGTGGTGTGCCTGCCGGCCGCCAGCCATAGAAAACGGCCGCCACCCCTACAAGAATAACCGTCTGGATCAATTCCAGCGCCAGCACCGAGATAACTTTGGCAATGATCAGCCCACTGCGCGGCAGTGGCGACCCGCCAAGCCTCTTGAGTACCCCGTAATAACGCTCGTAGGCGGTAGCGATGCCCAGGCTCACCATTCCCGTTGCCATTACTGCCAGCGCCAGCATACCCGGCAGGAGGAAATTTATAGCATGTCCGTTTGTAGCCGGTACAATGTTCAACGACGCGAAAAAGATCAACAGCAGTACCGGTACGATCAGGGTAATCAGCACGCTCTCCCCCCGCCGCAGGGTCAGTAGCAGTTCAACCTGTGTCTGCGCCAGTATCTGGCGGCCCAGCGGAGCAGCTTTCGTGCTAGCGGTATTTCGATCTTGTATGTGTGTTGTCATCTCCATTTACTCCCGCACATCCGCCCCTGTCAGGCGCAGGAAAAGGTCCTCCAGTGAACCATGTCCGACGTGCAGCTCGGAGAGGGTAATATCCCGGTCGCGCAGCCAAGCCGTGAGTTCTGCCAGCAGCGCCGGGGCCGCGTCCGTCTCGATCAGGTAGCTGCCAGGACGAATGCGGTCCGCCAGTCGCTCCGCTTCATCCATCATGTGCGTGGTGAGCAGTACTGTTGCTCCATTGCGTTTCAGATCGCGTATGATCTCCCATGTCACCAGCCGGGCCTGGGGATCCATCCCCGCCGTTGGCTCGTCCAGAAATACCAGCGTGGGATTGCCCACCAGGGCCAGCGCCAGCGCCAGGCGGCGCTTTTGACCACCCGAGAGCCTGCGGCAGCGCGTTTTCGCAGAGGCTGTGAGCCCAACTCGCTCCAATAACTGGTCGATGTCCTGCGCGTGCTCGTAGTAGCCCGCGAAGAGCCGCAGCACCTCGCGCACGGTCAGGCCCGGGTATAGGCCATCCTGTTGCAGCATCACCCCGATCTGCGGCTTGAGTTCCTTTGCCTCACGCCTGGGGTCCATGCCTAGCACGCGAATAGTGCCCTCGTCGGCAGTGCGGTAGCCTTCAAGCGTCTCGACCGTCGTCGTTTTGCCCGCGCCGTTTGGCCCCAGCAGGGCAAATACCTCGCCCCTGTGTACGCTGAATTGTAATTGATCAACGACTCGCTGCGAGCCGTAACTTTTAGTGAGTTTATCAACGACGATGGCCTCATCTCCAGCAGATTGCATTCCACTCCCCTGCTGGTTGATCATCTGCGCCGTTGTCTGCGCATCAGCAGACATAACATGCCTCATCTCCAGCAGATTGCATTCCACTCCCCTGCTGGTTGATCATCTGCGCCGTTGTCTGCGCATCAGCAGACATAACATATCACTCCTTTTATTTCGCACTTTCAGGACTTTAGATATGCCCTGAACAACCAGTGACGGGAGTCAAGATTATAGATGCTTGCCACTTAATCAACTCGCTTCCCGGTTCGTCTCCGTCTCTTGAAGTCTTCAAGGTCAGGGCGACCAATTCTATAAACGCGTTTTCCTCCGCTCCCTAAATCTATCGCGGGTAACTCGCCAGTCTGTATCCACTTGTAGACTGACCTCAGATTCACCTGTAACTCTTTCGCAACCTGTTCAACCGTTAATTCTTTTATCTCATCTGACATAGAGCTACGCCTCATGCAAAGTTTGCCCATACTGAACGGTATAGGGAGAGATGACAAGATTATAGCGTGTCTTGAAATGAGCGTCAATACAAATAGCGGTTGACAAAATGAGATGAATACTATATACTACAAATAGATACACTTAAATCACCTTAAAAGCAGGTAGATCGCTCTCATTGCAGAGGAGTTTAGGGAGAAGTTTCGTAGGCAGTTCTAGGTAAGTCGGCCTACATCCGTACAAGACGTAGTCCTGACGCGGCTACTGCGCGGAGCGAGAATGATGCAGACCCCCAGGAGTGCAGGTACACCGAAAGTCGCTTGATGGACGGCTCCGAGAGAGCATCACCGAGATGGTTCACTGGATAGACGATGAGTGCACCTGGTTCTTTGCTCTTGGGTGCCTGCTTGGCGAACTGAGTGAGCGACTCTTCCCGATGAACAAGCGGGAGCGGAAGGTGTACCTGCCGCAACACCAATGGCTAGAAACAGCCTGTAAACGGGAAAGGGATGCTCAGCAGCGTTTTACTCAACCCGTGAGTCTATTACCGTTTTGCAAGAGGCAAAAAGGGGAACCCGGAAGGCAGCAAGAGGCAGACATGAAGCAGCGGCGCCAGCAGCGACTAGCACCAGACAAGCCCCAACGGGTGACCAAAGCGGTGACGCATATCCGCTTGCTTGAGGTTAATCCAGGCAAGCTTGCTGCCCTCGATGCTCTGGCACCGGTCTTTCTCTCGCTCTGCCAACAGTATGTAGCGTTCTTTTGTACTGAGGAGCAACCTGATAAGTTTCATCCCCCAGTATTTGTCACCTCCTTATCAGAACGCTGGCACCGCGTTGCCATTCAACAGGCCGCAGGCATTGCCCAATCGTGGCGTACCAACCGAGAGCTAGCCTACCAGGACTACCTGGACGAACTCTTGGAGTATCACGAGCAACAGGTTGAGGGCACACTGGACCCACAGAGGCAAGAACCCATCTGGACAGCGTGGGAATACCCCACGCTGCGCCAGACCTGTATCCAGGCCAATGCCAATGTGGTGGCTCTCGAAGCCTCAGTGGACTCCTGCTTTGACTACTGGCTCAAGATCAGCACGCTTGCATTGCGCGAGGTGTTGCTCGTTCCGGTCAAGTTGGCGGACTACCACCGCAAGGTGCTGAAAGGCAAAACAATCAATACCAGCGTGCAACTCAACAGGCGTGCGGATGGATGGTGGTTGACACTCTCCTATGATGAGGTCGTATCCATCCAGACAGCGCCAGGTGCTCCAGTAGTGGGCATCGATGTGGGCATAGCGAACTTTGTGACGACTTCTGATGGTCGGCACTATGGCACCTTTCATGGTAAGCTGCGTGAGCAACAAAGGCGGGACCGGGAGAAACGAAGGCGCAAGGCCAAACTGCGCGCGTGCCTGGAAAAGAAAGGCGTCAAGAAGCTTCCTTCGACCACGAGCCGAAGCGGGCAGCGCCTTATTCGGCATGTGCGTCAAGAAATCAACCGAGCAGTGAACGAGTGCATTGCCGAGCACCCGGGTGCACAATTCGCCTATGAACAGCTCTCGGTGGCCACGATGAAGCACAAGGCCAGAGCGATGAATGCCTATATGCGAGCTTCCAACCTGGCACAAGTTCCCAAGCAGATTGCCTGGAACGCCGCCAAACGAGGCGTCCAAGCCACCAGAGTCAAGAGCGCCTATTCCTCCCAGGAATGCAGTGTGTGTCACTATCCGGATCGGGCTAACCGACCGAACCAGCAAACGTTTTGCTGTGTGGTCTGTGGTCACTGTACCCATGCCGACCTGAACGCGGCTATCAACATTGCATGCCGATGGAATGACACGGAACTGCAAGCGTGCAAGGACAGGAAAGCCATCAAAGTCTTGCTCATGCAGCGACATCAGGCATGGAAGCAGCAAAACGGTTGGCCGTAGTCCAACCGCCCGCCCAGTTGGTTCGTCAACGGGCGTAGGTGAAAGCTAGGAATAGAGGCATGCACTGATTGTCTCTATTTTTAGCAACTATAAAGTACAGCAGTTTTCCCGAGATGACAAGCTTGCGAAAAATTAATCCCTATAATTTTTTCATTTGACGTTCCCCATCTCAGGTGTTACACTATGAAGAAATATTCATGACACTTGCCCACCGACAATCAATAGCGATGGGCGAGCCGCCAAGGCTCACTATCGGTGGAGGCCCGGCGCACGCTTGAGCGCGCGTTGGGCGTTTTTTATAAGGAGGACGCCGTCAATCTCAACATCCCCATCGTGAGCGCCGCCATGGACACCGTCACCGAAGCACGGCTGGCGATTGCCCTGGCTCGCGAGGGCGGCATCGGTATCGTCCATCGTAATCTGTCCATCGAAGATCAGGCCCAGGAAGTCGATAAAGTAAAGCGTTCAGAGTCAGGCATGATTACAGACCCCGTAACCATGGGGCCTTCCGCCTTGTTGCGTGAAGCCCTGGCCTCCATGCAGCGTTTCCACATCTCGGGCATCCCCATCACCGAGGACGGTAGACTTGTAGGCATCCTCACCAATCGCGACATCCGCTTCGAGACCAACCTGGACCGTCCCGTGTCCGATCTCATGACGCGAGACCACCTGATCACCGTGCCTGTTGGGACAACCTTAGAACAGGCCCGCGATAGCCTGCACCGCTACAAGATCGAGAAACTCCCCGTGGTGGATGAACACGGCATGCTCAAGGGCCTCATCACCATGAAAGACATCCAGAAGAAAATCCTCTACCCCAATGCAGCCAAAGACGAGTATGGTCGCCTGCGCGTTGGCGCTGCCGTGGGCGTGGGATCCGATACGAACAACCGTTGTGCCGCGCTGGTCGAAGAGGGCGTAGATGTGCTCGTGGTCGATACCTCACACGCTCACTCTCACATGGTCATCGAGACCGTGGCGCGCGTCAAAGATCGCTTCGGGAAGCGTGTGCAGCTGGTTGCCGGAAACGTCGCTACCGCCGAGGCAACCGAGGCGCTTATCCAGGCGGGCGCGGACGCCGTAAAGGCAGGCATTGGCCCTGGATCTATATGTACAACGCGCATCATAGCGGGCGTTGGCATGCCGCAGATAACCGCTATCTATGACTGCGCCTGCGTTGCCCGCCAGTATGATGTGCCGGTCATCGCAGACGGCGGTATCCAGTACTCTGGCGATATCGCCAAGGCCATCGCTGCCGGTGCAGACACCGTCATGCTGGGTAGCCTGCTGGCGGGCGTCGACGAGAGCCCCGGCGAACTGATCATCTCCCACGGGGAGCGCTTCAAGGACTACCGGGCGATGGGCTCGATCGGGGCCATGAAGCAGCGCAGCTACAGCAAGGACCGCTACTTCCAGGGCGGCGTAATCGATGAGAGCCGCCTCATCGCCGAGGGCATCGAGGCGCGCGTGCCCTACAAAGGCATGTTGGGGCCGTTGGTCTACCAGTTGGTCGGCGGCCTGCGCCAGTCGATGGGCTATGCCGGCTGCGCCACCATCCAGGAGATGCAGGAGAAGACGCGCTTCGTCCGCATCACCGGCGCCGGCCTGCGCGAGAGCCATCCCCACGACGTAATGATCACCAAGGAGGCTCCCAACTACGCCGTCAAACACAGGTAACAGCCTCTCCTAGCAGGGCGACCGCAAGGGTCGCCCTGCAAAACACTAGCCAAGATGTCCCATCTTGTTGCGCCACTCACCACCGATCAGGTAGAATGGCAACAATTCACGCTGGCTCAACAATAGCGCTACCCGTCGAACGGGAGGAGACAATGGTAGATCTCAAACAGACACTAAGCCGCTTTTTATCAATCCCTGGAGTACGGTTAGCCGTCCTGGTGGGGCGTGATGGCCTGATGATCGAAGGGCTGACCCGCGACGGTAAAGAGGACATGGAGGCTGTGGGAGCCATTATGACCACGGGCATGGGCGCAGCGGAAGCACTCGGCCACGAGATTTCACGTGGCAGCGTCGTCGGTGCCCTCATGGAATACGAATATGGCCTGGTCAGCGTCGATCCACTGGGTGACTTCGCCTTGATGGTCACCCTCTCGGACAGTGCCTCCAGCATTGGCCGCGTACGCCACCTGGTGAAGGCAAGCCGCAGTGAAATTCTCGAGGCTCTTGATATTGCTTAATGTAAAATGCGTATATAGATGATAACCTTTGCCAGGCGCGTACACGGAGGGCAGCGCGTACATGGAACAACTTACTAACCTCATCATCTCAGATCGTGAGCTTGCTATCATTTCAACCGCTCTGAATAAGCTCGTGCTTGACACCAGCGCCAGCTCGGTCATGCTCATTGACAAGAGTGGCCAGGTCGTTGCTACCCAGGGCTCGGGAGTGCGGCGTAACGCTACCTCGCTGGGTGCGTTGCTCGCCGGCGCCTTCTCCTCTTCGCGCCATATCGCTGAACTACTTGGCGAAAAGGACTTCCGTACCATCTTTCAGCAGGGCGTCAATGAAAATATTTATACCACGCTAGTTGAAGAGCAGTGGTTACTGGTGATCGTCTTCGACAAGCTCACACATATAGGCCTGGTCAAAGTGCTCTCCAAAAAAGCCTCCGACGAGCTTGGCCGTGTACTCGAGCGGGTGAAGTCCGATACCACCCGCAGGAAATCTTCGGTTATCAATGTGGAATTCCGTTCCTCGGTCGAAGATACCATTGATCTGCTCTTCCGGGACTAGAGGTACTGTGCTGTGGCGCTCATCAATATCGCTTCCCATGAGATCCACTGTAAGATTGTCTACTATGGCATAGGTTACTGTGGCAAAACTACCAATCTACAACATGTTTTCAGGAGCATCCACCCCAATGCTCGTGGTGACATGCTCTCCATTGCGACCGAGACGGAGCGTACGCTGTTCTTCGACTTTCTGCCGCTCGATCTTGGCACGGTGCATGGCTTTCGTACGCGCTTCCACCTCTATACCGTCCCTGGTCAAATCCTGTACGAGCGCACCCGCATGGCGGTGCTCAATGGCGCCGATGGCATCGTCTTCGTCGTGGACTCCCAGGCCGAAAAGTTTGAAGAGAACATGCAGAGCATTAGCGAGCTGGAGATGAATCTGCGCCGTACCGGCAAAGACCTGGGCAACTTCCCCTTCGTCATGCAGTGGAACAAGCGTGACCTGTCTACCGCGCTGCCCGTCCACGTCCTTGATCGCTACCTCAATCGCCGCCGTGTGCCCAGCTTCGAGGCCGTCGCCTCTGCTGGCAGAGGCGTATTTGCAACCCTGCGCTGCATTAGCAAGACCGTCATTACCCAACTGTGAAAATCTATGGATTTGACTTCACCAGTGCGCCAGGTCCCAGAAAGCCCATCACCTGCGCCGTATGCGATCTTCTCGAGGGTACCTTGAAATTCCATACATACGTGAAGCTGTATAACTTTACAGAGTTCGAGGCGTTTTTAAACAGCGCCGGTCCCTGGCTCGCGGCCCTCGATTTTCCTTTCGGCCAGCCGGGAAGGCTCATCTCCCGCCTGGGCTGGCCTGAAACGTGGGAGGGCTACATACAATTTATCGCAGCAGTGGGCAAACATTCGTTTGAACATACACTGACTCAGTATTGTGCGAGTCGCCCTCCCGGCGATAAACACCACTTGCGCGTAACCGATGTGCGAGCCGCTTCGCGCAGCCCGATGATGCTGCACCGCGTTCCTGTGGCGAAGATGTTTTTTCAGGGCGCGCCAAGGCTGCTGGCATCAGGCGTCAATATCCTGCCCTCCCGCCCCACGAACGACAATCGCATGGTTGTCGAAGGCTATCCCGCCCTCGTCGCCCGCCGCTGGATCGACAGGCGCAGCTACAAAAGCGACGAACGCTCGCAGCAAACCGCTGCTAAAGCTGCCGCGCGCCAGGCAATCTTGCGCGGTTTACGCTCCCCTGAATTGCTCGATTACTACGGCTATACACTTGAAATACCCACAGCACTGGCCGAAGCACTGATAGAAGACCCAAAGGCCGACAGTCTTGATGCTCTTTTGTGCGCCGTTCAGGCCGCCTGGGCCTACTCACAGCGTAACAACGGTTACGGCATACCTTCTCATTGTGATCCCCTCGAAGGCTGGATTGTCGATCCCTCTGTGCTAGGCTCTCACCCTGACACATTTGGCGAATGAGGTCCCCGTTCCTCATTGAAGAGAGGCATGTATGGCGTAGCCGCGACATTTATGGCGCCCCGGGGTGGGGCAAAACCCAGAGTAATGTGTTAAATCGTATTAAGATAGCCTACTATATCAGCACGCCTACGATACCGATCAAGGTTACCACCACCCCGATCACCGCCGCCATCGATGGCACCTCGTGCAGCAGGAAAATGCCCAGCACGATGCCGCCCGTTACCTCCTGCGTGGCAATCAGATTAGCATAGGTGGCATGCACCCTACGCACGGCTGCGTTGTAGAGCGTGTGCCCCAGTCCGAGCGGGAAGACACCCAGCGCGACAACAGCTCCTACCGCAGCCAGGGGATAAGCATGTTGAAAGGCGAACAGCAGCATCACGGGTAAGAGCCACAGCGCTGCCAACCCATACACGTTCGTTGTGTAGCGGAAAAGCGGGTGGCGGTCTCGCTCGCCGCGCCCTGCCACCGAGTAGATAGCGAAGCATAGCCCCGCTAGCAGCGCCATCCCATCGCCCAGCAGCATACATTGGCCATGCAGCGAGCAGGTGGTATAGTGCGGTTCGAAGCCAACCATGATTGCCACTCCGATTACTGTCACCCCGATACTGGCGTACTTGCGCACCTGCAGGGGTTCGCGCAGCACGATGGCAGAGAAAAGCGTCACAAAGATGGGCGAGGTATAAATAAGAGCCAGCGAGTGGGCAATTGTAGTAAAACTGAGCGATGCAACATAAAACAGGAAGTGGAGAGCGGTAACGAATCCATAGAAGATAAAACGCGCTACTTCCTGCCGTTTGAGCAGCAGGCGTTGACGAGTGATAATACCCAGTGCCGCTACCAGCAGCGCGGCAATCGCCAGCCGCCAGAAGGCAATTTCAAACGCGTTGAATGGCGCCGACCAGCGCACAAAAATGGGACTGGT
>WNGL01008846.1_pt1 | contig 15083 bp, 10 predicted proteins | sample 5400591 | NCBI WGS metagenome assembly WNGL01 (sample SAMN13153377, study PRJNA577476) | soil metagenome | isolation source: 80 cm soil or saprolite under Garry oak tree replicate 1 | place: USA:California | collected 2016-06-15
TCCTCGCGGCAGCGGCCCAGCGCCACCGCGCCACCCCCGCGCAGATCGGCCTGGCGTGGCTGCTCGCCCGCTCGCCGATCATGCTGCCGATCCCCGGCACCAGCCGGCCGGAGCACCTCGAGGAGAACTGGGCGGCCCGAACCATTCACCTCGAGCCCGAGGAAGTGGAGTCCATCGCGGCGGCTGCGCGCGCAGATTGAGCCGATCAGTCGAACCCACATCGCCCCGCCGAGTGTTACATCGACTCTACGTCGCCCTCGTCGGCCCCGGCTCGCTGTCGCTCGACGGCCGCCTGCGACGCGGACGAGCGCGGGGCGTCGGCGCTCCTTGGCTCGACTCCGCGCCCGAGACGGCCCGGGTCGAGCACGCGTCTCCTGGCCGCTGTGTATTCGAGCGTCGCGCCTCCTGCCCACGTTCGCGCGTGAAGTCTTCGTGCTCCTCGTCCGAGCAGAAGGCCGCTCGCACGCCCGAGGTGGAGCTGGCCGAGAATTCACCGCCTCTCCCGGGTTCCCGCCTGGAGTCCAGGTTCCCCTCGATTATCCTTCTTGTCCGTGACGGTCCCTCCCCGAAAGGCCTGCCTCGTGCTGCACGGAAAGGCAGCGATGCGCGAGGACGTGCGCGGGGCAGTGCGCGCAGCTCGCGAGGACGGATCCCCCATCGATGTGCGCGTGACCTGGGAAGGCGATGACGCTTCGCGCTTCGCGCTCGAGGCGGCGCAGGCCGGTTACGAGATCGTGGTGGCCGGCGGCGGCGACGGAACCGTCAACGCAGTGGTCGCGGGACTGATCGAAGGGTCCGGGGCGTCGAGAGCCTCGCCGAGCCTTGCCGTCCTTCCGCTCGGCACGGCCAACGACCTGGCGCGGGCGTGCGGGATCCCGCTCGACCCTTTCGCGGCCATGCGTCTCGCGGTCTCTGGACCGACCTCCATCGTCGACGTCGGGCAGGCCAACGGAAGGCACTTCGTCAACGTCGCCACGGGTGGTTTTGGCACGCAGGTGACGGTCGCGACGCCGAACGAGCTGAAGCGGATCCTGGGAGGCGCCGCCTACCTGCTCACAGGCCTGACGCATTTCAGCAGCATCAGGCCCGAGCGCGGACGCTTGTCCGGGCCCGGCTTCGCGTGGGAAGGGGCGTTCCTCGTCCTCGCCGTCGGGAACGGACGCCAGGCGGGCGGGGGTCACCAGCTGTGTCCGGAGGCCATGCTCGATGACGGCCTGCTCGACGTCCGCCTCCTGCCACAGCTTCCGAAGGAGGAGATCCCGGAGGCCCTGCGGATCCTGCTGCGTGACGGAATCGAAGGAGTCCGCCGCACGCTCGTCGGCGCCCGCGTGCCCTGGCTCGAGATCGAGACCGAGGAGAGCCTCCAGATCAACCTCGACGGTGAGCCGCTGACCGGCACGCGCTTCCGCTTCGAGCTCCTCTCGCGGCGACTGTCCATGAAGCTGCCCGCCGGGTGCCCGTTACTCAGCTGATGCTCATCTCGCGCGTCCCCCACCATGCCCGATGTGCGCCTGCGTGCAGAGGGTCTTCGGCGTCGACCAGCACGACGGCGGCGTTTTCGCACGGGAGCGCGTCGACTGCGGGTCAGCAGTCTCAAGAGCTGAACGCGCCTCCAACGGACTGAACGAAGGGACCGTGCATGCTCGACCTGAATGACTTCTTCTATTTCGTGCAGGTCGTAGACCGTGCTGGTTTCAGCGCAGCAAGTCGCAAGCTGCGCGTTCCAAAGTCAACGTTGAGCCATCGCATGCAGGAGCTGGAGACGAATCTTGGCGTACGGCTCCTCAATCGGACGTCGCGACGCTTCGGGATGACCGAAGCGGGCAGTGAGTTTTACCGGCACGCCGTCTCGATGCTGCAGCAGGCCGAACACGCCGAGACCGCGATGCGCCAGCGCCTCGCGGAACCTGTGGGAACGGTGCGGTTCACCGCGGCTGTCGCCACGGCGCAGTTCGCGATGCGCGACATGGTTGCGGATTTCCTCGTCCGCTTTCCGAAGATCAACGTCATCGCGCATGCTACGGACCAGGCCATCGACATCATCGGCGAGAACTTCGACGTCGCCATTCGTGCGCATTCGCTCCCGTTGCCAGACTCGACATTGGTGCAGAGACCGCTTGCGCCGGCGCCGTGGTTCCTGTTCGCAGGGCCGGCCTATGTCGATGCGCATGGCTCGCCGGAGACCCCACAGGATCTCGCGAAGCATCCCTCACTCTTCGTGATGCGCACAGGCGTCGCTCCCGCCTGGCGACTTCGTCATTCCAGCGAACCCAGGGACGAGATCGTTGTGCATCTCACGCCTCGCCTCCTGAGCGATGACATGGTCGGCCTGAAGCAGGCGGCGATCGCCGGTGTTGGCATCGTCGCTTTGCCCGCCTATGTCTGCCGCGATGAAGTGCGATCAGGTGCGCTACGACGCATCTTGCCCGCGTGGCTTGCCGGCGACTCCGTGCTGACCGCGCTGATGCCCTATCGGCAGGGTCTCTTGCCATGCGTTCGCGTCTTCATCGCTCACCTGGCGGCTGAATTTCCAAAGGCGGTCGTGCTGTGAATCGTCCACGCTGATGGACGGTGCGTTTGCGTTCGCCGACTTCTCGCAGATCGGTCTGGCCGCTAGGTTCGCCTCACGAATGGAGGAGACCGACATGTCCGCGAACAAGTTCACTGAGCATCTCACCCGCGACAACGCCGCCGTGGTGCTCGTCGACCACCAGGTCAGCCTGTACAGCGGGGTGCGTGACATCCCCGTTGGCGAGCTGAAGCACAACGTGGTGGCCCTAGCCAGGGCCGCCCAGGTGTTGCGGCTGCCGCTGGTGATAACCACCACCGCTGCTCACAGCATGTGGGGACCGGTCATTCCCGAGCTGGCCAAGGTACTCCCCCCCGATCTCGAGATCATCGACCGTTCAACGGTGAACGCATGGGACGACCCTCGGGTGAGAGCAGCGATCCGGGCGACCGGCCGCAAGAAACTGATCATCACGGGCATCTCCACGGAGGTGTGCCTGGCCTTCCCTGCCATCAGCGCCACGGCCGACGGGTACGATGCCTACGCTGCCATCGACGCGTCCGGCACGTTCTGGCAGGCGAAGCGCGAGGCGGGCCTGCTGCGCATGCAACAGGCCGGTGTCATCCCGATCGACTACTCGAGCGCGATGATCGAGATCCTCGCCGACAACGCCGACCCGCTGGCCGCCGAAGTGTACGCCGCGCTCGACATGCCATTCGCGGTACTTGTCGGCCAGATCTCCTCGGCACTCACCAAGAAATGAGCGGGGTGGTCTCACGCGTTCGCCGAGTCGGGGTGCCATCCGCGCTTCACCTGCGGTTGACATCGCCCCGGCCGCAGCGATGACCAGGGCCGCAACCCTCAGCCGACGTGCAGCATCTGCATTGCCTTCTTCATGCTGGTTCCCAGCCGCCCGAGCGCTCGCGCCAGGCTGCCGATCTCGTCGCGGCGCTTGAGGCCGGGAACCGGGAGATCGAGGTGCCCCATGCTGTAGCTCTCCGCGACCGCGGTGAGCTCGCGAAGCGGCCGGATGATGGAGGTCACCAGGAACGCGACGAACGGGACGACGACGACGAGGAATCCGTTCCCGACCGCGGCATAGAGCTTCCACAGGAAGGATCGCGTCGCGCTGTGGATCTCGCCGAGGACGCGGGCCTTCTTCTCCTCGACGTCGTCGATGTAGACGCCGGTTCCGACCCAGTAGCCCGTCCCCGGGATCATCCTCGCATAGGAGAGCTTGGGCAGCACGCCCTTGCCAGGCTTGTTGAACCAGTACTCTACGAAGCCGCCGCCGGCCTGCGACACCTGATCGAGTTGCCGGATGAAGGGCGTTCCCCTCGGGTCCTGCTTGTCGAGGAGGTTCTGCCCCTCGAGATCGGGAAGCGTCGGGAGCACGAAGACCGTCCCGCCCACCTTGTAGATGAAGTAATACCCGGAGCTGTCCGGAAAGAAGCGGGCGCTCTTCACGAGCGACGTGAAGATCCGGTGCGTCTCCCGCTCGTCCTTCACCCCTGCCGCAGCGGCGCCCAGCGTCGACGCCATCGCATCCACGAGGTCCTTCAGCTCGTTGCGATAGTCCTGCAGCATCATCTCGGTGGTTTGCCGAGTGGCCATGTCGCGAACCTGGCCGACGAGCACGTGGTAGCCGGTGGCCGTCGCGCCGGTGAAGAGCACGAGGACCGCCACGAGCGCGAGGATCTTCGTCGTGATCGACATTGCGACCTCCTCCCTCGGGGACTACGGGACCAGGCTAGTGCGGCACCATCCAGGTGAAGACGTACGCCTGGAGGAACGTCACGATGCCGACGAGACAGGCAAGGGCGAGCGAGTGCCAGAACACGTAGCGCAGGATCGTGCCCTCCTGGCCGTGCTGCCCCGTGGCGACGCCCGCGACGACGATGCTCTGGGCGTCGATCATCTTGCCCATGACGCCGCCCGAGCTGTTCGACGCGGCGGCAAGGATGGGGTTCATACCGATGTGTTGCGCGCTCACCACCTGCAGGTTGCCGAACAGCACGTTGGATGAGGTGTCGGAGCCCGTCAGCGCCACGCCAAGCCAGCCGAGGAGCGGCGAGAAGAACGGGAAGAGCACCCCGGTCGACGCGAAGGCGAGGCCCATCGTCGAGTCGGACCCCGAGTAGCGGGTGGTGAACCCGAGCGCCAGCATCGCGGCGATGGTGAGGAGCGAGTAGCGCACGCGCTTCAGCGTCCGGAAGTAGGTGGTCAGCAGCTCCGCCGGCTTCTCCTTCAACCACAAGCCCGCCACGAGGCCGGCCAGGAGGAGGCCCGTCCCCGTTGCGGACAAGAGGTTCAGGCTGAACTTGGCGGCCTCGGGCGACAGGGCCTTCGCCACGGGCGGAGCCTTCTTCACGAGATTGTGGAGGAGCGGGACGTCGAAGGTCGGGTTGAAGATGGCGTTCAGCCACGCCTTGGCGCTCGGCATGCCCCAGACGAAGACGAAGACGGAGAGGACGATCCACGGCATCCACGCGAGCCACGCCTCGCCCGGCGTCGGGCGATTCACGGCGGCGCCGACGGAGCGGAACCCGGGCGCGCCCGCCGACCTCGCGTCGGACTCGCGCTCGCCGGGGAAGCGCCACTCGGTCTTGGGCTGCCACACCTTCAACAACAGGTACGTGGCGAGGATCGAGCACGCGGCCGCGATGATGTCGACGAGCGAGGGGCCGAAGAAGTTCGAGACGACGAACTGCGGGATGGCGAAGGAGAGCCCTGCGACGAGGCACGCCGGCCAGACGCCGAGCATGCCGCGGAAGCCCGACATCGCCCACACGAGCCAGAATGGCACCATGACCGAGAAGAGCGGGAGCTGCCGCCCGACCATGGCCGACAGCAGGCTCTCGTTCAGGCCAGTCACCTTGGCGAGCGTGATGATGGGCGTGCCGAGGGCGCCGTAGGCAACCGGGGCGGTATTGCCGATGAGCGCCAGGCCCGCGGCCGCGAGCGGCTTGAACCCGAGGCCGATGAGCATGGCCGCCGAGATGGCGACCGGGGTGCCGAATCCAGCAGCGCCCTCGATGAACGCGCCGAAGGCGAAGGCGATGAGCAGCACCTGGATGCGGCGGTCACCCGCCAGTCCGGCGATCGTCTCCTTCACGACCTCGAACTTGCCGGTCTTGACGGTGAGATCGTAGATGAAGATGGCGTTCAAGATGATCCAGCCGATGGGCAAGAGGCCGAACGCCGCGCCATACAGCGCGGACGCAGCGGCGATCTGCGCCGGCATCCCGTAGACGAACACGGCCACGCCGAGGGCGAGGGCGAGCCCGAGGCCCGCGGCCACGTGCGCCTTCACGTGGAAGAACGCGAGCGAGGCGAGCAGCACGACCACCGGGATCGCTGCCACGAGCGCCGAGAGGTAGAGGTTGCCGAGCGGGGTGTAGGTCTGCGTCCAGGTCATTCCCGTCCTCCTCGGACGAAAGGCGAGTGTGGGCGCACTGTGACCGAGGACGGCGCTGGGCGGTATCAGGTCTTTCCCTGTCAGGGTGAACCCCAATATCCTGGGGGACCGGCCCGGGACATGTTGCCCATCGCGCCGGCCGAGCCGAACGCTCCATGCCCTTGCCCTCCCGCATCCTCGCAGCCCTTCGCCGCGCCGCCTCACCCGGTGCGCGCGTCTGGGTCCTGCCGAACCTCGTCCTCGGGCTGTTCGCGATCGCGCTCTTCGCGCTGCTGGCCGTCCTGGGGCGCCACGAGACGGAGACCCGGCGAAACGCGCTCGCGCGCGACGTCCAGTGGGCGGAGCAGACCATCCGGACGCGCCTCGCGGCGAACGAGGATTTCCTGCAGCTCCTCGCGAAGGAGGTGGCCGAGGAGCGGCAGGACGCAGACTCGTCCAGCCGCCGCGCCGCGGAGCACGTCGCGGCGAATCCCGAGCTGACCCAGGTCGCGTGGATCGACGCGGATCAGGTGGTTCGCTGGGTGGCGCCGCGCGAGACCACCGCCTGGAACCGTGGCGAGCGCCTCTCGATCCCGGAGCAGGCGCTCGCGTTCCAGCGGGCGCAGCGGACGGGTACGCCCGCCTACAGCATGCCGGCGCCCGCCGCGGACGAGAGCGCCTCCATCGAGATCCACGTCCCGGTGTTCCGTGACCGGCTCTTCCGTGGCGTGGTCGTCGGCATCTACGCCGCGGATGCGGTGCTGCGCTACCTCTCCTCGTCGTGGTTCTGGAACAAGTACCGCGTCGTGATGGAGACGGACGATCGCGTCGTCGCCGCGAACTCCTCCGTCGTGCTCCGGACCGATCTGACCGAGCTCGTGCGCCTCGATCCGCCCGGCCAGGGGCTGCGCCTGCGCGTCTCTGCGTTCGCGGACGAGTCCAACCTGCCGCGCGACATGCTGCTCCTCCTCATCATCGGCCTCGTGCTGCTCATGGGCTGGAGCCTGTGGACGCTCTCCGCGCACATGCGCCGGCGCCTCGCCGCCGAGGAGGGCCTCCGGCGCGAATCTGCGTTCCGGCAGGCCATGGAGGAGTCCGTCATCACTGGCCTGCGCGCGGTCGACATGCAAGGGCGCATCACGTACGTCAACCCGGCGTTCTGTGGGATGGTGGGCTGGAGCGCCGACGAGCTGATCGGCCTCGTGCCGCCGTTCCCTTACTGGCCGGAAGAGGAGCTCGCGACGCTGGAACGCGTCACGGCGACGTGGATGGGTGGCCAGTCGCCACCCAGCGGGTTCGAGGTGCGCATCCGGCGCAAGACGGGCGAGCGCTTCTTTGGGCGCATGTACATCTCGCCGCTCGTCGGTGCCGACGGCCGCCAGGCGGGCTGGATGGCCTCCATGGTGGACATCACCGAGCAGAAGCGCGCGCGCGCCGAGCTGGAGGCGTCGCACCAGAAGGTCGTCACGGCGCAGGAGCGGCTGCAGCAGACGTCTCGGCTCGTGACGATGGGTGAGATGGCCTCCTCCATCGCGCACGAGCTGAACCAGCCGCTCGCAGCGATCGCCAACTACTGCATGGGATGCGTCACCCGGCTCGAGTCGGGCGCGTTCAGTCCCGACGATCTCGCCTCCGCGATGCGCAAGGCGAGCGACCAGGCCGAGCGCGCCGGCAAGATCATCCGGCGCATCCGGGACTTCGTGAAGAAGCGCGAGCCCAACCGCGCGCCGGTGCCGGTGGCCGTCATCGTGGACGAGGCGATCGGCTTCGCCGAGATCGACGCCCGAAAGGCGGGCGTCAACATCCGCCTCGAGGTCCCGCAGGAGCTGCCGCCGGTCTTCGCGGACAAGATCATGATCGAGCAGGTGGTCCTGAACCTCGTCAAGAACGGCATCGAGGCCATGCACGGATCGGCACCTGGCCGGCGCGAGCTCACCGTCTCGGCGCGCGTGGACGAAGGACGCGCGGTCGAGGTGGCGGTCGCCGACCGCGGCCACGGCATCACGCCGGAGCAGAGCGGAAGGCTGTTCGCGCCCTTCTACACCACGAAGCTCGACGGGATGGGGATGGGGCTCAACATCTGCCGGTCGATCGTGGAGTTCCACGACGGGCGACTCTGGGCGCGTCCGAACGACGGCGGCGGAAGCGTGTTCGTCTTCACGCTCCCCGTCGAGAGATAGGCGAGGCGATCGTGGAAGATCCTTCCCAGCGCGTGTACGTCGTCGACGACGACGAGGCGATGCGCGACTCGCTCGTGTGGCTGCTCGAGTCGAACGGGTTCGCGGTGGAGGCGTTTCCTTCGGCCGAGGCCTTCCTCGAGAGGTGGCACGGGGACATGCGCGGCTGCCTCGTCCTGGACGTCCGCATGCCGGGCATGAGCGGCCTGGAGCTCCACGAGCGGCTCAGCGCGCGCTCCGCAGTGCTGCCGATCGTCTTCGTGACGGGCCACGGGGACGTCCCGATGGCGGTGTCGGCTCTGAAGAAGGGCGCTGTGGACTTCATCGAGAAGCCCTTCAACGACCGGGACCTGCTGCGGCTCGTCGCGGGGTGCCTTGACCTCGACCAGACGCGGCGCGCGGCGCGCCACCGCGAGGAGGAGGTGCGGCGCCGGCTCGGAGCGCTCACCGACCGCGAGCGCGAGGTGATGGAGCTCGTCGTCGCGGGGAAGCTCAACAAGGAGGTCGCCGAGGCGCTCGGCATCAGCATCAAGACCGTCGAGGCGCACAGGTCGCGCGTCATGGACAAGATGGAGGTGCGCTCGATCGCAGAGCTCGTCCAGGCGGTGCTCGAGGGCGGGGGCCGCACGCGATGAGGCACCGCTCAGCGCACCTCGCCGCCCTGGCGGCGCTCGCGCTCCTCGTCCCGCGCGCCGCGCTCGGTGCGCCGAGGTACCGGCTGAAGCTCGGGTTCGTCATCGGCGCCGGCACGCCGATCGACGTGGCGGCGCGGCGCCTCGCCGACCTCGTGCGACAGCGCACGGAAGGTGAGGTGGAGATCGTGGTGTACCCGGGCGGCCGCCTCGGCGACGAGCGAGCCATGATCGAGGGCGTCCAGCTCGGTACGATCGACATGTCCCTCACCACCACCGGCCCGATCGGTGGCTTCGCGCCCGAGTTCCACGTCCTCGACCTGCCGTACCTCTTCCCGAGCTACGAGGCGGCCTACACCTATCTCGACGGCGACCCGGGCAAGAAGCTCCTCGCGCTCCTCGATCGCCGCGGCGTGCACGGGCTCGCGTTCTTCGAGAACGGCTGGCGGAGCTTCACGAGCTCGAGGCATCCGCTGCGCGTCCCACAGGATCTGAAGGGGCAGAAGATCCGCGTCATGGAGAGCCCCGTCTACATGGGCCTCATCCGCGCGCTCGCCGCGACCCCGACCCCGATGGCCTACTCCGAGCTTCCGCGCGCGCTGTCAGGCGGCGTCATCGACGGGCAGGAGAACCCGGCCGTGAACATCTACTCCGCTCGGCTCTACGAGTCGCAGCCGTTCATGATCCGCGACCAGCACACCTACAACGTCTTCATCTTCAAGGTGAACGGGAAGCTATGGCGAAGTCTCCCGGACCGCATCCAGCGGGTCCTCGACGATACCGCAGCGGAGGTGCGCGACTTCGAGCGGAAACTGAACCGGGAGGCGGACGGTGAGTTCATCCGGAGGCTCGAGGCGAAGGGGATGCAGGTCCACCTCCCCACCGCGTCCGAGCTCCGCGCCTGGCAGGCAGCCACGGCGCCCGTGTACGAAGAGACGACACGGTTCCTCGGCGGGACGTGGGTCGCCGACACGGTCCAGTTCCGGAGGGACTGGGACGCCGGCAAGTACCGAGCGGACGAACAGCGTTACGTCGAGCGGTTCGCGAACATGGCCGTGCCGCTCGACGAGGTGCTGAGGACTCTGAGGTAGGCGTCGGCAACGGCCGCGGGCTTTCGCCGAGCGCATCTCCATCTCGAGCGCGGCACGGTCATAACCCGGCTATATCGGAGCGGCGGACGCGACGCGAGCGCCGTCCTGACCCGTTCCGGAGGCCGAGGCCATGTCGAAGCGAAAGCCCCGAGCGCGCCCAAGGTCCTTCGCCTGTGCAGCATGGCTCTGTGTTTCCCTCGCCGCAGCCGGGCTCGCCGCGGCCTCGAGCGAAGCCCAGGCGGCAGATGTTCGTCCGCTCAAGATCGGCATCATCGGCGCAGGCAAGATCGGCGGCACGCTCGCCGCGCTCTGGGTCCAGGCGGGGCACGAGGTGCTCCTCTCGTCGCGCCATCCCGCCGAGCTCCAGGGCCTGGCCCGATCGCTCGGGCCCAGGGCCCGCGTGGGCGCGCCGCGAGAGGCGGCGGTCTTCGGCGACGTGGTCCTGATTTCCGTGCCCTACGGGGCGCTGCCACAGATCGGTCGCGACCTGGTCAAGGAGCTCGCCGGGAAGGTGGTGCTCGACACCGGGAATCCCTATCCAGAGCGCGACGGCGAGATGGCGCTCGAGACGCGTCGCAAGGGCACCGGGGTCGCATCGGCCGAGTTCCTGCCGGGGGTCCGCCTGGTGCGCGCCTTCAATGCCATCAGCTATCTGCACCTGAAAGGCGAGGCGCACCGGGCGGGAGAACCCGTGGCCATCCCGATCGCGGGGGATGACGACCGGGCGCTGAGCGTCGCGACGCGCCTCGTGAGAGACGCTGGCTTCGAGCCGGTGGTGGTCGGGCCACTCTCCCGCGCGAAGCTCTTCGACGTCGGATCGCCCGTCTACACGCAGCTTCTCACGGCGCGGGAGCTGCGGGAGCGTCTCGGGATGTGATGTGCTGGCCTCACTCCGCAGGCTGGCCCGCGCCCTTTCGATGCGCGCCAAGAAACGCTGGTCGTTCTCGAGCCGAAGTGCAACCAGTCCCGGCGACCACCACCGCCACGAGCACGCTGACCAGGTCGCCGAGCCACACTCCCATCCGCACGGGCACCCGCCGCTCCTGCGCGACCTCACCCCGGGTGGCGGAATCACGGCAGCGCGCGGCGCGCTCGGCCGCGATGGCGCCGGCCTGGATGAACAAGCGGGACGACTGCTCAACCCGAACACCGTCGGGTGAGCGGCGAGGAGAACGCCAGGAAGGCTTTCCTGATCCCGTAAGCCGACCGCGGCGACGAAAGGCCGCGACCGCCCCGCCCGTCAACCGAGAGGCACGTCATGTTGTTCCAGCACCGTCACGTTGACATGCCGATCCCGAGGAGGCGGCGTGGCCCTGGGCCCGCGAGGACACCCGGACGTAGGCCGTGCGTGCGTGTCTTCGACGGTGACGCTCCCGTGCTTGCCGAGGTAGCCATGAGGCGGACCGTTCCGGTTGTCGTCGCGCTTCTCGCCGCGTGCGGTCCTCTAGTGTGCCCGTGGAGGGCGTCAACGATCGCCTGGGCGAAACCGCGCGCTTACAGCCGCAGACGTAGTCGAATAGACAGGCGACCCATGGCTGAGGATGAGTACCGGCTCATCGTTCCGGGCGAGTAAACCCAACGGTACCGACCCAGCCGCTCGCTCGACTCGACCCCGCGTCGCGCGATTCTCGAAGCGATGCCTCGGTCTCGGCAGGCCCATCGGCAACGAGGGAAGTCGTAGCTCTTGTCGGCGTGAGCTTCATCGGCCGCTGTGCGCGGAGGTCCGCGTCTGCCAGTCACGGGTCGAGGACGCCGCGCGCGACGTTCATGGCATGCTCCTCTGCTGCGGCATGGGGGATGCGACGGCGAGCGCGTGGCCTACCGCGGCGGAGAGGAGCCGCCCTCGGGTGTGCGCGCCTTCGCGCTGCAGCTCGGCGGCGCGGCCGCGGCGCGCGACGAGGAAGTAGAGGATCGGCACGTCCCCTCCCGCAGCTTCAGCTCGATGAAGTCGACGAGGATGATGCTGTTGCGCACGATGATGCCGGCGCCGGCGATGAAGCCGATCATGCTGGTCGCGGTGAAGAAGGCGCCGAGCCCGAAGTGCGCGGGCAAGATGCCGATGAGGGAGAGCGGGATCGGGACGAGGATGACCAGTGGCACCGAGAAGCTCTTGAACCAGCCGACCACCAGGATGTAGATGAGGATGAGCACGACGGCGAAGGCGATACCGAGATCGCGGAAGACCTCCAGCGTGACGTGCCACTCGCCGTCCCACTTGATCGCCGGCCGCTCGGTGGAGGCGGGGTGGGCGAGGCCGAGGCGCGGCACCACCTCGCCGCCGGCGCCGCGAAGCGCGTCGAGCTTCCTGTTCAGCGCCGAGAGCGCGTAGACCGGGCTCTCGATCTCGCCCGCCAGGTCGCCGAGGACGTAAGCGACCGGCATGAGGTTCTTGTGGAAGGCGGGCGGATCGACCCTCCCCTCCTCCCGCCTGACGAGCTCGGAGAGCGGCACCGCGCCGCGGCGTCCCGGGACGGTGAGCTGCAGCAGATCTTCGACGCGTGCCCGCTGCGCCGGCGCGAGCTGGAGCACCACCGGGACCTGTGCCGCGCCCCGCTCGACGTGGAAGCTCCCGAGCGGCGCGCCTGCGCCGCCCGCGGCGAGCGTCTGGATCACGGCGGCCGGCGCGACGCCGTGCAACGCGGCCTTCTCCGCGTCGAGGCGGAGCGCCAACTTCGGCGAGGTCGCCGCCAGCGACGAGTCGACGTCCACCACGCCCTTCGTCGAGCGGAAGGCCGCCAGGACCTCGCCGGCGAGCCGGTCGCGCTCCGCCGCGGAGGGGCCGTACACCTCGGCCACGAGCGTGTCGAACACGGGCGGGCCGGGCGGGATCTCGACCACCTTGAGCCGGCCGCCGCGCGGCCAGGCGATGGCCTGCAGCGCCGGACGGACGCGCGTCGCGATGGCGTGGCTCTGCGCCTTGCGATCGCCCTTCGGGACGAGGTTCACCTGGAGATCGACCTGCTCGGCGCCCTCGCGCAGGAAGCTGTGGCGGACCATGCCGACGAAGGTGAACGGCGCGGCCACGCCCGAGTGGACCTGGACGTCCTTCACCTCGGGCTCTTGGAGGAGGCGGCGCGCCAGCTCCTGCCCGACGGCGAGCGCCTCCTCGCGCGCCGTGCCGGCCGGCAGGTCGAGCTGCACCTGGAGCTCGCGCTTGTTGTCGAAGGGCAGCATCTTCACCTTGAGGGCCCCGGAGGCGACCAGCGAGGCCGCCCCGGCGAAGAGCACGAGCACAAGGGCCAGGAAGGCCCAGCGAGACCAGGCGCGGGTGAGGAGCGTGCCCATGACGCGGCGGTAGAGCCGGGTGAGGCGCGTCTCCGGGGATGCCGCGGGCTCGGCCGCGGGGGGCTCCGCAGCGCCGCCGCCGGAGTCGGCGAGGTGGATTCCCGACGCGTCGACCTCCGGCAGGTGCGCCTCCTTGCGGAAGACCTTCATCGCGGCCCATGGGCTGATGACGAAGGCGATCGCGAGCGAGAAGAGCATGGCCGCGCTGGCGCCCACCGGGATCGGGCGCATGTACGGGCCCGAGAGGCCGCGCACGAACGCGTTCGGCAGGATGGCGGCGATGACGGCGAAGGTGGCGAGGATGGTGGGGTTCCCGACCTCGTCGACCGCCTCGACGACCGTCCGGACGAAGCTCCGCCTCGGGCCGGGCAGTTGGAGGTGCCGGTGGATGTTCTCGACCACCACGATGGCGTCGTCGACGAGGATGCCGATCGAGAAGATGAGCGCGAAGAGCGTGACGCGGTTCAGCGTGTAGCCGAGGAGGTAGGTGGGGACCAGCGTCAGGGCGAGCGTCACCGGCACCGCCACCCCCACCACCACCGCCGCGCGCCAGCCCATGGCGAGCGCGATGAGGGCGATGACGGAGAGCGTGGCGAGGACGAGGTGCTCGATGAGCTCGTTCGACTTCTCCTCCGCGGTGTCGCCGTAGTTGCGGGTGACGCTCACCTTCACCGACGAGGGGATGAGCCGTCCGCGCAGCGCCTCCACCTTGCGCTGGACCGTCCTCGCCAGCTCGGGGGCGTTCGCGCCGGCGCGCTTCGCCAGCGCGATGGAGACGGCCTGCTCGAATCCGGGCTTCCCCTTCTCGGCCATCAGGACGACGGCCGGCTCCGGCTCGGGGCCCTCGGTCACCCGCGCCACGTCCTCGAGGTAGATGGGCCGGTCGCCGCGGACCGCGACCACCACGCGCCGCAGGTCGGCCACGGAGCGCACGAACCCGTTCGCTTCCACCTCGATGCGCCTGCCCGCGTCCACGAGCGCGCCGGCGGGGAGCTGCCCCTGCCCGGCGGCGATGGCCGGCTGCAGCTCCGCGATCGAGACGCCCAGCGTCCGCATCCGCTCCGGCTCGGGCTCGACCCGGACCACCCGGCGCGCGCCGCCCAGCACCCGCACCTGCGCCGTCTGCGGGACGGCCGCCAGCTCGCGCGCGACCTCCTCGCCGAGGGCGCGCAGCTGGCCGGCGGGCAGCGGATCGCCGTGGAGGGTGAGCGTCAGAAAGGGGACGTCGTCGATGCTGAGGAGCCGCACCACCGGCTCGAGCGCCCCGGAGGGCAGGAGCTCGGGGTGCGCGCGCAGCTCCTGGTGCACCTTCACCAGGCTCGGCTCGAGCGGCTCGTTCACCTTGAACCGCACGGTGATGAAGGCCGCAGACGGCGTGGACGTCGAATAGAGATACTCGACGCCCGGGATGCCCCACAGCCGCCGCTCCATCGGCGTGGTGAGCTGGCTCTCCACCTCCCGGGCGGTCGCGCCCGGAAACGGAACCAGCACGTCGACTAACGGGACGATGATCTGCGGCTCCTCCTCGCGCGGCGTGAGGAGGACGGCGGCCACACCGAGCGCGATCGAGGCGACGACGATGAGCGGCGTCAGCTTGCTGTGCAAGAAGCCGCGCGCGAGCCGGCCGGCCAGGCCAATCTGTTGTCCGGAGACCATCATGGCTCCACCTCGATCCGCTGCCCATCCCGGAGGGCGCCCGGAGAGTCGATCACTGCCTCACCCACTGTCAGGCCGGCGCGCACCGGGACGCGGTCGCCGACGCCCTCGCCGAGCGCGAGCCAGCGGAGCTGCGCCTGCCCCCCGGCCGCGACGAAGACGCCCGTGAGATCGCCCCGCTCGACGAGCGCGCTGCGCGGGACCCACACGCCCCGCGCCGGCGCCTCGGCGCCGGCCGGGAGCACGAGGCGGGCGAAGGTTCCGCTGCGCAGCGCGGCGCCGCCCTGATGCACCCTTGCCCGCAGCGTCCGGCGGTGGGACAGCGGATCGCCGCCG
>WNGL01005642.1_pt1 | contig 15079 bp, 11 predicted proteins | sample 5400591 | NCBI WGS metagenome assembly WNGL01 (sample SAMN13153377, study PRJNA577476) | soil metagenome | isolation source: 80 cm soil or saprolite under Garry oak tree replicate 1 | place: USA:California | collected 2016-06-15
ATCACCAGCGGCTCGTCGGGTGTCTCGGCGATCTTCACGATGCCCTTGAGACGCAAGAGCTTCGGGCCATAGAGCGAGCGCACAAGATCGATGAACATTTCGAACGAAGCGGCCGGGATCGGCGTGCCGGCCGACAGCGTGAAGGCGCGAATGCGGTCGTCGTGCCGGTTCGGGTCGTGATGGTGCTCATGCTCATGCGCCTCCGTCGCGTCGGCATAGGCCTCCGCGGCGAGCCAGCGCTTGACATCGGGAATTTTGCGCTCGGGATCGAACAGGCCACAGGCGATAAGACGCGCCGGCGCCGCCTCGCCGGCGGCAGCATCGAGAATCGGCGCCGCCGGGTTGAGCACATGCAAGCGAGCAACGAGCCGCTCATTTGCCGCGTGGCGCTCTGGTGTGTCGATGAGGTCGGTCTTCGTCAACACGATGCGATCGGCGACCGCGACCTGCTTCAACGCCTCCATATGTTCGTCGAGGGTCGCGGCGCCGTTCACCGCATCGACCACGGTGACCACGCCGTCGAGTCGGTAGCGCATCAGGAGGTAGGGATGAGCCATCGCCGTCTGCAGAAGGTGCAGCACAGGCAGCCGCTGTGCAACAGCACCATGTTGTCGTCGATTGTCTTGACCAGCAGATGGTCGAGCCCGATTTCGCCGAACTCGTTGATAATCACGGCGGTGCCCGCAAACGCCGGATCGGGAAGCAGGCGGTTGAGCAGCGAGGTTTTTCCGGCGCCGAGGAAGCCGGTCAGCACGGTAAGAGGGATGGGCTCGGCCGGACCTCGCAAGCGCGCTCCGCCGGCGGCGGTCATTTCTTGTCCGGGGTCTTTGCGGAAGCCTTCGGCGAGCTCGCCTGCGGTGGAGGCTGCGGCTTCGCCGCAATGGCCTTTTCGCCCGTGGCTTTCGGCCTTGCGCGCGGCATCGGCACCAAATCGGCCCCACCCTCACTCGGCGCGGTCGCGAATTCCGCCGGTGGACTATGGGCGAGCGCGGACGGGCTCAAGTCGGTCCAGGGGACGGCTCCCGCCCTGACCATGCCGGGGGTGGCAACTGTCGGCTTGGCCGTGGTGGCCTTGCCGCTTGGCTTTGGATCGGCAGCGGCGAGCTGGGTCGCAGGCTTCTTCGACGCCCCCGTGAAGACCTCGACCGGCTGGCCGAGCTGGCTGTCCTGCCGGAGGAGCGCCCCTTTGCTGTTCGGCGCGCGCAGGCTCGAGAGGAAGACGGCATAAGGCGAGTCGGAGGGGAGATTGGCCACGTTGGTGTCGTCCTCCTCCTCGGAGGCCGGCCGCTTGCGATGGGGGCCGCACATCTCCTCGCGCAGGTTCGGCGGCGAGGCGTTGATCGGCTGCAGCGATTCGACCGTGCCCAGCGAGGGCGTCAGCCAGGACAGCGGGTTGCTGGCGAAGCCCCGCTCCAGCAGTTGCGCGGCCTTCACCGCCCGCACCGGTCCGGAGGGGGCGCCCAGCACCACGGCGATCAGCCGCTTGCCATCGCGGGTCGCACTCGCGACGAGGTTGAAGCCGGAGGCGCAGATGAAGCCGGTCTTCATCCCGTCGGCGCCCGGATAGCGTCCGAGCAGCGTGTTGTAATTGCGGATGACCTGCTTGCCGAACCGGATGCCCGGCAGGTGCCAGTAATAGTCATATTCCAGGAATTCGCGCAGCGCCGCGCGGGCGAGGATGGCGAGGTCGCGCGCCGAGGTGATCTGCTCGTCGGCAGGCAGCCCGTTCGGGTTGACGAAGCTCGATTGCGTCATGCCGAGCCGGCGCGCGTTGCGGTTCATCAGGTCGGCAAATCCCTCGATCGAGCCGCCGACGCCCTCGGCGAGTACGACTGCCATGTCGTTTGCTGATTTCACCATCAGCATTTTGAGCGCGTTGTCGACCGTGACCTGGGTGCCGACCGCGAAGCCCATCTTGGTCGGCGCCTGGGCGGCCGCGTTGTGGGAGACAGGGAGGAGCTTGTCGAGGGTGATTCGCCCTTCCTTGACCGCGCGCAGCGTCACATAGGCGGTCATGATCTTGGTGACCGAGGCCGGATACCAGGGATAGGTGGCGTTCTCAGCGTGCAGCACCTTGCCGCTGTCGACCTCGACCAGGAGCAGCGCCTCGGCTCCCGCCCGGGTGCCTGCGAGCCCCGTGGCCGTGCCGGTGACGAGCACGACTGTCAGCGCCCGGGCGAAAAGGAAGCGGCGTAAGAACATCAAAGGGTCGGGGTCCGATGGTCTGGTCGGGTCTCGGAAACAGGCTGCTCCACAGACGCAGAAGGTCAGCCATCTAAGCCGAAGACGGGGCCAAAAGCAAAATCAGGAATGCCCCGATCCCCGGCGGTCAGGCCGACGCAGGGTCTTCATCCGAAAAGAAAACGCCAAAAATTCGGCGGAAAGCTCCACGTCGAGCCCGCGCACCGGTTCCAATGGCCGATCCGGGACGAATCGAGAGGGTGGGCAAGGACGCCCCCTCCGGGCTGCGCTTGCTGCATCCGGGCCCAACGGCGTGCAATGCCGCGACCCCGTACCCATATCCTTTGGACCATGAGGCCGCCATGACCGCTTGCATCGTCGGATGGGCCCACACGCCGTTCGGCCGGCTCGAAGGCGAGACGGTCGAGAGCCTGATCGTGCGGGTCGCGACCGAGGCGCTGGCCGACGCCGCCGTCGCGCCTGGCGACATTGACGAGATCGTGCTCGGGCATTTCAACGCGGGTTTTTCGCCGCAGGATTTTACCGCCGCGCTGGTGTTGCAGGCCGCACCGGAGCTGCGGTTCAAGCGCGCGACCCGGGTCGAGAATGCCTGCGCCACCGGCTCGGCGGCGGTGCATCAGGGCCTCAAGGCGATCGCGGCCAAGAGCGCGCGCATCGTGCTCGTGGTCGGGGTCGAGCAGATGACGACGACACCCGCGGCGGAAATCGGGAAGAACCTGCTGAAGGCTTCCTACGTGCGCGAAGAGGCGGATATCGAGGGCGGCTTCGCCGGCATTTTCGGCAAGATCGCGGCGCTCTATTTCCAGCGCTTCGGCGATCAGTCGGACGCGCTCGCGCGCATCGCCGCCAAGAACCACCGCAATGGCGTCGGCAATCCCTACGCGCAAATGCGCAAGGACCTCGGCTATGACTTCTGCCGCCGCGAGAGCGAGAAGAACCCGTTCGTCGCCGGGCCGCTCAAGCGCACCGACTGCTCGCTCGTTTCCGACGGCGCCGCCGCCGTGGTGCTCGCCGAGGAGGAGACGGCGCACGGCATGGGCAAGGCCGTGGCCTTGCGCGCGGCGGCGCATGTGCAGGATTTCCTGCCGATGTCGAAGCGCGACATCCTCAAATTCGAGGGCTGCGCGCAGGCCTGGCAGCGTGCACTCGCCGAGGCCGGAGTCACCCTCGGCGACCTGTCGTTCGTCGAGACCCACGACTGCTTCACGATTGCCGAGCTTCTGGAATACGAGGCGATGGGCCTGGTGCCGGAAGGCCGCGGCGCGACCGCGATCAGGGACGGCCTCACCGAGATGAATGGCCGGCTGCCAGTGAACCCCTCGGGCGGGCTCAAGGCCAAGGGCCATCCGATCGGCGCGACCGGGGTGTCGATGCACGCGCTCGCGGCGATGCAGCTCACGGGCACCGCCGGCGACTTCCAGGTCAAGAACGCCCGCCTCGGCGGTCTCTTCAACATGGGCGGCGCCGCGGTCGCCAACTATGTGAGCATTCTCGAGCGGATCAGGTAGCATCGGCGCGCGCGAGTGCTCGCGGGATGCGACGCATCCGTGATAAGCATCGCCGGGAAATCATGCTCCTTGGTAGCAACCGCTTCGAGCTCCCATGCAGCGACCGCGGCTGATCCTCGCCAACCTCCTCACCGTCGCGGCGAGCGTGCTGGTCACGCTCGTTCTCGCCGAGGTCGTGCTGCGTTTCCTGCCCGTGGCCTGGGCACCCCCGGTCGAGCCGCCCACGGCCGAGAATCCGATCCAGCGTTATGTCGCGAGCACGCCGTTCACCTGGTCTCTGGGCTGGAATTTCTATGTCGTCGTGCACGGGCGCACCAATGCGCAGGGCTTTGTCGCCGACTACGACTACGATGCCAAGGCCACGCCGCCGCTCGTCGCCGTCGCAGGCGACAGTTATGTCGAAGCCCTGATGGTCCCGTTCCGCGAGACGTTGACGGGCCGTCTGCAGACGATGCTCGGCAACCGGGGCCGCGCCTATGCTTTTGCGCAATCGGGGGCGCCGCTCAGCCAATATGTCGCCTATGCCAAGCATGCCTGCGCGGTCTATCGGCCCGAGCGCCTGATCGTCGTGGTCGTCGGCAACGACTTCGACGAAAGCATCCATGCGTACCGGCGGCGCGACGGCATTTACCACCTTTATCCGCGGCCCGAGGGCGGCTTCGACTACAAATTGACTCCGCTGCCACGGCCGAGGCTGACCGAACGTTTGGCCCGCCATAGCGCGCTGGCGCTCTACCTGGCGCGCAACGTGGGCATCGCTTCCCTTCTTCTTGAGCGCATCGGCATCGCTCACGCGCAGGCCGCAGCTGAGCCGCCGAGCCCCTATGTCGGCAACACCGAGGCCACGGCCGATGCTGCGCGCATCGCGGAAGGCGAAGAGGTGATCGCGTGGTTTCTCGATGCGCTGCCGCGGGCGGCGTGCCTCGAGCCGCGCGACATCGCGCTCGTCATCGATGCTCCGCGGCCGCACCTTTACGATGCCACGACGCGCGCGGCGGCGCGGGCAAGCTATTTCGGGCGGATGCGCAGCACGTTGATGGCGCAGGCCGGGGCGCGCGGGTTCAAAATCGTCGACATGGAGCCGCATTTTCTGGCCGCCCATACCGCCGACGGTGTCCCGTTCGAAAATCCGACCGACGGCCATTGGAACTCGCACGGCCATGCCGTGGTCGCGGCGGCGGTGCGCGAGGCGCTCACCGGCTGGCCGCCGCTCGAATCCGGCCAGGCTCGATCGCGCGCCAACTAGCCGGCCAACAAGCTTTTTGGCATCAGCGTTGCGTGCTGCGCCTGGAATTGGCTAGAACCCCCTGTCGCATCCCCGATGAGGGTCAACGAATGGCAACTGCCGTCGAGCCGGGCATCGCCCGCGGTCCTGGGCCGGAAAGTTCCGACCGGAGCTTCGGCTTCCTGTTCGCGGCGGTATTCGCGCTGATCGCTTGTTGGCCTCTCCTGCACGGCGAGCGGCCGCGCTGGTGGGCGCTCGGCGTCGCCGCCGCCTTTGCGCTGCTTGCGATCGTGCGGCCGCACATCCTTCAGCCGCTCAACCGGGCTTGGCTGCTGCTCGGGCGGCTCATGCACCGCCTGGTGAGCCCGCTGGTGATGGGCGTGATATTCTTTCTCTGTGTCACGCCGATCGCCTGGATCATGCGCTGGCGCGGCAAGGACGTCTTGTCGCTTGCCCGTCGGCCCGATCTCGAAAGCTATTGGATCACGCGCCCCCCGGCGGGACCCGAAGCGGAAACGATGAAGCACCAGTTCTGAGCCCTATCGAGGTCAATCAGGCATCGCCATGTCATTCATCGCCGAACTCTGGGCCTTCCTGCGGGTGCGCAAGAAATACTGGCTGGCGCCCATACTGCTGCTGCTCCTGGTCTTCGGCGGCCTGATCATCCTCGCCCAGGGATCGGCGGTCGCTCCATTCATCTACACATTGTTCTGACCGGCGGCCCGGCGGCATGCGGATCCTCGGCATTTCCGCCTTCTATCATGACAGCGCCGCCGCGCTCCTGGCCGATGGCCGCATCGTGGCGGCGGCGCAGGAGGAGCGCTTCACCCGCAAGAAGCAGGATGCCCGCTTCCCCGAACATGCGATCGCCTATTGTCTCGAGGAAGCCGGCATCAAGCTCGACCAGGTCGACTATGTGGTGTTCTATGAAAAGCCGTTCCTGAAATTCGAGCGCCTGCTCGAGACCTATGTCGGCTTCGCCCCGCGCGGCTTTCAGTCGTTCGCGATGGCGATCCCGGTCTGGATTCGCGAGAAACTGTTCCAGAAGGACATCATCCGCCGCGAATTGCAGAAGCTTGCGCCCGACTTCGACTGGAAGAGCCGCCTGCTGTTCACCGAGCATCACCTGAGCCATGCCGCCAGCGCCTTCTACGCCTCGCCGTTCTCCGAGGCTGCGGTGCTGACCATGGACGGCGTCGGCGAATGGTGCACGACCTCGTGCGCGGTCGGCCGCGGCAAGGAGCTGCGGATCCTCAAGGAGCTGCACTTCCCGCACTCGCTCGGGCTGCTCTATTCCGCCTTCACCTATTACACCGGCTTCAAGGTCAATTCCGGCGAGTACAAGCTGATGGGGCTTGCCCCCTATGGCCAGCCGAAATACGCCTCGGTCATCCTCGACCATCTGATCGACCTCAAGAATGACGGCACGTTCCGGCTCGACCTCGATTATTTCGACTATTGCACCGGTCTGACCATGACCAACCAGAAATTTGCCGATCTGTTCGGCGCCCCGCTGCGCGACTGGAAGAAGGATCTGCTCACCCCCTTCCACATGGACATCGCCGCCTCGATCCAGGCGGTGACCGAGGAGGTGATGCTGCGGCTTGCGCGCGCGCTCGCGCGCGAGCACGGGCTCGACAATCTCTGCCTCGCCGGCGGCGTCGCGCTCAACTGCGTCGCCAACGGCAAGATTTTGCGCGCCGGCGCGTTCAAGAACGTCTGGGTGCAGCCGGCCGCGGGCGATGCCGGCGGCGCGGTGGGGGCGGCGCTCGCGGTATGGCACCAGTTCCTCGGTCGGGAGCGCCGGATGAACGGCGCCAGCGACCTGATGGAAGGCGCCTTCCTCGGGCCGGCCTATGCCCAAGCCGACGTCGAAAGCCGCCTCGCCAGGGCGGGCGCCCATTACAGCGTGGTCTCCGACGAGGATGTGATCGAGAAGACCGCGACCTCGCTCGCCGCGGGCGAGGCGGTCGGCTGGATGCAGGGGCGCATGGAATTCGGCCCGCGCGCGCTCGGAGCGCGCTCGATCCTCGGCGATCCGCGCTCGCCTTCGATGCAGAAGACGCTCAATCTGCGGGTCAAGTACCGGGAAAGCTTCCGTCCCTTCGCTCCGGCCGTGCTGCGCGAGGACGTCGCCGACTGGTTCGAGCTCGACGCCGATTCGCCCTACATGCTCATCTGCGCCGACGTGAAGCGCGAGCGGCGGCGGCGGATGACCAACGAAGAGGAGCAGCTGTTCGGAATCGACAAGCTCAACGTGGCGCGGTCCGAAATCCCGGCCGTGACCCATGTCGATTATTCGGCCCGCATCCAGACCGTGCATGCCGACACCAATCCGCGCTTCCACGCCCTGATCGCGCGGTTCAAGGACAAGACCGGCTGCCCGGTGCTGGTGAATACGAGCTTCAACGTGCGCAGCGAGCCGATCGTCTGTACCCCCGAGGACGCCTTCCGCTGCTTCATGGGCAACGAGATCGAGCTTCTGGTCGTCGGCAATTGCATGCTGCGCAAAGTTGAGCAGGACCCGGCCCTCAAGCAGGATTACAAGGACGAGTTCGAGCCGGACTGAACCCGGGCGGGCGGCCATATTCGCGATGTCGCTCCGCGCCGCTCAGGTTTCCTCGAAAATCGCCGGATTGGGCTCAGAGTCTCTGGCCTTGGATGTGGCATGGGAATCGGTCGAGGCGGCTGCGCCGTTCTCTGATTTGGCCGAGGCATCGCCTCGGCCGCGCCGTTTGAAGATGCGGCGGATCAGGGCGACGCCTGGTCCGGGTGCGATGGTGAGATATTCATCGCTGATGAGGCGCGCCCCGCCTGGCCGGTGCTCGAGCGCGAGCTTGCGGCCATGATAGGCTTCGAGCTCCGGCCGATGTCCGACACTGATGACGGTCGCTTTGGGGATCTTTTCGTTGATGAGCTGCAACAGCCGTTCCTGGCTCTCGGGATCGAGCGCGGAGGTCGCCTCGTCCATCACGATCAGGTCGGGGTGATGGATCAGGAGCCGCGCAAAGGCGAGCCGCTGCTTCTCGCCGCCCGAGAGCGTTTGCTCCCATGGCCCCTCCTCGTCGATGCGGCCGATCAAATGGCCCAGTCCAACGGCCTCGAGCGCTTCGCGCACCTCCTCGTCCGGCACCACTTCGGCATCCAAGGGATAAGTCGCGGCTCGTCGGAGCGAGCCGAGCGGCACATAGGCCCGCTGCGGCAGCATGAATAGTTTCGAATTGCGTTGGATGACCACTTCGCCCTCGCCCCACGGCCAAAGTCCCGCAATCGCGCGCACCAATGTGCTCTTGCCGGTGCCCGACTCGCCGACGATGAGCACCTTTTCGCCGGGGGCGATGTCGACCTCCGCTTCGTGCACGACGCCGGTTCCGTCGTCGAGCGTGACCGAGACCCCGCGCAGCCGCAGTACCGCCTCGTCGTGCTCCCCGCGCACGATTCGTTTGATGCCGCCTCTCTTCTCGGCAAGTTCGAGCGCATCGATCGACATCAGCAGCGAGGTGATGCGTCGCGCCGACGCGTTCCAATTGGCGAAGCGCGGATAGTTGTCGACCAGCCAGCTGAATGCAGTCTGCACCGTAACAAAGGCCGACGCAGCCTGCATGACTTCGCCGAGCGTCATGGTGCCGGCGAGGAATTTGGGTGCGCTCAGGATGATCGGAACGGCGGTTGCAATTAGTCCGCTTGAAGTCGAGACGAACGTCGTGCGCATGTATTGACGCAGGATGATACGGTAGCTCTCAAGCAGGTTTTGGAACGTTCGCGCGAGTCCCGCGCGCTCCTCCTTCTCTCCGCCGAGCAGTGCGATGCTCTCGCCGTTCTCGCGCAGTCTTGTCAGCGCGTAGCGGAATTCGGCTTCCCTCTGGTTGTTGATTTCGGCCAGGCGCGCGAAACGCCGCCCGATCAGCACCATCGAGCCGGTGGCGAGGATCGAGTAGAGAAGCGCGGCGATGACCAGGAATCCCGGTATTTGAAATCGCAGGCCGTCGGTCTCGATGTCGAGCGACCCGCCGACGATCCAAAGCACCGTGATGAATGTCACCGCCGACAGGAAGGCCGAGAAGATCCCGAACGCGAAATCGATCGGCGCCTCGGTTGCGACGCGCGTGTCCTCGCCGATCCGGTATTCGGGGATCTCGTGTTCTCCGCGCACGAGGTTGAGATGGTAATAGTGGCCATTCGACAGCCAGCGATCGAGCGCGTGACTGGTGAGCCACGCGCGCCACTGCCGCTGAGTCGTGAATCGACCGTAAACGCCGGCGACCGCGACCAGCACGCTCGCGCAGATGAGCGGAAGATAGAGCAGCGATTGATAGAGCACAGCGCCCGAATCCCTCTGTTCGAGCGCGTTGAAGATGTCCCGATTCCAGACATTGATGCGGTATTGAACGTAAAGCTGGACAAGCAGGATGATGATCAGCGCCCCGGTCAGGAGCCAAGCCCGCGGTCCGGCCTTCCTGCCCCAGAATCCCCTTGCGGTCCGCCAAAATTGCCCTAACAGCCGCCGCCGTCGAGCGTTGTCGACCTCCACGCTCACGCTCTCGATGTAGCTCACAGCCGGATGCCGAAAGGTGACGATCATATGTCGCTTTCGCTTGGCGAAAGCGCGCGATTTGTTGCTCTATCAACGCCAATCGATTGGGAAAGTTTCCCGCATTCGGCGCGCCGATGCGGAATTGCGCTTCTCAGGCGCTCGGCCCTCAGGTCTCTACCGGACTGTATGCCGCCTGCTCGGTTGGCGTCTTTGCCGCCTCGCTGAGCATGAATTGGGTGCGGGCGAGCTCGGCGAAATGTCCGCCGAACCGCACCAGCTCGTCGAAGCTGCCGGTCTCGATGATGCGACCCTCCTGGAACACAAGGATCCGGGTTGCGTTGCGGACGGTGGCGAGCCGATGCGCGATGACGAAGGTGGTGCGACCTTTCATCACCTCGATCAGTGCCGCCTGCACCTTGGCCTCGGTGAGCGCGTCAAGCGCGCTCGTCGCCTCGTCCAGGATCAGGATCGGCGGGTCCTTGAGCAATGCGCGCGCGATCGAGAGCCGCTGGCGCTCGCCGCCGGACAAGAGGCGCCCGCGCTCGCCGACGCCGGCCTCGAAGCCTCCTGGAGTGCGCTCGATGACATCGAGCATCTGCGCGCGCGCACAAGCGTCGCGCATCTCCTCCTCGGTCGCATCGGGCCTGCCGACGCGGAGATTGTCCGCGATCGAGCGGTTGAACAACAGGGCTTCCTGAAACACCACGCCGATATTGCGCCGCAGGCCTGACAACGTGAGGCCGCGAATGTCCATGCCGTCAATCTTCACGACGCCCGATTGCGGGTCGAAGACGCGATGGAGCAAGGCCAGCGCCGTCGATTTGCCCGCGCCGGTCGGACCAACGAGCGCGATGGTTTCGCCCGGCAATGCGGTGAAGGTCAAATCGGCAACGGCGGGGCGCTTGCCGTCATAGGAGAAGGAGACCTCTTTGAACTCGACCAGTCCGCGCAGGCGGCCGGGATCGATCGCGTCGGGCCGGTCGCGGACGGCGGGCACCGTGTCGAGCACGTCGAAGAATTCGGCCAGCCGCGGCGCGTCCAACACCATGTTATTTGCGAAATGGACCACGGCCTCGAGCTTGCCGATCAATAGGGTGGCGAAACTCATGAACATCACGATTTCGCCGACCGTGGTCAGCCCCGCCATGTAGAAGAAGATGCCGACGATCAGAATCGCGAGCAGCGTCAGGGTCGTGGAAGCGCGCGTGAGCACGGCGGCGAGGGCCCACCAGGACAGCACCGGCATTTGGGCGCCCAGCAACAGATCGCCGATCTTCTTCATCGCCGAGACCTCGACGTCGATGCGGGCGAAGCTTTGAATGAGAGCGATATTGCCGAGGGTGTCCGAGGTGCGCTCCGCCATGTCGGTGTAATGGTCCTCGACCGAGCGCTGCAGCCTTTCGCTCTTGTAGAAGACCAGCGCGATCAGCATCGTGAATACCCCGCAGAGCGCGATCAGCAACAGCGCGAACCGCCAATTGAGGAACAGCGTCAGCGGCATCAGCACGAGGAGCGACACGAAGCTCGTGAAGTTCTCGCGGAAGAACGACAGCCACAAGGTCCAAAGCGTATTCGTGCCGGTCAGCATGACCTTCATCAGCCGACCCGAATGGGTGCCGGTATGATAGGTGATCGGCAACTGCAACACGTGCTCGAAATAATCGGTTCGCACCACTTGGCTGTGACGGTGCGCGAGGCGATCGGCGTGCAGCGCGACCAGCGCGCTGCAGACGATCGTGAAGAGGCCGAAGCCGACCCAGGCGCCGAGCAGCGGCATCAGCCCGAGCCACGAAATCTGCCTCGCTCCGCCCTGGGAATTCGCCAGCGCGTCGACGATGCGGCCGAACAAGATCGGCTCGATGAATTGCGCCGAAGCAAGCGCCACGCTCGCGATGGCGAGCGTCCACCCCAAGCGGGCTTCAGGCCCGAGCAGCGCGAGCACGCGAAGATAAAGGCGCAGAAACCTCATGGCCCCACATGACCGACCCGACACGGCCAATGTAGCGCAATACCCCGAGCCCGCAACGGCACCTCCAGTCGCAGCAACTGGGGTAGAATATTCTAATTGATCGCAATTTCAACGAACATTCTTCTTGTTCTATGCGGCTTTTGGAACACATGTTACCAAACTGCGGGTCCGGGCCCTCCAGGCTACCTCATTCGGCTTGAATTTCCCGGTCGCCGCGGAAATGATCGGCTGGTCGGGCGGGGCACTTTCAAAAGTCGATCATGGCCCGGAGACGCCCCCGCCGTTGCGGCCGGACGCCAAGAACAACGCGGTGCCACGCGAACGATCCATGCAGAACATCCCGACCGACCTGTTGCGGACCCTGATCTCCGTGGTCGACCTGCGCAGCTTCACCAAGGCGGCGAACTCGCTGGGCGTGACACAGCCGGCAGTCAGCGCGCAGATCAAGCGGCTGCAATATCTGCTGGGCTATGAGCTTCTCGACAAGAGCGCGCCTGGCGTCAGCTTGACGGCGCGCGGCCAGCTCGTCGTCGATCAGGCCCGCCGCCTGTTGTCCATCAACGACGACATCCTGCAATTGAGCGGCGGCCCCCCGACGATGCAGATCCTGCGGGTGGGCATCCCGGGCGACTATGCGGGGTCCAGGCTGCCGGTCACGCTGGCGAGATTTCGCCTGCGCTGGCCTGACATCAGTTTCAATGTCAGCACTGGCACCTCCGACAACCTCATTCGCGACGTCGAGAAAGGCGATCTCGACATCGTCCTCGCGGTCACCATTACGGAGCCGGCGATCGAGCCGCGGCATCGGTGGATGCGGCAAGCTGTCTGGGTGCGCAGCGAGACGACCAGATTTGATCCCCATGGCCCGGTGCCGCTGGTCTGCTATGGCGACGACTGCGCCTGCCAGCGGGTCGCGGTCGCCGCGCTGCATCGCGCCGGCCGCGAATGCAATTTCGTCTTCACCTCCCGCAGCCTGCTCAGCCTCGTGGCCGCGGTCGCCGCCGGGTTCGGAGTCATGGTGATGCCCCGCGGCCGCGCGATCAAGACCAACCTGACGATCTGGCAGGACGCGCCATTGCCCAAGCTGCCCGAACTCCATTGCGGAATTTTCATTCGGGACGGCGGCAACCGGACCGCGATCGAGGAGCTGGCCGACCACCTCGCGGCGGATCTGCGCCAGGAGCCGCAACTGGCGGACGAGGTTACCCCGGCCGCGTTCGCCGCCATGCGGGCGTCGGGGTCCGCCCACTAGGGCACCGAGCCCTTTCAGTTGACCCGGCGTTCGGCGGCCGGCGGGAGAAAGGCCCCGTCGAAGATTTCCTCGGCCTTGGGCTTGGCCTTGAACGGTTGAGCGAGCGCGATCTGGTTGATCGATTCCTCGAGCCGCGCGGCATCGATCGCCCCGAAGCCGTTGGCCCGCACTTCCGGCGTGACGATGTTGTCGCGGATGGCCATCCGCAGGCGTTCGAGCTCGACCTCCTTCCTGGCGAGGTCCTCGCGCTTGATGACCGATTCGATGGCGCTCGAAGGGTTGCGCACCGCGTCCTTGAGCCCCCTCTGGTACGCGCGCAGGAACGCCTTCACCGCGTCCGGTTTGTCGGCGGCCACCTTGGAATTGACGATGATCACGCCGCCATAGAGCTTGAGCCCATAGTTCGCCATCTCCATGAGCACGATGTCGTCGACCGGCACGCCGCGCTCCTTGAGGTCGACATAAACGCGGAACGAATAGCCGAGCGCCGCGTCGAGCTGGCCGGCCGCGAGCATCGGCACCCGCACCGCCGTGCCGATGTTTTCGATGGTGACCTTCGACAGGTCGATGTTGGTGAGCTTGGCAAACAGCGGCCATTCGCCGACCGTCGAGCCGGTGGCTGGCGCGCCGAGCTTCTTGCCTTCGAGCGTCTTCGGCTCGCCGATGCCGCGGCTCTTGCGCGCCACGATCGCGAACGGCGGCTTGTTGTAGACCATGAACAGCGCCTTGACCGGGGCCGAGGGATGCTGGTCGCGATACCTGATGAGCGCGTTGATGTCGGCAAAGCCCAGGTCGTGGCTGCCGGAGGCGACGCGGGTGATCGGCTCGAGCGGGATCGAGCCCTCGTCGATGGTGAGTTCGAGCCCTTCGTTGTTGTAATAGCCCTTGTCCTGCGGAACCAGGAGCGGCGCGGCCGGCCCGTCCAGCCGCCCATCGAGGGAGAACCTCAGCGCCGTCTGCGCGAGGGTCGAGGTCGCCGACCAGAGCAAGAAAGCCGTGGTCAGCGAAGCAGGCCGGCCAAGCCGTCGACCGAGCCGGATGAGGTCGCGGAGGCTCATGTGTCGACGGGCTCCTTCTACGATGTCGTCGGCCCCAGCCCACCCTCACCGCGCTCGGCGCGGCGGCTTCAGAAAAGAACATGATGACGCAAAGAGCAAGACAAGATCGCGCTTCCGGCCTGCCCTTCACAGGATCGCGAACACCGATGCCGGCCCGATCGTCCGCGCCGGAGAGTTTTTTCTGGTGGGCCGGCGGCCAACGGCTGCTAGAATCGACCGATCGAAGGTCGAGCTGGAGCGTCTGATGACCGCGGGTAGCGATCTCCGCCAGGCCCCGGGCGCTGGTCCCATTCGCGCCTTCAGTGCGCCCTTTGCGCCGCCGGACGAGGCGATCGCGGCGCGGCTCATTGCGCAGGCCCCGCGCGCGGCCGAGGCCGAAGCTTGGATCGACGCCCGCGCCAGGCGGCTGATCGAGAGCATCCGCGCCCGCACCGGCGGGCTCGGCGGCATCGAGGATTTCCTCCATGCCTATTCGCTCTCCACCCGGGAGGGCTTGGCGCTGATGGTGCTGGCGGAGGCGCTGCTGCGGGTACCAGACGCCGCCACCGCCGACCGTTTGATCGAGGACAAGTTGTCGAGCGGCGACTGGTCGTCCTCGGACGCGAGATCGCGCGCGTTCCTGGTCTCGGCCTCGGCCTGGACGCTCGGCATCACCGCCCGCATCATCCAGCCCGGCGAGACGCCGGAGAGGATCCTCGATGCCCTCATCAAGCGCCTCGGCCTCCCTGCCGTGCGCGCGGCGACGCGGCAGGCGATGCGGCTCCTGGGCTCCCATTTCGTCCTCGGCCAGACCATCGAGGAGGCGCTTGAGCGGGCTCGCGCGCACCGGGAGCTGCGCTATTCCTTCGATATGCTGGGCGAGGGTGCGCGCACCGCGGCCGACGCCGGGCGCTATCTCCTGGCCTATGGGTCAGCCATCGACGCCATTGGCAAGCAGGCGGGGGCGGCGGCGCTGCCGGACCGGCCAGGCATTTCGGTCAAGCTCTCGGCGCTGGATCCCCGCTTCGAGGCGGTCTCGCGCGGGCGCGTGCTGGCCGAACTGGTGCCGAAAGTGATCGAGCTCGCGCGCAAGGCGCGTGACCACGACCTCAATTTCACCATCGACGCCGAAGAAGCCGACCGGCTCGAACTGACCCTCGACGTGATCGGTGCGGCGCTCGCCGATCCATCGCTGCGCGGATGGGAGGGTTTCGGAGTCGCCGTGCAGGCCTATCAGAAGCGCGCCGGCGCCGTCATCGACTGGCTCGCCGACGCGGCGGCCGCGCTCGGACGGCGCCTGATGGTGCGCCTCGTCAAGGGCGCCTATTGGGACACCGAGGTCAAGGGCGCCC
>WNGL01017474.1_pt1 | contig 15079 bp, 14 predicted proteins | sample 5400591 | NCBI WGS metagenome assembly WNGL01 (sample SAMN13153377, study PRJNA577476) | soil metagenome | isolation source: 80 cm soil or saprolite under Garry oak tree replicate 1 | place: USA:California | collected 2016-06-15
CGTCGCTGTTCAAGACGAACGAGCAGTGGAACGCGCTGGTGAACGGGCAGCTGGACATCTCGTCCTTCCCGCTCGACTACGCGAGCGGCAAGGTGCGCGCCTTCGGCGCGACGCTGATGCCCGGCCTGGTGCGCAGCCACGAGCGCGCGGCGCGCGTGAACAACTCCGCGTTCATGAAGGAGATGAAGGCCAAGATCGACAAGGCCGGAGTCATCGTGCTCGCGGACGCCTGGCTCGCGGGCGCGATCGCATCGAAAAAGGCCTGCATCCGCACCCCCGCCGACATCAAGGGCCTGAAAGTGCGCTCCGCCGGGCCGACTTTCGCCGCGATGTGGCAGTCGGCGGGCGCCTCCATCGTTTCGATACCTTCGAACGAGGTCTACAACGCCCTGCAGACCGGGGTTGCCGATGCGACCGACACCAGCTCGGGCAGCTTCGTGTCCTTCCGCATCTACGAGCAGGTGAAATGCCTCACGGCGCCCGGCGACAATGCCCTGTGGTTCATGTACGAGCCGGTGCTGATGTCGAAGAAGAGCTTCTCGCGCCTCGACAAGGGCCAGCAGGACGCGCTCCTCAAGGCGGGCAAGAAGTCCGAGGCGTATTTCGCCAAGGAGGCGAAGGGCCTGGACGACGAGATGGTCAAAACCTTCAGGGAGCACAAGGTCGAGGTGGTCACGCTGACGCCGGCCGAGTACGATCAGTGGCTGAAAGTCGCCCGCGAAAGCTCGTACGCCGAGTTCTCGAAGGAAGTTCCGGACGGCAAGCAGCTCATCGACGCGGCGCTGAGCGTCAAATAGCCGGAAGCCGGCTCTTCGGCGGGCGGTTCGAGCCGTCCGCCGGTATTTTTTCCAGCTCGCGCGCGCCGTGGATCGCTTTGTCCGCTGGGTGAGGTGGACCTCGCAGCTGTGCGGTTTCATCGCCGCCGGTCTGATCGCGCTCGGCGTGCTCGTGGTGTGTCACATGGTGTTCGTGCGCTACGCGCTCGGCCAGAACACCATCTGGCAGACCGACCTCACCACCTACTGCCTCGTCGCGGCGACTTTCATCGGCAGCCCGTTCGTGCTGATGACGCGCGGCCACGTCAATGTCGACGTGCTGCCCCACTACCTCGGCCCGCGCTCGCGCTTCTGGCTCGCGCTGTTTGCCGCCTCGCTCTCGCTCGCCTTCAGCGTGGTGCTCGCCGTGCTCACTTTCAATTTCTGGAAGGAGGCCTGGGACAACCGCTGGGTCTCCGACACCATGTGGCGCGCGCGCCTGTGGATCCCGTACTCCTCGATGCCGATCGGCCTGGGCCTTTTGTCCCTGCAATACGTCGCCGACATCTACAACCTCGTCACCGGGCGCGAGCCGCCCTTTGGAATCGCGAAGGAGCGTGAAGCGTGAGCCCCACCACCCAGGGCCTCATGGTGCTCGTCGTCACGCTCGCGATGCTCCTTTCGGGCACTCCGGTCGCGTTCGGTCTCGGCGCGATCTCGATCGTCTTCATCCTGGTCTTCCAGGGGTTCGACGCGCTGCACGTCGTCGCGGAAACCTTCTACGCGGGCCTGAACGATTTCACGCTGGTCTCGATCCCGATGTTCGTGATGATGGGCGCGGCGATCGGCTCCTCGCCCGCGGGCAAGGATCTCTACGAGGCGCTCGACCGCTGGCTCTACCGGCTGCCCGGAGGCCTCGCGATCTCCAACCTGGGGGCGTGCGCCCTGTTCGCCGCGCTCACCGGATCCTCGCCCGCGTGCTGCGCCGCGATCGGCAAGATGGGCATTCCCGAGATGCGCCGGCGCGGCTATCCGGACGACGTCGCGACCGGGTCGATCTGCGCGGGCGGCACGCTCGGAATCCTCATCCCGCCGTCGATCACCTTCATTCTCTACGGCATCGCGACCGAGACCTCGATCGGGCGCCTGTTCCTCGCCGGGGTCATGCCCGGCGTCATGCTGACCGGCCTTTTCATGCTGTGGACGCTTTTCATCATCTGGAAGCGCGGATTCCGGTCGCACGCGGTCGATTTCCGCTACAGCTGGAAGGAAAAGTTCGAGTCGATCCCGAAGGTCGCGCCGTTTCTCGCGATCATCGTCGGCGTGATGTACGTGCTCTACGGCGGCGTGGCGACGCCCTCGGAAGCGGCCGGCGTGGGCGCGGCGCTGTGCGTCGTGATGGCCGTGATCATCTACCGGATGTGGAGCGCAAAGAGCTGGTGGGCGATCCTGCGCGACACGACGCGCGAGTCGGTGATGATCCTGATGATCATCGCGGCGGCGGTGCTGTTCGGCTACATGCTCACTTCGCTCTATCTCACCCAGACGCTCGCGCAGGCGATCGCCGATGCGCACTTCAACCGCTGGGTGCTGATGGGGATGATCAACCTGTTCCTGCTGGTGTGCGGTTTTTTCATTCCGCCGGCGGCGATCATCCTGATGACCGCGCCCATCCTCTATCCCATCATCACCGCGGCCGGGTTCGACCCGGTGTGGTTCGGCGTGATCCTGACCATCAACATGGAGATCGGCCTGATCCACCCGCCGGTGGGCCTCAACATCTACATCGTCAGCTCGATCGCGCCGGACGTGCCGGTCATGCGCATCATGTGGGGGACGATTCCCTACGTGATCTGCATGTTCCTCGCGATCGTGATCCTGTGCGTCTTTCCCGAGATCGCGACCTGGCTGCCCGACAAGCTGATGGGCGTTGCGACGCGGCGTTAGGTCCGAACTGCAGCGCTACATTCGGCCCTGTGCATCTCTTTCTCCTCGAACGCCCTAGCCGGTCAGAAGTTTCTGAGCTGCGGTATGTCCTTTGCTGCCGGCGCGGCTTTGAGCGAGCTGAAGTAAGCGAACATGTCCGCGACTTCCTGGGTGCTCACCAGTTTCTCTTCGTAGGCGGGCATGTCCAGGCGCGGCTTGCGCAGCTGATTGAGGAATCCCGCCCACGGGTAGCCGACCGGGATCGGCGGCTCCGAACCACGCCCGCCGCCCTGGCCGTGCGTGCCGTGGCAGGAATAGCAGTTGAGATCGACGAAGAGTTTCTTTCCCCGCTCGACGGAACCCTTGGGCGCGTCCTGTGCGAGCACCGCGCCCGCACACAGGGCCCCGGCGATGGCAGCGGCGATACGCATGGTCGTTCCCTCTAGCGCAGCTGACAGACGACGTCGACCAGCGCCGGAGCACCGCTCTTCACGACTTTCAGCGCGCGCAGTAGCGCCGGCCCGAGCTTGTCCGGGTCGCTGACCGGCCCTTCGCCGTACACGCCGAAGGCCTGCGCGAGCTTTCCGAAGTCCACTTCGGGATCGTAGATCATGGTGCCGACCTTCGCGGTTTTCGGGTCGCGCCGGTGCAGGCCCGCCATCCTCTGCAGGTGCATGACTTCCTGCACGTAGCCGCGGTTGTTGTACATCACGATGAGCAGCGGGATCTTGTGGTGCGCCGCGGTCCACAGCACGCCGGGCGCATAGCACAGGTCGCCGTCGGGCTGGAGCGTCACCGTGAGAATGCCCTTGTCGCGGTTGGCGAGCGCGACGCCGACCGCGCCCGGCGCCGAGTAGCCGACCCCGGCGGCGCCCGAGCCGCCCATCATGTGGGTGTACTTCGTCGTCGGCCACAGCCGCTTCGGCCAGGCGACGCGGTCGGACACCGCCAGGCAGTAGTTCTCGTTCCTGATCGCGTTCCACAATTCGGCGGAAAGGCGCGCGGTGCTCACGGGGCTCGCGTCCCAGCCGAGCGCAGCGGCCGTCTTCGAGCGCTCCTGCATGTCGCGGTAGCGCTTGCGCAAGGCCTCCGCTTTGCCCGCGAGCTCGGCCGCGCGCGTCGAGGAAAGCTCGCGCTTCACCGCTTCGGTGAGCGGGACGAGCGAGGTCTGCGCGTCGGCGCTGATGGCGAGGTCCGCGGGACAGAAGCGCTGGAAGTCCTGGTAGTTGGACTTCATCATGAAGTCGGCGAGCGAGATCTGGATCACCTTGACGTCGGGTTTCGCGGCGCGCCGCACGTCCTTCCACGGGTCGCCCATGCCGTGCAGCGTGCCCCAGGGGTCCTGCACTTCCAGCATCAGGATCACGTCGGCGTTGCGCACCAGCGCGGGACGGTTTTCGGACTGGTTCAGGTAGTGCGTGCTCGGGAAGTTCATGCGGCTGCCGCTGCAGATCACCGGGGCCTGCAGGCTTTCTGCGAGCTTCACCAGCGCGTCGACGCCTTCCTGCGAGCGCATGCAGCGGTCGGCGACGATGACCGGGTTCTGGGCGGCGGCGAGCATCTTCGCCGCGTCGCGCAGCGAGCGCTCGTCGCCTTGAGGCGGCGTCGAGAGCGAGAGCTTGGGGATGGAGAGTCTTTCCCCGTGGATCGGCTCTTCCTGCAGGTCGATATCGAGCGTGATCAGCACCGGGTCCTGCGGCGGGGACATCATCATCTTGTAGGCTCGCACCGTGGACTCGGCGAAGTGCTGCAGCGATCCGGGCTGGTCGTCCCATTTCACGAAGTCGCGCACCAGCGCGGCGGGATCCTGCACGCAGTGTGTCCACTCGACGCCGGGCCGGCGCTTGGCCGCGTCCACGCCATTGCCCGCAAACATCAGGATGGGCGCGCGATCGACCCAGGCGTTGTAGACCGCCATCGACGCGTGCTGCAGGCCGACACTGGAATGGCAAAGCACCGCCATGGGCTTGCCGGCGGCCTTGGCGTAGCCGTGCGCCATCGCGACCGAAGATTCCTCGTGCATGCAGGTGAGGAACTCGGGTTTCCTGTTGCCGCCGTAGTTGACGATCGACTCGTGCAGGCTGCGGAAGCTGGAAGCCGGGTTGGCGGCGACGTAATCGATGTCGAGGGTCTTGATCACGTCGAGCATGAAATCGGAGCCGGGGCGCGGGATGAACGAGTCGCCGCGCATGTTGGCCTCGCCTTCGGCTTTCGGCGCCTTGGCCTCGGCCGCCTGCGCGACCTTCGTCGCGGCGGTCATCGCGGCGGCGGTGGCCGCGCCCGCGGCGGCTGCTCCTTTAAGGAAGCTGCGGCGGTCGACTCCGGATTCGTCTTCGGGGGTTTGCGTAGTCTTCTTGTGAGTCTGGGTCATCGGGTCTCCTCCTACAGAATCTCTTGTGCGGAGCATCTTAGCAAAACCAGAACGGCTGAGAAGCGGCCGCGGCGTTCCGCCAGACGGAAAGCCGGCTCAGTAGGAGCGCGGCAGGCCGAGCACGTGCTCGGCGAGGTAGCACAGCACGAGGTTGGTCGAGATCGGCGCGACCTGGTAGAGCCGCGTCTCGCGGAACTTGCGCTCGACGTCGTACTCCTCGGCGAAGCCGAAGCCGCCGTGGGTCTGCAGGCACGTGTCGCCCGCCTGCCAGGACGCCTCCGCCGCGAGCTGCTTCGCCATGTTGGATTCGGGGCCGCAGGGCAAGCCCTGATCGTAGAGCGCCGCGGCGCGCTCGACCATGAGCGCGGCGGCCTCGGTCGCCATGTAGGCGCGCGCGATCGGGAACTGCACGCCCTGGTTCTGGCCGATCGGCCGGTCGAACACCTTGCGCTCGCCGGCGTAGGCGGTCGCTTTTGCGAGGAACCACCTCGCGTCGCCGATGCACTCGGCGCCGATCAGGATGCGCTCGGCGTTCATGCCGTCGAGGATATAGCGGAAGCCCTTGCCTTCCTCGCCGACGAGGTTTTCCGCGGGCACTTCCAGGTTGTCGATGAAAATCTCGGTGGTGGCGTGGTTGATCATGGTGCGGATCGGGCGGATCGTGAGCCCGTGCCCGAGCGCGGCTTTCATTTCCACGATGAACACCGACAGGCCTTCGGTCTTCTTCTGCACCTCTTCGCGCGGCGTGGTGCGCGCGAGGAGCAGCATGAGGTCGGAGTGCTCGGCGCGAGAGGTCCAGACTTTCTGGCCGTTGACGACGTAGCGGTCGCCTTTCCTGACCGCGGCCGTGCGGATCGACGAGGTGTCGGTGCCGGCCGAGGGCTCGGTGACGCCGAAGGCCTGCAGGCGCAGTTCGCCTTTCGCGATCCTCGGAAGATATTTCTCTTTTTGTGCCTCGCTGCAATGCCGCAGCACCGTCCCCATGGTGTACATCTGCGCGTGGCAGGCGGCGCCGTTCGCGCCGCTCCTCTGGACTTCCTCGAGGATCGCCGCGGCGGCGGCGAGCTTCAAGCCCGCACCGCCGTACTCCTCGGGGACGAGGCAGGAGAGCCAGCCCGCCTCGGTGAGCGCGCGCACGAACTCGGTGGGATAGCGCCGCTCGCGGTCGGTCTCGCGCCAGTAGTCCATCGGGAACGTAGCGCAGAGCTTCGCCACGGCATCGCGGATTTCGCGCAGATCGTGTTCGCGAACGGACATTTCCCCTCCGGCGCTACAGGTTATCATAGCGGTCACGTCCATCGGCAATCCTGCCTTCCGTCATGCCCCACGTTCCCGCTTCCGCCGCGCTTGCGCGCTTTCGTGTCCTCGATCTCTCGCGCGTGCGCGCGGGGCCGACCTGCGTGCGCCAGCTCGCCGACTTCGGCGCCGACGTGATCAAGATCGAAACGCCCCCGAGCGTCGAGAGCGAGACCATGGGCGGGCCGCGCGACGGTCCGGACTTCCAGAACCTGCACCGCAACAAGCGCTCGATCACCCTCAACCTGAAGGACAAGGAGGGCGTCGCGATCTTCATGAAGCTCGCGAAGACCGCCGACGTCGTCGTCGAGAACTACCGCCCCGACGTGAAATTTCGCCTCGGCATCGACTACGAGTCGCTCGCGAAGGTCAACCCGCGCATCATCCTCGCGAGCATTTCGGGCTTCGGCCAGGACGGACCGTACCGCGACCGGCCGGGCTTCGACCAGATCGCGCAGGGCATGGGCGGGTTCATGTCGATCACGGGACTCCCGGGCCAGGGACCGGTGCGCGCGGGTACCGCGATCGCGGATCTGTCGGCGGGCCTTTTCGCCGCGCTCGGCATCATGACGGCGCTCCTCGAGCGCGAGAAGTCCGGAGAAGGACAGTGGGTGCAATCGAATCTACTGATGTCGCAGATCGCGCTGCTCGACTTTCAGGCGGCGCGCTACCTGATGACGGGCGTGCCCCCGGGTCAGGCGGGCAACGACCATCCGACCAGCATGCCCACCTCGGCATACAAGACAAAAGACGGCTACATGAACATCGCCGCGACCGGCGAAGGCATGTGGCGGCGAGTGTGCCAGGGAATGGGCCGCGAAGACCTGCTCGAGCGCGAGGAATTCAAGGGCGAGCAGAACCGCTCGAAAAATCGCGTGTCGCTGAGCGCAGCACCGCCGAATGGATCGAGATTCTCACCAAGGGCGAAGTCCCCTGCGGCCCGATCTATGCCATCGACCAGATGTTCGACGATCCGCAGGTGCAGCACATCCAGGCGGCGGCGAACGTGAAGAGCAGGAAGCTCGGGGAATTCCGCATCGTCAACCAGGCGGTGACGCTTTCGCGCACGCCGGCGCGAATCGCGATCGCGCCGCCCGAGCTGGGCGAGCACACCGCCGAAGTCCTTGCCGCCTTGGGTTACAACGGGACCCAGATCGAGGAGCTGCGGAAGAGGAAGGTCATATAGCCTGGTCGCTCCGGCTACTCGGGCTTGAGGCCGGCTTCTCTTGCGAGCCTGCCCATCTTCTCCACCTGTTCCCGGAAATAGGCTCCGAACTCCTCGGGCGAATTGCCCCCGGATTCGGCGGCAAGCAGCGCGAGCCGCTCGCGCACGTCGGACATCTGCAGTGCCTTCGCCACATCCTGCTGCCATTTATCGGTGATGGCCCTGGGCATCTGAGCCGGGCCGAACAATCCGTACCAGGTGATCATCTCGACGCCGGGGTAGCCGGCTTCGGCGGTCGTCGGCACATTCGGCAGCGCGGCTGCCCGCCGCGGCGCCGCCACGGCGAGCGGTTTGAGCTTTCCGGCACGGATCTGGCCGATCGAGGAAGCGGTCGTGTCGAAGCTCATCGTGACGTTGCCCGCGATCAGATCGGTCATCGCGGCGGCGCTGCCTTTGTAAGGCACGTGAACGACCTTGACGCCGGCGACGAGGTTGAACAACTCCCCTGCCAGGTGCTGCGTGGCGCCGATCCCCGAGGACGAAAAGTTGAGCTTGCCCGGATTCGCCTTGGCGAGTGCCACGAGCTCGGCCATGCTGTTCACCGCAACCGACTGCCCGACCACCAGCACGTGCGGTACCTGGGCGGCGAGCGTGATCGGGGTGAAGTCGCGCAGCGCGTCGTACGGGAGCTTCATCACGTACGGGCCGATGGTGTGCGAATTGGGCACCGCCATCACCACCGTGTACCCGTCGGGCGGCGATTTGGCCACGAAATCGGCGGCGATCGACGCGCTCGCGCCGGTGCGGTTCTCGACGATCACCGGCTGACCCCACGTTTCGTTCAGCTTTTGCGCGAGCAGCCGCGAGATGATATCCGTGCCGCCGCCGGCCGCCGAGCCGACCATGATGCGCACCGGTTTCGCCGGAAAGCCCTGCGCCATCGCGCCGGTCGATGCGACGAGCACCGCGATCGCGAACGGTTTCAGTCTCAGGCGATTCCTCTGTCGGGCTAGGTCACCGCAAGCATCATTCACCGCTCCACTTCGGCGGGCGCTTGTTCAGAAACGCATCCATGCCTTCGCGAAAATCCCGGCTCATGTAGCACATGAGAATGAGATCCTCGCCCTGCTCGCGCGACAGGTGCTCCTGCAAGCGCAGAAGCGCTTCCTTGGTTGCGCGGAGCGTCAGAGGCGCGTGACCTGCGATCAGCCGGCCGAGCTCGCCCGTCCGGCGCTCCAGCGCCGGCGAGTCTTCCACGATCTCGTTCAGCAAACCGAAATTGAAGGCTTCGCCGGCATCGAGCAGCCGCGCGGTGAAAATGAGGTCCTTGACACGCGCCGGACCGATGAGCGCCGTCAACCGGCCGAGACTGGACATGGACAGGCAGTTGCCGAGCGTGCGCGCGATCGGAAATCCGAACCTCGCCGTCGTCGTCGCAATCCGCAGATCGCAGCAGGCCGCGATTGCCGCGCCGCCGCCGGTACACGCGCCGGCAATGGCTGCAATGGTCGGAACGCGGCATTGCTCGAGCGCGCTCAGGATTCTATCGATTCGCGATTCGTAGTCGAGCGCGTCCTGCGGCGACTTGAAGGCGCGAAACTGGTTGATGTCCGTGCCCGAGGCAAAGGCCTTGTCGCCCTGGCCCGTCAGAACCAGGGCCCTGAGCGACCGATCGGTGTCGGCCGCGTCGCAGATTTCCTTGAGGCGCTCGTACATCGCGAAGGTGAGCGCGTTTCTCGCCTGCGGCCGATTGAAGGTTACGCGGCCGATTCCATCGTGCACCTCGTACAGAAGGTCGTCTCCGGCGGTCGCGTCCTGTCGGACGGTTTTCGAGTCGGTCACGCAGGTCCTTTCCCGTCGTCGACGAGCCTACCCCGCAGCCGCGCGAAGCCGCCGGCGAGCAGCGGCCAGAATAACAGGACCAATGCGAGCGTAGTGATCGAGCCGACCAGGCCGTTCGACCAGAACACGCGCATGTCTCCGCCCGAGCCGATCATCGACAGGCGAAAGGAGTCCTCGGCGCGGTTGCCGAGAACGAGGGCGAGCGTGAACGGCGCAAGCGGAATGCCGATCTTCTTGAATACGTAGCCGACGACGCCGAAGAGGAGCATCAGCCAGATGTCGAACATGGCGTTCTGGATCGCGTAGGCGCCGATCGCGCAGGACACCACGATCATCGGGGCGATCGCCGAGAACGGCACGCGCAGGACGGCGGCGAAGAGCGGCACCGTGGTGAGCACGAGGACGAGACCCACCACGTTGCCGAGATACATCGAAGCGATCAGGCCCCAGACGAAGCCCTTGTGCTCGACGAAGAGGAGCGGCCCCGGGTTCAGGCCCCACACCATCAGGCCGCCGAGCAGGATCGCCGCCGTGCCCGAGCCCGGGATGCCGAGCGCGAGCATCGGCAGCAAGGCGGAAGTGCCGGAGGCGTGCGCCGCCGTCTCCGGCGCGAACACGCCTTCGATGCGGCCCTTGCCGAACGAATCCTTGTCCTTGGAGAAGCGCTTGGCGAGGTTGTAGCTCATGAAGGAGGCGGCGATCGCGCCGCCCGGGGTGATGCCGAGCCAGCAGCCGATCGCCGACGAGCGCAGCAGTGTCACCCAGTAGCGCGGCATTTCCTTCCACACCTTGAGCACCGTTCGCAGGCTGATGGCGGCGGCATGGCCGCGCAGCGCGAGCCGCTCCTCCATGGTCAGCAGGATCTCGCTGATGCCGAAGAGGCCGATCACCGCCACCAGGAAGTTGATGCCGCGCAGCAGCTCGTCGAAACCGAAGGTCATGCGCAGCTGGCCGGAGACCGTGTCCATGCCGACGCCCGCGAGCAACAGGCCGAGCGTCATGGAAATGATGGTCTTGTGCTTTTCCTCGCGCCCCAGGCCGACGAAGGAGCAGAAGGTGAGGAGATAGACCGCGAAGAATTCCGGCGGCCCGAAGCGCAAGGCGAAGGAGGCGATTCCGGGTGCGAGGAAGGTGATCAGCAGCACCGCCACGAGCGAGCCTATGAAGGACGAGGTGAAGGCCGCGGTCAGCGCCTCGGCCGCCTTGCCCTGCTGTGCCATCGGATAGCCGTCGAAGGTCGTCGCCACCGACCAGGCTTCGCCCGGGATGTTGAACAGGATCGAGGTGATCGCGCCGCCGAAGAGTGCCCCCCAGTAGATGCAGGAGAGCATGACGATGGCCGAAGTCGGATCCATGGTGAAGGTGAGCGGCAGCAGGATCGCCACCCCATTCGGCCCGCCCAGGCCCGGCAGAACGCCTACGAAGATGCCGAGCACCAGGCCCACCATCATCAGCGCGAGGATCTTCCACGTCAGCAGGACGCTGAAACCGTAGATGAGAAGTCCGAAAGCCTCCATCGCCCTAGCGTCCGAACAGGGATTCGAGCGGGCCCTTGGGCATGATCACGTCGAAGGCGATCTCGAAGGTGACGAACATGACGAGCGAAAAGAGGAACGCGGTGAGCAGCGACTTCCAGACCGCGATGCGTCCGACGAACACCATGAAGCCGGCGATCAGCAGGAAGCTCGCCGCGTAGAGCCCGAGCCATTGGGTAAGGACGCAGAACAGCAGCGTCGGGACGAATACCTGCAGCACGCGGCGAAGCTGCGCGCGCGTGACGAAGGTTTCGGCCGCCTGCTTGCGCGCGAGGAGTTCCTTGGCGAGACCCCAGAGGCTGGCGGCGGCGAGGATCGCCGAGAGATAGAACGGGAAGTAGCCGGCCTGCGGGCCGGTCGCGTCCCACCCCATGCCGGTGCGCCAGTTGTCGAACGCGAGCACCCCGGCGAACGCCAGCAGCGCGAGCGAAACGACGACGTCGACCGCGCGAGTGCTCGCCACCGCAGGCGAGTCGCTCGCCGGCGCATCCCCGACGACGATTTCGTCTTCGGATTTTGCCATTTAGTTCGCGACGAAGCCCGCTTCGGTCATCAGGGTCTTGTTGAGCGCGTCGTCCTCTTCCAGGAAATTGAGCATGTCGCGCCCGGTGAGGAAGACGGGCTTCAACGCCTGCTTCTCCATGTAGTCCTTGTATTCCGGCGTCTGCGTCAGCTTCCTGAACAGATCGGCGTAGAACGCGGTCTGGTCGGGCGCCACCTTGCCCGGGAGGAACATGGCGCGCAGCATCAGATACTGCACGTCGACGCCTTCGTCCTTGCAGGTGGGGATGTCGTTCCAGGATTGCGTGTCGGTGACCTTGGTCTTGTACTGGATGCGCTCCTTGTCGAACACGCACAGCGCGCGCACCTGGCCGGCGCGCCAGACTTCCAGATTCTCCGAAGGATTGTTGACGTTCGACTGGGTGTGGTTGCCGACGAGCTGAGTCGCCGCCTCGCCGCCTGACTTGTAAGGCAGGTAGGCGAACTTGGCGCCGGTCCTCTTCTCGAGGAAGACGGTGAGGACATGGTCCTCGCGCTTGGAGCCGGTGCCGCCCATCTTGAACGGCGGATTGGCGGCCTTGGCGGCCGCGATGAATTCCTTCACGTTCTTGTGGGGCAGCGTGGTGTTGTCCCACAGCACGAACTGGTCGAGCGCGATGACGGACACCGGCGTGAGTTCGCGCCAGTTGAACGGGATCTTGGCCGAGAGCGGCAGCATGTAGATGAGCGAATAGGCGATCAGCACCTTGTGCGGGTCGCCCGTGCCCGACTTCATGTAGATCAGCGCCTCTGCGCCCGATGCGCCGCCCTTCAGCGAGACGACCATGGGCTGCTTCATCAGGTTGTTCTTCTGGATCGCGGCCTGCATCATCCTCGCCATCTGGTCGGAGGCGCCGCCCGCGCCCGCAGCGACGACGATTTCGACCGGCTTGGACGGTTCCCATGCGAAGGCAGGCGCCGCCGTCAGCGCGAACAAGGCAAGCGTGGTCCATTTCGCGGATTTCATGACTCCTCCTCGGAAAAAAACTCCGCGTGTATCCGCGGATGCCCTAGGTAATTCAAGCGGCCTTGCGCGGAGCGGCGCGTGCGCTCTCGGCAAGGTGATCGAGCGCAGCGAGCACACCGCCTTTCCTGTGCGGAACGTTGGCGAGCGCGAGGCCCATCTCGATGCCGGCGAGGGTGCCGGCGAGCATCAGATCGTTGAAGTCGCCGAGGTGTCCGATTCGGAATACTTTCCCTGCGAGTTTCCCCAAACCGGTGCCGAGCGACATGTCGTAGGCTTCGAGGATGATCTTGCGCAGCGCGTCGCCGTCGTGGCCGGCAGGCATCATCACCGCGGTGAGCGAGTTCGAATACTCCTCGGGCACCGCGCACAGGATCTCCAGGCCCCAGGCGCGCACCGCGCGCCGCGTGCTCTCCGCGTGGCGCGCGTGGCGGGCGAAGACGTTTTGCAGGCCCTCCTCCTCGAGCATCGCGAGCGATTCGCGCAGGCCGTAGAGCAGGTTGGTCGCCGGCGTGTAGGGGAAGTAGCCGCTCTTGTTGTTGGAAAGCATCTCGTCCCAGGCCCAGTACGAGCGCGGGAGCGCAGCCGATCGCGACGCCTTGCGCGCCTTTTCACTCACGCAATTGAACGACAAGCCGGGCGGCAGCATCAAGCCTTTCTGCGAGCCCGCGACAGTGACGTCCACGCCCCACTCGTCGTGGCGGTAGTCGATCGAGGCGAGCGAGGAGATCGTGTCGACCATGTAGAGCGCGGGGTGTCCTGCCGCGTCGATCGCCTTGCGTATCGCGCCGATGCGGCTCGCGACCCCGGTCGAAGTCTCGTTGTGCACCACGCACACGGCCTTGGTCCGGTGCTCGCGGTCATCCCGGAGCCTCGCCTCGACCGCAGCCGGATCGACGCCGCGGCGCCAGTCGGTGGGGACGAGGTCGACCGAGAGGCCGAGCTTGGTCGCCATCTTGTGCCAGAGAGAGGCGAAATGGCCGGTTTCGAACATCAAAACGCGGTCGCCCGGCGAAAGCGTGTTGACGAGCGCCGCCTCCCAGGCGCCGGTGCCCGAGGCGGGATAGATCACGACGGGTGCTTTGGTCTGGAACACGGCCTTGAGGCCTTCGAGAATCTCCAGCCCCATGCCGCCGAACTCGGGGCCGCGATGGTCCATCGTAGCGCGGTCGATCGCGCGCAGAACCCGATCGGGCACGTTGGTCGGTCCGGGGATCTGCAGGAAATGGCGTCCGCTCCGGTGCGTCATGACTTGCTCGCTGATCGTGGAAGGACGGCTAGTTTATCGGAAACGCTCCCGGCTTCCATGATCTAGCTCAAGGCTGCGGTATCATGGAGCACGCGGTTCCAAGGAATCCCCATGGCGCTTAGCATCGACATCATCTCCGACGTCGTCTGTCCCTGGTGCTTCATCGGCAAGCGCCGGCTCGAGTCCGCGCTCAGGCTTTATCGCGAGCGCAAGCCCGGCTCCCCTGAACCGAAAGTCACCTGGCATCCGTTCCAGCTGAATCCCGACCTGCCCGCCGAGGGCGTCGACCGCGACCAGTACGTGAAGCGCAAGTTCGGCGCCGACCGCGCCGGGCAGGTCTACGGCCGCATCACTGCGGTCGGGAAGCAGGTCGGCATTGCGTTCGACTTCACCAAGCTGACGCGCCAGCCCAACACGCTCGCCGCGCACAGCCTGATCGCGCTCGCGATGGACTCGGGACGGCAGGACGCCATGGTGGAGGCCTTGTTCCGCGCGTTTTTCCTGGAGGGCAGGGATCTGACTTCCGCCGATGCGCTTGCCGAAGTCGCGGCCGGCGCGGGTCTGGACGCGGGCGAGGCGAAGGCGTTCCTGGCGAGCGGGCGCACGCGCGCGCATATCGAGGCCGAGGACAAGCGGGCGCGCAAGCTCGGCGTCGAAGGCGTGCCGTTCTTCATCTTCAACGAACGGATCGCCGTCTCGGGCGCGCAGGAGCCCGAAGCGCTGCTCGACGCCATGCTCGAAGCGGAGAAAGAGCCCGCGCCTTCCGCGGCGCAATGAAGCGGCGATTCCGATGGATCGCCCGCCGGCCAAAGCCTTCCCGGTTTCGTTCCATCCGCGCGCCGGCGACGCCGCGCTCGCGCGGCGCCTTTCGCGCGAAATCGAAGGCGAAGTCCTCTTCGATCCGGCGAGCCGCGGCCGCTATTCGACCGACGCCTCGATCTATCAGATCGACCCGGTGGGCGTGGTCGTGCCGAAGACCGAGCAGGACGCCAAAGTCGCGCTGCAGATCGCCGTCGAGGAAGGCGTTCCGGTGCTGCCGCGCGGCGCGGGCAGCTCGCAGTGCGGCCAGACGGTGGGCGCCGCGCTCGTCATCGACCACAGCAAATTCCTCGACAACATCGTTTCCTTCGACAAGGAGGCTGCCACCGCCGTGGTGCAGCCCGGGGTCGTGCTCGACGGCCTGAACGCGCACCTGCGGCGGCACGGACTGTGGTTCCCGGTGGACGTGTCCACGAGCGCGCAGGCGACGCTCGGCGGCATGGCCGGCAACAACTCCTGCGGCTCGCGCTCGATCCGTTACGGCAACATGGTGCACAACGTACTCGGCATCGACGCGCTGCTCGCCGACGGCAGCGAGCACCACTTCGCCGCGGTGCCGGCCGATATTTCGCTCCTTTCGGGCGACGCTCGCTACGTAGAGCTCGCGAAGAAGGTGC
>WNGL01014872.1_pt1 | contig 15075 bp, 9 predicted proteins | sample 5400591 | NCBI WGS metagenome assembly WNGL01 (sample SAMN13153377, study PRJNA577476) | soil metagenome | isolation source: 80 cm soil or saprolite under Garry oak tree replicate 1 | place: USA:California | collected 2016-06-15
CGCAGGTATCACCAGTCCGCTTGGCTTCCAGGATACGTGCAATCATTTTCTCTGTTAAGGCGGCATCAGCACAACGCACAGGCGAAACCTCTACCGCTTCCCACATTTCAGGGGCATAGGCATCCCGGGTTAAAGGGCGGGCGCTGTCATATCCAACTTCGGCAATAGAGAGCACATGACTATGAATAGATGTGCCAAAACTACTCAATAATTGCCGACACAGGCCGCCGACGGCGACACGGGCAGCCGTCTCGCGCGAACTGGAGCGCTCGATGACATTGCGTATATCGTCATGACCATATTTCATGGCACCTGTAAAATCGGCATGGCCTGGGCGAATGCGCGTTACCGGTTCAATGGGCGTATCGACAGGAGCAGGGCTCATGCGCTCTTGCCAATTGACCCAATCGAGATTATCAATTTGCATGGTAATGGGTGAGCCTAATGTCTTACCGTGCCGAATGCCAGAGACAAAGCGGACAGCATCTTTCTCGATCTTCATGCGTCCTCCGCGTCCATAGCCACCTTGCCTGCGGCGCAAATCAGCATCAATGATTGATTTCTCAACCGGTAACCCGGCGGGTAGCCCCTCTACAATCATGGTCAGGCAGGGCCCATGTGACTCACCTGCTGTCAGAAAACGAAACATATTTTGCTCCTACGGAATCATTGACTATATCTAATCTATCACCTGCCTTTGATCCAGGCGTTGATCGCTTTTTATTGCTGGTTTCATTAAGAGACAGGGTAGTATGCTCCGACGATATCCCAGGAACAAACAGGCAATCCCCAGAGCCAGTGTTAGCAGCAGGCTAAACCAGACTTCACCAAATTGCCTCCACTCAAATAAAACACAATCAATACCTGTTAAAGGCCGGTGCAGGAGCACCTGTTCCAGCTGCAAATTTGGATAGAGCAGCGCTCCTGTCGAGAAAACGGCAGTGTAGATAACGAAAAGCACGAGCAGAAGCATTGCCGCCAAAAACCATAAGCGTGCACCTGGGATACGCTTCAATTCCATACACAAACTCAAATCTATAGCAAAAACAAATGTAGTAAGCCAACGATAGCGGCGCCTGCGATCAAGAAGATTGTATTCGTATTCCAACGAATTAGCAAGAAAAGAGCGAGAAGCCCTGAATACTTACTATGTTAGTAACTCTTCAGCAGGGGGTGCAGGGGGACGGCAGTCCTCCTGCCGGGGTCTGGGGTGTCCCCAAGTCACTCCCCTCCTTCTCGTTTGCCTCCGCATGCTGCATAAGCCCGGTACCTGAATAGTTACCTATTTTATTTGCCATGCGATGGTAGAACATAATTGCATTGGTAACACTAGGCAATTGTATAATTACGACTTTGATATTAATTTGAACTAAGTTATTGACACAATACATCAGAATAATTTACAATATACTCAACCATTATTTTGTTTATTTATTGACTCCTGTTCGTTTAAATAAGATATAAAAGGAGACTACCATGTCAACAGGCGATTCTCACAGCCAAATGGGACAATCTGTTGGGGCCAAAATACGCGCAGCTCGACAGGCCAAGAAATATACTCAGAGTCAACTTGCCTCGCCCGACTTCTCAGTTAGTTACATCTCAGCTATTGAGCGCGGCCAGATTCATCCATCACTGCGAGCATTAGAGATACTCGCTCGTCGCCTTGACCTTCCTTCTACCCAATTGCTACCGCAATATTCTCAAGACGGAAGGGGCGGTGACGCTTCTATAAGCAGCCCTCTGAACGAAGACGCAGTCATAGAATTAGCTCTTTTAGAGGCCCAGATCTGTATTTTGCAAGGTGAAGCAGTACAGGCAATTGCAAAATTAGGAAAGCTTGCCGATAAGCATTTACAAGATCGGCAACGAACACAACAACGCTATTTACTCGGCTGGGCCTATCTCCATACAGCTCAGTTGCAAAAGTGTGAAAATGCGCTAGTCGAGGCAGAAAAACTTGCCACGACGCAGAACGATACTTATAGTAGCCTGCATACGCACAATCTTTTAGGTCTTGCTTACGCGGCAATGCACAATTATCATCGAGCATTGCAATCTCATCAAAACTGTCTCAAGCTGTTAGAAAGTGCTCAGCCGCAAGATCCTTTTTTCCAGTGCCAGGTGTTTAACCACCTGGGACAGCACTATACTCACCTGGATGATTTCACCTCGGCAATCGATATGTTCAAACAAGCCATTGCAATTGTTGAAGAACTCGTGGCACCTGAACGTACTCAATCGATCTATTGGGATATGTCCCAACACTATGCAAATACAGCGCAGTATCACCTGGCAATCCTGTACTCTCACAAGTGCTTGCAGCTGTATAGGCAACAGGAGAATACATCTTTGAGAAGTGAGATCTATCATCATCTCGGCCGGGCGATGATAAAGTCTGAACCGGAGAAAGCACGAACCTACCTGGAAGAAGCCCTGCAGCAGGAAAATAATGTGCAAGACGGGCTGACCCTGGCAAGTATTACTATCCGCCTGGCCGAATGGTTTCTTGTCCACAAGCAGCTAGAAGGGGCTGAACACCATGCCAGGCAGGCATTCGAGCTAGCCAGACCCTTTGGGAACACAATCATTGCGGTAGAGGTTCTGCTCACCTTGGGACGTATTGCATATCCCCAGGGGAAGTACAAGGAAGGGGATGAGCATTTTGTAGCCGGGCTAGACATGTTAGAGCAATTGCAAATGTACGAAGAGTTAGCCGATCAGTCGGCCTCCTATGCACAACTTTTAGACGAAGGCAACAGGGCCCAGGAGGCAATAACCTATTACAAACGGGCCTTCGAGAGCCGGCGCAAAACGGGAGTATATAGCTAACCTGGCGCCCACCAGGGGCAATACATTTCACATAGGGAGATGGGTGTAGAATGGACATCGGACAGGTAACCCGTCCGTGCCCACCACCACTATTCTCCTTATGTGAAATGTATTGCCCACAAGGGGTGCCAGGTCTCGTGGTATACTGGAAGCCAAAGAGCAAATATCACCAGGAGATAGATAGAGCATGGTTTCACATTCCAGCGAGCAACCCCAGCCAGATACACCGAAGCACCTGACCCACCTCGACGAAAGCGGCAACATACACATGGTCGATGTCACAGTTCCATCTCACAGGCCGCGATAGAAGTCTCTTTACAGGCTTCTATCCTGGCTTTACTCTTTATAAGATGCCCCGGAAGCGCTATTTGACAGCCAATCTGACAGCTAAAGCGCTCAAAATTGACCACTGAAACACCTGTTCATGTAGATCTGCTATCAGAAGATTTGACGCATGCATCACACTGCGGAATATATGAGTGACCATCTGCTTGGAAGGCAATCTGTCGCAAGATCGCCGCTCGCTTATTATAAATCCTCTCCACAAGTGCATCTAGCACTTACATTCATCATTCTCGCACCGCTGACATAGTACGTCACACACAATGTTAGGCAGTATGTTCTGACTCTATCAGTGGCTACTCAAACTCTATCCCAGGCCTGTGGAAAAGGCAGGGGGGCAGTATGTCTACCCAAGGCTTCTCAAAAGTCGAGTTGACGAGCATGACTTTGGTGTATCCCATTCTGGAACTTGATCTCACTTGACTCGACGTTTGAGAAGCCCTGTCACACTGCTGGCAAGGTCTGTGAATGATCCTGGGATGGGCGGTTGGCCATGACAAAACGCTCGTTGATGAGTGCTCAACGAGCGTTTTGTCGAGGTCTTGTAGAGCGTTATACTTGCTCTCCTTCGGGCGCATTCTCCGTGTTCGCCTGCTGAGGATGCTGGCTGCTTCCGTAGATGAACTCGGAAAGCTCCTTGCGGGAGCGCTCGAGGAACGCACGCAGTTGGCCCTGTTTCTCTGCATTGCCGTGCGCGGCACGGGCTGCCATCACGAAGAGCCGTGCGACTCCTGCCGCGGTGCTGCGTAGTGCTTGCTGCTCCGCTGTTGGCTGTTGCCAGCAACCACTCAATCTGTGGTAGCCAGGACGAACGTAGAAGAATGCTGGGCGCCGATATCCGCGAAAGAAGCGGGGTCCGGACCAAGTGCCTCTGTCAAACCGTGGTCCAACCTGTCTGCTAGAGTGACCGATCATATGCAATCACCTCCTTGCCTGTTTTTCTTTCATTCAGAAGAGAAGACACACGCATGACTACAGCCTGACAGGCCGTTTGGTACTCCACTTCTTGAGACACTTTTCGGCTCCTCCACTTTTTTGCTTACCTTGACTTCCAATCCTTTTTTCCGTCAACCGTTCTGCGAATGTGGGTCCGGTAATTTCATATGCTAAAAAAAGCCACAGCCACGTTGATACTATGATTGCAAAGCTCAGGTCATACCGCTATGCCTTGTAGGGGCCCGATTTATCGCGCCCCTAGTGACCTGGTTAACTTACAGTAACTTTCATTCAAAGGAGCACAGCTATGGCGCAGGTACCTTCACCTGCCTGCCCGCGGTGTCATGCCCAGGTAGTTGCAGGTCAACGTTTCTGCACAGTTTGTGGAGCAAACACAGATAAAGGGATAAGCAGACACCCTGCCCCGGCACCAGATAGGCCAGGTTACGCACAATACCCCAGGCTGCCTGTACAACAACCGGCACCACAGCCATTTGCTCGTCCAGGTTATCCTTCGCAGGCCCCCCAGGGCTTTCCGCAGATGCAGCAGGGTTATCAGCAGCCCCCGGCGTTTGCGCAGCTTCAGAAGGGCGCTGCGAAAAATGCACCTGGTCAAAGACGAAGAAAGGATTTGCGCAAGACAAGCCTCATTAAAGTTGCGTTGTTTGCAATCGCGCTGTTCGCCAACATCAATTACCTCCTCTTCATTCTCAATCCCGTGCACGCTGATAACCTTGGTTTCTTTATCATGACGGGGATTGCCGATACCATTGCAATTGTCATCTTTGTGTCTACCTGGGCCACCGCTCTCTACTTTGAACTGTGCAAGCCTCGCTACTACCGCGAGATCGCCGAGCTGCGTCAAAAAGGGAGCTATCTCCTGCGCAGAAAGGTCGCCGTGCTCGTCACGGTCGTCAATGAAGATTCATCCATCGTACGCAACACACTGGAGAGCGCGAAAGCCTTAATCGGTGAAAAGGAGATCTATCTCCTGGATGATGGGAGAAACCCCGCAACACAAGCGCTTGCTGCTCAATTGGGTGTTCGCTATATCACGCGCGAGAATAACGTCGGCTTCAAAGCCGGCAACCTCAATAACGCACTTCGGCGCCATGTGGCTGAAGACTTCGTGCTTGTGGTCGATGCCGACTTTGCCCTGCATCCCGACTTTCTTCAAAGAACCCTGCCGCTTTTTCATGATCCAAGGATCGCGGCGGTGCAAACCCCTCAAGTCTATTCCAATACAGAGACCCTCTTTGCGAAAGGCTCGAAATACTTCCAGAACATTTTCTATACCTATCTGCAACCGGGCAAACATCTCCTTGATAGCGCTTTTTGCGTTGGCACCAATGTCATTTTCCGCAAGCAAGCGCTTGCAGATGTGGGAGGTATCGTCGAGACACACTCCGAAGATATCTTTACCACCATCAAGCTGCTCGAACGTGGCTATAAAGTCGCCTTTCTCAATGAGCCACTTGCCGTTGGGCTTTCCCCTACCACGCTGATTTCTTTCTACACCCAGCAGTACCGTTGGGCAAGGGGCGGCATGTTGATGCTGATGAAACACAATACCTTATTCAACAGGCGCCTGCATCCTGAGCAGCGGCTGCAATTTTTCCTCGCGAACTTTTTTTACTTCAGCGGCATTTCGGTCATCATCTACTTGATCAGTCCGCTGCTCGCCATTCTCTTGAACGTGAAGCCGCTGAATGACGCCTCTTTTGAGATGTGGTTGCCAACCTACGCGCTCTTCTTCTGTACCAACTTTCTCTTCTTTTTGGCCTTCACCAGGAAGCACCGTCTGCAAAGCGTCATGCTGGGCATCTTCAGTTTTGTGCCCTACATGAACGCCTTTTTTTCTGAGTTCCTTGGCTGGCGCAAATACAAGTGGAAGACGACCAATTCACGCTCAAAAGGGCTCATCACTAAGCTCCTATCCCCCTACATCATCTACCTTGCCATCGCGGCCGCCATCGCCTACTTCCTGGGGACCGGCATTCTCAGCTTTAACCCGGGTCTTGTTATGTATTATGCCTGGCTTGCCATCGATGTCCTCATCGTGGCAACATTCCTTGTGCAAGCCTATGCAGCAACATCAAAAGTGACCATCCCGGTGCTCGAAGAGCAGGAGCAGTATACCATCTCAACCGCTGAACTCCTTGCGGAGAAGCAACAAACTGGAAAGCTGGTGTCCCCGCAGCCCATGCCGCAACCACAAACCAAACGAGGACCCCAACTCAACGGAGAGGTGGAGATCGATCATTTGCCAACGCGCAAACTGGCCTTCCTGCCGGGAGGCGAAACCGACCGCAGAGGTCGCATCGACATCGATGATATGCCAACGCTAAACGTCCCGCTGCTGAACAGAGAAGCCAGGAATTAAGCAAAGAAAGGAAGCCAGAATGAAAGGCTGTCTGAAAGAAGTGATCGCCATTCTATGTGTCCTGCTTCTTGCTGCCGTGCTGATCTTCTTCTTTACCCAGAATATTGGTCAAAACAACTATGACACGTTCAGCGGCTATGTGAGTAAAGTTCCCCTGACCATCACCTCGCCGGTCTACGGGCAAATTCTCACGCTGCCGGTGAAAGAAGGCGACATGGTGACCAGGGGGCAAACACTGGCAACCATTGATATCCTCAATCCAGATACCATCCCGGCCCCCAGTGCCCTCTATCACGTGCATGGGAAAACCTTGAGCATACAGAGTCCATCCAGCGGCGTCATAGGACAAATTGCGCAGGCTCCCCTCAGTACCATCGCGGGTGCTGGTACCTTGATGCAAATCTATACCGTAGACAACACAGAGATTCAATTGCTCATCCCGCAGGGCTATGACATTCACAGCTACATGGGGTTCTCTGCCTCAAATACAGCCGATGGGCGTCGCTATCCCCTGCACGTGGTGGGGCAGATTCCTGCCAATGTGATCAGCAATATCCCTCTAACAACAACTGTCTACCGGGCAACCTGCCGCCAGATCTCCGATTGCCAGGCTGTCATCAATAATAATGCCGTGATCATCTACGCCCAAAAGAAGCAGGTCGAATCACCCCTTCTCACGACGCTCCGTTCGTGGGGGAACGGTCTGCTGCAAAAGATCTAGTCCAGAAAGGATCTGCGCGTGAGAAACAGGAACAAGCAGCTCATCATTGTGCTCTGCATACTGGCAGTTGTAATAGCTCTCGTCCTTGGCCGCCTGGCCTTACTCTCCGTTTTCCCGGCATCACCAGGACAGGCAACAGGGTACACAACGAAGCAGGCTCATACCATGCCTACTGCGTCGTATCCCGTACCTGCTGTACCGCATAACCTTGCGCCGATCGCTTCTAATCAGTGGTACAGCAACATCTACGGCCAGTTTCCGACCGAGCCACTGTACACGCTCCCGGCCGCATTTCAGCTCGCCGCGGAGGGACTAGGGGTCTCGTTGCCCGATGTGCATAAAACGGCCAATACCATCTTCGCGTCATATATCACCGACTTGCGCGTAGGCTTTGCCGACCCCCTGCAAAAGCCGGTGATCCAGGACATTGGTGATTGGAGCATCCAGCTCTCGATGGCAACGGCCGAGCACGAGTCGCTCCAGTTTACGCTGGCGCATGGAGCGCCTTTTACCGTGCTGCATGTCACCGGCTCGACGCTGCAACTTACCTGTGACGTGACCTGCCAGGTGTACCTCGACAATACCCAGCTGCTCGCGCCTGGGATCTCCACGACGACGCAGGCGCTGTCACTGGTAATACGCGGTCATACCTACATCCTCTCTCTCAATACCGCCATACCGGTACAGCTCTCCGGGAATATCCTCACGCTGCATGGTGCCCAACGGATCTACCTGGCTGCTCTGCCCGGCCGCGACTCTTACACGCAATTCAAGGCGGATGCCGCGACTGAAATCCTGGGGACAATGGCCACTCCTGAAATACACGGCACCATGCTCTACACCACCTATTCCCTGACGACCAGCGGACCGGCACCACTCATAGCGCTGTATCCACATCAACGAGATCACCTGGCAGATGCGCTGCCCGTGCTCGGAAGATACGCCACGATTCGCGGCACCCTGACACTTGTCCAGACACAAGCATTTACAACGGTGTTGCCACTCCAACGCCCAGCAGCGGATTTTTCCGCGCTCCGGACGGTCCCGCCTGACCTGGCTAGCGCACTGACTACTGATATCCAGAACTTCATTACAACCGGTGCGCCCGGGAGCAAAGACTACTTCCTCGGCGTCTGGTTCGGGCGTGGAACCGATTTGCTGCAACTCGCTCATGCGCTCGGCTACCACAACCAGGAGCAGCAGTTACTCAAGTTTATGGAGCCGCTGTTCACGCAGAGCATGGGCTACTTCCGCTACGATGCGAGCAAGACCAGCGTCATCGCTACATTTCCCGAGTTTGGCAACGAGAACCTGAACGATCACCACTTTCACTACGGTTACTACATCCGTACCGCAGCCGTACTGGTGCAGCTCGACCCCGCTTATCTCGCCCAGCTGCAAACGCCTCTAAACCAGATGGTAGCCGACATCGGCACGTACAAGCGCGACTCCTCCCAGTTCCCCTACCTGCGCAACTTCGATGTCTACGAGGGACACTCCTGGGCCGACGGCTACGCGAAATTCGCCGACGGCAACGACCAGGAGTCTACTTCCGAGGCGATCCAGGCGCCTCAACGGTCTCTACAACGGCGACTACCAGCATGCCCTAGCCTCGATCGTCTGGGGCGGGAAGGTCGATTTCGCAACCTGGTTCAGTCCTGACCCCAATGCCATCTATGGCATCCAGCTTCTCCCCTTCACTCCTGGCTCTGCCTATCTCGGCCAACTGCCCGATATTGCCCCCTACTTCGCCGATCTCCAGGCGCACGGCGGCGGAAGTAGCGGCTACTGGGGCGACCTGCTCCTTATGTGGGAGTCCTACTACCACCCCAACCAGGCGCTCGCCCAAAAAGACAGCGTATCAGCAGCAAACATGAACAGCCCCCGCTCGCTCTTCCTCTATACGCTGTACTCCCATGCCCCCTGACCGACCCTCTCCGGCGTATGAACGCGCCGCCCTCCGATTTATCGGCCCCTACGTTCATTTGCCAACAACTCATTCATACCCCCAGCCTCTCGAGGAAGGTCACCAGTAGCTGTAAGCTCTCCCGGTGCCATTGCAGCGTTTTGGTGGTATGGTTGCTGCTCTCCTGATCGAGGAGAAAGTCATCGACCGCCTGTCGGACCGTGCGCCTGGCTTTGCGGTTGGCCGGTTCCGGCTTGCGACTGGGAGAGCGCGGGGCGAGAGCCTGCCGCTCTTCCTCCCGCTCCTGTTGCTGCTCGTGCTGTTCCTGGACAGCAGCATGCTTCGCGGAAGCACGTCGTTCGGCGACGGTGTCGCGAGGGGTGCGCCGTTTCGAGCGCGAGGTGAGGTGGGTCCGGCTCTGCTTCAAGTTCTCAGTTGAATCAATGGTCATAAAAAGCGTCTCCTTCTTCGATGACACCCCAATGACCGTGGCAGTTGCTTACGCCTGAGGGTAGGCAGTTGCTCGCTGGAGGGTTTTTTGCGACAAGAAACACCGGTAGCTTACCGCCCCCTATACTGTCCGCTTGTCATGGAGGCAGCTATGGAGGTGCTCCCGGTGAGGAGAGATAGAAAAAGAGCGGGAGACGGGACTCGAACCCGCGACAGCCTGCTTGGAAGGCAGATGGTCACAGGATCGCAGTACTCACCTTCTCCCATGCTCTCTGATATTCTTGGAAATCTTTCTCATGCTAGGGTGAACATTGCCAGAACAAGATGGTAAATTGGCTGAAACCTGAGCCAGATTTGAGGGGAAACATAAGCACTTCAGCGTGAAACTTGAGCACTAGGATAAATGTTCCTGGGAAAACCGCTCTAGATCTGGTATACTGCTTCTGAAAAGTGTAAATTGCGCGCGTACGCCGAGAGACGAACCGGCTATTGGAAGCTCCATATGCCGCTCTTGCGGGAGAAATGCCGATGATTGCACCGACTTCTGAAGGCATTGATCTGTTCAAAATTGCGGGCCGCTCCATTTCAGGGTGGATTCCTAGCTACAAGACGGGCACGGCTGAAAGTGTCCGGCAACCCTTCTGTAGCCAGTTGGAAGAACGCCTCCTCATGTGGCTCGAATATCATCCCCTGGTTTCCCGCTACGCACGTGGTGACATCGGTCCAAAGTTTGCCACGACCTACCGACTACCTACGCCGTCGGATGCCCCTTTTGCCATTGGTTACACGTTTGAAGGAAAACCTCATGATTACCTTCCCGATGTTGTGGGCGCTCTAGACTCAGGAAAACTGTTCATCGCTGAGGCGGGCATGGAAGATGACAAGCGCAGTGATCGCAACCTCGCCAAAGCAGAAGCCGCCCGAAGGCTGGCAGGCATCGAGCAGGGTGTCTTCTGGATTGGTACGGAGCGGACACTCACCAGAGCGCGACACTACAATCTGGTCTACTTGCATGCTCGGCGAAAGAGCTTTCCCGCATTTGACGACATTGCCATCGCTTTGCAGGAAGTCTGGCCCTGGGGAAATGTCGCCAGTGTTGAAGAGATTGAGAGCCGTCTCGAAGGATCGTTTCCTGCTAGTCTCGTCGAAGCGGCGATCTGGAAAATCGTGGCGGATGCTGCGGCAAAGGGACATCTGCTGGTGGATCTGGAAAAGCAGACGCTTGATCGCAAACTTCCTCTGGCCTTGCTTCCAGCGGATAGCGCCCCTCTTGTTCCCGATCCACTCCCAGACATGCTCTTGCCAAAATCTGTACCGGATGTGCCAACCCTCTCACTTCCACCCTCCGCGCCGGTTCCGGGTCCGACCTTTGACGCCTCCCGCCTTCCAGAAAAGCTCCAGGAGCAGTTTCACCGGAATCTGCGGGCTGTGGAACTGGTGCTGGCCGGGGCACCGCAAACCCGCATCGCGAAAGAGACGGGTATCCCACGTTCCACCTTGGGGCGGCTGGTGAGGCGAACCCGTGAGAGGGGCCAACTCGCCTGTGTGCCTCATGGCAGTTATGCCCAAAGGACCACCATCCACCCTGCTTTTGCCGAATGCATTCGTCGTCTGTATCTACTCCCAACGCAGCTCTCGATGGCCGCCATTCATGAGCACACTGAGCTTAAAGCACAAGCTGTGTGCCTCTCTGCGGAAACTGGGGCCACGGTGAAAGTCCCCTCCTACGATCAGGTACGGCGGGAAGTTCATCGTCTCAGGGAGGAACCAGAGCTGGTGGCAATGCGCGAACGAACAAAATCCCTTCCTCGTGAACGCTCGTCGCCCCAGTCGTTTGCGCTCTCCATTCCGGCTCCCGCGCTTCTTTGCCAGGTCGATGAGCATACGATGGAACTGTATGTGGAGACGCCTGATGGGCTTGCTATTGCCAGCCGGGTGCATGCCGCTGTGCTCGTCTGCGTCAAAACAGCAGCCATCATGGGGGCTGTGCTCTCACTCGGTGCTCTGAAAGAGGAGGATTACATGCGCCTGGTCAAGATGACACTTGAGCCGAAAGATGAGCTGGTCGTGCGTGCAGGCTGCCAATATGCCTGGCCGTGTTTCGGCAAACCTGCCATCATTTTTCACGACCGGGGGAAGATCTTCACTTCTGAGCGGGCGCGTCAAGTCCTGGTAGATCGCTTGCACATCATTACAGAGCAAGCCCCACCTTACGCCCCTTCTGCCAAAGGCACTGTGGAGAACCTCTTCCGATGGATGACCCAGCGCTTTGAGCGGCGTTTGCCCAACACGAGCCACGGAGTCAACGACGCGAAAGAGGCGGCAGAAGCGGGCGGAATGACGCTGGAAGAACTGGAGTGCTGTTTCATTCAGGCTATCGTCGATGATTATCAACAGGCATGGGACCCTCACCGACGACAGCGCAGAGCCGTGCTGTGGGAACAATCGGTGGCGCAGAGCGGGGTGCCACAGTATTTGGGATCTCCTGATGATCTCAAACTGCTGCTCATGAAGGCCCAAAATCGCAAAACTCCCCATCACGGGTATCGCGTTCACGACGGCAATCGACTTTCATTTCAAGGGCGTTGGTATGTGTGCCCAGGACTCCTCTCGCGGCTCCAGGGGCGCGAGTTCGAGGTGTATTTCGACAGGAGGGACGTGGGCGTGATCTACCTGTTCGTGGACGGGGTCTATGTGGGCGATGCCTACTGCCCACAACTCATGGGAGGCCGTGTCAGTGAATGGGAAGCCAGAGCCATGCGCAAACATGATGAGGCTGAGGCGAAAGTCGCACGTGAACAAGGGCGAGAGGTCCGCGCTCGCATTCAGGATGAAGCAGGGTCACATCGGAAACGAAGAGCCGCGCGCATCCGTCAAGCCGAGCAAAGTCGCGGGTGGGATCGCCAACGCCAGGATATTCATCCGAGCCACGTGCAGGATGTGCTCGCTTCGGTCGAGGCCCAAAAAACAGCAAGCTTTCGCCTGCCAGAAGTTCGTCCAGACGCCGACGCTGATCGTCCGATCCGTGCCTTGCCCGTTCGCACGTTACGAGAGGAGCCCCTGCCATGACCCATCCCCTCATACGCTCAGAAATTTTTATCGAGACGGCCTTTGAAAAAAGGTTCCAGGCGATGCTGCGTTCGGCCTGGCAAAAGCAGAGTTGGCATGTGATCGTCGCAGATCCGGGGAGCGGGAAAACGATGGGCATTCGCGACTTGATCCGAACGGCTGGCTCCCCTGCCATTCTGGCAGTGACAGCCCCGAAAAACAATGAAGATGAGATGGCGCTTGGCAACCAATTCTTCAGCGCTTTGGGGCTACCTCTGCGAGGACGTTGGAGTGACCGCAAGCCGAAGCTCATAGGGGCAATGGTCCAGTTCGAGGTCAAGTGCCTGATTGTCGATGACGCTCAGGATCTCTCCCTAGAGCATCTCATGTTCATCAAAGAACTGACAGACCAGGGGCGTTTACAATACAATTATCCACTTGGGTTGTGCCTGGTCACGGCAGGGCGTGGCAACACGATCCCACTCAAAGAAATCCTCGACCGGCCAGACACCATGTGGCTCCAGTTTCGTCGCCGCCTTGACAAACTGGACCCTTTCTGTCGCGTGGTAGGCCACACATCGGAAGAGGTCCGCGAAATCCTGGCCGCCCTGGAAACGGTCTATCGCGAACTCTTTCCCCAACTCAACTTACGTCAGTGGACGACTGCCATCTACACCTGGCTCACGCAGCCCATCCTTGATCCTACGCGCTCTGGCCGGGTCACGATGGATTACCTCATGAAGCTGGTGACGACGGCCCTGGAATGGTCGTATGAGGCAAAGGATGTGGATGTGAAAGCTGAGACGCTCAAGCATGCAGCCGAACTCCTCATCTTGCGCCGTGATACGCTTCGGCTCATCGATGGTGCTGGACCAAGCGTCGAAGTTTCTCAATCGGAGTCCACATCTGATGAAGCGCGTGTGGATGAGATGGAAGAGAGAAGCACCGGAAACATCACGCAGAGACGAAGGTGAGCAGGGAACTGCGAGCCTGGCTGCGGAAAACAGCGCGCTCTCTACCAAACCAGGCAAATGCACGTTTTCTGGAATGGTGGTTCCCATTGATGCCCAGCGTTTTCGCGCGAGTGGCACATCCGTCGTGGAATGCCCCGATTGTCAAGCGTTGCGCACCCTGGAGCTGCGTCGTGGGGTTCTGCGGTTCAAGTCTCACGACAAACGCAAAACAACGATTCCCAACACCGAACCACGATGGGCCAAGATGGATTCGGACTGGGATGTGGTTGGAGAAAAGAGAACCAGATGAAACAGCCGATGCGGAGGTACGAGCTTGGCGGCGGAATCATCATCTTTGACGAGAAACTAGAGTAGGCCGAGAGGAATTAGCGTCTTGATCACTCAAGCAACACCACTGCACGTCTTTTGTGGATATTCACATCTAGATCGAGCGCTCTTCGAGGAACTCAGAAAAGCGCTGGCAGTCCTGATCCGTCAAGAAATAGTGGCGGTATGGCATTATGGGGCAAAATGCGCGACGCTGACATCAGGGTCTTTGGCAACTCGTCTCTGTTACACTTCAAGAATAGGATAGCAGGCGTTGGTCACAAAGGCAGGTGCAACTGTCCCACGTGAAAAGTGTAGAGGTTGGTGACTTTCACCTGCGCCTCTCAACAGTGGGATGGCAGACTTCACCCAGGATACAAAAAACGCTGCCGTCCCAGTCTCCATAAGCGCACAAGAACAATGTCTCCTCGCTTTCTCAGCTTCATCTCAGCATTTTCACAGGTCCAACTCAGAGAGCCAGAGTATAGATGTCTTTAGTGAGTTTAAATTGAGGGCTTTAGCAAACGCTTTCGCAAAGAACACCAAGACTGAGAGAAGGAACCTTACAGCGAGAGCCACAGATCTCGTCTCGTTCTTGTTGTGCAGCATCAGTTGATTGCCTAAGATCCTGGGGAGGCCTTGTCGGAACGTGCCCTCGGCTATATCGTCAAAACATATGCCATTGTCGCAAAACTCGTTGATGTGAGTCTCCACGACCTGCGTCACCGCTTTGGCTACCGGATGGCCGAGTCAGTCCCGCTCCATCGGTTGGCACAAATCATGGGGCACGATTCGTTAGACACAACCAAGCTGTATATCCAAGGAACCAAGCACGACTTACAACAGGCGGTTGAAACGATTGCCTGGACATAGGACTGGAAGAGAAAAAGTGCTCAGGGGCGAACGCTATGGAAGAACGCTTCACACTTTCTGTGATTTGCCCGATCTTGATTGGACGGGAAGGTGACCTTGCCGCTTTACAATGGCTCGTCGAAGAGACCAAGCGCGGACAGGGACGGGTGGCTTTTGTCAGCGGTGAAGCGGGGGTTGGAAAGTCTCGACTCATCACGGAAACAGCGCACTTTGCCAGACAACAAGGTTTCTTCCATCTGCAAGGCCATTGCTTTCAAACCGATAGCGCCCTCCCTTACGCTCCTTTTCTCGACCTGCTGCGTTC
>WNGL01005478.1_pt1 | contig 15072 bp, 13 predicted proteins | sample 5400591 | NCBI WGS metagenome assembly WNGL01 (sample SAMN13153377, study PRJNA577476) | soil metagenome | isolation source: 80 cm soil or saprolite under Garry oak tree replicate 1 | place: USA:California | collected 2016-06-15
ACCGGCCTGGAATGCTCGGCGAGGTCGCGCTCGCGCTGAGCGAGAAGAAGGTGAACCTGCGCGCCGTGAACGCCTGGGTCGAGAACGGCGAGGGCGTCATCCGGATGGTGGTGGACAACGTCGGCGCCGCGAAGAGGGCACTCGCGGCGCGCGGCTGGAAGGCGCAGGAGCAGGAGGTCCTCGAGGTCGAGCTCGCCGACAAGCCCGGCGCACTCGCCGCGCTCGCGACGGCGCTCGGCGAGGCGGGCGTCAACATCACGCACGTGTTCGTGGGAACGGCCGGCGCGCGGAAGGCGACCGTGTTCCTGGGCGTCTCGGACCTCAAGGCCGGCCTGAAGGCTGCGCGCTGATCGCGTCTCGGTCATCCTGATAGACCGCCTGTGGGGGCCCGGCGCACGGGAGCTCCACCGTGAACGTCGAGCCTGCCTCGGGCTCGCTCTCGACGCGGATCGAGCCGCCGTGGGCGTCGAGGATGCGGCGGCTGATGTAGAGGCCGAGCCCGAGCCCGCCGTAGTGCTCCGAAGAGACCGCGCGCTCGAACCGGTGGAAGATGCGAGCCTGAAGAGCGGCGTGGATGCCGATCCCACGATCGCGGACGACGAGCCCTGCCAGGCCCGCGAGCGAGGCGTCGGCGACGACCCCGAGGGCGGCGAGGTCCGATCGTCTTCAGCATCTGCTCGCCGGTCCGGCGCGCCCTCGTCGAAGCGGTGCGCGTCGAGGAGGACGAGGCCGCGCAGCGCGGTGGCCTTCCGCGCGGTTCGTCGCAGCGGTGGAGAGGTGAAACCGCTCGACCGTGGACCCAATCGGGCCCGTCAGATCCTACGCTCTCGATAATCCACCGTCAGACACAGGGGAGATTGCCATGAAGAGTAAGCGCGATGACCGGAAGGCGGTACTCCGCCGGGCTGCACCGCAACGGATAAGCGATGAGGAGTTGAGCGCCGCTTCAGGGGCTGGCGCCGCGAAGGCCAGTACCTCGAAAGCCGATTCCTTGCCGACGGAGAACTGCTCGCTCAACTACGGCAGCATTGTGTGGACGTACACGCAATAACGTAGCTGCACCGTCCGCTGCTGGCTGCCGCCAGGGGCCCGCGACGCAGAGCGCAATCTAGAGCCGCCTGGCGCAGCATTCCTGAGCCGCTCGGCACCGGGATCACGCGCCGAGCGCCTTGCTGGCGGCAGGCAGGTCGCCCGGCTTCACGAAGATCACCATCCCGAACGTACCGCCGGCCGCGGCGCAGCCGTTCGAGGCGACGCAATTGACGCTGGCGTCCGCCAGACGCTTCAGGATCTCGTACGCCGCACCGGCTTGGTCGTCCCCCTGGACCAGGAAACACTCCTTCCTCCCGCTGGGGGCGAGCTCCGCGCTCCTGGTGGCAGCGGCAAAGGCGTCCGGCTTCTCCGGGACGACCGTCAGCTGGGCCCGCCCGCCGCCGCCGGGGAACGCCGTGAAGGACAGCAGGTTGACGCCCGCGTCCTTCAGCCTGCCCAGCAGGCGAGCACCCTCACCGGGTTTGTCGTCGAGAAAGTAGTAGAAGTAATCCACTCGGCGAATCTTCGCGGGCATGTCCAAGCCCTCCCTGCCGTCGCGGCTCGTTCGCGACGGGAGCGTGACTTCGTTGTTCCGATAGCGGGTAAGAAGTGTCGAGACGCCCGCGTCAAGCACCGGACGGGGCAGTACCCTGCCAGCACGTGCTCCGGCGAAGTCGCTCTGGTCGCGGGTGGCGGACGTCAGAGGCCGCGTGCCGACTCGGGACGCAGCGGGATGCCACCAGCCAGCGCGCGGTCCACCGTCTCCACGATTCGGTTTCGGTCGCGCGGCAGGCGCCCCTCGAGTGGCAGGTAGTTGGAGGCGTGGTTGGTGCGGAAGATTGTGGCCGTCGGGGCGGAGGAGACCACGATGATGCGAAGCTCGTTCAGCATCTGCTCGACCGAGGGCAGTTCAAATTCGCCGCGCTCAGCCAGCGTCCTGAGTGGGGTGCCCGGAAGGACCGTCAAGGTGAGGAGCGAGAGATACTCCGGATCCATCTCGGTGACGAGGCGGGCAGAGCCCTCGGCGTGCTCGCGCGATCGCTCGGTGCCGGCGGCCCCGAGCAGGAACATGGCGGAGACCTTCATCCCCGCCCCGTGCGCGCGCTTCGCTCCAAGGACATGCTCGGCGAAGCCCGCTCCCTTGGCGATCCGTTGGAAGGTGATGTCGTCGCCGGTCTCGGGTCCGATGTAGAGGAGCGAGAGCCCCAGCTCGCGTAGCCGTCCCAGCTCGGCGTCACTCTTGCCGGCGATGTTCAGCGCGGTGGCGTAGGCGCTAACGCGTCGTAGGCGCGGGAAGGCCTCGCGGCAGGCGGCCAGGACCGGCTCCCAGTGGCCAAGCTCCATCGCGAGCGCGTCGCCGTCGGCGACGAAGATGCGGGTGACCTCCTGGCCGAAAGCGCGGCCGGCGGTATGGATTTCCGCAACCAGCTCGTCGATGGGCCGGACCCGGTAGCTCTTCGTCCGATACATCGCGCAATAGGTACAGTGGTTCCAGGAGCAGCCGATGGTGGCCTGTAGAATGAGTGAGTCGGCCTCGCTGGGCGGGCGGAAGATGGGCTCCTCGTAGTACATGTGCGGATGCTGCAAGATATACGGCCGGCGCTGACAGCGCCCGAGAGAAGCAGGAGCGGCTCGAGATGGTAGCCGCGCGGCGTCTGGCGGTCGCCGAAGTGCCGAAGGTCGTGAGACGCGTACAATGGGGCAAACTCTCGTGGAGGGAAGGTAGGCATGGCCCCGACGGACAAGCTGAAGCAGCGGCGCTCCTCTGCTTGGAATCGTCAATAATCTCTTCGCCAGGTCACGCCGGCTCCACCTGCGCGCGCGTCCCCGTAACTGCCATTGAGGTTCCAGTGCTTCGAGAGCTGGTACTCGAGGTCCACCTCGTTGGAGTTCTCGCCGCGCATCGGATCGGCGCCGATTCGGCCGGTGAAGCCCAGGTAGAAGCGGTCGTTCACATACGTGCCCGCCTCGAGCTTGGAGCCCTCGAGTCCGCTGTCCCCCGCCTGGATGGAGAGGACGTCCAGCGGCAGCTTGCTGGAGAGCGTCTTCTTCAGCTGGGAAGCCGCGACCGAGCCGACGAGCGAGGCCGCCTGGCCCGAGGGGGACGACGTCCCGCTCCCATGGCGGAGCGACGTGTGGCCCGTCGCGAGCAGCGTGTAGATCTCCGTCTCGGAGAGCGCCGGCTCGGAGGTGGGTTGGAGCCGGAGCTTCTCGGCTTGCCCCTGAACCTTCAGGTAGACCGTCACCTGCTCGATCTCGTTCTTGTAGGCCGCCGTGACGTCGAGGTCGGGCAGCGAGGGCGGCCCCGAGAATGAGACCTTCGAGTCGCGCTGGAAGTCGAAGCGGCGCCCGAAGACGTCGAGCCGTCCCCGGATGACGTTCACGTCGCCGGACACCCGCGGCTCCGTCGCGTACTCGACCAGGAACCCGTCGGAGAGGCCGAGCTCGGTGTTGATGTCGTTGCCATTGATCCAGAGGTTCCGCGGAGCGTTCACCCGCACCACGACGCGCATCTTGCCGGTCGGGTCGCCCCCCGCTCCCGCGCTGCCGCTCCCCGTTCCCTCGGCCGCCGCCCCGACGTCGGCGCTCGCCTCCGGCGACGTCTTCCGCGTGCCACGCAACGGCTTGCCAGAGAGGGTCAACACGACGTCCGGTGGATCGTCCAGCTTCTGCACATCCTTGCGCTGCACGTCGGGGAGCTGCACGTGCGCCTCCGGGATGCTGAGGTCCTTGATGAGGATTCGGAAGGGGTTGGCGTCGCCGTCGGCCGTGCTCCGGATGGACACCGTCGCAGTGACCTGCCCCTCGGACATGACGGGCAGCTTGTCCAGGTCCGCCGTGGCGTGGAGCTTGAACGTCCTGCCGCTCGTGCGGGTCGCCAGCGCCGCGAGCTTCGCCCTGCCGCTCCCGCTCCTTGCCGAGAGCTCCTCGAGCTCGAGCCGGTCGTTGTTGCCGCGCGCGCGCAGGTGGATGTGCGTGAAGTCGCCGTTGCCATGGGTGAAGACGAGCCCCTCCTTCCACTCGAGCGTGCCGTTCACGGTGGGTTCGCCGAAGGTCCCGGCCACCTGGGCATCGGCGTAGAGGAGCCCACCCAGCTTCTCGACCGCCCCCGTGAGGTTCGCCAGGAACGCCGGGTCGAAGTCGGCCGCCCGGAGCGTCGCCTCCAGCGGGATGGCGTCGAGCTGCCGCATGCGAGTCACGGCCGGATACGAGAGGTCGAGGCGCGTCGCCGCGCTGGCACGCAGCTCGCCCTGGCCCTGCGACCTCAGGACGACATCGAGCTTCTCCCGCGCGGCGCCGTAGTCGAAGGTCACCTCCACCGTGCCGTCCGGCGATCGGTCCGCGCCGAGGCCGTCCACGCGCACGCGGAACGCCGCCCTCGGATCGCGGAGCGTCCCGCTCGAGGTGAGGCGGGCCGCCAGCACGCCGCGTATCTTCGGCGGCACTTGCGCAGGGTCGATGTCGTCGGGCTGGAGCGCGGCCTGAAGCTCGGAGAGGGACAGGGGGCCCACGTTCCCCTGCATCCACAGCGGCGTCTCCGCGAGGTGGGCGGCGTCCTGGAGCTGTCCCGCGCTCGCACCGACGCGGAGCTCGGCCGCGAGGAGGGACTTCCCGCCCTGGTTGGCCTGGACGTTCGCACGCACCTCGTCCCCGGCCTCGAGCTCGATCCGCGCGTCGACGGGCTTCAGGCGCCGAGTCGAGAGACCGCGCCCGCTCACGGAGAGCCCACCCCGCGGGCCGCGGGGCGTGCCGGCGAGATGCGCCCGTGCGCTCACGACGCCGCCCACGGGCTGGCTCGTGAGGCCGGCCTCCGTCAGGAGCTTCAGCGGGACCTCGCGGACGTCAGCGTCGAGCGCGAACGATCGCGCCAGGAGCGCGTCCCTATCGGGCGGCTCGCGCAGCAGTTCACCAAGGGTGAGCGGGATCCTCACCTCGACGTAGCTCTTCCTCGCCTCCAGCGCGAGGTCCACCCGCGCTCGCAGGCGGCCGTCGTCCGCGCTTCCGAGCGCGAGCTCCACGTCGGAGGGCGGGACCTGCCTCATCCGGAGCCGGCGGCCCCTCAAAGCGACCCGGAGCCTCGGGTCGTCAGCCATCCCGCGGAGCGAGACCTGTCCCGAGACGAACCCCGAGATAGGCTCCGAGATGCCAAGCTCCCTCAGCGAGTCGTCGAGCCGCAGCTCGGGCACGGTAAGCTCCACCTTCACCGGGACGCGCGGCCGCCCCTGTTGGAGCGCCTTCACGGGCACGTCGACGGCGCCGGTCAGCTTCACGCCCTCGCCGTTGGCGGCGAGCGTGCCCTTCACCTGGTCCTTCACGTACGACGCGTCGAGGCGGAGCTGGAGGCGCCGGAAGTTCTTGAAGCGACCCTCCCGCAGCGAGACCTTCGCGAGCAGGTCCGGCTTCGAGGATGGGCCCTCGGCGCGCACCTCGAGGTCGAGGACGCCGCCGAGCCCGAGCGCAGGATCGACGAAGGCGCGCGGGAGCCTCCCGAGATCGAGGGCGCGGAGGGCGAGCGCTGCGTCGAGCCGCGACCCGCGCTTCTGCACCCTCGCCGAGAGGGCCTGCGCGCCGGAGCGCAAGGTCAGGGGCGAGAGCGTCAGCGAGCCCTCGCGCGACTCAAACCGGACCGGCGACTCCAGCGCCCAGCGCGCCTCGGGATACCGCAGGGACAGCGCCGTCAGCATACCGGCGCGTCCGTCCGGCGCGGCCGTGGCGCGCGCCGCGAGCGAGAGCTCCGCGTACCCATGCACCTCGGCGTCGAGCGCGAGCTCGCGACCGCGGCCGGTGAGGTCGAGGCGCGCCGCGCGGAACACCTTGCCGGGCGCGAGCGCCACCATCCTCGCCGCGAGGCGCGCCCTCGCACCGGCGGGGACCTTCAGGTCCGGCGCAGCGACGTCCAGGGTGAAGCCGTCCACGCGGGTCTGCTGGTAAGCGAGGATAGGGAAGCCGCCGCGCAGCGAGAGCGAGGGATGCTCGACCGTGCCCGCGAGCGTGAACGAGAGCTGGCCGCGGCCCTTCAGGGAGACGGCGTTCGGTCCGGTGAGCCCACCGAGCGTATGGCTGAGCGCGGCGAGATCGTTCGCCACGAGCTCTCCGGCGACCGCGAGCCGCTCCCGGGCCGCCCGCCCCACCGCCTCGATCCGCACGCCGGGGACGTGGATCAGCACCTCGGACAGCCGGACCTCACCGTCGGCCGCGCTCGCCAGCACGTGCACCGGACCCATGGTCTGCCGCGCCATCCGCGAGGGGGGCACGCGCAGCTCGAGCCTCCCGTCGAGGTCGTCGAGCGACGTCCCGCCCCCCTCGACGACGAGGCTCAGGGCGACGTCCGATGTCGGACCGCCGGTCAGCTCGGCGAGGTCGACGTGACGGACCGTGACGGTCGTGCGGCGGGTGCGCCTCGTCGCGAGGCTGTAGTCCCCCTCCACACGCGCGCTCGCCGACCTCGCCCCCGCATCGAGGTGGAAGGCAAGCTCGTCGCGCTGCCGCCGGGCCTCGCCGGAGAGCGACACCGGCGCACGCAGCGGGTAACTCGGGGAGAAAGCCCGCGCGATCTCCGGAGGGAGGACGAGCGACTCGATGCGGACGCTCGCGTGCGTCTCATCGACGAGGTGGGCCTCGCCGGCGAGCTCCGCCGCCCCGAACGCGAGCGCGAGGCGAGCGTCCCTGCGCGCACCCGCCCCCGCCGCGTCGACGCTCAACTGCAGTGGACCCTCGAATGGCGCCTTGAACGTACCGCTCAGCGTGAGCCGGGCGGCGAGCGCCGCGCCCACCGCGCTCGCGCTTCCACGCGCGGTGAGGTCGTCGACGTGGACGTGGAGCGAGGCGCCGGCGGAGCGCTGCACCAGGTCCACCATGCCGTGGTCGATCTCGAGGTCCTCGAGGACGAAGGCGAGGCTGCTTCCCTGGCTCTCCTGCTGCTTCTCAGGATTCCGCGGCGCGACCGCGCGCTGGAGGTTCGTGCCGATCTCGTCCTGCCGGAGGCGGATCTCCGGCCTCTCCACCCGGACGAGCGCGACGTCGACCCGCTTGCGCGCGAGCTGCAGGAGGCGAACTCGGACCTCGAGCGCGGAGGCGATCGCGACGCGCTCGCCGTCGGGATCGCGGAGCTCGATGCCCTGGAGGAGGAGGTTCCCCCCGCGGAGCGAGAGCCGCCGGGCGGCGAGCGTTCCCTGGATGGTGCCGTTCGCCTTCTCCACGGCGAAGGCCCGGAGCCGTTCTGCGCCAGGCGGCGTGGCGACGAACGTGAGCGCTCCGACGATCAGCACCACCACGAGCCCGGCGAGCGACAGCACGCCGAGCCCGAGCCTCCTCGCCCACTTCCGGTGCTTCGGGGTCGTGCTCGGACCAGTCGTCCCCATGGATTGCGCCAAGACGCTCTCCCCGCGCCCGGACAGGGCTTCACCTCAATTTAGAACGCCTCCCCGATCGAGATGTGCAGGACGCAGGGACCCTCTGGGGCCCCCGCGCTGGGTCCGCTGCTGCCGAGCCCGAAGCAGCCGGACCTCGCCGGGTAGGTGAGCGTGCCGCCGGGCGCCTGGGTCACGGCCAGCGGAGGGCCGACGTCCGGCCGGAACCCGAAGTCCACCCGAATCGGCCCGACCGGAGTCAGGTATCTGAAGCCGGCGCCGAAGGCGAGAAGGATGCCGTCGCGGAAGGCCCTCGCGCTGAGGCGCTCGCGGGCGACGAAACCCGTGTCGAAGAACGCCGCGAGCTCGAGGGAGCTCGTGAGGCCGTAGCGGGCCTCGAACGACGTCTCGAACAGGCCGTTTCCGCCGACGGGGACCGTATAGCCGAGCGTCGCGGAGCCGGATTGAGGCACGACGAATTGCGGAGAGAGCCGGCGGCTGTTGAAGCCGCGCATGTCGTTCCCGCCCGAGTAGAAGCGCGAGATGATGGGGCTCGAGGCGTCGTTGCCGTTGCCGGGGATGAGCGTCCCCAGCTTCACCCGGGCGGCGAACGTCAGCCTGTCGCCCTCGAGGAACGAGACGTAAGCGCGCGCCTCGGGGACGAGCCGAAAGTAGCCGAAGCTTCCGCCCAGGATCCCCCCGCCCTCCTGGAGCGACAGCGCGAGGTAATGGCCGCGGTGCGGCTCCTGGCGGTCGTCGCGCATGTCCCACTCGACGAGCTCCTCCACGTACGAGAGCACGCAGTTCTCCGGGCACCCGAAGAGCAGCGCTGGCGCGGGGCCGCCGAGCTGGGCCGCGCCCGACTGGAGCCGGTAGAACTCGAGGTTGTACGAGGGCGTGATGGTAAGGTGGTTCGTCGGCGCGTAGACGAGGCCCAGCTTGGCGCGACCGCCGTAGTAGCTGTAGGCCGGCTCGAGCCCCCGCTCGAGGCCGAGCCTGGTGTCGAGCTTGAGGTCGCGGAAGTAGAACCTCGGCTGCTCGAGCTCCGCGCTGACGCTGCCCACGACTCCGCTCTGGGCGCCCGAAGCGGCCGACGCGTAGAAGGTCGGAATCCACGCGTAGCCGGCCACCCCGTTGAGCGTCAGCCTGCGCAGGCCCCCCAGGAAGTCGCGGTCGACGTAGCTCGACGTCGCGCGCACCTCTTGGCGCGTCTGGTCGACCGCAATTCCGCCGCCGACGGTGACCGTGTGGAATCGAGACTCCTGGGCATCCACCTGCAACGGCACGGTGAGGCGCGTCGGGTCGGGCTCCCCCGGCTTCACCTTCACGGCGCCGAAGACGCCCATCTTGAAGACGCGCGCTTCGGCGGCGCGCTGTGCCTTCAGGGAGTACCAGTCGCCCGGCGTGGCGTCCGCCGCAGCTTGCTCCGTGACGCGCCACGGCGGAACGCGCGAGGGCGCGTGCTCCTTGACCGAGACGTCGCCGAACCGATACCTCGGGCCGTGGTCGACGCTGACGGTGACGTCGGCGACGCGGGTGTCGAGGCCAACCTTGACCTCGCCCTGCACCTTGGCCGCAGCGAAGCCCTCCTCCTGGAGCGTGTGGAGCAGCTTCTCCTTGAGCCCCTCCCAGCGCTCCACGATGAAGACCTGGCCCGGCGCGAGGTTCACCTGATCGAGCAGACGGTTCCGGTCGTCCTGGCGGAGGTCGTCGAGGCCTTGCAGTTCGACCGAGCCGATGTGGGTCGGGTCGCCCTCCTCGACGCTCGCGACGACGTCCACCTCCTTTTGACCGCGGGGCTTCACCTCCTCCCGGGTCACCTTCGCCTGGTAGAAGCCCTGCGCCCGGTAGTATTTCTCGATCCGGCGCAGGTCCGTCTTCCACGCGTCCTCGTCGAAGTACTGCTTCCGCGAGAACGGCACCCAGCTGTTCTCGGTGGTGAGAATGTGCTTCTTGATGTCTCCCTCGCTCACCTTCCTGGCGCCCTCGATCCGGACGGAGTGCACCTGCGGGAGGTCGCGCTTCTCCCCCGTCGCGCAGCCCGTGACCGCGACCACCGTCAGGACGGCGACGATCCCGCGCCTCTCGAGCAGGTCCACGCTCTTCAAGGGTGCCAAGCGGATAGGCCAGGGCCAACTGCAAGCCCCCCCCCAGAGACGTCTCACGTGGGTGACTGTGCTCAGGACAAGTGGACCTCGTGATGTGCTTCGAACCGTTGACCACGGTTGTTCATGAGCCTGACCTGCAGCGACCCCTCGCGAGTGGCGAGCAGGCCGAACGTGATGAGCGGGTCATCGCTGAGCGCGGAAGTCAACGCGAATCGGCTCACGCGCTCCCCGCAGTAGTACACCTCCATGTCCTGGAGATAGAACGGCTCGGACTGCTGCACGAACTTCCCGTCACGCATGATCAAGCCTGTCCGGCTCGGGTGGCGAGTCTCGACCTGGACATGGATGAGCTCGCCACGAGCGATCCGGCCATGCTGGCCCAGCTCGGGAATTCGGATGATGGGTGGAACGATCTGCTCATCGCCAGCCTGCCCAACGGGCGGCGCAGTCCCGGTTCAGCCACCACCCTCCTCGGGAATGGTGATGGGCCGGCGCGCGTACCACCGCCCGTGCAGATTGCACTCGGCGGCCACCGAGACCTCCGATGCGCCATGGTGCATCCGGGCCTGGAAGGCGAGATAGACGCGCCCATTGGCCGGCGTCAGGTGGAATGTGCCTTTGAGTGGAACCGGATCCCAATTGTTCGCCACCTGGATGCTCGTGACGTAATGGTCCGACGAGATCGGGTGGGCCATCGTCACGACGATCGGCACCTTGGCTCCGTTCCTGGTCGCAGCCGGAACCTGGAGCGCTGGCACATGCTCCCGCTCGAACGGGGAGAGCGCGTCCCACGCGGCGGATGCGCCCCACGCCCGGGGCATCCAGAGCCCCACCGCCGCCGAGGTCAACCCGAGAAACTCTCGCCTCGAGAGCACTGGCGTCAGTGCCTGCCGGGGTCGAGCTTGGCGTCGCGGTTCGACCAGTAGATGTAAGCCTCCACGGCCTTCATGGCGTCCGAGTTCGGATCGATCCGCTCCCCTTCGGCGCTGTTCTCGATGCACCAGTTGACCATGTCCCGGAGCGTACCGAACCCGCCGAGCGAACCCTGAAACTTCGGAAACTGGTACGGATGCGTGTCGGCGGCGAACGGATGGCACATCGCGCAAGCCATCCCGGTCCGCGACAGGTTGACCTTGAACTTCTTGAGCGTCGCGTCGTCACCGTGGAAGATCTGGTCACCGATCTTCACCTGCTCCATGAACACGTCTTGGAAGGCCTTGAGCTGTTCGGGCGTGTGCTTTCCTTTGTGGGCGAGTGCTCGCGAGCCCGAGATGATGAAGAGGGCCAGGAGCGCACCTGCCGCGACCACTCCGTATCGTGCGATCTTCATGGCTGCTTCCTTTCCTTGCACGAGAGCCCCGGCCGGCTACTTGTACCCGCCATAATACGGCCACTCTCGGTCAGCGACCCTGGGATGCAGGACCTGATTGACGTTGTCCGCGCAACCGGAGTCGACCTCCGAGTCCGCGAAGACGTCCTGCCGCCACATCATGTACTGGTTCTCGATCTTGGCGGCGGCATTCATCGTGAGGCGCGACCAGCCGACGCCGTCGAAGAAGTCGCCCGGGTCGACCCGGACCATGCACTTGGTCAGCGCCGGGACGCCTTCAGGCGCGTACGGCCATGGCCACGAGGTCGCGAGCATGCCGATGGACCGCATCTTCCCGATCTCGTTGTAGAGCACCTGGTGCGTGTGGCCGTGAATGTTCGTCACGTTGCTGTACGGCTTGAGCACCTCATGTACCTCGCGCCAATCTCGCACCCAGAAGTTCCAGGGAGGGTAGTACTCGTACAGCGGGTTGTGGCTGAAGACCACGACGGGCTGGTCCTTTCCCCAGCTGGACAGCGTTCGGCCGAGCCATTCGAGCTGGTCCCTGCCGACACCGGCCCATGCCCCGGCCACGCTCCCGTCCAGGGTCGCCATATGGCCCATTCTCTCCTTCGGGCTCATCTTCTTGGCGGTCCAGTAATCCGGGCCGCGACTCACGGTGTCGAGCCCGACGAAACGAACGCCCTTGTGATCGAACGTCCAGTTGGGCTGGCCGAACATGCTGGTCCACTTCTGGCCCATGTCGAGATACCAATCGTGCTCGCCCGGGATGTGGACCCTCCGGATCTTCAGCTCCTTGAGGATGCTGGCCCCGAGGTCGAGCTCCACGGGATCGCCCAGCTGAGCGAGATCGCCCCCGTGGATGAGGAAGTCCGGCGCGGGATTCATGGCCTGCACGTCCTTCACCGCCCGGACGGTCTTGTCGACGAACCGCGTGTTGACGTCCTTGGGATACAGGTGATTGTCGGAGATCCACGCGAACCTGAACGGCGCCTGCGCTCCGAGGGCGAAGTCGAGCGTGTTGACGAGCGGGAACCATCCATAGGCGGCGACGCTCCCGGCGCCCGCCAGGAGCGATCTGTGCAGGAAGGTGCGACGAGTGATCCCCAGCGATCGGTCCGGGCGCTCACCGTTGCCGCGCAGCATCTTCTCCATCTCTTTCCGCTCTTGCTTGATCTCATCCATGGTCCGCGTCCTTCTGGCGGTCACAGCGCCAGGACACACCCATTCCATGCCGAGTAACTACTTCTTCAACTCTATCGTCACCGGCACCGCCCCCTTGGGCGGGACCGTCACCGGCACCTCCGTCGGGCCCGTGTACTCCTGCCAGGCGACGAGCGTGTAAGAGCCCGGCGGCACGTCCGTGAGGCTGAACGCGCCACCCTTCTTCGTCACCGCGTAGTACGGGTTGTCGGCGACGTAGGCCCAGCCGAGCATCCAGCCGTGCACGTCGCACTTCACCTGCACGAGCCCGGGCTTGTTGAGCGGCTTGGGAAAGCGCAGGCCCTTCGTCGGCAACGCCTGATTGAACACGGTCGCCTTGTCGAGAAAGCCGTGAGTATTGTGCATGATCGGGTCGGAATTGACGATGACGATCGTTCCGACGGGGACCGCCTGGACGTGCGGCACGAACCTGCAATTGTGATTGACGATCTCGGGTGGCGCCGCGGGTTTCGGCGGCCACGCCTTTCCTTTCTCCACGCTCTTCAGGTACACGACCGCCTCCTCGACGCCCTGGCCGGGTCCGACCACGACCAGCGGATCTTCGCGAGAGCCGCCGCAGACCGTGGGGTCCTTGTCGGGAACGATCTTCTTCGTGGGCGCAGCGCCCGGGAAGGTGACCTTCCCGGTGATGGTGCCACCGTCGGTGACGGAGACGGCCTCGTAAGCGGCCACGGGAAGGGGCGATCCGAACATCGCGAGCAGGCCGCCGACGATGCTGACGTTGAGTGAACGCACCATGTCCGGAGACCTCGCGATTCTCCAAGATGCCAATTCCCGGCGATGGAGGGTGAGGCCCCCCGGGGGCCGCGGCCAGGGAATGTTGGGGCTTCTCGCGCTTGCCTGGTCAGTCGCGCAGGCGATGTTGCTCGTTGCTCGGGTGATGCGCACCCGCTATGACGCCCACCCATGACGTCGGGGCGTCGTGCCGGTGAGTGGGGGCGTCGTGCCGGTGAGTGATCGTCTTCGTCTCGTGATGAGCACCCTGGTCGCTCGTCCGGCCGCCTGGGTTCTCTTCGTCGCCGCGATCGCGTCGTGGCCAGTCGTCTGGTCCCTTCGCACGCCGGTGCCCTCGCCGCCTCCCGTCATCTCCACGCTCCCTGCTTTCGAGCTCACGGATCAGACCGGACGAGGCTTCGGCAGCAGGGATCTCGAAGGGCGCGTCTGGGTCGCCAGCTTCATCTTCACGCGTTGCGTCACGGTATGCCCGAACATCACGGCCAAGATGGCGCGTATCCAATCGCGCATGCGCAATCTCGCTCCGGCGTTTCACCTGGTGTCGTTCAGCGCCGACCCCGAATTCGACACGCCGGCGCGGCTCGATGAGTACGCGAAGAGCTACCGAGCGAGCCCTCGGCTGTGGAGCTTCCTCACGGGCCCGCCAGCGGCCGTGCGCGAGCTCGCGGTCCAAGGACTGAAGATGAGCTTCGGCAGGGAACGCAGCGACGATCGGGACTTCGAGGGCATCTTCCACGACACCCACATCCTGCTGGTGGACGGGAGCGGTCGCGTGCGCCGGTACTACGACTCCGAGAAGGCCGGCGTCGTCGACGACGTCGTCCGGGACGCCGCGTTGCTCGTCGCTCGTGGCGGCTAGGCGTGCGTGGACGGCGCTCTGGGGTCCCCACCTCGCCTTCAGCGCACCTTCAGCGCACCGCCGGAGTCGCATCGGCCAACAGCCAGTTGTCGTACGACTGGAGGTCGTAGATCTGCGTGAACCCTTTTTCACGCAGCGTCGTGGTGGCCAGATCACTGCGCCGCCCGGTCTTGCAATAGATCAGGACCGCCGTGGATGGCGGCCCGAGCTCGCCGTACCGGCGGGCCATCTCGTCGTAAGGGATGTTCGCTGCGCCAGGCACATGACCCGATTCGAACTCGGCCGGCGTCCTGACGTCGACGACCTTGATGCCGGCGGCCACGAGCGTGTGAGCAACCTCGCCATCGACCACGCCGGGGACGATGCCCGTGCTCGCGACCCGAGGACCCTGCTCGGAGACGGCTACTTGGGACGCCGTCGCCCCGCTGGAAGCGCACCCCGGCATGACGAAGGCGATCGCCCCCACGACCGCAAGTCTCTTCATAGCCTTCATGGCCTTCATGTATTGGTCTTGGACGCCACCGTGACCGACCCCGAAAGGTCGGGGCGCTCTCCTTGTGGTTGCGCGACCACCCGAAGGTGGGCATTCCTGAGTCGGTGCCTGTTCCTCTGCTCCGGGCGTTCGTGATGGCGGCGACGACCTTCCCGCCGGTTCTGGCTTGGGCGCAGCGCGATCTGTCCGATCGTGGGCGCGGTTGGACGTCCGGCACCTATTGGACGTTGCCAGTCCTCGTGGTGGTGGTCGTCACGTTCGTCTTCGTCATGAGGCGTATCCGAACGCGGCGGGCCCGCCGCGGTCTCGGCCCGCACTGAGTCCACTCGCATACCCGGCGATCAGGCGCGCGGGTAGGCACTTCCTCGCATGCACCTCTTCTCCGCGCACCGCGCCCTCATTGTCGCTGCCATCGGGGTCGGGGTCGCGTTCGCCTGGTACAGCGCCTCCCGATACGCGGAGTCTGGCCGCTGGTTCCTGCTGCTGTTCGTCCTCGCCGGCACAGGCGCGGCCGCGGCCTTCGTCGCGTACCTGCGCTGGTTCCAGCGGAAGACGCGCCGCCTGCGCGGGCGCATGCGGTGAGCAGGCCGCGAACAGGCCGAGCGCGGGGCCTCACTGCGGGGCGCCGCCCGCCGGTTTCGGCGGCGGCGTCCAATGTGCGTCTTCCTCCTGCGCGCGCTGGACCATCTCGGCCGCCGAGGGCGACCCCTTCATCGCGACGAGCGCGTCGACGTAGTGCGTGAGCGCCCAGAGATCCTCTTCAGGTAGCGCCCCGCGCCAGGTGGGCATGGCCGTGCCGCCGACTCCGGCGGCGATCACGCGGTAGATGTCCTCGAGCTGGTGGTCGGGCCTGACCGATTTCAGATCGGCTCGCGTGAAGTCAGGAGGCAGGAACTTCACGCCGTAGTCCGATTCCTTCAGGACGGAACCGTACATGTCGT
>WNGL01007035.1_pt1 | contig 15071 bp, 13 predicted proteins | sample 5400591 | NCBI WGS metagenome assembly WNGL01 (sample SAMN13153377, study PRJNA577476) | soil metagenome | isolation source: 80 cm soil or saprolite under Garry oak tree replicate 1 | place: USA:California | collected 2016-06-15
AGAAGATGAAATAGAAAAGATACACGAACAAGGCAGCCCACAGCGTTGCCTTAGCCAGGTTGCGCCAGGCGCGGCGCCGCCAGGCACGCCGTGCCGCCTTATCGGTTGGCTGCTCCGGAACCCCGCGCCAACGCAAGCTGAGAGCGAAAGCGATGAGGACGAAGAACAATAGTCCGGAAGAGAATTTCGAGAGAAAAGCGCCGGCCAGGGTAAGACCAAACTTGACCACGGTGCCGCGTGAGGGAGAGCGCCACATCTCAGGAAGTTGCCAAACCGCGAGGACCCAGAACAGAGCAATCACAACGTCAGTGAGCACGAGCGGCCCGAATGCGAGGAATGCCGGCGTGCTGGCGTAAACGCAGAGGCACAAGAGCCCTCCCCGGGTGTCCCCCAGTCGCGAGCCGTAAACGTAGATCTCAAGTCCCAGCAACAGAGTGAGCAACAGCATGGGCACTCGAGCCCACCACACTGTGGAGTAAGGATCGTTCCAGCGCATGATCAGCCAGTGGCCGAACACCCACTCTCCCAGGAATTCGCTGAAAATCTTGCTGCTGAATGTCCATGAAGTATGGGAATAGTCGGCATGCACTCCCCGCACTACCAGCGGAAGCGCAGCCAATACTTTCGCCAGCGGCGGATGTTCTTCGTTAATACGGAGGTCGAGCTTCTGCAAGTAACTCACTCCAGCGCCTACGTGCGCTACTTCATCAATGGTGACGGATTCGCGTCGCGCGGCCCCACCCGCCAGCAGTGCCATCATGGCGAGCAGGAGGATGACGGCTGCGGAAACGATTCTTGGTTGCTGCTGCTGCTTCAATCCCGGATCATCGGGGATTGGACTGCTCTCTGAACGGTGCATTGAGCCCCTTAGTATCATGCGGGAGTATATACCGAGGACTTCCTCTTGCTGCCAAACACTCCGACTGAGCGTACTGACGAGCGACTGATCGTGAGAGCACTCGGAGAAAAGTAGTTTGATAGAATCGTGTCCGGCGATGGAGTTCGCCTTTAACCGCCCCCGGGCTGATGACTCCTACCGCGTCGCAGGAGATCATCATGCTGATAAGCGTACTGTGCGTAGCTGTCGGTGCCATCTTCGGAGCGCTGGCCCGCTTCCTGATCACTCACTTTTCGTCGGAGCTTTCACACCATCACGGCTTCCCCTATGGAACATTGGCGGTCAACGTGGTGGGCTGTGTGATCGTCGGATATGTACTCACCTGGTCTAGCGATCACGAGCATGACCGTTGGCGACTACTAATGGCGACCGGGTTCTGCGGGGCCTTTACAACCTTCTCGGCGTTCGCCTACGAAAGTATGGCCTATTGGCACGAGGCGAAGTTCGGTACGTTCGCGCTGAATTTGTTCGCCAATAATCTCTTGTGCTTTGTCGCTGTAATTGTCGGAATACGACTGCATCGGGGATAGTCTGTAGCAGATGCGAACTAGGGGAAATCAATGAAATTGGAGCGGGAGACGGGGATCGAACCCGCAACCCCCGGCTTGGGAAGCCGATGCTCTACCATTGAGCTACTCCCGCTCTGCCAGGAGAGTATATCGTAAAGTCTTTTGTCTCCTCACCCCGACGCACTCAAACGCGTGGGACATTCAGAATCGGCGTCGGCGTCATCACCCCAACCTTGCCAATATGATTTGCGTCGAGTGCCACGACAGATCCGTAGTCCTTTGTCCTATCCCAAGCTTCTTGCTCCGAGACTCCGCACAAGCTTGTAAGCACGACGCGAATGAAACCAGCGTGCGCAACCACCACGATCGGTGATTTCGTCGCTTCATGCAGCAAGTAGGCAATCTCTCTACCCACACGAGACTTAAATTCCTGAAATGGCTCTCCTCCGGGCGCAGTCGCATTGGGGTATTCGTCTGCCCATCGCTTTGCTAGGACTGGGTCGCGCATTTCAATTTCGTTCCAGGAAAGACCTTCCCATAGGCCAAAGTGGATTTCGCGCAGTCCTGGACGAGCGTGGAGTCCTGCTTCGAAATGTTTGGCAATCGCCTCGGCAGTTTGTTGGGCACGGCGAAGATCGCTCGTATAGACTCGGCGGATTTCGTATCGGTTTCGGCATGGCGAACTAGAAAAAGATCGGTCACACGCTCCAGACTCCACAAAAATAAACCGCAATCTCGGTGAGTTGGTTCGTAGCTCCAAAACAGTCGCCTGTGACCCCGCCGATCCGGCGGAAATAATAGAGGCCGCTCAACGCGGTTATCGCAAACGTCACAAGGACCGGAATCCAGAACTCTGCTCGCATCAGATAGAGAACGATAGCAAAGCTCAGCACAGTACCTGTAAAAAGAGATGTAGGAGAGGTTTTCTGTGCAATCCTTGCTCCCTGTCCGTCACTCTCGCGCGCCGCCGGTACGAAGTAGCTCAATGGCAGAGTTGTCCAGCGACATAGAACGTGTGCCGAGACTACCCATGCTGTAAAACGATTCACTGGAATAGTCGATAGAAGGAGGAACCTGGCCAGCACAGAAATCACGAGAGCCAGTGCCCCGAAGGCTCCGATTCGGCTATCCCGGAGGATCGTGAGAACCTGCTCCCGACTCCAGCCGCCACCAAAAGCATCCGCCGTATCCGCCAGGGCGTCTTCGTGAAGCCCGCCCGTAGCGAGCACAAGAAACGTGAGCACCAGAAGCGCGACCAAAGCTCGGTTGAGATGTGATGCCAGCACGCGCTGCAATAAGGAAGCACATAGGCCAACAGCAAGGCCAACAATGGGGAAGAACTTTGTAGAGCGCGATAACGAATCTGGCTGGTAAGTAAAACCCGAGATCGGCAGCCGCGTAAGAAATTGGAAAGCAACTAACAATTCTTCCGCCAATCGCCTCATACACTGGCTCCGCTTACGCCCGCGGAAGCGAAGGTGGCCATGTCGGTGTAGAGCCGCAAAGCCGACTCAATGATGGGCATCGCCAACACGGCACCTGTACCCTCACCAAGCCGCATTTCAAGCGTCAAAATGGGGTCCAGTTCCAAATACTCAAGCAAAAAGCGATGACCGGGCTCTTGTGAACAATGTCCGGCGAACAGATACTCTTTTACTCGCGGCTCGATGGTGTCCGCCACAGCCGCCGCTGCCGTCGAGATAAAACCATCCGTGATAACCGGGATCTGATATCGTGCCGCACCCAGGATTAGTCCAACCATGGCGGCGATTTCCAATCCCCCTACGCATCGCAGAACTTCAAGCGGTTGCGCTTCAGAAATTCGGAGGTCTTTGGCGGAGTGCTTTTCGCCGAAGTGCTTTTCGATGACAGCGTCGACGACTCTGATCTTGTGCTCGTGAGCGCTTTTTCCCAACCCTGTCCCTTTGCCCGTGACTAAGGCAGGAGGTTGGCCGGTAAGGACCGCTGTTATGACACTCGCTGCAGTCGTATTGCCGATTCCCATCTCGCCCACCGCGACTAGCGTCTGCCGCTTCTCCTGAGCGCCGGTTGCCAGTTCTAGTCCTATCTGCAAGGCTCCCCTCATTTCATCTTCGGTCATGGCAGGTTCATGAAGCATGTTCCGAGTGCCGGGGCGGACCTTTCGTTGCAGAAGTCCCGGCAGATCGCCAAAATCCGCATCGACACCGACATCCACAACGGTCAGTTCGGCATGGTGCAGCCTGGCCAGGACATTGATCGCTGCCCCGTCCTCGAGGAAATTAAGCACCATCTGCCGAGTGACTTCCTTGGGATACGCACTGACTCCTTCTGCCACGATGCCGTGATCGGCCGCAAACAGATAGGCAGCCTTGTGCAGCGGCCAGTCAGGGTTGCCTTTCCTAATCGCAACAAATCGCGCCGCAATGTCCTCGAGCCGGCCAAGACTGCCCAGCGGTTTGGTCAGATTGTCGAGGCGTGTGCGGGCCTGCTTCTGCCATTTGGGGTCGGGCGCAACCATCTCACCGATGACTTCGGCAAGCGTGCCTGAGGTGCCTGCGATCATAGTATTTTCTCCAGAGCAATCTGATTCTCACCAAGTAATTTCGGGTGGCGTCGAGGAGGACAATCGAAAGCCCTCTCCAGGATGTCGGGTTGCAGAATTTCTTGCGGATGGCCTTTGCGTGCTTCCCGGTCAGGTTCCAGCAACAGAACGGAAGAGAACGTGCCTGGAATCAATTGAAGGTCGTGCATTGAAGCCAAAATCGTAACCCCCTCATCATTGAGGGCGCGGACGCAATCCAGTAATTCGAGCTGGCGGCCCAGATCGAGGTTTTGGGTAGGCTCGTCAAGCAGCAGCAAGCGAGGCTCCTGTGCCAATCCAAGGGCAATTTTGACGCGCTGACGTTCTCCTCCACTGAGTTGATTGAAGATGCGGTTTCGGAGGGAAGTGACATCGGCCAGTTCCAAAGCGCGCTCGACGGCTTGGCGGTCCCGACGCTTGAAACCAGCGAACAGACCAAGATAGGGTGTGCGCCCTTGCTCAACGATCTGTTGCACGGTGAAATCGAACGGTACTTCGAATCGCTGCGGAACAAGCGCAACCAGTCGCGCCGCATCTCCTCGGCGGAGAGTGTCCAACCTGCGCCCTGCGAGCGAAATTGTGCCGTGGGAACAAGCGAGCACGCTAGCGGCCAGGCGCAGGAGTGTGGTTTTCCCGATTCCATTTGGACCGATCAGTGCTCCACATTCACCCGGCTCTACAGAGAAGCTGACATCCTCAAGGACAGAACGTCGCTCGTAAGAAAATGACACGTCGATAAACTGGAGCAATGCAGTCACAATGCGTACTCCCGTCTCGTCCGGCGCAAAAGGTAAAGGAAGAATGGGCCGCCGATAAATGCGGTCAGTAGCCCAACCGGAACTTCCGAAGGAGCAAGTATGGTGCGCGCCAGCGTGTCTGCCAAGACCAGGAAAATCGAGCCTGAAATGGCTGTAACGGGCAACAGCCGAACGTGGTCCGGGCCCAGGACCAGTCTTGCCATGTGAGGAACTATCAACCCCACGAAGCTGATTACTCCTCCCAATGACACGGCGGCCGCGGTTATGAGTGAACCGGTAAGAATGATAGCTAAGTGCGTTTTTTCAACCTGCACGCCGACTTGTCGGGCATAGTCGTCACCGAGCGCCAGTGTGTTCAAACGCCGTGCCAGGGGAAAGCAGAAAATCAGGCCGCAACCGATCATCAATGCTGTGACCTCGAGTTGAGTCCACCTGGGCACTGCGATGACTCCGGTAAGCCAGGAGGCAAGCACCCGCGTCCGCAGCCCAAAGTTGTCGTCGAGCACTACAAGAAAATAAGTGGAATAACTCAACATCGTGCTCACAGCGAAACCGGCGAGCAGGAGCGTAACCACCGGCACCCGCCCACCAATCCGGGCCAGCCAATATACGAGTGCCATGGTCGCCACTGAACCGACAAACGCCATTGCGGCAGTCGCACTGAACCCGAGAAAAGAAAACCGAGGAAGCAGAAAAAGTCCAATCCCGGCCGCAAGGGCTGCTCCTCCCGAGGAACCGATCACGTACGGATCTGCCATGGGATTTCGGAACAGGCCTTGAAATAGAAGTCCTGCTACGGAAAGTGCGGCACCCACCAACGCCGATGCGAGCACCCTCGGAAGGCGAATATCGAAGAGAATGACGGAATCCGTGCCCCTAGAACGATGCCAATCGAGCAATGAGCCGAGCACTTCCCGAACTCCGATCTTGGTCGCGCCCATCCCAACCGACAGGACAATCACAAAAGCCAAGGCCACAAGCAAGAGTAAGAGGGTAAGTATAAAGAGCATGCGAGCTGGGAATCTTGGGCGATCCACTGGTGCTGCCGAGCCCGCGTGAATCTTTTCTGCTATCTCAGTTTCCACGACTCTCCTCCGAGGGTAATGCGGATACCAGAGCGAAACGTAAAAGGAAGTGCTGCATAACCAAAGGCCTCGTCGTAGTGCTCGCTCGTCACATTTTGGAGATCGGCGTAAACACTGAGCGCGTGGCTCACCGCATAGCTACCCCCAAGGTCGAGCTGCTGATATGCGGCATCGAGATTACGATTCGGTAGGAGCAGGCTCGTGCCCCCGTCCTTGTCGAAGAGAAAATCGCTGTCATCTCGCTTGCCCACGAAGCTTCCGGTTAACGAGGCTGTCCACCGCGAGTGGCGATAGGAGACCGCGAGGTAGCCGGTATGAGGCGCGCGCCGAAATGGCCGGGCTCCAATCAGTGGAGAAAATACGCCGATTGGGATGGTTGAGAAAGTTGACCCGAGGTTGAAGCTCGGGCCAATCGCATCGCTGGTAAACGACCGTTGCACAACCGCATCCAGGTAAGTGTATCCGCCACGAGCGACGAGATTTCGCCCGAGCCGGTATTCGAACTCTATCTCCGCTCCCTGGGCTCGGAACGCTTGGGAATTGATCGTGGCTCCAAATTGGAGCGCGCTGGCTATGGCTGGCGGGACGCCGAGCTCAGTTAACCCCTGCATCGGGACAAATTCAATCAGATGGCTGAACTCATTGTGAAAATAGGTGAGTCCAAGTTTTGCCCGCCCATCGAAAAGGGTCTGCTCAAGGCCGCCGTCGTAGGTGCGGGAGCGTTCGGCTCCAATGGGAGCAATGTGGAATTGCGAAATAAGCTGCGCTCCATTGCTGATTTGGGGAAACTGAAGCAAGTTGAATAAGGAGTTCCCGGCATCGAAGATGCTGGGCTCCTTTATTCCCGTACCAAAGTTGACACGAAGCTTGGTCCCGCTGAAAACTTTGGACGAATCGGGGCGTAGTAAGTAGTAGGCAAGGGATACCCGCGGCGTTGCCTCCACGCCAAAGACTGCATTCTTCTCAATGCCGCTCCCCAGCGTGTAATAAAAACGGTTGGCGAGGCTGCCTGCTGCCTGCAAGGTGTAGCTGTAGTTGCCGCGATCGGTGGGACTTCTGCCGAAACTTGACTGAGTGAAGCCGCGCTCAGCTTCGTAGCGAAACCCGAATAGTGCTGTCAGTTGTGGCTTAACCTGGTATTCGGTCTGGGCGTAAACAAAATCCCGATCGGTGCTGCTTATGAAGTGATTCGGATAGGTTCCGGGAAACTGAAATGTCGCCTGGCCGCTCACGGTATAGCCGTTGGCTCCGTGAAGAGTTACCGGAGCACCGATGTAAACAATCAACCCACCACCCGGCTCATAGGGAATCCCCGTCGGCGCATAGTCAGTAAATCGCGAGCGCAACCGAAGCGCTCCATAACGCAACAAATTGTGCCAACGCTGCGTGGTTTGCTGCTGAAACGTAGCGCCAATGTAAGTTTGCTGCTCTTTTTGACCCGCATCGTCCGGGATCCCAAAAAGCTGAATGGCATTGGGCTCTCCCGCCGCAGTCCCCAAGTGCCGAACTGTTACTCGAAACTCGGTGTTCGGTTTCGGAGTCCAGCCAAGGTTTCCGGCGTAGGTTCCATTGTGGAAGGAGCTGCCGGGAATGCCGTTAGCAGTATCGAAGCGCGCAAAGTCAGAGAAATAGTCGAACTGTTTATGGCTCCCACCGAGCATACCTTCCTGCCGGTAAGTCCCAAAATTCCCACCGTCAATGGAGTAAGTGACCTCGGGTAGAGGCGTGATGCCGCGCGGAGTAGTCATGCTTGCAACACCGGCAAGCGCATCCGACCCGTACAGAGCGCTATTCGGTCCACGCAATACTTCAATTTGATCGATCCCAGCCGTGGCAAGTACGCCAAAATCGACTGCTCCACCGATGTCGTTGGCGGGGATCCCATCAATAAGAACTTTGTTGGCATCACTGTTGCCGCCGCGTACGAACAGTTCACCAAGACCACCGCGCTGCCCGCTTTGCGTGACTTGCGCGCCGGGTATTAACCGCAGGGCTTCGTGCACGTCCAGCTTGTCAGCATAGTCGTCTCCAGAAAGTAGCGTGATTGACGCGCCTACCTGGGCCTCTGGCGTTGGCGTGCCTGTCGCGGTCACAGTCACAGCCTGGGACACTACGCCGATAGCGAGAAGCATATCAACATTGGCATTCGCGTCTTCCCCAACATAGAAAGGTTTACTCGCGGTTAAATCGAATGAGGGAGCGCTGGCCTGGACTTGGTAACGGCCCGCGGAAACATTGTGGAATTCGTATCTTCCTACTCCGTCCGCAGCCGCTGAAGCGACAAGTCTCTGGTGCGCAATGAGAATGAGCTCGACTCGCGCATTCGGGATGACGGCGCCGAGCGAGTCAGCGACTGTCCCGCGAACAGTTGCGGCGTGAGCTGCCACTACGAGCACACTTGACAGCACGAGCAAGCAGAAGAACCTTTTGCGTGGGGGTTCTTGCTTCAAATATTTCATTTTCCCCTCGGAAGTTGGTTCCGGCAGAACCGGTCTCCTGACTTAACGCCTCCACGAATCTGGGCTCCTTCCCAGGGAGTCGCTCCCCAGTGGCTGCAAGTCATCTGCTTGCCCAGTTCTCGGCGTTCACAGTTACGGGGTAGTGGCGGAATTCCACCGCGCTTCCCGAACGTTCTGCCGTTTGGTTTTTGTTAAGAGCCCCGGATCGCAAGCGATCATGCTTTACAAATCAGGCTCACGGATGAAACTGTTTCGCTAAATCCTCCAGTGCATCGAATGCGATCGGACTCGGATACTCGATCCGATCGTCCGTGTAATAGACGCGGCCCTGTTGAACCGCTCTTAGGTGTTCCCAACCCGGACGCGCCTTCAATTCCTCGACGGTAATTTTCGATCCGTTCTCAAGCAGGAGCGCATCTGGTTGACGACTCACAATCGTCTCTACACTAACTTCTGGCCATTCTTGCGAGATATCGTCTGTCACAGAGCGGCCACCAGCGGCTTCAATGAGCTCGCTGATGAACGCGCGCCTGCCGATGGTCATAACCGGGTCATACCAGATCGCCATGAACACTCGCATTTTGGGCTTGTCGGCGACGCGGGCCTTCACTGCGTCCACACGCTTACGCAACTGGGCGACTACGGAGTCGGCATCTGTTTCGCGGTTTAGTGCCCTGCCCAGGTTGAGAATCGATGCGTAGATTCCCTCAATACCGTGCGGGTCCACCATGAACACTGGAATGCCCAGGCGCTGCAGGTGTCCTGCGAACTCCAGGGTATTCAGTTCGCCGCTGCCGAGCACAAGATCCGGATGCAGGGCAACAATCGTTTCGATTGAGGGATTAAGCGGGAGTCCGATGCTCGGCTTTTGAAGAGCCTCTTTAGGGTATTTTGTGAAATCACTGATGGCAACAACATCCGCTCCGGCGCCCAGCGAATACGCAATGTCCACTACATTGGGGACCAGACAAACCACTCGATGAGGATGATCCGGAACCTCCACTGTGCGGCCCAGTTCGTCCTTCACCGTTCGACTGGCGAAGCACGGCACTGTGATCGCACCCAGCAGGATAATAGTCCCGAGCCGGATTCTCATCGCGCCTCCGCAAAACGCGCAGAATCAGCCTCCTGCAACAAGGATGAGACTAGAGATGGATTGGACCGAAAATGCAGATGGATGTAGGTCCCGAGCACGCGCCCGCGGACGAAGCCTTCGGGCTCTCTTCGGTTGGAAAGCGAGTAATGAACGCGATAGATGCAACGCAAAGAATCGTGAGCGAGAATGCGTGAGCAGTGAAAACTATGCCCACGAACGAGGGTCCCCTTTTCCCCAAGCAGACAATCGTGGGCGAACTCCACATCAGCGTATCCGAAATGAACTAAGGCCTTTGTCATCTCGATGGCGACAGGAAGAACGCCGGCCATGGGGTAGCTTTTCGCATCAAGGATTGTCAGGGTTTCACCCAAGAGCATCAACCCGCCACATTCGGCATAAATGGGCTTATTCGCTTGCGCAAAATCACGGACGTCCTGGAGCAGACTGTTGTTAGCGCTTAGTTCAGCCGCGTATAGCTCTGGATATCCACCGCCGAAGTAGAGAGCGTGAAGATTCTCTGGTAGCGCCAAATCCGCAATCGGACTGAATTCCACGATTTCAGCACCATTCTCCCGGAGGAGGTCGAGATTGTCCTCGTAATAGAACGAAAAGGCCCGATCACGGGCGATACCTACGCGGATGCCTTTGTATTTGGGTGCAGCAGTGACTATGGATGCCGTCTCAAACCGTTGGTTGCAGGCCGTCGCATTCAGCAACTGCTCGATGTCGAGACGATTCCCCAAGCGTGTGAGAGTGGAGATGCTGGCGCTAATTCCCTCGGCAGCGGTGTGTAGCCCAAGGTGCCGTTCGGGGATTGCCGCATCTGCTTCCACCGGCAACCAACCCAGCACCGGAACCACGGAGGACTGGCGAATCGCCGCTTCCAGCACGCGAAAGTGGCCATCCCCGGCCACTCGGTTCAAAACGATGCCCGCAAAACGCAGCTTCGAGTCGAAAGTCTCGAACCCTCGAATCACAGCGGCAATGCTGCGCGCGCTGTTTCCGGCGTCCACGACCAGAACGATCGGCAAGTCCAACAGCTTGGCAATTTCGGCCGTGCTGCCTTCTTCGGAACTGCCGGTCACACCGTCGAAAAGCCCCATCATTCCTTCGACTACAGCTACATCGCAACTTGCGGAAGCACGAGAGAAAATTTCGCGATTGGCTTCAGCATCAAGCATCCAGGTATCGAGATTGCGCGAGGTGCGACTTGCAGCAACCGCGAGATGGCCGCCATCGATGAAGTCAGGACCGCACTTGAAGGGCTGCACGGTCAAACCTCGTGACCGCAGTGACGCAATGATTGCGAGTGCAACCGTGGTCTTGCCCACACCGCTGGCTGTGCCCGCCACTACAAATGCGTTCACGAAAGCACCTCAGCCGTTCCCTTGAGGGCTAGAGGAAGTCCGGCGACCATGAGCAACACGTTATCCGCGGCAGTTGCGACCCGCTGATTGATCTCTCCTAGCAAATCACGGTAGGCGCGTCCCGCGGGAAACGCAGGAACAATCCCGCTGCCGACTTCGTTCGATACCAGCGCAACCGAACAAGGCGCCGAGCGCAAGGCCGCGTAAAACCTTTGCAGGCGTTCTTCAATGGAGATCAAATTCCCGTGCTCGGCTTCGAGGAGATTCGCGGCGTACAGGGTAAGACAATCAATCACTGCGATCCGGCAATTGGCCCCTTCTTCTGCCAGCACCCTGTCGAGGTCGAGCGGTTCCTCGATCGTCCGCCACTCCTTGGGACGTTCAACCTGGTGGCGTTCGATCTTACAGTGCATCTCTTCGTCTGAGTCTGACGGGCGGGCAGTCGCGACAAACGCCACCGGCGAAACGGCCGCTGCGAGTGTCTGGACGTATCTGCTCTTGCCGCTTCGCGCACCGCCCAGCACCAATGTGACGGCTTTTCGAGATACGTCGTTCATGCTCACCTGGGGCATGTAGTCGTGGCCCTGACGCGAGCGGGATTCTACAGGCAGCTTTCAGACGCGGGTTGAGGACAAATCGTCAGAACGCTCTCCGACTCTCCCATCGAAGTCGAATATGCCTTGGGGTTAGCGTCTGGCCGGTCTCCTGACTTACGCTTCGTCGAACCTGAGCCGCCTTCCCGGAACCTTGTCCAGTGGCATGATTGAGCTCAGTTCTCAGCGAATACAGTTGCGGGGCAGTGGCGGATTCGAACCGCCTTCCCAAATACCAGACTTGTGATTTATACCGAGAAAAAGAAGAAACGTCAAACTTCAGGTGAGAGCTTCCGTGGCTCAACCTCACCATCCTGAAAATCACTCGAACCTAAAACAGCTAGGCGAGTCCAACTGTTTGCGACTACTTCTTGCGGCCGGTCTTCCTGCAGCAACGCGTACATGATCTCCAGTCCAGTAACCAAACGTGGTCCCGGACGAGAGAAGTACGCGCTTGCATTCACTGCGTATACCCTTCCGGCGCGTACAGCCTTAGCTTGTTTCCATCCTTCGGGAAACTGCGTGGCGTGGTATTCCGCGACCGACCATTCCAGGTTGTGACCGCACGGCATGACGAGGGCCACGTCGGGGTCAACGCGCAAAACCTGGTCCCATTCCATGCGGTAGCTGTCCTTTCCCAGCCTGCCGAGCGGATCTACGCCGCCCGCCAAGTCAATCATCTCAGGAATCCAGTGCCCTCCGTTGAAAGGCGGCGACAGCCATTCCAGACAGACTACTGTGGGTCTCTGTGATTTGGTCATCTGGCCAACTTTGTCGATCCGCTCCCGCAGAGACAACACCAGCTCGCGGGCTTCGGCATCCCGATCCGTAGCCTCGCCGACACGCAAGATGTCGTTCAGCATATCGTCCAGGGTGTGCGGGGTTAGCGACAGCACTTGTGGCTTTGAGGAAAGCTGGTGAACAGCCTTTGCCACATACGATGTGCTGATGGCGCATACGTCGCACAGCTCCTGCGTGACGATAAGGTCCGGCTTGATTGCTTCCAGCTTCGCGATATCGATTCGATAAAGGCCCTCCCCGTGAGAGGAATTCGCGTTCACTTCGTGGTCGATTTCGGCTGACGTCAGATGGTGAGCAAGATTTGTGTCGACAACTATTGTCTTCCTCCCAGCTTCCGGCGGGAAATCACATTCGAAGGTCACGCCCGCAACCGACTTTCCCAAACCCAGCGCATACAAAATCTCCGTAGCTGACGGCAAGAATGAGCAAATCTGCATGTGGCCTCGCTGCTGTAGGTGAGTTCCAGACTCACTTTGCTAGAAGTGTACTTCGGTCAAACGAAGGCCGTCGAGCGAAGGGACCGATCAGCAGATTGTTGAGGATAGCAAAATCGAAACTTTTCCTGCTTAACAACTCTTAAGGAGAAAAACTGCCGGTGGCCCAGGAGGACTTGAACAAGCTCATCATGCCGCGTGCGCACTCTTCCTCGAGGTCTTGCGCTGCCGCAGTCCAGTCGATTTGTTCTTAGCGCAGGCAACAGGAATCATCCCCCTGACCAGAGTACCACTATGATCGGAGCGGATATCCAACGCACCGGAAAGTTCGCGCAACCGTTCCTGCATCCCCGCTACGCCTACACTCGCAATGCTGCTTGATTCTTGAAGTCGTTGCAGCTGTTCAGGCACAATACCGCGACCGTTGTCTCTTATCTGCAAGGTTACGCAGTCGATCTTGCTTTCCAAACTGATGTCTACAGCTGACGCGTGGGCATGGCGGTGAACATTGGTCAGAGCCTCCTGTAACACCCGAAAGAGCGCCATCTCGATCCGTTGCGGGAGCCGGCCAAGATCGGGAGGTAAATCCAGATTGATCTTGATACCGCTGCGCTCAGCAAAACCATCGATGTACCAGCGAGCGGCAGAGGCGAACCCGGCCTCGTCCAACAATGGCGGGTGTAACAGGTAAGAAATGGTGCGGGTTTCCGATATGCATCGATCCAATGTCTGCATCGATTCGGCCAGAAGCGCTGCCCGGTCATCTGCCTCCAAATCGTTCCCTCTCAGCACATCCAGAATCAATTTAAGCCGAACGTGATATTGACCGAGGGAGTCGTGCAGTTCGCGTGCAATCCGCCGTTGCTCATCATCTCTTATTTCAAGCGATCGGCCAGAGAGCTTGTGCTGCGATTCTTCCAGCTGCTTTTGTTTAGTGGTATCTACGACAACGGCGCCAATTTGCTTCGTGTTGCCCAAGCAGTCTTTGATGGGGAAGCAGTTTCCGATCCAATGAACTACTTCCGCCTTGTTCGGCAGGTGTCCAGAGAGTTGCAGGTCTAAAACGGGTTCTCCGCTCGCCAATACACGTTGGAGGGCAAGCTCCCAACCGTCCATGTTTCCTAGAATCTCTAATACCGTTTTGCCGGTGTGTGCCTCGGCCGGCAGCCCGTCCATCACGGAGAGTGCGTCGTTCACTACTTGGAAACGCAAGTGGCTGTCGAATATGCAGAGCCCAACCGTGGAAGCGTTGAAGAAAGCGGCTAGCAATTGTTCGGCCTCAGGAAAAGCCTCTGGTGAGAACAGCCCCCAACGACCGGACGACGCAATTGCCCCATTCTCCATTTTGGTGCTCCCCAAGTGAAACGAAAGACTCCCTCCTGAATGTATTCCCACGACCTATGCAGCCCGCGGCTGTATGGGTAGGGTGACTCGCTTACGCCGCCGATCAATTCTCAGATTAGATCGCTCCCTCGAAAGTCGTGGCGCAATGGTATTACTTTCCAGAGACCGGGCATGGGTTAGGTAGGTGCTTATCGAGGCAATGACGATCCGGGCTTCCACCTGAAGCAAGTCGACGCCGACCAACGAAACTCTTGCCCACGCATCGATGACGATGCCCTTGTCCAGCACTCGATCAAGCACGTCTATAAGGCTGGCCTCGGTCGCCGCACGTTTCAAAGACATGACTGCCACAATTCCTCTACCATCCGCGGTGCGTTGGCGTATTACTGCTTTGGACGCAAAACGTAAAAACAGAAAGAACAAAAAGAAGAAGTTAAGTCGCGCTATGCTTCCGAGTTCTTCTGCGGTAGGTCCTCGTCGAGCACAAAGAAGAAACTTCGTCACTGCACCCTGATTTACTGAACACTCACGAATTTTCGCGCTGACGTATGATGCCCCTACGGGTGCCGAGGTTGTTACTAAGGCTGTCCGAAAGATTCCCGTTTCTATGGCACACTCACGGCTTCTACGAACGCGCCGCTCCTCGGTGCCAACAAGTCCGGGAGTACGCCGCCAGAACGGTTGTTATGGGCACCAATGCCGAGCGGGCACTGGCGGATTGACCTTCACTATCCGTCCTGATTTTGGCGGGCGCAGAGAATCACGCAGGGCAACGCGAGTAGAGGGTATCGTCCAGGGCGCCCCTCTACGAGACTTTTTCGGCGGAACAATTCTTGAGGAGAAAACTACCGGACGTGGGGTCTAGCTCGAACGGCGTCTCGAGGGGGTCAACGCTTTTAGTCCGGTTTTATCCACGTCCGGATGGTCTGCAAGTTGGATTGACGGTTGCATGGATTTCAGATCCACTCAAAAATAACTAATTTTGTTACAAAAACAGAACAGAAACTTCAAGGGAAAGGCCTTAATTAAACCACAGAGCATGCGCAAGAACCGGGCCAGAAACAAACCAAGAATGACCGCAGTCTTCCACTTCATCGCAGAAGGGTCAGTGCGTTGAGAACCGATTGCTGCTTGGAGAGCAATGAGTGCAATCCCTGGCGCGCC
>WNGL01023338.1_pt1 | contig 15071 bp, 24 predicted proteins | sample 5400591 | NCBI WGS metagenome assembly WNGL01 (sample SAMN13153377, study PRJNA577476) | soil metagenome | isolation source: 80 cm soil or saprolite under Garry oak tree replicate 1 | place: USA:California | collected 2016-06-15
TTCCTTCGGCGCAGGGAACAACCGGTTAAGCACCTGTACCATAGACTCCCGCGTCATCTTGCGCGATGCCAGCAGTTTCAACTTCTCTTGCAAGTGCTGTGCATCCATCGTTACTCCCTGCATCAAGTCCTTTGCCTTACCTAGACGGACATCAGCCTGCTTGGTGTGCTTCACCCTGAACATCTCCCCCGCGCCCGATAAGGCAGAGCGCAACGTATTCTGGCAAACTACCCTAATCGTTACCAGCGCAACGGTATGCGCCATGCTGCCATCGTGCGCGGTCGTGAATAACAGGTACGATTCGTGCTTATCGTCCCCGATACTAATGTCAGCTTTCGGCACCCGCACGGAGCACCAAATTTTCGCACCGTTCCCCAGTGCCCCCGCTGAGTCATAGTGCGATCCGCCATTCGCTTCCAACAACGTATCCACAAACCGGAAACAATCCTCATTCTGCTTGACCGTAAAGTCCGGCCCCACGTACCCCAGTTGCGCGTTATCCGAGTCCCGGAATATCGTGTAGCTCTCAGTCTCAACCACGGCACCTGCGGGATTGCGTGCGTAATTGCGCTGCTTGAGCACCTTCCAGTCCAATCCCGCTAGCGTAACGGCTTGCTCCCAAGTCGCGGCTTCGTTGCACCGTTGCCCTAATTGGTGCCACGCATCTTCCCTTTTCCCTACCACGAACATGCAATCTTTGGTTCCGTCGTTGTAAATGTTATGCGCCATACGTTCTCCAGTTGCCGGATTCGCTCAGTAACCGTTGGTATTGGCTATGCTGTCGAACTACCGGACATTCCAGTGTACCAGTACCGTGACACTTGTCAAGCCCTATTTGTGACTGACTGTGGATAATTATGGTACAGCGATATGGCGATACTTTCGTGCCTCTCGCTCTATCCCCTTATCGAGTGCCATCCCGTTCTGTGTGTATGACTAGGCGAACATCTAGCGAACGTAACGCACAGTGCACACTGCACCAATACACACTCCACAAGTGCACATACGCACTACCGCACATACGCACATGTACACAGCACAACGCACAATAAACCTAGTGGGTACCTATACTATAGAAAGACAGAGGAATGACGGAACTATAGGTTTGAGGGTTTGCGGTACGACCGGCGCTTGCCCTTGTGGTACTCCCGAGGGTCTGAGCGTGTATCCATAATAAGGACGCCCGATGCCGACATTAGGAGGTCATGCGCTAGCTTGGCTTGGGCTGCCATCGCGTCTAGGGTCTCAGTCGGGATAGGCTTAGGCAGCAACCCGCGCTCGATTAGGCTCTGACGCAAGTACTCCCAATACCCACCCTCTCGGCATAACATCGGCACGTCTGGAGTTTGCGTCCACCCTACCAGGTATGCAGGCTTATCTATGGTGCTCATACCCGTGCATTGTACCATTGGCTGATTGTCGGATAGTTTGTCGAGTTGTCCGGTTCGCACCCGCTCACAGGAAGGGGCACCCTTTGCCATCCTCCCCACTATTTCCAAAAAAAATAGGAAAATTTCTATGCAAAATACTTGTTGCACAAATGTGACTAAGCGAGTATAGGTAAAAGCATGGGAATGGCTGACGACAGACGAGCGGAGTTTGAGAAGGTTGTAAAAACCCATTGTAGTCGTTGGGACATCTGGAACGCCGCCTGTGAGTATCAGCGCAAACGGGATGCGGAGATTGCCCAGAGATTTGGCGATCAACTTGCACTGACCAATTCATTGATTTGGTTCGGCAAGCAGATCGGCGCAGCCATAATAGAAAACAGCGAGGTGGAGGACTGACGAGATGAGGGACATGCAAAAGTTACGTGCTTTTTGGGTGGTTGATCCTAATCGTCAGGGTTGGGGATGGATAGGCTATCGGTACAGGTCAAGTGGGCCGTATGAGTTTATGGGGCCGTATATTCCTGTGCAGATTGAACCGGATGATGGTGGAGCGGGAGAGCCATCGCGTCCCGCAGGACAATTGATCGGCAATACCGTGTACAACCACCAAAAACAGACCGTCAAATTTGAACGAGCCAAGCCCGACGCAGCCGAACGGGCAGCACGGAGAATCTTTGATGAAAGTAATATGACCGGCAGTTATGACGACTGGTTGCCGAAAGTGGCCGCGATTATCCGCGAGGAGATGAGCAAATGATTAAGCTCTGGGTCTACCTGACCGCCGTCATTTTCTTTGCTCCAGTTCTGCTGCTGTACGGGTTGGCCTCGCTGTTGCGGGATGATCTTGAACGGTTATGGGCGGTAAGTTGGGAGAGGAGCTAGGAGGATTATGAGCCAGCACTGCATAGATGTAATTGCTTATGCTTCAAGCGCGGTTATCATTTGCGGCTTACTGGCTAAGCTAATCCTAACGTTCGGGGGCCGACGATGACCGATAAACCAGCGCCGGGGGAGCGATGCCCAACGTGCGGAAGTGATAAGCGGAATAGAGCCTATTACTGCATTGATAACAAGTGCGGAATCTGTACAAACGATTGGCATAGTGCCGAGCCTGCTCCAGCCCAGCCCAGTCAGTCGCCAGATCACGAAGTTTGCACCCATCAAAATGGTCACGGAGTTTGGTGCAATTGCCCGAAGTCCAGCGCACCGACGCTGACGGCGGAATGCACAGAAGATTGTGTTCGCAAAGGGTACTCTGACCCTAACTGCCCTAAGCATGGAAGCCCCAGCGCACCTGGGAAGGCAGTGAAAGACTTCTGGATGGAATACTACAAAGAAGCTCCGAGTTTTCTGTCATCGCGAGCTGCGTGCGAGTTTGCCGAAGCCTACGCCTTCTCACTTCGCAGCCAGGTCGAGCAACCGCTATTCCAACATGCTGTAATTGCAACGCTGCAAGAGGCCAATCGCAAATTGGCTGCTGAGGTCGAGGAGCTGAGGAAAGAACTGGCCCGCGAAAGCAAATTGCGTAGCGAATATGGACACGAACTGGCCGACGCCCGAAGAGGGAAAGCGTGATCCTCATATTTTACGTGGTGGTGGCGTTGGCTGTAGCCATAGGTGTTGAATCGAACTGGCTCACTAAAATTGCGCTAGGCATTCTATGGCCAATAGGACTAGGGGACGCACTGGCCCATTACTACAACACGGTCGTAAACAGCGTCAGGCCGAAAGGATGAAAGGTTAGACTAACCGTGCCATTACTCCCACTCTCCGAACGTTTCCTACTTACCCGCCGTCGCATGGGATTAACTCAAAGCGGCCTAGCTAAAATTCTGCGCGTGTGCCGGGAGACAGTAAACAGGATCGAGAAGAACAGAGGCCGGTGGCGGCCCGAACAGGCTACCATTGACCGATTTATAGTCTTAGAAAAGAGGCAGCGTGCGATCCGGCGAGAAGGGCGTGAAAAGAGAGCATCCAGTGCGCTACGGCCCATTTAGGCTATCACGCTCAGACATAGGCAGAATCGAAGAGTGGCCAGTGAAGCGATTATGGCTGCATCAGCTTGGCCTGACCGATCATGCGATCCGCACCTTTGACCTGTCCCGGCACATGAGTGAACTAGCGTGGCACGCGATGGTGCGGGAAGCGTTACGCGAAAAACGAATCCATAAAGGTAGGAAGAGGTGGAGACGAAATGCCGGTACAAGAAGTGGTGATGAATAAACCGCTGAGTGGACAAGAGGTACGGGACATTATCCTTAACAAGCTCAAGGCTGCACTTGATGGGGATACGCGATTAGCTGACTACATTGCTTTCCCCGCGTTCAGGTATAGGCTTGATCTCGCTATCCTGTTGCAAGGTGCGATCCATCCCGATATCCAGGTGACACAGGATAGCGGGCGCGGGCCTGTAATCCCGGATGACGACCAGAACGTTAACGCGGTCACGCTGCACCAGGAGCAACACGAGATGCCGCCGAACGAGGCACGGGTCGATGCTGACTTAGGCGTACCCGTGTTAGGACATGATGAGAAGGGTAGGCCGGTCGAGAAAACGGTGAAATATGCGAAAGAGCAAGTCAGGCGGGCACAAGGCAAATAACAATAACCAGGGTACGTGGCTGGAAACTATTGCGCGTACCCTGTCGGATATAGCACAATCTCTCCGTGACCAGACCCAGCTCCAAAAAGAAGCCCGCGACCGGGAACAAGCAAAAGGCCGCCGTCCCAGTATTATCAAAATCAGCCAAGCCAAATACCCCGGTCAAGGCCAAGGCGACGAGCCTACAGGAGAGAGCGTACCAGGGGCGGAAGCGGGGGCCGAAGTTCCGGGCTTCCGGCGGCGATAAACCAATTGAACGCTTAATCCCGGTACCTGCACAAAGGACAGACCATGCGTCACGCCTGCACACCAAATACCGGGCCGGGGCACTTAGAAGGCTTAGTATCACACCTGACCAAGTGTCCCGAGTGCCAAGGATATCTCACATACTGGATCATGCAGAAGGCGGCCTCCCCACTGTGCTTGCCGCACTTCGACTATGTGACGACGATCAAGCACAGAAATTTCTTGATCGTTATGATGCTGTCTCAAACACAGATCATAAGTATCTCACTATTGAGGAGATTGCAGTTGCGGCTGGCGTCGAAACTAAACGGTTACTGGAGCTGGCCGTATCTGCGCTGGTGGAAGATGGCAGGTCAGCCGGGGCAATCGTGGCTGCCACTTATCACCCGCGAGTAATTAGAAAGACTGCTGAGGCTGCGCTGGATGACGAAGTGTTGTTTGATGCAATGGGGAACCCGCATATCAAGAGTGGGCACAATGACCGCAAATTATTCTTGACTGGTACCGGGTTTCTGCCTCAATCCAACCGTGGCTCCGGGGGCGTGTTCGTCAATATCACTAACCAACAGGCTAATGCTAATGTACCTGTACAGGTAGATGGAGAGCCTGTAGGGGATCAGTTTAACGCTGCCGAAGATGACTTGCGTAAAGTCCATGAGTTGCTGGATGGCAACCGGCTGCTAGAAGCCCCCAAGATTGTGGAATCGCCTACTAGCATATTACTTGGGCACCAGTACCGGGACATGAGCGAAGCGGTTGAGGAGATGGAGTGTATTCCGAGCAAAAGATAATCACTCGTCTAGAGGCCGCCAAGAAAGTATTAGGCTGGGTGCCCGAGCGCCACTCTATCGCGGAAGTGGAAGCCTTCTCCGCGAAGATGAAGAAACTTGAATACAACGACCCCAACCATCCTAGCGTCATTCGTATCCTGCGCGACCCTACCCTCCAAGAGCAACGATTCATCCGCAACGAGATACAAATGTGCGCTTGTGATGCAGATTATTTTCTTACACGCTATGCCTATATAAGAGACGAGAAAAACGTCATCCGGCGTTTCGAGTGGCGCATCCCGCAAAAAGCTGCCTATTACGTGATTCAGGACATGGAGGCGAACAATCGAAGCATAGAGATTCAGTGGTTGAAAGGCCGACAGCTTGGGGTGAGCACAATCATCGAACTCTTGGTCACGCACCGTTGCCTGTTCGGGTACGGGATCAATGCCGTGACCGCGAGTATTGACGTGGATAAGTCGGCAAAGATGGCGGGCATGATGTTCTTGGCCATTGACCAATGCCCCTGGTGGTTGAAGCCTACCGAGGATCAGCGCAAGGTGGGGAAGCTCGTCAGTTTCATGAACCAGTGTTCGATCAGCATACAGTCAGGCAACCAGATGAGTGGGATTGCACGTGGTTCGACTCCCACCGTGATTCACTTGTCGGAGATCGCGGACTTTACGAACGCCGCAGACTTGATCGAGGCCAGTTTGTTCCGTGCCGTGCACCCGAGTCCGAAAGTGTTCCTGAACCTAGAAAGTACCGGGAACTCGAACATGGGCTGGTGGGCGGAAACCTGGAGATTTAACAAGAGCAATTGGCATCTGGGTAAGTCCCGGCTCCGGCCCGTATTTCTGCCGTGGTACATGGGCGTGGACATCTACCCTATGCCCACGTGGTTGCATGACCATCCCATCCAGAAGGGATGGCGGCCCATCGCTGAGACCGTGGCCCACATCAATAAGTGCAACGCTTACACGCGCAACACACCGCTGCTGACCGAGATTCTGGGTAAGGATTGGACATTGCCAGTGAAACAAGCCTGGTACTGGGAGTGTAATTACCTGGAGCATAAAGCTAAACGGATCGAGAAAAAGTGGCTACAAGAAATGCCTGCTGACGACTACGAGGCGCTGCAATCGCGGCAGGAAAAAGTGTTCCCTTATGAAGTGTTAACCCGGATTGACCTGGAGCGGGAGCGGGAGTATGACGTGTACGCGATTGTCGGGGAAGGGATCGAGGACAAGTTCTACCCGATGGATACCGAGATTAACTACGCCCGGCCCCGCATCCCGATTACCTGGAACGGCAAGGGGAAAACCTACCGCTGGACACTGATCCCGCTGGATATCCAGGACATTGAGAACGTGGACGCGCTTAAGTGGAATCACAAGCTACTGGTGTACCGGTACCCGGAAGTAGGCAAGAAATATAGTATCGGGATTGATACCGGGGGCGGGGGTGGCCTAGACCGTACCGTCATTAGCGTGGACGAAGTGAACGAGGGGATGGAACCCGATATTCAAGTGGCCGAGATCGCGTCCGATCAGATATCGGCTGCCGAGAGTTATGCGTTTGCGAGCAGAAAGCCAAAGCCACGAAATTGGGCTGGTACACGACAAGTTGGTCACGGCCCCTGCTGCTCTCCATGTTTATCGCGGCAGTCGAGAACGGCTGGTACAAGCCCAACTCCAAATTCTTGCACGGCGAACTGGATAATTTTGAGGCCCGTCAAACTGACAGCGGCCTCACCAAAATGGAGCACGCGGATGGGAAGCATGACGACCGTTTGTTTGCTGCTGCCATCAGTTATTTCATTGCCCACGACTTAGAGAAAATGATTGAGCGGTCGAAGCGCCGGTACAATGCGCCGACTGACAAGAGGCCGGAGCTGGTGCTGGAGTATCCTGTCATGAACGCGGTACCATTTACCCAGGTGTGGGGGAACCGGTACCCAGGACATATGATTCGAGGCTAACCATGGACAACCATAATAATGAGAGAATTTGCGTCGTCTGGTTTGAAGATCGGCAGGGGTATGTGCTGATCGCTCCAGATCGCAGCCACCCCACGCCGAATGGTTTTGAGCGCCGGGAAGCCACTACCTTAAAAGAGATTGACAAGCTCACGGCCCGGCTGAATCGCCAAGATACCCGCTTATTTGAGCGTATGTGGCACCAAGACCGGGAACGTATGATTGCAGAGCACGAGAAGCACCGCACCAGCTTGAACCGGCGACTACTGGCACACGACTGTAGCGCGGTCGAGCGTGCCTTCATCAAGTCCGCGTTCGCTTATTATGAGCGTAAAGAGGCTGAGTACGAGCATTTCAAAGTGCGTGGATACTTTGCCCAGCGCGAGTTTGACAGTATCCGGGGGGACATTGACCACGCGCTGAGTGGAAAACAGTTGGTGATGCCCAAGTTGAGTGATAGACTGGCCCACGTATTGAGCCAATAACCTATGCCGCTGTCATTTGCCAGCCGTTCGGACGACGGACAGAGAAGCTGGCAAGCTCCTTCCATGTTCGCCCGTCCCGCAGACCGCCTAGCCTTCTGCAAAGACATGAAGGAGACCGGAGAACAGTGGGTGCAATCCCAGTCCAGTTATAACGATATCCCCAAGGCTATAGATATTATCAGCGGGCGCTGCGATGTTAAAACCTCTGACACGCGCTCCGGGATCAACACTGCACGCTTGAAACGGGACACGCGGGAAGTGATTGGGGCGTTATCGAATATCCGCCCGTTCTGGGGATACAGTAGCGAATCCAGCATGTATACCAGTAGCGCGGCCATGATGAATAAGGTTGCGCGGGCAGTGTATCTGGAGTCGTTCTTCGACCGGGCGCTCAAGGGGGCACTGCAATTCTCGCTCATCACGGGGGACGGGTATATCTGGCCTAAAGCAACCCGGTCGCTGTACGGTCGGGGTGCACTCAAGATCAAGTTTGATTATCTCGGACAATTAGACGTTCTCCCGGTACAGATGCCCCGTGACAACGATATTCAGGAAGCCTACATTGTCACCATTTGCGACTTCGTTCCGGTAGCCCGCGCCCACGCAATGTTCCCACTGTTCCAAGATAAGCTCAAACCCATAGCTAAACGCCGGTACCGGGGCACGACGACTGCCGGGAGACGCATGACCCTGGCTGAAAGGTTCCGCTTTGGCTCCCGGCGCGACTCATTCCAGGAATTGTACTGTGACATTAACTACCAGTACATCATGGACTGCTCTATCAACACCACCGATCAAGTGTTGAAGATGGGGCAAGAGGGGACGAGCTGGTATTACGAAGTACCGGCACTCGGGTCAGACATATACACCCGCGACCCGCTCACCGGTATCGTCTACCGTCGCAAGGCGCGTGCCGAGGATTGCTATATTTACCCATATCGGCGCGTGATGGTGTTCAATGATGACGTGCTCCTGTATGACGGCCCAGCCTGGGACATGCACGCGATGGTGCCGCTGGCACGATTTTCTCTGGATCGCTGGGTGATTGAAGGTTCAGGCCAGATACTACTCAAGGACGGTTATGAGTACCAGAACGCGATCAACCAGCTCGAACGCAACGCGCAAACCGTTGCTAATTCCCGGCTACGCCCAGGACTTACCTATGACATTGGGGCGGGTGGAAATGTTAATACTCAAACAGCAGAAGGGCTTGATCCTTTTGCCCCCGATCAACGGGTTGGGGTTGACACTAGCGGAGGCTCAGACAAACCCGCGTTCGGCACCATCATCCCCGAAGAATTACTAAACGTCCCCGAGTTCGTGTTTAGCCTGCTGGCCCGGTACGACCAAGGGATTGACTATCAATTAGGTCTCGGGCAAATCCAGCAACTCGCTAAACTCCGTGCCAACGTGGGTAGCGATTCGATTGACAAACTCATGGAATCTGGTTCCGGCCCCATTATCCAAGATATCTCCCGTGACATGGAAAACCCACTCCAGCAGCTTGGGGAAATGAGTAAATACCTGATCCTGCAATACATGACCAGCAACCGCATCATGCAGTATGTAGGTGAAGATGGCATGACCACGGAAGTGTTCGATTACGATCCCGAGTCACTGGTACCGTCACATATGCCGTTTGAAGCCAATAAACTACGCGCGGGCGAGAAAAGTGACGTGAGTAAGCTGATGCGGTTGCGGCATTATGCGGAGAATTTGCGCTTCATGATTACCCCATATAGTGTGCACGAGATTACGCAGATGCAGAAAAAGCTAGGCATGATCCAACTAAAGAAAGCCGGGGTCTGGATTAGCAGCAAGACTATAGCGGAAACTTGGAACGTGCCCAACTATGGCGATGTGGGTGGTAACACCGAGATCGAGCGCTACTGGGCGGAAAAAGAACTAGAACTCGAACACATGGCCAAGCTCAAAGCTGTAGGTGAAGGGTTATTGGGTGGCGGCGGTGGTGTACCGGGAGCAGGTGGGGGAGGGAATCCAGTAGGGAGGCCGAATGCGTTCACGGCGAGTCCTGCCTTGAAGCAAAAAGACGGTGGTGAACGTAGTACGATAGCGACATCTAAATGAGCGACGAACTAAGTGCCGGTACATTTTGCCCGATCATAATTACCCGCTACTTTATAGATGAGTACGGGGTAGTCCATTTATACGGCCCGGATGACTCCTGGGTAGGTATGACCAACCGCGAAGGCTTACAGTATTTACTCGATCACGCACCCAGACTAGGGGAACAGCAGTTGAATTGACCTATGACTCCTATTGACCTGCATGTGAAGCGTTCCGTCGTCAGTGAAATCCATTTCCCCAACCGTACTAGTTTGGACAATATCAAGAACCAGTTACGCAAACTCAAAGCTACCGGCCAATTGATCTGCCATGTCTCCCAAGGGGGCATTAACGCAGTCACGTTTGTGGCAAAGAACGATCTCAACGGCAGCCAGCACATCGAGCTAAAGTTCGACACTCCCATCCTCCCGTAAAATAAAAGTTTGACATTTCCGTTTCTGGGGGTGTATATCTCCCTACGTACTGGGATTCTCAATTTTGCCAGCGGCCCTCCCTGTAACATTGTGCCGAGTTGGTGCGAGGCCCGAAGTTAGATCGCACGAAAATTGCGATTGGCTTTCGGGCCTTTCGCATTTCTGAAACGAGGCACAGATGGCAGCGAAACGAGTAGGACGCAAGCGCGGCATGGGACGTTCAGGCCGCAAACCCCCGCTGCACATCGTTTCCGACTTCGGCTCCAAACAAATGCACACCCGGTCTCGCTTGGGTAAGGTCAGGCAGAGTAAGCTGACCAAATCCAAGGGAAACTTTGGCGCGAAATAGTTTGGTTCCGAGGTAACGGTACCGTGATATGCGAGATAAAGACGTTTTGCAAGAATCGGTACCAGGTGGCGTGAAGGCAGCAGAGTCCGGTGGCAAGGCAAATCTGAAAGGAGGCCGTATGGCAAAACGCAAGGTTGGAAAGCACAAGGGTGGACGCCGTAAACGACACGGCAAGAAATAGTCATCTGGCATGGGCGGCTATTCACAAGGCGCAATGGCTGGTGGAGCAGGTAACGGCGGCCCGGATACAGGGGGTGGCCCGTCTAACGGCGCTGCTGCCGGTACTCCAGGTACGCAAAATCCTGCCCTCCGGTCTGCCCTTGGTCAGTTGACGGCGATGGCGCAGACAGCTACGCAGTATGCCAAGGCTTATCCGCAATGTGCGCCTGAGATGCGGCAGATAGCTGATCTGTTACAAAAGTGCCTGATGAAAACCACGCAGGCGCAGCAGTCACCCGAACCAGCGGTACCCCCAGTTTAAGTAACAGGAGAATCTCGATGCACAAAAAAGTCGGCAAAAGCAAGCGTGGCGCGTACCCCAGACACCAGCTTGGCAAGGCACGGTCGCGCAAGGGGATGAAGAACACCAAGGTTATTAGCGCCATGCGCGGCGGCAAATAATCAGCAGTACCGGGACGAACAGGAGGCAATTGTGACCTATCAAGAGTATCTGAAATCCCAAGGCTACACGGACGCCGAAATCACCAGTATGGTCACCACTTTCGGCGCGGACAAGATCGCCAAAGCGTTTGAAGCTCCCATGCAGGCCGCCGAAGCCGCCGCCCGCGATCTCGCCGCAGCCAAAACCGAGCGCGAGGAGTTCCAGAATTTCTACGAGACTGACGTGCTCCCCAAGGTCGGGCAAACCTACCAGGACGCGATCAACACCCGCACCGAAAATGCCGCGTTGAAAGAGCGCCTGAAAGCAGCTAAAGAATACGGGTTCCTGAGTGATTCGGCTGCCCTACCGGTTGTGCCGGGCGCATCTGCCGCTGTCACTGCCCCTGTTCAAGTACCAGGGTCACCTGCCGCTCCCGGTGGCCCTCCCGCCCTTGATCCGCGTTACGTGCAAGCCGACAAGTTCACCGACGCCGTGAACAATATTCCAGATATGCTGGGTAGGATGCAGAACGTTTCCAACCAACATTTCGCTCTTTTCGGCAACACTGACCTCGACATGACCGACCTGATTACCGAGGCCCGTAAGCGCAAGACCAATATCCAAGCGGTCTGGGAGGATCGCTACAAGGTCAAGGATAAGCGGGCCGAGATTGAGGCTGCGAAAGTTGCCGCCCACGACAAAGAAGTGTCCGAGGCCGCAGTCCGTAAGTATGCCAGTGAACACAATATGCCGTTCACCGCTCCCGGCCAACCTTCCCGAGCACCATTATTCACGCCGGGGACTGGTGCTGACGATAACCGTCACCCGTGGAAAGATGCGCGTGGCCGCAAAGAGGAACGCAAGCAAAAGTTAGTGGAAGCCCTCACACAACGGGGTGTCTCGGCAGCGAGAGTTCAGTAGTAACGTGACGTTTGTAATCTAAACTGGAGAGGCTAACATGACCGGACTTCTGATTTTGGTAAGCGCCCTGTTTTCCGGCGCATCATGGAGCAAGCTGGCGAGTCTGTTGATTCAGGCGTTCGCTCTGTTGGCAGACCCATTGTTCTCGGAAATACCCGCATCCACGCTGAACGAGATCAAGGACGGGATTGTCTTTGACAACTTTTTCGTGGATACGCCCCTGCAACGGTACTTCCGTGCGGAAGGTTCACTCGATCCGTTTTATGGTGGCGCGGCTATGCAGGTGCCGTTCCAGTTTGCACGGCTATCGGGTGGTGCCATCGCCCCCGGCCAAGACGTAGTGGTCACCCGCAAGCAAATCCTCGATGCCGCGTTATTCATCCCCAAGCTCTACACCGCGTTCGTAGCCTTGGAAGAATTTCAGCTCAAAGTCCTAAACACTGGCCCCGAGGCCAAGGTTGACCTGTATGAACTCTACATCGAGACCCTGACCAAAGGTTTGAACACTGACGTTGAGATTGACTGGTATTTCCACGGTCAAGCCCTGGCCACCGGTGTCGCGGCCAACCGCAGCTTGAACATGAACGGGATGGCAGAAGCCCTGAACGACGGCGTGACAAACAGTTGGAACGGGGATTATTTTACGGCCTACGGTGCACAAGCTCGTAACGGGGCAGTAGGGAATGCACTGAACTCGATCCCCATTTGGCTAGGCGACTCTAGCGGCAACCCCGGCCCGATCAGCTACGAGATCATGTTGCAGACGTATCTGTATGCCATTGAGCGTCCAACCATGGGACTGACCTCACGGCAAGGCTACTCATTTATCGCATCCATGCTCCAGCGCCAGCAACGGTACACCGTGGACGTGGATACGAATATTGAAATGCGCGGCATCCGGTTTGAGGAAGCGATCATATTTAACGATCTGCTGACTCCGAGTGCCGTGAGTGCCGGGCTACTCCCCACGGGTCTGAGCCAAACTTCACCTTTGACTCCGGGATCGAGCGTATCCGGTGCCCCGGCAGCATTCACTTCGGCAGGCACCCCGGCAGCAATCAGCAAACTTCCGGCCACTACCAGCATCACCGTGGGCGAACTCTTGCTATGGCTGCACATCCCGAGCTGGAAGTACCGGCCCGCCGCCGATCCAGACTTTTTATTTGGCGTGCGTGGCCCGATTCCATCTCCGACCAATCCAACACTGGACACGTTGTTCATGAACCTGGCGCTCAATAGTTATACGCCGGTTCCGCGCAACTCGATCCAGTGTTACGGTTTGGGATCGTAACGGTACCGGGGTAATCTCTGGCTCGTCCCGGAGAACGAGGGTCGCACTTGGTTTTAGGAGAGGGGCGCGGCCCTCATTAACTGCATATGGTGGCGGTCTCACTACCGGTGATTATCTACGTCTGACCGACGCCGAAGCCCTGGCACTCTCGGACACGGCGGTCGGCACCCTCTACGGCGGCATCTACCGGCGCGTGTTGTTCAAGAGCGGTATCGCGGGCGGCTCGACTACTGGGTTCAAGCGCGGCTCCATCGTGTTCTGGGACTTGGTAACTTCTGGGGCTGACCCATACCAAGTCACGAACGTTGAAGCCACCGATCCCCAGTTGATCGCGGGCGTGGTCATCAATAAAACCGACACTTCAACCGCTGCCCTGTCCGGCAAATACTGCTGGATTCAAGTGGCAGGCTTAGTGATCGGACAGTATCGCGCCACGGTTACCGCTGCCACCCAGTTCGTAGATGTGATCTGGGCCAAATTGGGCGCGGGCGCGGACAACGGCACGTTCGACTCCCTGGCTCTGGCGACGGCGATCACGGGCACGCTCCTGACCGCTTACATGGGTATCGCAGTAGACGCTCCGGCTAACGGTGGATTGAAGAAAATCCAGTTGGTTGGCTTGAGCGACCGCAGAATCTAACGGTCATAAACATGGGCCGTGGTTAGTATAGGTCACGGTACAACTCAAAGGAGCTAGCAATGGCGCAAACCCAAGCGAAGTTGGCAAAATACTCAGGCTCCCGTGATGTCTGGGGCGGGCACGGGATTTTCCTGGCTAACTATACCGGCACCAATCCCTATGTGAACTCGGGCACGTTCGCTACCTCGGGCGAGATCATTGACGCGGTAGGAGGACTAGCTGGGTTAGCCGCAGCCAACACGCCTTTGCGGACGATTGATTTCATTCCGTCCAGCTTATCTATTTCCGGTACCTACATTATTCACTACGCGCCGACCGCTTTTGAGCCAGTAAAACGCTGGCTGGCGCACTGGTACGTGATTGCGACGGGCGCGGAAGTGGCCAACGCCGTGGATTTGTCGGCAGAAAAGGCCATCGTTTTGATTATCGGAGGCTAGACAAGGTACCGGTACAAATTACGTGTAACCCTTACTGGGGCAGGGACAATTAAAAAGCCCTGCCCTTAGTTATTTTTATGGCCCTCGAAAACATTGCGTCTCGTTTGACCGGCTACTTTCCCAAGCTAGCCAAGAGTGAAGCCTATAACTTGGCCAATGACGCCTGGATGGATATCCGCAACGACCGTCTGTGGAGCTTCCAGCTTGTCGAGGACTCGATTGCCACCCCGAACTTGGTTAATGCCGGTACATTCACATGCACGCAAGGTCAAAATACGGTTACGGCTGATGCTGCTGCCAGTGCCGCCGTCACAGGATTATCGTTCCCGCTACTAACCTTGCGGCAATTCCGGGTGACGAGTGGGGGTATCTACAACATCATCGGCGCAGACTTCACCATCCCCACCGCAGTCATCCTCACCCTCGACCGGCTTTATTCCGATCCATCCGGGGCCAGCCAGTCCTACCAGATTTACCAATGTTATTTTGCTGCCCCGGTACCGGATTTCAAACGCTGGCTGGACTGGCGCGACCTCACTAATGGTGATTGGTTATCCGTGTACAAGACCCGCCGTGAAATCAACATGGGCGACCCGCAACGTTTATATTTCACGTTCCCTCATTGGGTACTACCCTTTGGTACCGATCAGCGCTTAAACACGGACGGCAGCCCGTATTCGACATTCGGCAGCGCCCTGTTCGAGCTATACCCGAACCCGCTGAGTTTCGTGAGCTACATGCGCTGGTGGGTTCGCACGGGTGCAGATATTGTCCAGCCCGGCGATACCGTACCCTACCCGATCACAGACAAGCTGATATTGGCACGGGCACGTATGAGAGCTGCGGAGTGGTCGGAAGC
>WNGL01005483.1_pt1 | contig 15063 bp, 10 predicted proteins | sample 5400591 | NCBI WGS metagenome assembly WNGL01 (sample SAMN13153377, study PRJNA577476) | soil metagenome | isolation source: 80 cm soil or saprolite under Garry oak tree replicate 1 | place: USA:California | collected 2016-06-15
GGCCATGTACAGCGTATGCGGATCCAGCGGCGAGAATGCGAGCGGCGGCGCGCCGCCGAAGCGATCTCCTGGCGCGGGCTGGTACAGGACGATCACCTGACTGGTCGTGCGATCGAAGCGGCGGAGCACGTGATACCAGCCCTGCGTGTACATGTAGCGCTTGTCGAGCGGATCGGCGATCAGGAATCCATTCTCGAATCCACCGGCGGGGTACCAGTCGTACGGCCTGATCTCGCCGAAGTCGGTGCGGCTCGCGACGCACGCCGTACCCGAATCCTGCTGCGGCCCGCACACGTGGTACGGGAAGTCGTAGTCCGTGGACACACGGTAGAACTGGCCGTTCTTCAGGCCGTAGTACGGCGTCCACGACTCGCCGCCATCCACCGAGATCGACGGCCCCTGATCGACGCCCGCGATCATCCGTTTTGCGTTCGTCGGATCGATCCACAGAAAGCGCGGGTCCGCGCCGCTTGGCGCGCCCCAGAACGATGCGACATGGCGGCCGCCGTCGACCGAGCGGTAGATCGACGTTCCCATCAGATACATGACGTCCGGGTTCTGCGGGTCCGCATAGATCCTGCCGCCCGCGCTCGCCAGTTGCTGCGTGCCGAGCGTCCAGGTGTCCCCGCCGTCGTCGGAGCGATACAAGCCGCGGCTGACCGCGCCGCGGCCGGCCGCGCCGCGACCGGCGCCGACGGTCGCCACAGCGTAGAGTCTCCGGCCGTGCGTGCCGGATGCGAGCGCAAAAGCGCCGATGCGCGCGGCGTCCGGCAGGCCGCGGCCGCCGACCGGCTGCCAGGTGACGCCGCCGTCGGTTGACTTGTACACGCCAGTGCCCGGCACTCCGGTTTGCAGCGCCCCAGGGAAACCGCCGACCGCGCCGAGCGAGGCGTAGACGATCTGTGGGTCGGCGTAGTCCATGTACACGTCGGACGCGCCCGTCGATCCGTCCACCGGCAGCACGCGTGTCCAGGAGCGGCCGCCATCGATCGATCGGTAGACGCCCCGCTCGCCCGCTTCGTGGGCTTCGGCTGCGACACTCCCCCGCCCGGCCGCGCCCGCGCCGCGCGCTCCCGCCGGCCGTGGACCAAGTACGGCCACGAGGAGGGTGCTCGCATTGCGCGGATCGACGGCGATGCCACCGATGTATTGCGACGTGGACAGTCCAACGTTCGTCCACGTGTGTCCGGCGTCGAGCGACTTGTAGACGCCTTTGCCGATCGTGAACGACCAGCCTGACTGATTGCCGGTGCCGACGTACACGATTTTTGGATCGGACGGCGCGATGGCGACGGCGCCGATCGACGCGATGTGCATCTGGTCGAAGATCGGCATCCACGTCGTGCCGCCATTCGTCGTTTTCCACACGCCGCCCTCCGGCAGGCCGATGTAGTAGGTGGTGAGATCGCCTGGGACGCCGGCCGGCGCTGACACGTAGCCGGACCGCGGCGGCCCGATCGACCGCCAATGCAAATCGGCGAACGCGGAGGGCTTGACGTCCTGCGCGCCCAACGCGGCGAACGCAGAAAGGATGAGGGCGCTCAAGAACAGGTGGCGCATATCGAGCTGCACATGACGCGCCGGATGATAGCACCGCTCAGCTGACCAAACGGGCCGCGAAGACGACGGGGCAGATCGATGTCAGTTGAGATAGGGCCGAGCTGTTGAGCTACGCCTGATCCGGGTAGTAGGCGAACACGAGCCCTCCACCCTTGATGGCGTCAATCAACGAGCGTGCGATTTCCGGCCGGACGGCCGGGCATCCAAGGCTGCGTCCCAGATAGCCGTTCGCCTTCGCGGTCGCGGCGTTCACGTACGGCGCGCCGTGAACGACGATGGCGCGCGCCCGCGCGCGATCGTTGACGCCCGGCTCCAGGCCGTCGAGCCGCAGCGAGTAGCCGTTCTTGCCGACATATGCTTCAGCGGTCCGGAAGAGACCGAGGCTGGTCTTATTGCTCTCCGGCGCGTTGGAGAAAGACGTCGACATCGTCCGTCCGCTGCCGCGGCCGTGCGAGACCAGCTCGTCGAACAGGAGCGCATGCGTGCGGAGATCGTACACCCACATTCTCTTCTGGGTGGACGGCTTCGAATAATCGATGACCGTCAATGTGGCGGGCTCATGGGCTTGTCCACGATCCACCGCTGCCTCGGCAGCTTCCAGTGCGAGCGCGAATACTCGTGGATCGACGCCGCCGAGCGCGGCATTGGCCCAAGCGGCGCGGCTGAACAGGGATCCGCTCACGCTCGAGGTTGCCGATGAGGTCTTGCCCGAGGCTGGAGCGCTGAACGCCATCGCTGGCGTGCAGATCGCTATCAGACCGACAACAAGCCGCACAACGGCCGTACGAATACGACCTGAACTCTTCCGTTGCATTTTTTTGTTGGGTTACGCGAAGGCGAACCGCGCGCAACGTCTTATTTTATCGCCCTTCGGACGCGACCGCAAGGTGATCAATAGACTTCAGGCGTTTCTCGAGAAACCTCCGCTCCGATGGGTTGCGTGCGAGTGGGAGCGCCGCCGAGAAATGCTGTCGCGCCGCGTCGCGGTTCTGCCGGCGGAGCTCCAGCTCACCCATGGCGGCCGGGTAAAAGGGGTACCGGCTCAGCCGATCCTTTTCTGCAATAGCGTGCAGCTCGTCGAGACCGCGTTGAGGCCCGTCGCGCTGCGCGACGGCAATCGCGCGATTGAGCGCGACAATCGGCGAGGGCGCCACGGTCATCAGCCGATCGTAGAGCCAGACGATCGACGCCCAGTCGGTGTCGTCGACGCTGGCCGCGCCGGCGTGTGCGGCGGCGATCGCGGCTTCCACGTGATACGCCGTCAGCGCGGCTCCCTCGGCGGACCGCTCGAGCAGCGCCAGGCCCTGCGCGACAAGGCCGGCGTCCCATCGGGATCGATCCTGGTCCAGCAGCGCGCTGAGATCGCCCGCTTGATCGACTCGCGCCGGCAGGCGCGCCGCATGAAGACACATCATGGCCGCAAGCGCGTGCGTTTCCGGCGTCGCCGCGGCGGGATGTTCGAGCAGCAGCAGCGTGAGCCGGATGGCCTCGTGGCACAGCTCCGCACGCACCGCCGATTCAGTGGACGCGCCGTGATACCCCTCGTTGAACAGCAGATACAGCGCGCGCCGGACGGCGGACAGGCGCGGCGGAAACTCCGCATCCGCGAGGTCGAACAATCGCGCCGAGCCCGCGAGGACCTTCTTTCCGCGCGAGATCCTTTTCTCGATCGCCGCGCGGCCGGTCAGGAAGGCGCCCGCGATCTCGCCCGCGCCGAAGCCGCACAGAATGTTGAGGACGAGCGCAACCTGCACTTCCTCCGCCAGGCGAGGATGACAGCACGAGAACATCATCCTCAACTGCTCGTCTCGGATTGCGTGGGCCGCGAATGCTTCGTCGACGATCGGCGCGAGCGTCCATTCCGTCTCCAGCCAGCGGCTGATCTCGGGCGCGAAGGTGCGCGCCGTGCGCTCGCGCCGGACGAGGTCGAGGGCGCGGTTCTTCGCCGCCGTCATGAGCCAGGCCGACGGGTTCTCGGGAAGCCCGCGGACTTTCCACACCTCCAGCGCGCGGCAGAAGGCGTCCTGCACGACGTCTTCTGCCAGCGCCAGATTGTGCACGCCGAAGATGCGCGTGAGCGCGGAGACCATCCGCCCCGACTCACGACGGAAGAGATGCTCGTTCAGGTCCACCGGCATCCCTTTACGGGGTCATCCTCATCACGGGGCGAATCTCCACGGATCCGCCGCCCTCCAGGATCGGGCAGCCGGCGGAGAGCTCCGCGGCCTGCGCCAGATCCCGCGCCTCGACGATAGTAAAGCCGGCCACCAGATCCTTCGCTTCCGCATAAGGACCGTCGGTCACCGTCTTCTGCGTGCCGCGGACCACCTTACCGGTCCGCTCGAGCGGCTGGCCACGGTCCTTCAGGTGTCCCTTCGTTTCCAGCTCTCGCATCCATACCATCCAGCGCTGCATGCTCTGCTGCGCCCGCTCGGGGGTGCCCATGGCGTCGCGCTGAGCCGCGTCGCCGATTCGGAACAGGTAGATGAACTCGCTCATGATCGGTGGGTCCTTTCTGATTATCGTCCGTTCACCTCTTCGACGTTCGACGAGGCCGGCGCCGGACATATTTTTCGTTCCAGCGTTTTCGGGCAGTTCAAATCAGTCTCTCGCCGACGGCACGATCTGCTCGCGCCAGGTGCGCCGTACGCGATCGAAGTTATTCGCCATCCAGTCGAGATCCAGGGGCATCGCGTGTCCGCCGTAATCCTGCAGGCTGTATGGCGATCCCAGCGGCGGCTCGACGTCCTTGCGCAGGCTGAAGTACCCCTCGGTGCGGATGATCTCCTGCGCCGGGCGGCTCAGGAAAAAATCGATGAATCGGTGAGCATCCGCAGGATTGGGCCCGCCCTTGATGAGCGCCGCCGGGTCGATGAGGATCGGCGTCTGCCGCGGCAGGGCAAAGCGGACTGACGCCCCCTGGCTGCGCGCGAGGTACGCCTGCTGATCGAAACTGAGGCCGAGCGCCACTTCACCCTTCCCGACATCGACCGCCGGCGCGCCGCCCGATTCCGGAAAGCGAAGGATCGCGCTCGCGAGCGATCGCAGGTACGCCCAGCCGGCATCCTCGCCGCGGCCCTGTGCGATGAAGCCTTGGATGGCTGCTTCCAGGAACAGCGCCGACGTGCCGGATGAAGCCGGATCGGCCATCTCGATCTGATGATGCCATCGCGGTTCGAGCAGGCCGATGAAGTCCTGCGGCAGCGCCGCCGCCTGGGTACGCGCCGGATCGTACGTCCAGCCGAGTGCCAGGACGTATGCACCGACATAGCTCCAGTCCGCATCGTGTGTCACGATTGCCGGCGGCACGGCGGCGAGATCCTCCTCGAAGTGCTGCGGGCGATACCGTTCCAGCAGTCCCTCGCGTTTCGCCACCAGAAACGGAATAAAGCCGCCCGCGCCGATCCAGACCGACCCACGCGGCTGATCGCGTTCGGCGCGAATCCGCGACAGGATTTCACCCGATCCACCGTAGAACAGCTCGACGCGCGTGCCGGTCTGCCGCTCGAACTCGCGCGCGATGGCGCCAAGCACGGATCCCTTCATCGGCGAGTACACGACGATGGCCGCGCGTCGGACGCCGCACGAGCACACGAGAATCCCGAGCCCGAGCGTCAGTCCGCGGAGTGCGGCGGTTCGGTTCGTCATGATCATCCGATCGCAAAGGCCTGACGGTGCATCAGGCGCTCCAGAATCGCCACCATGGCCATCAGTCCGATGGCGTAAGCCGCGGCGTCATACAGGGCCAGTTCGTGCACGAGGTTGTACACATGGACGGCCGCCGGTGTCCAGTCGGCGGGCGCGAGCAGAATCGTCGAGCTGACCTCGGTCACGCCGGTCACGAACACCAGCAATCCGGCGCTGCGGATCGCCGGCGCCAGCAGCGGCATGAACACCTTGACGGCCGTGAACAGTGGAGGCGCGCCGAGCGTCGCCGCCGCCTGCCCGAGCAGCGGATCGAGCTGCGCGCGCGCGGCGCTCAGCGCTCTCACGGCGTACGGAAGCCGCCGCACCGAGAGCGCAATCACGACGATGAAGGCGGTCTGGTGCAGCGCGAGGGGCGGCGCGTTGTACGCCGAGATGAGCGCGATCGCGATCGCCGTGCCGGGTACGATCAGCGGCAGCGTCGTGACGACATCGAGCGCGCGGGAGCGGCGGGCGCTGCCGACGATCCACGAGCCGTACAGCAGACACAGCATCATCGCCGTGCCGCACAGCACCGCCGTCCGAAGATATGGTTGCGGAAAATCCCAGAACGCCAGCTTCAGGTGCGCGAGCGTCCAGGCCTCCGGCAGCACCGTCGCGCCCCAGCGTCCCGCAATCGCCATGACGGCGAGCTCGCCGTAGGCGGCGATGGGCACGGAGATGACGAGCAGCAGAGCCGCCGCTCCGAGCCAGTCCGCGGATCCGCGCCGCAATCCCGCATGGCCGGTCGCGTCCCCGCTCTCGGCCAGGCGCACGCTGCCGACGACGGTTTCGACGTGTTGCCGGTCGGTCCAGCGGACGTACAGCACGAGGATCGCGAGCGCGCAGGCGATCATCACGCACGATAACGCCGCGGCGAGTCCCCAGTCCACGTACCCGACCAGTTCCTGATACGCCTCGACCGGGAGGAGCGGCACGTTGCGGGCCGCGAGCACCAGCGGCGTGCCCAGATCCGCGAACGATCCAATCGCGGCGACAAGCGCGCCGGACGCGATCCCCGGCGCGACCAGCGGCACGTCGATGCGGAACAGGCGGAACAATCCGGTGGCCCCGAGCGTCCGCGCGGCATCGAGGAGCTGCGGATCCGTGCGGCACAGCATCGGCGAGACGATCAGGTACGGCAGCGCGATCGCGTGGTAGGTCTCGACGATAAAGATGCCGACGGCGGTGTGAAAGTCCGGCTGCACGTGCAGCCCGACGGCCGCGGCAAGCCGCGTCAGCAGACCGTGCTGCCCACCCAGCAGCGTGAATGCATACGCGCCGATGAACGGCGGCGCGATCAGCAGGAACATCATGATCCGGCCGAACAGGCGCGAGCCGGGGAGATGCCACCGCTCCACGGCAAACGCCGTCAGCGTGCCGATGAGCGTGCCGGTGAGACCGACGCTCGTCGCCAGCACGACGCTGTTGACGAGCGCGGCGCGATGGTACGAGCTGAGCGCGAGCTGGCGGTACGTCCCGAGCCCTGCCGACTGAAGCTGATGAACGAGAGGACCGGCGTGTCCGATCAACGCCGCCGGCAGGTTTATCGGCTCGCCGGTCAGGCTGGTCAACAGCACCGTAGCCAGCGGCACGAGCAGAAAGACGATCAGGGGCAGCCAGATAGCGATGCGGGAAACCGTCGCGCTCAGGGACGGCCGGCCGTTCACGGCGTCTCCCCACCGTCCACCTTCGCGCTCCGCGCTACGGTGGACGAGCCGCGCGTGCCAAGGAAGTCGGCGACGAACGGGTTTCTCGGTGTCGCCCGCAGCTCGTCGAAGGGACCCGCCTGTTCCAGGCGTCCGTCGTGGACGATGGCCGCCTGGTCGGCGAGGAGCGCCGCTTCGCGTTGATCGTGAGTCACGTAAACGGTGGTGATGGGCAGCCGCGCGTGGACCGCGTGAATCAGCTCCAGCATGCGCTCGCGCAGCCGCGCGTCGAGCGCGCCGAGCGGTTCGTCCATCAGCAGCAGGCGTGGTCTCGTGACCAGCGCGCGCGCCAGCGCCACGCGCTGCTGCTGCCCGCCTGACAGCTCGGCGGGCCGTCGTTCGTCGTATCCCTGCAGCTCGACGAGCGACAGCATCTCTCGGATGCGGTCGCTGTCATCGGTTGGAAGCGTCGCGGAGCGCAGCCGTCGCGCGAGCAGACCGGCTTTGGACAGAAGCCCGGCGCGCCGGTACGCGTGCGCGATGAGCCCGAACGCGACATTCTCGTACACCGTCAGGTGTGGATACAGCGCGTAGCTCTGGAAGACGACGCTGACGTGGCGGTCTGGTGGAGGCACGCGCGAGACGTCGCGGCCGTCGAACGCGATCGTCCCGGCGTCGGGATACTCGAGCCCCGCCAGACAGCGCAGCACGGTCGTCTTGCCGCTGCCCGACGGTCCGACGAGCGCGAAGAGGGCGCCGGACGCAATCTCCAGCGACAGATCGTCGACGGCGGCCGCGCGACCGTAGGACTTGCGAAGATTCGTGATGGTGACGCGCATCGAAGCCGCGAAGCGGCCATGTTACGCGAACAACTGGCGATCGATGCTCCGCAGATCCTTCGAATCGTAATAGCGCGCGGCCCACGTGTCCGTCGTCGAGAGGAACCAGCCGGCGTCGAGGGCTCCCTGCTGTTTCGACGCGGGCGGCGGCGTCTTCGTGGCCGGAGCCTTCTTTCCTGTCGTCTTCTTGCTCTTCGTCTTCGCGCCGGTCGCCATGCGATCGAGGAAGTCGAAGTGATCGACCAGCGCCAGGGCTTCGAGCGCAAATGCCGTCGCGACGTCTTCATCATGAATCGCGAGCAGGTTGTCGCCGTTCATCTGCTCGCCGCCGGACGCCAGATTCGACGAGCCGCAGTAGACGACGGGATCGCTCCCACCGAAGCCGCAGACAACGAACTTGTGGTGAACCTGGTGGCCGAGGCCCACGTTGGGCACCTGGTTGAACGGCGGCGGAAGGACGGTGTTGATCGGCTTGCCGGTGACGAGCACGCCCTGCGTCGACTCCGGCCGATAGAGAAAGATGCCGCCGGGATTGTCGGAGATCCCGTAGCTGAAGATGTCGGTGTTCGCATGCAGCGACTTCAATGCCTGGTAGACCGGACTCGTCCCGTTGTCCATCTCCATGACAGCAAACAGTACGCTGCCGACCGTCGTGCCCTTCTGCCCTTCGGCCTTGATGCGCGCGGCCACCGCGTCGAGGACGCGGCCGGCCTCCGGCGCTGTGTGCGGCGAAAACGTGATCTCGATCGGGGGCAGCTGACTGGATGACGGAGAAAACGTCTCGTTGGCGAAAGACGACGTCCGGAACGCCTTAGCGTTCACCTGATCGGTCCACGCTTCCTCGAAGACCTTGGCATACTCGCCGGCGGCGTCCCCGTCGTTGAACGCGATGACATGGTTGGAATTGACGTACAACCCGGTGACCGAGAAGTTCGTCGATCCGGTCAGCACGCGGACCGCCGTGGCGGGCGTCTGCCCGGTCTTCACGATGAACACCTTGTCGTGTGAGTAGCGGTCGAACTTTCCGCGCCGGATCGCGGCCCCCGCGCCGGCCGCCTGCGTGAAGAGCTTCTCGAACTGGTCCTCGGATGGAGGTCCCTTCTTCTTCTTGGTCTTTGCACCGGCCTTCGCAGCGGGCGCCGTCTTGGTCCCCGCATGGTGCAGGGCGGCGTTGTCGAGGATGACCCGGACTCGCCCCTGTTTCGCGAGCGTCAGGAGCAGTTGCATCACATCCGGCTCGTTCAAGTCGTACGCGAAGACGTCGAGGAACAGGGCCGTGTTGGCGACCACGTCCTGAAGGACCGCGAAGATCTTCTGGCGGGCGGTGAAACCGAGCCAGTCGTACTCGTCGCGGTAGGTGTAGTGCACGCCTTCAGCGTTGACGCCTGATTCCGCGGACGTGTCGAACAGCAGATCGTCCCCCTTGGGGCGAATCAGCGCGGTCCGGCCGAAGTGCCGGACGAAGGCCTGGGACTGTGTGAAGCCGCGCGTGAATCCGAGCTCGAGCGCCCTGGCCGCGAACGGACCCACGTTCACGTGCACGGCCACGCTTCGCGCCGCGTCGAATGGGAGCAGCGACGCGTTCTGGTCGAAGTACCGGGGCGTGACGGTGTAAATGTACTCGCCGAAGAACGGTTGGGTGCCCTGATGCGCCGAGCCCGGCACGTGCAGCCAGCGGAACTTGTGGATCGGCGCGTTGAAGCTGGAGTTGGCCGGCAGCGTCGGATCCTGCGCATGATCCCCCGGCTTCTCGAACTGCAGATTATTCAGGATGTAGTACGGGTTCAGCGCGCCGGCCTGCACCTGGATGGTGAAGCCAGCCAGGTTCTTCACGTCGCTCTTGTTCTTCAGATTGAACGCGAGCAGCGTCTTCGCGTCGCCGATGTACGCGCGGACGGAGAGCGCACCGTTGTCGTTGCTGATGCTCGCCATATGCGCGCGATTCTCCGCGCGTCACTGCCGCCAGTCAACGCCGATTTGTGACCGGCCAACGGGTTGGCCGTGAAGCCAACTCATTGGCCGGTTCTCTCACTTCCTGGAGACGCGCCAGATGGTGCCGCTCCCGTCCTCGGTGACGATGAGCGATCCGTCCTTCGCGACGGCCACGCCGACGGGACGGCCCCACACCTGCTTCGCCGATACGACGAAGCCGGTCATGAAGTCCTCGTACTCGCCGGTCGGCTTGCCATTCTTGAACGGCACGCGCACGACCTTGTAGCCGGTGCGCTCGCCGCGGTTCCACGATCCATGCATCGCCACGAACGCGCTGCCCTTGTACTCGGGGCCGAAGGCGTCCGCCTCGTAGAACGCGAGATTCATCACCGCGGAGTGCGCCTGCATGAGGACGTCCGGGACCGTCACCTTGTCTTTCAGATCGGGCCGCTCGTTCTTGCGTCGCGGATCCTCGTGACCGCCGATGTAGTACCACGGCCATCCGTAGAACTTCCCCTGCTGCACCGTCGTCGCGTACTCGAACGGCAGGTCGTCGCCGATCTCGTCGCGCTCCTGCACGGTGCACCACAGCGCGCCGGTGCCAGGCTGAATCGCCATGCCCGTGCAATTGCGCAGGCCCGTCGCGACCACCTTTTCGTCCTTGCCCTCCGGATCGTACGAGCGCACCTCTGCGCGGCCGGCTTCAGCTCCCCACTCTGCGCCGAGCGCATGCGTCGAGATCCAGTCGGCCGGCGCAGGCTCCGTCACGTTCTCGGCGACGTTCGATCCGGATCCCACCGAGAAGAAGATCCGTTTGCCATCCGCCGACACGATGACGTCGCGCGTCCCATGATGAACGGACGGAACGTGGTCAACAAGCCGCTGTGGCTGCCCCGTCGCCCGAAGATCGCCGTTCTTATAAGGAAAACGAACGAGGCTGTCGGTATTCGCGATGTACACCCACTCCGGATTCGGACCAGATGGATAGAACGCGATCCCGTACGGCCTATTCAGGCCGGTCGCGAACGCGCCTGTCTCGGCTGGCTTCGCGCTGCCAGACGTCAGGCGGAAGATCCTCACCGTATTCTCCGCACTGTCGGCGACGAAGAGATCGCCGTTCGGCGCGACCCGGGCATTGCGCGGATTCCTGATCCCGGACGCGACGAGTTCGACTGAAAACCCGTCGGGCACCGTCGGGTGGGCCCCTTCGGGCATGCGAACCTTTTCGGGACCGTTGTTCGCCGACCCGAGCATGCTGGGCGTCGGAAGATCCTGCACGGTGAACGTGCGCCTCACGCCGGGTTTGTCCTTGCGCCAATCCCCAAATGCGGCGGCCCCCTTGAGCACCCCCTCCTGCGCGACGACGACGACCGCGAGGGCGCCCGCGATCGCTGTTCCCACCCACAGTCGAGATTCGAAACGCATCACACCCCTCCGCTGCCATCATAAAACGAACCATGGGCTGGCGGGCTCTCATCCGTCCTCGAGCGCGCAGCGTTCCGCGTACGTACCCGGTATACTGAGCGCCACGACCATGCAGATCATCCGCAACAGGAAAATCTATGACGTCTGCATCATCGGCTCGGGCGCCGGCGGCGGCATGGCCGCGAAGGTCCTGACCGAGGCAGGCGCCGACGTCTTGATGCTCGAAGCCGGGCCCATGTGGGATCCCGTCAAAGACTCGAAGATGTTCGCGTGGAACTACGACAGCCCGCGGCGCGGCGGGGCGATTCCCGAACGGCAGTTCGGCGAGTACGACGCGGCCCTCGGCGGATGGACGCTCGACGGCGAGCCGTACACGGCGGCGCCGGGCCAGACGTTCGACTGGTTCCGCTCGCGCATGCTCGGCGGCCGCACCAACCACTGGGGACGCATCTCGCTTCGCTTCGGCCCTGACGATTTCCGGCGAAAGAGCGTCGACGGCCTTGGCGACGACTGGCCGATCACCTACGACGACATCAAGCCGTACTACGACGAAGTCGACAAGCTGATCGGCGTGTTCGGGACGAATCTCGGACCGCGCTTCCCCAACGAGCCCGACGGATTCTTCCTGCCGCCGCCGCACCCCCGCTGTTACGAGCTCTTGATCCAGCAGGCGTCGCAGAAGCTGGACATTCCGTGCGTACCCTCGCGGCTGTCGATTCTGACCAAGCCGCTCAACGGTCGTCCGGCGTGCCACTACTGCGGCCAGTGCAACCGCGGCTGCGCGACGCATTCGAACTTCTCGTCGCCTTCGGTGCTCCTCCCGCCTGCGATGGCGACGGGACGGCTCCAGATCATCGCGAACGCGATGGCGCGCGAGATCACGGTCGACGCCGCGGGACTCGCGTCGGGCGTCGCCTACATCGACAAGGCGACCGCACGCGAGAACCACGTCCGCGCGCGGATCGTCGTCGTCGCCGGGAGCGCGTGCGAGTCGGCCAGAATCCTCCTGAACTCGAAATCGTCGAAGTTCCCGCAGGGGCTCGGCAACTCGACCGGGAACGTCGGCAAGTATCTGACGGATTCCACCGGCACCGGCGTGTCGGGCTTCATTCCGCGCCTCATGGACGGCGTCCCGCACAACGAGGACGGCGTCGGGGGCATGCATCTCTACATGCCGTGGTGGCTCGACAACAAGAAGCTCGATTTCCCGCGCGGCTATCACATCGAGATCGGCGGCGGCCGCCACATGCCGGGCGCGGGCTTCCTGGGCAGCATCCACACCTTCACCGGCATCGAAGCCTCGGGCACACCGATTTCGTTCGGCGGCTATGGCGCGTCGCTCAAGCGCGATTACCGCCGCGTGTACGGATCGACGGTGAACTTCTCGGGACGCGGCGAGATGGTCCCGAACAAGGACAGCTATCTCGAGCTGGATCCGCGCGTGGTCGACAAGTGGGGCATTCCCGTGCTGCGCTTCCATTTCAAGTGGAGCGACCACGAAATCAAACAGTCGAAGCACATGCAGGAGACTTTCCGCGCGATCATCCACGAGATGGGCGGCACGGCGCTCTCGCCGATGCCGACCGACGCGAACAATTACGGCCTCGAGCCCGGCGGACGCATCATTCACGAGCTCGGCGTGACACGCATGGGGAACGATCCCTCGACATCGGTGCTGAACAAGAACTGCCAGACGCATGACGCGAAGAACGTGTTCGTCGCCGACGGCGGGCCGTTCGTGTCGCAGGCCGACAAGAATTGCACGTGGACGATCCTCGCGCTCGCGATACGGACGAGCCAGTACATCGCCGACGAGCGCAAGAAGGGAACGATCTGATGACCGTGAGAGAGCGAACGAGCAACGCGAGTGAGCCACGCGAACGGAGCGGGGCAGGGGCCCCCGCGAGTGAGCGTGTCGGGGGGTCCGGCGGGGCGAAGCCCCCCGGTCTTCCGAAGATGAATCGCCGGGCGATGCTGCAGCTGCTGGGCGCTGCGCCGCTCGCGGCGGGCTTCACGTGGACGGACGTCGAAGCCGCTGAGGCGCGCCAGAAGGCGCAGTCGGCCCACGCGGCGGCGCCGAAGGCCGCGTTCAAGCCCACGTTCTTCACCGCGCACGAGTACGCAACCGTCCGCGTGCTGGCGGACTTGATCATTCCGAAGGACGAACGATCCGGCAGCGCCACCGACGCCGCCGTCCCCGAGTTCATGGACTTCATGATGCACGACCAGCCGACGAGACAGACCGCCATGCGCGGGGGCCTGGCGTGGATCGATCTGGAATGTCAGGACCGCTTCGACAGGCGCTTCCTCGAATGCGCCGCCGCCGAGCGGACCGCCGTCCTCGATGACATCGCGTGGCCGCAGAAGGCGAAGCCCGAGTTCGTGCAGGGTGTGGCGTTCTTCAACAGCTTCCGCGACCTCACCGCCTCGGGCTTCTGGTCCAGCAAGGTGGGCGTCGCGGACCTGCAGTACCTGGGTAATACGATGGTGCCGGAGTGGAAGGGCTGTCCACCCGAGGCGCTCAAGAGACTCGGCGTCGCGGCGTCCGGAGACTGACGTTCGGCGACATGCGCGCGGTCCGGGTCTTTCTCGCGTCGTTCCTCGTCCTCTTCCTCGAAGTCGCGCTGATTCGCTGGATGCCGGCGTACATCCGGCTGCTCTCGTATTTCTCCAACTTCATCCTGCTCGCGTCGTTTCTCGGGATCGGCGTCGGCTGCCTGCTGGCGCCGCGCCGGGTCCGGCTCTTCGCCTGGTTTCCCCTGCTGCAGTTCGCGGTGATCGCCGTCGTCTACTTTTTTCGGCTGGAAGTCGCCGTGCCCTCGTCGGGCGACATTTTCTTCTCCAGCGGCACTCCCCAGAAGCAGGTAACGGTCGAGAGCACGCTGCTCCTGCCCGTCCTCTTCGTCGTCGTCGCGGCGCTGTTTGCGACGCTCGCGCAGCGAATGGCGCGCGCGATGTCGGCGCTGCCGCCGCTCGGCGCCTACACGATCAACATCCTGGGCAGTCTCGCGGGCGTCGTCGCGTTCGCGCTGATGTCGTGGCGCGAGATGACGCCGATCGTGTGGTTCTCGGTCGCCTTCGTTGTCGCGCTCGGGTTGCTGTTTGCGCCCGAGGACGGCGCGCGCACTGTGACACGCTGGGTATCATGGCGGCGCCTGTCGGGAATCGCGGCGGTCGGCCTGCTCCTCGTGTCGCTCGATCTGGTCGCGGCGCTCGCGAAAGACACGATCTGGTCGCCGTACTACAAGATCACTCTTCAGCAGCACGACGCCGAGACCATCATCGAGGTGAACAACATCTTTCACCAGTCGATGGCGCCAGTGGACCAGAAGGAATACTTCTACCAGTGGCCGTACATGGCGTTCGGCGACACGTTCAAGAACGTCCTGATTCTCGGCGCCGGATCCGGCACCGATGTGGCGGCGGCGCTCAGACACGGCGTGGCTCACGTCGACGCGGTGGAGATCGACCCCGTCATCATCCGCCTCGGCCGGCGGTGGCATCCGGATCGTCCCTATTTCGATCCGCGCGTGACGGTGATCAATGACGACGCGCGTCATTATTTGAGGACGTCGACGAAGAAGTACGATCTGGTCGTATTCGCGCTGATCGATTCGCTGACGCTGCAATCGAGCTTCTCGGGCGTGCGCCTCGAGAGCTACATGTTCACCCAGGAGTCGTTCCGCGACGTTCGCAATCATCTGACGGACAACGGTGTGCTGGTGATCTACAACTATTTCCGCGAGCGATGGCTGGTGGACCGGCTCGCCAACACCGCCGCGGTCGCGTTCGGCACGGAACCGTACGTCCACGTGCACGAAGCGCGCGCGTATCTCGGTGTGCTGATGGCGGGCCCGCGGCTGCAGACCCTCGCGTCGCCGCCGGTCGTGCCCGCGCGCGTGGCCGCGTTCGGCCAGTCGCACGCGCCGAGTGCGGCTCGGATGCTCACGAGGGATCCGGCAATCGAGCCCGCG
>WNGL01005487.1_pt1 | contig 15060 bp, 15 predicted proteins | sample 5400591 | NCBI WGS metagenome assembly WNGL01 (sample SAMN13153377, study PRJNA577476) | soil metagenome | isolation source: 80 cm soil or saprolite under Garry oak tree replicate 1 | place: USA:California | collected 2016-06-15
AGGGGCAGTGCAAAACGCTGGTCGGGGTGCTCTTTGTACAAGGCTTCCAGGTTCTGCCCCTGGATGTAATCCATGAGTAAATACACCCGTTTGAGTTGGTCACGCTCGAACACCTGGTACACGCGGGGGAGTGCTCGGTGATCCAGCCGTTTGAGGACCTCACCTTCAAAGATGAAGCGCTCACGGTCTTGTTTATCCGGGTGAATCACTTCCTTGAGAGCAAACAAGTTGTGCCTGGCGCGCCGATCGTGGACCAGATAGATGGTCCCGGATCGCCCCCCGCCGAGCAGACCGTCGATGACATAGCGGTCTCCAGCAGGGGTTCGTACGGTGACCCCAACGGGGAGTATGATCTGTGCTTGTCGCATGCTGTGCCTTCTCCATCGGTGTGCATGAGAGCCAGGTACACCTGTGTACATAAATCGATACTCGTTTATGATGGTGCCCCCTATTCCCCCACAACTGGCTACGTGCCGGGAGTGAGAGGGAGCGTTGCCATCAACTGTCCTTGCAGATAGACTGTAAGGGCGCCCGCTTCACCCACGACGGGATCAGTCTGCCCATCGACCAGGTAACCGTTGCCCAGCAGGCCAGGAAGCGCAACAGATAGGTGATTGCTGCTGCATGGGTGCGTGCGAGATAGATGGCGAGAAGCGCTGGTTCGAAGCGCTCCCACACATACTTTTCCCTCATCAAACCGGGCACCGGCCGTCTCCTAGCACATGAGCAGTACAGCGCCGTACGAACTCGGTAGCAGTCATCACAAACGCTAGTATAGATATCTGTCAATATATCTGTCTATCCCAACCGTATAAAACGGTACTTTATTCCTAATGAAACAAACCTGTAGAAATCTCTAGAGATTTCACACATTCCGCAGTTTTAGCCAGTTCTTTCAGATCCCAAGAGCGTTTGCGCCGTTCTTCACGCCAATCGGCTTTCTTTGGTGCTCCCATACCTCCTACTCTACAACATCTTTACTTGCCCCTGGCGATAGCAGTAAGTTCTCGAAAAACTGCGGAAAGTGGGTATGGAACTACTTTCAAGGGGAAAAAACTTACACAACCAGCTTGCTACTCAAGATAGGTCTTCTTCAGGTATTACCGTTTATTCTTGGTCTGGGTGTGATTGTTGAGCAAAATTCACCAAATTGTTCTGTTTTTAACCCTCTCTTTACCAATTCACAACCACCTCGTAACTCCCGCGTGATTGAATACGAAGGTCGGAGGTCGAATTCTCGATCAGAAAAAGTCCTTTCTCGGTCTCACATGTCGCAGTAAGCAATTTTTGCAGAAGAGGTCTTACCAATCTACCAGAAAGCGTATGCAGCGTCTATTTGAAACTGCAGAATGTGGGCGAAGGGGCGACTTTTTCCTCGATGGTTCACGTGCGCGTGGCTAACGGGGATGTGAATGCACGAGCATCGTCACAGCGAGACACCATCCTCTGGCAGATCAGCATTGCGTTCAACAATTTACTATTACCACCCAATTTGCGAAAGGAGATACAGGAATGACCATGAAACGCTTTTTAGCCCTCTTCGTGAGTAACCTATTGCTGGGGCTGGGCCTGCTTGGTATCTGCGATTTCGCGGCTTTCTTTGTTGTTCAGCAGTTTCCTGTCTCAGCTCACCAGGCGACCAGTCCGTCTTTTGTGCGCATTCTTCATGCTTCACCCTATGTGGGAACTGCCGACATCTTTGTGGATGGCTCGAAGTTGCTGAGCAGCTTTGCGTTCGGAGCCATCACGGGCTACGCATCCATCCCGGCAGGGCCTCATAAAGTGCAGATTGCGCTCGTCGGCAAAGGGATTGGGGCATCCGCCCTGACGCAGACCTTAGTGGTCAGCCCTGGTTTGGCCTACACGGTGGCGGCGATCGGAGCGACACCCACGAGCCTGGCACTGGAAGTCTTCATCGACAATAACATCATTACTCCTGGCGCAGCCAAGCTCCGCGTGTATCAGCTTTCCCCCGATGCTGGCTCCGTGGCGGTCGATGCGGGAGGAAAAACCCTGCTGAGCGGAATAAGTTACCAGACCGCCAGCAACTACCTCGCGGTTGCGGCAGGCGGATATACATTTCATGTGGCCTCTCCTCCCAACAACGCGACGCTCGCGGCTTCAACAACCCTCAACGCCAACACGGTGGGGAGCCTCTTCGTGGTCGGCATGTTTAATGGCAGCCCAAAGAGTGAACTGATTGTTTCACAGGCACAAGGCCTGCCTAAGGCGCCAAATACGGGCAGTGATCCAAACGCAGTCCCACAAACGGATGATGCGCAGCCACTTACTCCCTGGTCGTGGCCTTTGGGCATCGCGTCACTGCTCTTGCTTGGTAGTGGGGTCTTGATGCGCCGCGTCACAGCGAAGCGTTAGCAGCCAGTGAGAGGAGTGTGCGTGTGATGCGCGCGGTCCGATGGATCTTCCGCCTGTGCGCACTCGTGATGATTCTCCTGCTCGGCGCATGTGGTAGCTCTGCTTCTGTCTCCGACGAAACGGCGGAGCTACGCGCCGCACATGCAACCCACGGCAGCGCACTCACACCGGGGATCCTTACGACACAGAGAGGAAAGACGACGGAGAATCCCATACGCCTGGTCATTCCTGCCATAGGCATCAATGCGTTTGTGGAGTCGGTAGGCGTCCGGCCTAATGGTGATCTGGCAACGCCAACGCAAAATCCCTGGGAAGATGTGGGCTGGGATGACCTGGGGCCACATCCCGGCGAGCGAGGGAGCGCGGTTATTGATGGACATCTGGATCGCCCCGGAGGCTATCCGGCGGTATTCTGGCGTCTAGGTGAGATACAGGTAGGTGACGACGTGCAGGTGACGAATAGCGCTGGGAAGATGCGGCATTTCCGGGTCACACGCACTGCCTATTACACACCAGAGGAGGCTCCTCTTCAGGATATCTTCGGCAACCTGGGAGGCACGTACCTGAATTTAATCACCTGCGCGGGGGACTGGATTCCGAGCCAGCATCAGACGAACCTACGGCTCGTGGTCTACACTGCTTTAACGTAGGGCTGCATGCATGGGCAGCTTGATACGATACGCACGTTTGATGGTTGTGTTGCAAAAAATAATGACGAAACGCAACGAGCGTGAACCGGTTCTCCCTGCTCAGCTAGAGCTACATCCGGGTTCCTTTGACTTTCACGTAGGTCTCACCCACGCACCAGGAGTCGTTGGTGGCTTTCAGATGTGGTCGGCAACGTCTCTCGAGTTCAGGAGCGTACTGCTGCACCCAGCGGTAGATCGTGGTGTGATCAACTGTCAGCCTGGAAATGACGCCACTTGAACGGGCTCTAGCTCTGGGTGTTCATGAAGGGAGTTCCTCTCGATTACCAGAATATACCAGAGCTTACACGCTCGCACGCATTTTTGCAACACAGCCAGCCCCCTGCACCCCTAAAAATGTGTGTAATTATCAGCGCGATAAATCGGGCTCGACATAGGAAAATCAGGTCAGTCATCTCCCCAAAAGTTCCATTTTCTGACAAAGTAGGGTACACTACGTTGGGAGTATCATATTGTACCATCCTTCGCCCTATTGACATGCGTCAATAAGTTGTATTGCAGTTGGCAGGAGTCGTGTTCCGTCTGAGAAGGGATTGAAGTAGCCATGTTTAGATCATTTAGAAATATCCCTATTTTTAGCCGTCTCTTCCTCGCGTTCGCACTGGCGGCTTTGATCCCTGGCATCGTTATTGCTCTGCTAGGTTCGAATTATATTTATCAATTGACCTCACGAGGTCAGGCCATACAAGTCAGTAATCGGGCTGTCAAGATTGCTACTACCGAGCTTGCAGAACTGCAACGTATGAATGCGCTCCTCAATGGGCTTTTTACCAGTGATCCCGAGATGGCCGCATTGACGCAGTCGCTAAAGGACCAGATTCTCGAACTCAAAGATAACTTCGACGAGCAGACCGCCCTCTATGGGCAAGACTATCAGATAGCTACTGCTAGCAACATGAGCACTGTGCGTGACCACTTGTTGAGTGAGGACCCCACTGGCCATAAGATCGCTGACCAGCAAAAAACACTTGACCAGGTGCTGGGAGGTGGAGAACTGTGGATTAAGTATGATCAAGCGCAAACTGATGCAATCATCGCGAGTCAGTCACTGCCATCGGCGACTCAAACTGCTGCTAAACTCTTGGATATCGCCAATACCAGGTACGACCCGCTGGAGAAGAGTTGGCAGCATGTAGTAGACCTTTCAGAGGCAGTGAGCGACGATATCGCTAGCGTCACCTCTACAGACATCAATCCCATTCTATGGACTACGGTCGTTGCACTGCTTAGTACTATCCTGCTGATTATAACGATTGGGTACTTAATAAACCTGACAATTACTCGTCCTTTACGCCAACTCGCCACACTAACCAAGCGTATTTCGAGGGGTGATACAGGTGCACGTGTCATGATCACGGGCCGCGATGAAATCTACATGGTGGCTACTTCGATGAATAACATGTTGGATAATATCGTGCGCCTTATCCAGGAGGCCCAATCCCAGCGGGACCTCTTACAAGGACAAGTAGAGAAACTGGTAAGTGAAGTGAGTGGAGTGGGTGAAGGAGACCTGCGCGTACAGGCGGAGGTTACTGCCGATGCCTTGGGTGTGCTGGCCGACTCATTTAACTACATGGTTGAAGAGTTAGGGAGCCTGGTGGTGCACGTAAAGATGGTTGCACACGAAGTCGAAAACTCGACGGTGGGGATACTTGATCGTATGTCACAACTGGTGGAGACGGGAGACATTCAAATCAACCAGATTACTGAAGCTGCGATAGAAGTAGAGCACATGGCAGATTCGAGTCACCAGGTGGCAGATCGAGCGCAGATTCTGTATAATGTGGCGCATGAGGCACGTCAGAACGCGCAAAGCGGACGCGAGGCCGTACAGCAGGCGGTTGAAGGTATGGGACGCATCCATGAAAACGTGCAGACGACCTCAAACCAGGTGCAATTGCTGGGTGAGCGTTCGCGTGAGATCAATAACATCGTCGATGTCATTTCCAATATTGCTCATCAGACGAATCGCCTGGCACTTGACGCCGCAATTCAGGCAGCGATGGCTGGAGAGAACGGCAAAGGCTTCGGTGCCGTGGCAGCAGACATACGGCGCTTGGCTGAACGCGCCAAAGACCAGGCCGGCATGATTGCACGCATTGTTCGCAGCGTGCGTGAAGATATCGGTGCGGCGGCTGTCGCAATGCAGGATACCGAACGTGAAACCTCAGCAGGTGCTAGGCTCACCCAGGAAGCAGGGACTGCGCTAGAGTCGATCTTTACTGCGGTTGAGCATCAAGCCAGAGAAATCGAAAACATTAACCAGATGGCTACGCAACAGTTGCAGTCATCAAGTGCTGTGGTACAAATTATGCACGGGGTTTCTGAATCAACACAGCAGAGCAGTGCCAGTACGCGTGCGGCCTCACAGAACATGGAGCGACTAGCACGATTGGTCGAGCAGTTACGTGCATCGGTGGAAGCCTTTAAGCTACGAGAAAATCAGGGTACCGCCGTTCCAGCTTCATATCTTGAATATAGTCCTGCAGAAGAAGAGCAGGATAACCAGATGACAGTCAGTGGTATTTTCCGCACAGTTACCGCTCTTCCTCCAACAGCCGGAACGTTTAATGCTTTACCGCCAGCGCGCTCTGCTGCCCCATTCGCCTTCTATCCAGTGGCGTCGGTTCCGCAGAATGATGCCTGGGGAGCACCGCCTCAGCAGCGCGACACCTGGGGAGCCCCTCCTTCACCAGTATCGACGGAGCAAGGGTGGTATGATGGACCAGTAGCAGCACCTCAGCCGAATAATCCTTGGGGAGCATGGTCTCAGCCAATCCCAACAGAGCAACAGTGGTACGGTGAGCCAGTGGCATCACCTCAGCCGAATAATCCTTGGGGAGCCCCTCCTCCGCCGGTATCGACGGAGCAAGGGTGGTATAGTGAGCCATTTGATGAGCGTACTGGCAATGGCAATCGGAGGGGATGAATAGCGCTAAACGAGGGACGAGCATGACGAGTCTAGTGGGCCTGTCGTAGAGATTCATACAGTATAATCCCTGTAGCCATTGCGGCATTCAAAGACTCTACACCATTCGCCAGCGGGATCGCAATCGTCAAAGTCGCTAGCGCACGCGCCTCTTGCGAAGAGCCACGGGTTTCATTGCCAACAATCAGCGCAAAAGGCGCAGTCAGGTCCTGCTCATAATACAGGTGCGGGCTACCCGCCTCGGCCAGCAATACGCGCCGCCCTTCGGTACAATGTGCCGCAACTCTTTCCGCAATAGCAGGCCATGAGAGATCGACCTCTATAGGCAGGGCAACATGAGCGCCAGCAGCCGAGCGCACAACCTTGGGGCTGTAACAATCGACGCAGTTGGGCGTGAGTAGCACCCCATCCACATCGACAGCCAGGGCCGTACGCAGAATGGTCCCCATATTGCCTGGATCGGCCAGATCATCCAGAATAAGAAGTACAGGACGTCGTACCTTGGGGCGTCTTGCACGCAAGCGGGCCGGGTTGAGGGCTTCTAGAGACACAACACTCACCACCCCTTGTGACGTTTGTACATCACTGAGTGCCTCGATTACCCGTTCGCTAACCTCTACAGGGTGCTCAGATAACAAACTCGACGTATGCATGAGGCGAGCAATGAGTGATCTTCCCCTGGCCGTACGCTGAAGCAGTTCGGGCTGATAGTAAACCTCTTGCGGAATCATATCAGCATCGAGTAATGCATCCAGCAAATGTGGCCCTTCCATCAAAAAGAGACCACTTTTCTTGCGACCTCGCGTCGTATGCAGATCTCGTAATTTGCCGATACGTGGGTTAGCGGGACTGGAGATGTATGTCATTGCCTAACACATTAATTTAAGGTTTCGCAAGCGGCTCGGCGAGGACCTGCAACACCTCTTCAATCTCGCCCGCTTGACCCCTACTCGATTGCTTCCAATGCAGCCTTGACCAGGGCACCGAAGGCGACCTCATCATTGACGGCCATTTCCGCGAGAATCTTGCGGTCTACCTCGATATTGGCGGTATGAATAGCATGCATCAACTTACTGTAGCTTACACCATACATACGTGCCGCCGCGTTAATGCGTGTAATCCACAAGCTGCGCATATCGCGCTTGCGAGTACGACGGTCACGATACATGTAGGCCATTGAGCGCATGGCAGACTCACGCGCTTTCTTGATGAGATGTCTGCGTGTACCACGGTGCCCCTCCACCATTTGTAGGAGCCTCTTATGTCTCTTGTGCGCAGTAACGCCACGTTTTACCCTTGGCATAGTTTTTTATCCTCCTTCAATCTCGTGCTCTAGAAATCATAAGGGAGTAAACGCTTCATACGTCGTGTCTCGCTCTTGGGCAGTTGAAAATACTTATCCATCGAACGCACTGCCTGGGGTGATTTGTTGCGGCGCAGGTGGTTTAAGGCTACTTTGCGGCGCAAGAATTTGCCGGAGCCGGTCACTTTGACCCGCTTCGCCATTGCTTTGTGTGTTTTCAGTTTCTGCTTCATATCATTTCCTTCTATGTTTACGCAGGGCAATATGGCAAATCTACCTGTTTGAGCGCAAGGCGCACAAATGGAGGGAGGCAGTGTAGGTGGTGATTGGTTGCCCTTCAATCTCAATCCCACAGCGCTCCATCGAAGGCGCAGAGAAGCCTTTTTCTAGAGCGAACCCCGCGTGCGCAAAGAGTATAGCATACTTTTGCTATATCCCGCAAGGGCTATTTTCGTCGTCGAGGAGGCCACGACGGGAGCGAGGCCCATGATGGACGTGACGAACCTTTTGTAGACTTTATGCGTGGCTGCGAGTCCTCGGGATGTGTCATGTGCCATGTCGAAGTGAAGAACAGCGTCCAACCCCATATAAGCAGCGGAAGACCCACTGCTATCAGCCCCTGGCCCATCCACACTGGTCTCCAAAGCCAGCCGTAGTAACTCAAGGCCGCTCCGATTGTGAGCAATATAGCAAGTAAGGTAGTGCGGCGGCTCCCAGCACAGGCCGCCAGTGCCAGTGGCAAGATCGCGAACCATGGCCAATATGTCGGTAAAAGAACCAGCAGGGCCAGAAACAGCCAACTACTAAACAACACTACCAGTTCTAAGCTATCAACCAACCAGACACCTAATAACACCAGGATTCCTACAATCACAATAGCCAATATCATCCAGTGATGAGGGGCCGTCAGCCAGGATAACGCAGGCGGTGGCTTAATCGGCAAATTGAGCAACGCCGCATCGAGCGAGTTGATAGCACTACTTTGTAACAAAGCATCTCGAACACTCGCCGCTATGCCTGCTAGCCCCCACCCCGGCCAATAGGGAGCATAGGCCAACACCACGACCAGTACAGAAACGGCTATGATCCCTAGCCACCATAGGAAACGTGCGCCTGGTCGCAATACCCGTCCTTCTCGCCTCAACAAACAGAAAAATAGCGGGAGGACCACGAGGCATAAAACGTTGATCAGGGTCGCCAGCAGCACAAATACCCAGCCCAGCGTTAGCGATTTGCGCTGAAAAAAGAGTACCGCTAATAGAAGGAAGAGCACAACCACCACATCGAGATGCATCTCACCGACGCCCAGCAGAAGCACCACCGGATTCCAGGCATAGAGCAACGTGGCAGAAATACGCGCCTCTGGTTTCAGTTTTGCGAGGATGACCCAGATGAGTATCGCATTGACCAGGTGCAGCACTAAGCCGATCAGGCGAAACCCGATCAGGATGTTGGCAACACTCTCACCCGCCATCAGTGCCACTGGAATACTGAGATCAATCCACACCGGTCCATAGGGAGCGGTTCCCCGTGTCCCCTTGAGGACGACCACTTGCAGCATATCATGTGGGAAGGTCGCTGGAGTTACCACATAGGGATTAACATGATGCACCGCCACCATCCGTCCATAGAGTCCATACAAGAACATGTCCTGCGACATCGCACCCGGCGCATATAGGTAGGTTAAAGCGAAGATACCCGTCAGGATAATAATCGCGCAGAAGATGGTGCGCACCTCAATGCGAGAGAGTCGTTTCTGTACAACGTTGGCTCCTACTCGAACAGCAATGAGCGAGAGCACAAAAGCCAACCCAAGCAGCAACAGCAGTAAGTTTGCAGGAGTGAGCCAGGATAGCTGTGCTACACGCTGGGCAACTCCCGGAAATGCTGTCGTCCAATACAGTCGCGGTAGCCAGGAGAATAGTCCAACTACAGCCTGCGACACCACAGTATTTTTGAGCGGAGCATCCGCCAATAGAGGATAAAGCGCCAGGTGAAGACCTTCCAATAGCACCCCTAAGCCGACCAACTTCAAAAGAGCTCGCCGTCCATAGTGCGGCCGCTTTTTGACGGGTGGCTCTGGCAATTGCGACCGGACAATCATGGGAGCCGTGGGTAACGTGGCCCCAGGAAGTGCAGGTTGTGTTCTTCTTGTGTGCATCGAGCGCGACCCCCGATCCCCAGGATGCTGCAATCGGGTCTCTATCCTTCAGGGTGATAGGGTATAGCGGGGTTCTTAGGGGCGGCAGCCCCTGAGCGGGGTGTGGGGTGTCCCCACGCCCCCCTTTTCTCAATTTTCACCAGGAAGGATGGAAAGCCAATATCTCAGAAGTGTTCTAAAAGCCGTCTAGTATAGTATGAGCGATATATTCGCGTGTGTCAATAAAGGGTGTCTATGATGTTTTTGCGTGTAGGCCTGGTACCCACAAGGGGCACCACTGCATTACAAAAAACGTTCCGCACTTTCCGCTTTTCCGCTTTTGCAACGCATAAAAAGAATAGAACGACACAATTGAATAAACCTCGGCTCTATTGTCAGACATAGCTACCCATGCTATAATGGCAGCATCTGTTTCAAGCATCGGCAAGTTGCTGATGCTCCACCTGCTCTGGCGATCAGTGAGGGCGCGATAAATGCAGACCTTTACAGTGCGACCAGATGCATACCCAAAGGAAGGAGGTGGCTTCGTGACGCGAGATTATGAACTTGGGTTCATTCTCAACCCCGAAGTCAACGAAGAACAGACGCGCTCCATTCTAGAGCGTGTCGAACAGGTCGTCGCGAATCATGACGGCCAGATTGTCAGGGTAAATCAGTGGGGACGCCGCCGAATGGCTTATCCCATCGAGCACCATCGCGACGGTTTCTATGTGTTCATTGATATGATTCTGACCCCTGAGACCGTAAGTGAACTGGACCGTACTCTCAAGGTTTCTGAAGAGGTTCTCCGGCATTTAATCAAGCGGCGCGATCCCAAGACTGTACAGAAGGAACGCGAAGCTCGTGCCGCAGCAGCGGCTGCTCCACCACCGACTGCCCCTGAAGTAGACGAAGAAGCAGAGCTGCAGGCACCTGAAAGCGAGGAAGCAGAAGAGGTGCCCGCCGAGCTATCCCCTGAAGAGTTGGAATATGTCCCGCCTGCCATAGAGGAAGACGCGGACGAAGAGGAAACTATCGAAGCCTAGTTAGATACGTTTGAGTAGGATCGTCCGGTCTCTGACGAAGAGTTGGGGCAGTGTTTATAGCACCGAAAGGACTTGAACCGTGCTGAACAAGATTATGTTAATCGGGAATCTGGGAAAAGACCCGGAGATGAACTACACCCAGGATGGGATCGCGGTCACTCGATTCAGCCTCGCCGTTAACCGCTACACCAAGAACAGCGCTGGTGAGCGACAGGAAGAGACCGAGTGGTTCAACATCGTCGCCTGGCGCCAACTTGCAGAGACCTGTAATACCTACCTGCACAAAGGCTCCAAAGTCTATATCGAGGGTCGCCTCACACAGCGCAAGTATGTAGATAAAAGTGGTATCGAGCGCACGGCAGTAGATGTTATTGCTAATGACATGGAGATGCTGACCCCCAAATCGGCGCAGACCGGGGCAGGCAGCTTTGCAGCGGGTGGCAGCCCAGACGAGACCTACTCTCCTGAAGAGTTAGAGGAACATCCCTTCTGACATTATTATTATGAGGAGAACAGTCTGTGCAGAGACGAACTGAAACCGCTCCACGTCGGGAACGGCGCGAGGGCGGACGTAGCGAGCGCACACCTCGTCGCAAAATATGCCAGTTTTGCCACGACCATGTGCGTGAGATCGATTACAAGGAAACAAGCCGTTCTTCATTTATGAAGCGGTATATGTCCGACCGTGGTAAAATCGAGCCGCGCCGCAAGACAGGAACTTGTGCCAAACATCAACGTCGGCTGAGCGAGGCGCTCAAACAGGCTCGTCAAATGGCTTTGCTGCCTTACACTGCGGAGCACCTGCGCGGCATGTAGTAGGCGATCATGAAACATGTGCTAGATGAATGCGTGAACTTTTCATGGAAAAGAACGTATTCATCCTAGCTGTGTTTATTGACTACATTGATGCCAGCGATTGCTTTAAGCAAGAGGAGAGTATATGAAAAGTCAGACAGTGCGTCGGCCTGAAAACAAACGATCAGCGCGGTCCACTAAATCAAGAAGATACAATAAACAGACGGCACACGTCGAGGCGCGGCGTGATGGGAAACCTCTTATTTTTGGATGGGGAGGCCACCTTTCACACAGCGAAAAAACCCGCTTGCAGCGGCGTGCCACCTGGGTTACTGCTATCAGTATTGCATTACTTATAGTTTTAGTTCTTGTTGGCTATTGGGTCAATATCAATGTGATCGCTCCAAGCTTACCAATTACCACCGTCAATGGTCACCCGATTCCGCAGTCTCAATACCGCAAGTTGGTAGCGGTGAAGGCACAGCTTGAACTGAATCTTATCTATGGGCCTCATGGCCTCTTTGCACAGCGCGATAGCCTGAGTAAGCAAATCAACGATCAAGGCAAGGTTGTTAGCAGCCTCACCACGCAGGTTGATAATCTGAATAAACAGATTAAGGCATTGCCTGCTGGTCCCAGTGCGAAGCGTACCAAGTTAAACACGCAACTCAAAGCCGCACAAAAACAACTGACCGACGCTCAAACGAAGCAGTACAATTTAGGCCAGCAACTCCAGGGCTTGACCCAAAACAGCATTCCGCAGGAAACGGCAAACTTCAACCAATCACAGATCGGTACTGATAGCGCTACATGGTTGCAGGATGACGAGCTCATTCGTGAATGGCTTGCTACACAGACGGGCAGTATTCAGTCAAAGATCAATCCGTCGGCCAGTGCGCTTAGCCGTGCTCTGAACGACTTCAAAGCCAGTATTCCGATCAGCGGTCCGCATGCGAGCAGCTATAGCAAATTCCTCAAACAAGATAATCTCAGCGATAGCGATGTTCAGGTTATGCTGGCGCTGAAACTGCGCCGTGAGATCATGCAGACCTATCTCTCGTCGCTGATGGTGTCGCCAACCTACCAGGTGCTGTTCCGTACAATGACCCTCAGCACCACGTCACAGGCACAGAGTATACTCAAGCAACTCATGCACGGCGGCAACTTTGCCAAACTTGCAAAAGCTAACTCGGTAGACGCGAGCACCAGTGGCTCCGGTGGATACATGGACTGGCAGTCCCGAGGTCAGTATGCCTACTCGGAGCAGTCGGCTGTCGTAGAGAACTGGCTCTTTGATCCCAGTCGGAAGTTGAACGAGATCAGTCCCGTTCTCACAGAAAATGGGGCCTATCACATCGTACAAATTCTGAATATCGATCCCGCTCGTCCGGTAGACAAATCGCAGCTGCAATCCCTGAAGACGAACGCGCTGTCAAACTGGCTACTGACACGGCGGGCGCTTCCGGGTGCAAACATTACGCCAGTTGACCAGAACAAGCTCCTTGATCCTATGAACCTGCCGCCCGACCTACCTGCTGGTGCTCCTAGCGGACAACCTGGCGCTCCCGGCAGCCAGCCCGGTGTTCCCGGCGGACCATAACACAGTGGAAAAAGGAAACGGGGTTCACATTTGTTCAAGAACTTGCAGCCCAAGGGTCGCTCACAAATAATTGATTTGCCTGGGCAGTTGGTGGCGGAGCCACCAACTGCCCAGGCAAATCAACTACGAGAGACCGTTTCTCTCTATCTCCATATTCCTTTTTGTCATACGCGCTGCCACTACTGCGATTTCAACACCTACGCAGGTATTCTCCCCCTGAGAGAGCCATATGTGCGTACACTGCTCACCGAAATAGCTATGGACGGGAGATTAGCCGAACTGTCAGATGGGACGCCGCGTCGCTCACGTACCATCTTTTTTGGGGGTGGCACGCCCAGTCTCCTGAGCGTAGAGCAAGTTACACGTCTCCTCAATGCCTGCCACAGCGCCTTCGCTGTCGACGAGGATGCCGAGATTACGCTGGAGGCGAATCCGGGAACACTCAGTCGAGCACAATTGACAGGGCTGCATGCGGCTGGTGTCAACCGTCTCAGCTTAGGAGCACAGAGCTTCGACGCTGAGCTTCTCTCGACACTTGGCCGTATCCATTCACCGCACGAGATTACGCAAGCAGTACAATATGCCCGCAACGCCGGTTTTGCTTCTATTAACCTGGATTTTATGTTTGGCTTGCCTGGACAAACGATGCGGCATTGGCGCGAGACACTTGACCAGACGCTGGCATTACGTCCCGAACATCTCTCACTCTATTCGTTGATTATCGAGGAAGGTACACCCTTTTATACGTGGACGCACGAAGGACGTATTACGCCAGGCGACGAAGACCTGTGCGCTGATATGTACGAGTATGCCGACGAACGCTTGCAGGCAGCAGGTTACGAGAACTATGAAATCTCTAACTGGGCGCTCTCCGGACACCAATGCCGCCATAACCTGACCTACTGGCAGAATCTTCCCTATCTCGGTATGGGCGCTGGTGCTCACTCCAGCTTCGGTGGAAGGCGTTTTTCTAATGTGCTCGCCCCACTAGAGTACATCCGCCTGCTCAACGCACAACAGCGGCCCGAGGCTGAGAGTGAGACAGTAGAGCGGGAACAGGAGACGTCAGAAACGGCTTTTCTGGCACTTCGTACAGCCATAGGTCTACATTTACCAACCTTTGAACAGCGTTTTGGCGAACCGTTTGCTCACTTTGTGGGTGACCGACTACGCCTGGTAGCCGAGGCCGGACTCCTGGAGCAGGAAGACGGTTGGTTGCGCTTAAGCAAGCGGGGACGTCTGCTTGGTAACGCGGTATTCCTGCAACTGCTGCCTGAATAATGAAAAGGATACACATGTGGAGCCATCATCTCAGATATCACCGTCCTGGCAGGTCTCTAAGAGACTTACGCCACAGCAATTTCAAGATCTCAAGCAAACAGGAATAGACGCTATCCAGGGCCAGTTACTCCATAATCGTGGCATCACAACACCTGAAGCTATGCGCACCTTTCTTGATGCCCAGTATGAGCAGACACCTGACCCGCTCTCGCTCATCGATATGCCCCGTGCGCTCGAACGTATTTCACAGGCCCTTACTCGTCGAGAGCATATCACTGTATACGGCGACTACGATGCCGATGGCGTCACGTCTTCGGCGCTCTTGACGCGGGCTCTGCGAACGCTCAAGCCCCCAGAGGCCCCACTCGATTACTATATCCCCAGCCGCATCAACGAAGGCTGCGGGCTGAACATCCAGGCGCTTGAGCAACTCAAAGCCAATGGGACATCGCTTATCATTACCACTGACTGCGCCAGTTCTGATATCGAGCAGGTAGCCTATGCAAAAACACTAGGCATTGATGTGATCATCACCGATCATCACCATCCACCAGTACAGCTTCCCGAGGCCTATGCCATGATTAACCCCTGGCGACCGGATTGCACCTATGGGGAGCGCTATCTCTGTGGCGTAGGTATTGCCTTTAAGCTGACACAGGCACTTTATCGCGCCTATAAGCGGCCAGTGGAAGAAGAGCTAGCCCTACTCGATCTGGTGGCTGTGGGCACAGTTGCAGATATAGCACCATTGCTGGGCGAAAATCATACGCTTGTGCGCCTGGGTATGGAACGCCTGAATTCAACCCGAAAGCCTGGCTTGCTGGCACTGATGCAGAAGGCCAATTTGCACCCTGGCCGAATTCGCGAGCGCGATGTCTCCTAT
>WNGL01013806.1_pt1 | contig 15059 bp, 16 predicted proteins | sample 5400591 | NCBI WGS metagenome assembly WNGL01 (sample SAMN13153377, study PRJNA577476) | soil metagenome | isolation source: 80 cm soil or saprolite under Garry oak tree replicate 1 | place: USA:California | collected 2016-06-15
GGCGGGCGGTGTGAGGTGGTGGTGCCTGGCGACCGGAGGGGTAGACCGGTCGCCAGGACTTGTGGATTCGAGCTCCTAGACCTTTTCCGCGACCCGGAGGCGGGCGGACCGGGCGCGGGGGTTGGCGGCCACCTCCTCCTCGGAGGGCCGCACGGGATGACGGGTCACGATGCGGAGGGATGCCCGGTGGCCGCAGGTACAGACTGGCTGCTGGGGTGGGCAGATGCAGTCTTTGGACTCGACGTTGAAGAATGACTTGACCAAGCGGTCTTCCAGGGAGTGGAAGCTGATCGTCGCCATACGACCACCGGGCTTAAGTGTCAAAAGAGCTGCTCGGATTCCCTTCTCGATCTCTTCCAGCTCGTCGTTGACCGCGATCCGCAGGCCCTGAAAGGTGCGCGTCGCGACGTGGATGTCGCGGGGCCACGCGCGGCGTGGGATGGCGGCTTCGACGGCGGCGGCGACGTCGCGGGTGGTGCGGAGCGGGCGCCGCGCCACGATGAACTGTGCGACCCGGCGGGCCCACCGTTCCTCGCCGTAATCGTGCAGGATGCGCTCGATCTCGGCCACGTCGTAGTCGTTGACGATCCGCGCCGCGGTGAGCTTCGAGGTCGGGTCCATGCGCATGTCGAGCGGCCCGTCGGCGCGGAAGCTGAATCCACGCTCGGGGTCGTCGATCTGGGTGCTGGAGAGACCGAAGTCGAAGAGGATCACGTCCGCCGGGCTGAAGCCATGTTTCGCCGCAATGTCGCCAAGCTCGGAGAACCGTCCATGGACGACCGTTACTGAGTCGCCGAACGGCTCGAGTGTTTCCTGGGCGGACCGCACCGCCTGGGGATCGCGGTCGATCCCGAGCAGCTTGCCGCCAGGTGTGATCCTCTCCAGGATCTGGCGGGCATGGCCCGCCTGCCCGAGGGTGCCGTCGATCGCGACGGCGCCCGCTCGGGGCTGGAGCAGCTCTATTACCTCTTGTGAAAGTGCTGGAACGTGCGGACTAATGTCCCTTGATCACCCTGTCAGCGAATTCTGTGAAACGTCCTTGCGCGTCGGCGCTGTAGCTGTCCCATCGGGCCTCGGGCCAGATCTCCACCCTCGAGCCGGCCCCGATCACCACGACCGTCGACGAGGTCTCGATCCCCGCCAGGCGTCTCTGTTCCGGCAGCAGGCTGATCCGTCCCTGGCCGTCGGGCTCGAACGGATCGGAGAGTGGATAAAGCGTTCGCGACAAGGCGCGATGATCCGGTCCCGGCAGCGGGCTCTGCAGCTCCTGGCCGAGAGCCGCCCACAGGTCCGGTGGGTAGATCGCCAGGACCTGGTCCTGTCCGACCGAGACGTAGCTCCCGTCCTTCAACTGCTTGCGGAAGGAGGCCGGGATCGCCAGCCGTCCCTTGTCGTCCACCCTCACCCGATGCGCCCCCGTGAACAATCATCGGGCCTCCCAGTAACTCATCCGGCGGCGCTGGCTGCGGGCGCAGAGGCTGCAGCCGCAACCGTGAAGCTCGAGCGGCAGCTGGTTCCCGTGCTTGTCGAAACGGTGGTTGAAACCGACGACCGCCACGTCATCGGGCACGTGATCGCGGTGGCGGGGAGAAGTGGCATAGAGGAGGTGTATGGCGTGCCTTACCTGGACGTAGGGTGCGACGTATGGTTCCATGTCTGCCGGATTCACCACTTCTCCCCACTTGTCACCGCGATTCGCCCCAGAGAGTAACCAGCCCCCAAGAGCCTGTCAATACCTTTACCACAAGATCTAGAACGGTCAAACCGACCGTTCGGAGCACTCGACACCGCATGTAGGGGCCGGGAGTTTCGCAGCTCCTAGATGTGGGAGTGGAATGTGATAGTGACGAACATTAGTTTGGTGAATGGGGCTTGCGGCGGCCAGGAAGTCGCTTACTTCTCTTTGCACCCCCTACCCGCTCCGCTTGAGCAGGCCCAGCCTCTTGGCACGCCTTTCCGCCCAGCTGAAGACCAGGATCCCGAGCGGAATGAGCACCACGCCCATGCCCAGGAGGATGCCGACCGTGGGCAGCTGCTCCCCCATTCCCGCGCCCTCGAGCAGGCTGCGCCGCATGCCCGCCAGCGCGTAGGTCAGCGGGCTGACGGCGCCCGCCGCCTGCAGCGGCGCGGGGAGCACGCTCAGCGGGTAGTAGACGCCCGAGACCAGGAGCATGAAGCCCTGGACGGCGAAGGACATCTGCTCACCCTTCTGCGGTGAGAGCAGTGGCAGCACCGAGGTGAGGATGGCGAGGCCGATCAGCGGCACTGTCGAGGCGGCTAGCACGATCAGCGTGCCGCCGAAGTTGGCGTGTGAGAGGTCGACGTCGAAGATCGCGATCGCCACGAACAGGACGATGAACGTGCGCGCGAGGCCGTACACGACGGCGAACAGGCAGATGCCCATAAGGTGGGTCATCCGGCGCACCGGGGCCATGAACGTGTACTCGATCGTTCCCTCCCAGCGCTCCCATGCGATCGCGTACGCCGCCTCCATGAAGACGAGCGACAGGTAGCCCCACAGCAGCGCGCCGACCAGCAGGTAGAGCTGCGTCTTGCGAAGGTCGAATCCCCCACCCCCCGCCCCGAGCGTGCCGAGGCCGGATGCGAGGAAGCCGATCGAGAGCACGCTGACGATGCTGTAGAAGAGCCAGACGACCTCCCAGACCCAGTAACGCTTGTAGACGTAGAGCTGCCGCTCGGCGAAGCCGAAGAGCGCACTCAGCTCCGAACCGCGCACGCCGATCATGGCGCCACCTCCTCGGCTTCTTCCGCCTCGAGCGTCTTGCCGGTGAGATGCATGAACACGTCCTCGAGGGTGGCTGCGCCGCATGCCCGCCAGCGCGTAGGTCAGCGGGCTGACGGCGCCCGCCGCCTGCTCTCCAGCGCGTTCTGGACCTCCTTCTTGGAACGCGGGTCGAGCCCGGTCGTCGGCTCGTCCATCAGCAGCAGCGATGGAGCTGTGAGGAAGCTGCGCGCGATCGCGACCTTCTGCTGCTGGCCGCGGGACAGCTGCTTCATCGGCTGATCGATCACGTCACCTGGAAGACCAAGGCCTTCGAGGATCTCGACCACGCGCGACCGCACGCCCGCGTAGCCGTAAAGGCGCGCGGCGTAAACCATGTTCTCCCACGGGCTCAACTCCTTGAAGAAGGCGGCCTCGACCGATACGCGGTTCACGTGCCGACGCACCTGCAGCGCCTCGGTGACCACGTCCCATCCAAAAACGCGCGCGGTTCCCGAGTCCGGCGTGAGCAGCGTGCCGAGGATCCGGATCAGGGTCGACTTGCCGCTGCCGTTCGGGCCGAGGATGCCGGTGATTCCGCCCGCTTCCACCTGCAGGTCGAGCTCGTGCAGTGCCACCTTGTCCTTCGGCGCGGCTCTTTTCCAGAAGGGCGCGCCGGCTTCGCGCTCGCGGCGCCGAAACGCTTTGCGTACTCCCTGGATATCGATCGCGGGAAGGTTCATCACAGACTCCTGAAAACCGGATGGACAAAAGAAAAAGGACCGTCGCGGTGCCCAACAACCGCACGGTCCTTGTCTTGAGTCTGAGTGGTGTCTAGGTTTCGGCTACCGGAGCAAACTCAATGGTGTGCGGCTGGGCGCACTTCACCCTCAGCGGTGAAGCGAATCTTTTCGAGGCCCATCAGCACACTCCGAAGTCATCATGGACACACCCGGATGGGTGTGCGAACCAGACTAGACTAACGTGCCCGGGCTCTAGCCGTCAATACCGAACTGCGTCATCACGAAGGCCATCACCAGGGCCTCCTCACGCCAGCTCTCGTAGCGCCCCGAGGGCCCCATGTGGCCCGAGCCCATCTGCGTCTTGAGCACGATTGGACAGTCGCTTTCGTTGGCGGTGCGCAGCCTGGCCACCCACTTCGCCGGCTCCCAGTAGGAGACGCGCGGGTCGTTGAGCCCCGCGGTGACCAGCATCGCTGGATAGGTCGCGCGGTGCACGTTGTCGTACGGCGAATAGCTCCTGATGTATTCGTAGTACTCGCGCCGCTGGGGATTCCCCCACTCGTCGTACTCGTTGACGGTGAGCGGCAGCTTGTCGTCGAGCATGGTCGTGAGCGCATCGACGAACGGGACCTGGGCGATGGCGCAGCCAAACAGGTCGGGACGCTGATTGAGCACCGCACCAATGAGCAGTCCACCGGCGCTGCGACCGCGAACTGCAAGGCATGATGGCGCGGTGTAGCCGCCGGCCACCAGGTGCTCGGCGCAGGCGACGAAGTCGTCGAAGCTGTTGCGCTTCTTCAGCAGCTTGCCGTTCTCGTACCACTCCCTCCCCATCTCGCCGCCGCCGCGAACATGCGCGATCGCGAACGCAAAGCCGCGGTCGAGCAGGCTGAGGCGGGCGGAGTCGAACATCGGGTCGTTCGATTGCTCGTAGGCGCCGTAGCCGTAGAGCAGCAGCGGTGAGCGGCCGTACGCTCGGCCCTTTCGGTACACGATCGAGATCGGCACGCGCACACCGTCCGGCGCCGTCGCCCACAGGCGCTCGGTCACGTAGTCGTCGCGGTTGTATCCGCCTCGCACCGGCTGCTCCTTGACGATCGTCCGGTCACGCGCGTCCATGTCGTAATCGACCGCCTGCCAGGGCGCAGTTAGCGACGTGTAGAAGAAGCGCATGACCTTGCTGTCGTAGTCGGGATTGGAGCCGGGAAACGCGGTGTAGGTGGCGTCCGGCTGCTCGACCAGGTGCAGCTCGCCGTTTTGCGTGTTCAGCACCTCGAGACGCTGCAGGCCGTCCGAGCGCTGGCCAAAGACGACGTGCCCCCGATGGACGTCGGTGAAGTTCAAGCGCACGCCGGGACGTTCCGGCACGAGCTCGGTCCACGACGAGCGCCCCGGACTCGCGACCGGCGCGGCCATCAGCCTGAAGTTCACGGCGCCATCGTTGGTGAGGATCAGGAAGCGGTCGCCCTGGTGGTCGACCGAGTACTCCACGCCGTCGCGGCGCGCCTCGACCAGCTCAGGCTCGGCCTCGGGCTCGTCGCTGCGGAGGAACCGGACCTCACTCGTTACGTGGCTCGCGCTCGTGATGATGATGTGGCGCTCGCTCTTGGTGAGCTCGACGTTGACCTCGAAGCGCTCGTCGTCCTCCTGGAACACGAGCACGTCAGACTCGGGCGCGGCGCCGAGCCTGTGCCGCCAGACCTGGTACGGGCGCATGGCCTTGTCCGGCTTGACGTAGAAGAAGGTTGTGCTGTCCGCCGACCACGCGGCGCCGTAGTAGACCCCGCGCACGACGTCATCGCGGTCGCGCCCCGTCGAGAGCTCGCGGAACTTGAGCTCGTGCAGCTCGGAGCCGTCGAGGTCCGACGCGTAGGCGACCAGGCTTTCGTCCGGGCTGCGCTCGACGTAGCCGAGCTCGAAGTAGGCGTGATCCTTCGCGAGCTCGTTGCCGTCGAGCATCACCTCCTCGAGCGCCTCCATCGAACCGTGGCGCCGGCAGAAGATCTCGTAGTCGAGACCCTCGACGGTGCGCGTGTAGAGCCACCAGCCCTTGAAGAAGGTCGGCGCCGACGTGTCGGTCTCCTGGACCCGACCGACGACCTCGTGGTAGAGCTTCTCCTCGAGCCCCGCCGCGGCCGCCATGACCGCCCCCGCATAGGCGTTCTCCGCCTCGAGGTAGGCGATCACCTCCGGGTTCTGCTTCTCCCTGAGCCAGTAGTAGTGGTCGACCCGGCTCTCGCCGTGCGCTTGGAGCTCGTACGGCCGTTCGGCGGCGACGGGAGGGCGTGCGGGGGTGACTTTCACCCGCTCCACGATAGAGACCGGCTAACTACCTCGGGTCAGCTGGAACGCGTTCCGCAGAAGCTTCTTGACCGCGGGCTTCTCCACGTCCGCAGGCGAGCGCAACGTGACGAAGCGAGTGTCCTTGCCCGTCCCTTGCAGCAATCCGCTGCCGTCGTCCAGCTCGCGTCCGCGGTAGAAGAAGATCGTCGAGTGACGAGGAAACGTGCCGACGCCGACGACGTTTTCGCCGTCGACCGCGTAGCGCGCGATCTTCCACATCGCGCGTTCGGAGCGCGGCGCCTCCATCTGGTAGGGGATCTCGGTCGCCTTGGGGGCGACGTTCCTGACCGCCTTGATCGCCGCCTTCACCGTAGGCCGCACCGCCGCCGGAACCTTCTACGGAACGGTCGTCGCCATCGAGGACGACGCCGACCTCAGCGGGATCGACCGCCTGGCGAGCCACTACACGGGCAGGCCGTTTCGGAACCGCAAGGCGCACCGTGTCAGCGCCTGGATCGAGCCCGTGGGCTGGCACGGCTGGGACCCTTCTGGCCGCCTCAGCAGCCCGGGAGTGGAGGCGAGCTAGGTACCTGGAGCCGCGGGCGCGATCACGGCGCCGACGCGGTTCACGCGCGCAGCCTGTCCGGCGCACACTCGTCGACTTCATGCCCATCCCATCGCCGAACTCGATCTCGGGACAGAAGTCGGACTCCGCGTACGTGGTCACCGCCTTCGTCGTCGCCGTCGCGTTCGGGCCGGTCAAGGACTGGCTGCAGCGACAGGTCGACCGCCGAGTCGGCCACGCCAACCCCGAGCAGGTGCTCGAGCAGTTCCGCGCCGGAGTCGACGCGGTGGTCACAGTGATCGACGTCAACCGCGTCGTCCGCACGCTCGTCGATCGGTCAGTCATCGCTTTCCACGCCCACGGGGGCGCCCTGTACCTCGCCTCGAACGGCGACTCGGATCCGGTCTATCGTCGCGGCCAGGTGAACGGGCATTCCGGCGTCGAGGTGTTCCTCCGCCACGACTGGGAGCTGTTCGGCCGGCTCGTCATGGGCGAGCGTCGCGGCGACCTCGATTACTCGGAGCGCGACCGCCTCGCCCTCCAGCGGTCGGCCGACTCGGTGGCGGAGGCGCTTGCCCTCGCCGCGCAGATGGGACGGGGGTTGCCTGTGCGATGACCCTGTACGCCTGACCGAAGTCCTTCTAGGCCTCGGGCTCGACGAGCTCCCGCTTGATCCTCAGGCCCTCGCGCGCTCGAGGTCGACGCGGTCACCGCGCATCGGGACTCCCTCGCGCGTGAGCAGCTCGCGCTGCCGGCTACCCTTGGGGATGGTGCCGTCGGCGCGGACCACGCGGTGCCAGGGGACGTTCTGGTTGGTCGTGGCGAGCACGCGGCCGACCAGGCGTGGCGCGTGCGGGTCGATGTCGCTGTAGGCCTGGACGTGGCCGGGCGGGATGTCGCGGATCCGCTCGAGGATGGCCTCCGCGCGGCGATCCCGGCGCATGGAGCGATTATCGGCGAACCGTCGCTTTGCAGCCCGTGATCGGCCGGCACCTGACACCCAGACGGAAACGAACTTTCGGGTTCGGCGGCGCCCCGCCGTAAGTGGGCTGCGGGCCGAGGGCGGACCGTAAGCCGAGTTCGGATCTCGGCAACGATCTGAGCCAGATTTCATCCAGGCTTAAGAAAGTTCGTTTGGGGGTCCCACCGCTCCCGGGCGCTCACATACTGCCGTCCCAAGGGGATTGGGCGTGGTGGGTTCCCGCTGGAGGCGTCTGAGCGTCGGCCACAAGGTGGTTGCACCTTTTGTGGCACTCACCCTCGTCGTTGGCCTCCTCGTATCCGCTGTCGCAACCGAGCAGCTCGCTGCTTCCGGGGCGCAGCAACTCGAAACGCTCGCGGTCCGCGAGCAGGACAACGTCAACACCGTCTTCAACTCCATCGAGGAACAGCAGCTGGGCGACCTCCGGCTCCTCGCAGCTACCAGCGGTGTGTCGTCCGCCGTAGAGACCGGCGATGCGCCGACTCTGAGCCGCCTGTTATTGCCCTTGGTGGCAAACCACCTGCCGGAGCAGATCGAGGTCGTCGTGATCAACGCGAGCGGCGATCGTGTCCTGCAGCTGGCGGCCGATCCAGAAAATCCCGACCAGTGCCGGTGCTCAACCGGCGGCGGTAAAGCGTCGTTCGATTACCTCGGCGACGTGCTCAACGGCCGTGCCGACGCCTACGGAACCCGCTACGCGGGCCTGGCCTGGCAGGGCACGGCTCGGCTTCTCTACACCATCGGTCCCATCATCGATGCGAAGGGGTATCTGGTCGGTGCCGTTCTGGTCGGCGAAACGCTTGACCGGATCCTTTCCCTCGTTCAAGACCGAGCCGATGTACAGCTTTCGCTCTTCGGTTCTGACGGTCTGAGCCTGGCCACCACGCAGCGCCTCGATTATCCAATCCCCACGCTCAGCGTCACCGAGCGCGGCCAGGTCGTGCAACGAAGCGGCATCGTTTCGAAGCGAGTTGCGGCCGCCGGCCATCAGGCCGCGATCTTCTATGTCCCATGGGTACTGCGTTTCGAGGCCCGGGGATATGCCGCCATGGTTGTGCCGGCCGATCTCATCTCCAACGGCCAGAGCCTGGTGGTAATGGTCATTCTGATCGTTGGCCTGGCGGCACTTGGGCTGAGCCTGTTGGTCGGTTCGATTGTCACCCGATCGATCACGCGACCGATGCAGCAGCTCATCCAGGCAACAGCCGAGGTAGCCGCGGGCAACCTCGAGCATCGCGCCATTGTCGACTGCGGGGATGAGATCGGGCACCTGGCCATGTCCTTCAACGCCATGACCGGAGTCCTCAGGGAACGTACCACTCGACTCGAGCGGCTCAATGACGACGTTCTAGTGACGCTGGCGGCAGCGGTCGACGCCCGCGACCCATATACGCATGGCCACTCGATGCGTGTCGCCACCTACGCCGACGCCCTTGCGGCCGGCGCAGGTTTCGACGGAGCGGAGCGTGAAGCGATCAAGCGGGGTTGCATGGTTCATGACATCGGCAAGATCGGTGTGCCGGACAGCATCCTGCTCAAGGCGGGTTCGCTTGATGACATGGAGCAAAGCGAGGTACGGCAGCATCCGATCATCGGTCATCGCCTCGTGAGCGGGATGCCCTGGGACCGGATCGTGCTCGACATCGTTCTCCATCACCACGAACGCTGGGATGGAGATGGTTATCCGGCCGGACTCGCCGGCGAAGCCGTCCCGCGCGTCGCCCGACTGGTCGCCATCGCCGACACGCTCGACGCGATGACGTCCCGCCGTCCGTATCGAGCGGCATACGGATTCCGGCGAGCTGCCGACGAGATCGTGGCCCAGGCCGGCCGGCAGTTCGATCCTTCGCTGGTTGCGGTGTTCAAGCTCCATCGCCTGGAAATCGCGGCGCTGGTTGATGGAGCCCTTCAAGTGCGGGTCCCGAGAGTGGCTCGGAAGCGTCCGCCACAAAGCCCTGCCGTCAATGAAGCGCGCCTCAGGATTGTTTCGTGAAGGAGGGACAAATGAGGGTCTGGAGGTATACGGCTTTCCAGTGGACGCTCGTGCCGATGGCGCTTGCGTACGTCGCTGGGCTTGTCATTGTCGCCAACCTCGCATTCGGGATGAGCATCTTTTTCGGCCAGGGAGCATCCTCACCGCCAGCGCGCACGAGCGTTTATGGCAGCCGCCAACCAATCGTCGCTCCGGTCGACGGAAAGCAGGTCGCGAACGCGATAACAGAGGCCAACGGCGGTCCACCGACCATCGGTCTGCCGCTGCCTGACGATTCGTCTCTGACGCAGGCAATTACCACCGTTGCCTCGATACAACCGATCGCGCCTATCAGCTCGACCACAACGCCCACGTACAAGGGAGCGACTCAAGTGAACACTATTTCGACCGCGAGCCTGTGGGCGTTGATCCCGACGAATCTGTCCTTTCCGCCGCGAGCGAAACTTCGCCGCAAGCCCTGAGATCCGTTGCCGACCGGTTAGTGATGTCTCTTCGAACGTGGCGGTGGACCGAGGGCGGACTGTGTCCGCCTACGCGGACGGGCTGAATTCGGGTGAGGCTCTAGACCCCAGCCGATAGAGTCTCCAGCCGACTGCGATCAACCAGATCAATTCGAGCACGAAGAAGACTATGTAGGCGAACCCGATCACGGGTCTGAGGGCCTCACTCAAGATGCCCACGACTCCCGTGACTATCCCCAGGTAAGCAACCCATCGAGGAAAAACGCCTCTCAACATGACCAATGAGATGATCAAGATGCCGACCTCCAACATGATGCCGGCGAGGTTCACTGCGTTGGTTGTCGCAATCAGACCCTCAGCGGCAGTCGCGAAGGCCAGGCGCTGCGCCTCTGCGGTGGCTGCCACGTATTGATCGCTCAGAAGTATCAGCGCCGCACTGAGCGATTGGGGGCTGCTGTTGACGGCCGCAGCCGTGACCTCAGAAGCTATCGCGATCAACGCAGCTATCGCTGCGAGGCTCTTGTTCACATGCTTGAGCGCCATGTACAGAGCCAGGAACACCACCATCGCCAAGACGCTCGGTGCCACGAACAGGATCAGTTCGAGGGTATAGGCGGTCTTGTTTGAGGCAATCCATCGAAGCGTGGCTGCGCCCGAGCTCGGTGCGGGCGGAATGATTGCGAGAATCACAATTGCAGCTACGTTGAGTACAACAAAGAGAATTCCGCAAACGCTGGCGGCCAAGTAGAGACCCTTCCATGATGGGTCTGGCGTAGAACGATCAGCCATTTATCCGCTCTGGGGACGATTGCGCCTCCATTACCTTCTTCAAGCCGGTCCAGATCGCCAATTCCTGGCGCTCGCCCATTCGGCGCACAATCGGCCTGAGCAGCTTGAGGAAGCCGCGAGCCTCGATGTTCCAGAGCCATTTCATCTTTGTGCTCTGGCCTTGCGGCTCGAAAAGCAGGGTTCCGGTGATGTCCATGTTGGACAAGTGGGTCGTGCTCCCGAGTCGGCGCGGTCGATCGAATTCGGTGAATTCGATTGTCATGTCAGCCGCACGAGCGCCCGTCATCACGGAGTGAAACTTGCTACCAACACCGATCGGCTCCTGAGTCACCATCTCGGCGATTGTCATTTGTGGGTTGTATTTAGGCTCGTTGCGCTCGTCCGCGACGAAGTCAAAAACCTCATCGACTGGCCTGTTGATAACGATGTCGCCCTGGACAACCATGTTTTTTTCTTCCTCCCCCACTTTCTTACTCTCAAACTGACCGCTCGCGAAGAGGCCAAAGACCCCAGCCGTCGGGTCGTTCGGCACTGGCAGGTGACGCCGAGGACGAAGACGATGAGTCGAGGCGCGCCCGTGGATCGCGGGTGGCGGGAGGTAGAGGTGAGCAGCACGTCCGCGTCGACCGGGGGAATCGATCTCTACTGGCTTCCATTGGGTGCCGGGGGGAACTTCGTGCGCCTCAATGGACGTGTTTATGAGGCGGTCGAGGCGACCTTGCAGCGACGCCCGAAGTGCGAGCTCTATCACTCTGGCCTCGAGGTTTTCGTCCCTGAAGGACGCTACACAATCGAGCAGACACCGGCGAGCGCTCACGGCGAGCAGCGAGGTGTGGTGGGCATTGGACCCATCGGGGCGAAATGGCTGGCCGCCCGCGTCCACATGTTTCGCTATGAGCTGCGTCGCTGGCGCGACGGAGTCATTCCCGATATCAATGAGGCTGTTGGGAGTCCGCTGCGGCTGAGCGACGACCTTGCTCAGGCCCGACGGCTTCTTGAACTCGCGCCGGAGGTGCCGTTCCTCGTCTGGGGCCGCGACGAGCTCCGCGTTGGTGATATGTGGAACTCCAACTCACAGATCTCCTGGCTGCTTGCGCGCACCGGGATCGACGTCGACTCGATCAAACCGCCGACAGGCGGACGTGCTCCCGGCTGGCAAGCAGGTCTGGTTGCGGCTGGTCGGCACCTGGCGTGGCGTCCGGAGAGCTCAGCCGCGATCGCCGAAGGGAGGACCACTAGGCAAGGGCCGTAATCGAAAACGTTTCGTCGATATCGACAGGCACTCAGGCCGATATCTACCAACCCCGTGCCTCACGATCCTGACCAGTGCGTCCTCAGACTTACTTGTCGCACACGGCCGGGCGTCAGACGACTTTGGTCAGCACAACCTCCATCGACGGCACCCATCTGCCGCTCGCGTCGAGGCGCACTTCTTCACTTCTGTCCCTCCCGCATCGGCTGGATGTTGTGATTCAGATGGAAGAGGTTTTCCGGGTCGTAACGCGCCTTCAGCGCGGCCAGCCCTGCCAGCTTGGACGGGCCGTAAGCACTCCGCACTCCCGCCTCACCTTCGTCGGTCAGGTCGTTGACGTAGGCCCCACTGGCGAACGGCTCCATGGCTGCGCCATAGCGCCGAGCCATCGCAATCCGATCGTTGTCCTCATCCGCTTCCGGCCAACCCGCGCGGGCGACGAACTCAACGAGCGCGTCGCGATGGCTGAAGGCGGATTCGTCATCACCGACGGCGGCGATCGCTCCACCCCATGCCTGAAGATCACCTGAGGCGAGCAACTCCGGATCACCATTGCCATCGGGCGAGCCACGTGAAACGAAGGCGTCGATCGCTTCGTCGCTCAACTCACGCAGGTAGTGTCCCTTCCAGTAACGGCGCCGGCTGTGCCCCTGTGGGCTGTCATCTATCCGCTGCAGCTCGACGTAGGTGAGCGTGCGGATTCTCTCCCCGATCGGTGGCACGGTGCGAAGCGCCGGCAGCAACCGCCGGCCATCCTCGGGATCCCCGATCCACACGTAGCCCAGGTACACCACGGGCAAGCCCCGATGCTCGGACTGCAGGAAGGGCCAGTCCCCGGCGGTCCCCGCTGATGCGGTGAACGTGGCCTGCGGCGGCGCATCGGGCAGCAGATCGCGCCATCTTCGCATCGCCTCGGCCGCATTCCTCGGCGTGTAGAAGAGGTCGACGGTCATCGCCGCTGTTCCGACCCGATGGAGGCGGAACTCGAATTCGGTGACGACCCCGAAGTTCCCACCACCGCCGCGTAGGCCCCAGAAGAGGTCGGGGTTCTCGTTCGCACTGGCGCGCGTCTTCGACCCGTCAGCACATACGACTTCGTAGCTCTCCACGTTGTCGCATGCGAGTCCGAACCGCCGGGCGAGCCAGCCCATCCCGCCACCAAGCGTCAACCCGCCGACCCCGGTGTGGGAAACGTTGCCCGCCGTGGTGGCCAGACCGAACTCCTGGCTGGCTTGATCGAGAGCGCCCAGCATCGCCCCGCCCTGGACCCAGGCCCGCCGCCGGTCGGGATCCACGCGGACGGCCTTCATCAACGAAAGATCGACCATCAGCCCTCCATCGGGCACCGCATGGCCGGCCACCCCGTGGCCGCCACCGCGGACTCCGATTTCGAGACCCGTGCGGCTTCCGAAACGCACCGCTGCTGTGACGTCGGATGGCCCGGCGCAGCGGGCGATGATCGCCGGGCGCCTGTCGACCATGCCGTTCCAGACGCGCCGTGCCCCGTCGTAAGCGTCGTCATCCGGCGTCAGAATCTGACCCTGGAGTGTCTGGCGAAGCATCGCCACATCGAGCTCCTTGACCGAAGCCGTGGTTCGGCTGGGCATCTATGCCTCCGTCAGCGACCTGGTCACCAGCTCCATGACCTTGGAGGCCGTGTTGAAGTCCTGCGTCAGGCGGTTCTTCGTGAGGGCGAAGGCGATCCCTGTGGCGGTGTCGCCGCACGCGAAGCTCCCACCCACGCCGCCCACTCCGAAGATCGAGGTCTGGCTCTCGCCCGCCCCGAGACCTCCGATCGAGTAGCCCAGCCCCCACTTCGTTGGCATGCCGAAGACCTGGTCCGGGCCGCTCATGGCAACGGTCGTGGCCTCGCGCAGCCGCTGCGCTGAGATGAGCCGGACGCCATCGACCTTTCCCAGCAGCGCCGCGTACAACCTGGCAATCGCCCTCGCCGAGGTCTTTCCGCCGGCCGGTATGTCGGCCGCCAACACGTCTTCGCGGTTGCCGAATGCCGCATTCGGCATCAGCGACATCGGTGCGGCCTTGAACATCGGCAGGTCTTTCGGCATCTGTGCCATCTGCGCCATCATCTCCGGCGACATCGGCGCATCTTCCAGTACGGCAAGCCGGTGCTGCTCGCCTCGCGGCATGCCGAAGTACATCTCTTTGGGGGCGCCGAGCGGGCGGGAAACGTCGTCCATCAGGACTGTCGAGATCGGCTTGCCGGTGGCCCGACGCACGATCTCTCCGACGATGTAGCCGAACGTGAGGGCGTGGTACCCGATCTTCGTGCCGGGCTCCCACCAGAGCTCCTCGTCCGCGATCGCGGCGCACATCTTGTCCCAGTCGCAGAGGTCCTCGATCGTCGTGGTGAGAGGCACACCGGGCACGCCGGCGCTGTGGCTCAGCACGTGTCGGATGGTCACCTTGTCCTTTCCGTGCGCGCCGAACTCGGGCCATATCTCGACGACTGGCGTGTCGTAACCGAACAGGCCCTTCTCGACAAGAATGTGAACAATCGTCGAGGCCGCCGCCTTGACGACCGAGAAGCAGTAGAACGGAGTGCCGGAATCGACCCTTCTTCCGCTGCTGGAGTCGGCGACGCCTGCGACGGCGTCGACCACGAGCTCCCCCCTCTGGTATGCAGCGACCTGCAAGCCGCGCTCCGCTCCGGAATCGACCAGCTCGTCGATCGCCTGCTGGACGTGCTTCTGAACGTCGCTCATGGTTTTCATTTGTTCCATCCCCCGTTGCTTTCGCTACAGCCGACGCTTCAATTCTGCCGCAAGGCAGCCCGACCGTAAAGCAAAGACCAGTGTCGAAAAGATCGTCGCCGTCGCCGCCGCGACGATTGCGTCCGCCGCGTATCAGTCCAGGCGATCTAAGGCGCTGTCCGCAACAACTTTCGGCTCCGTGGGTGATCGTTCAAGACCGCGGCTCCGGGGCCGTCGTGGCACCAGTCGCTGGGCGATGAAATCGCATGCGGCAACTTTCACGCTTCCGGGATGTCGCGACCAAACGCTTCAAGGGTGATTGCGCCCGGCTCAGGGCCCCCGCGACGGCCGGTGTCCAGGCCGTCGATCGCTGTGATCTCTTCCGCCGACAGTTCGAAGTCGAACACGTCGATGTTCTCAGCGATGCGGGCTGGCTTTGTCGACTTCGGAATCACCGACCGTCCCTCTTGCAGACCCCAGCGCAGCATCACCTGCGCCGGGCTCTTGCCGTGGACCCGAGCGATCGCTCCGATGACTGGATCGTCGAGCGTGCTG
>WNGL01007063.1_pt1 | contig 15056 bp, 12 predicted proteins | sample 5400591 | NCBI WGS metagenome assembly WNGL01 (sample SAMN13153377, study PRJNA577476) | soil metagenome | isolation source: 80 cm soil or saprolite under Garry oak tree replicate 1 | place: USA:California | collected 2016-06-15
CGATGAACATCGACGGGTCGGACGTGAAGTTGGTTTCGACCGGCGAGGGCCGCACTACCTGCTCGTATTTCTTTCCCGGCGACAAACGCATTCTTTATTCATCGACGCATCTGGGCGCAAAACAATGTCCGCCGCGGCCTGATTTTTCGCAAGGTTATGTCTGGGCCGTCTACGACACGTTCGATATTTTCACGGCGAAGCCTGACGGATCGGATTTGAAACAACTGACGAACGCGCCCGGCTACGACGCCGAGACGACGATCTCGCGCGACGGGAAGTTGGTGTTTACTTCAAAGCGCGACGGAGATCTCGACATCTATACGATGGATAGAGACGGAAAGAATGTGAAGCGGCTAACGAACGAGCTTGGTTACGATGGCGGTCCATTCTGGTCTTATGACGGCAAGCAGATCGTCTATCGTGCTTATCATCCGCAGACGGAAAAAGAGAAAGCTGATTACATCGCACTGCTCAAGCAGAATTTGATTCGGCCCACCGTGTTGGAGATATGGGTGATGAATGCCGACGGCTCGAACAAGAGACAGGTAACCCATCTGAACAAAGCCAGCTTCGCACCCTATTTCTTTCCCGACGGCAAACGGATAATTTTCGCGTCGAACGTCGCCGATCCGAAGGGCCGCGACTTCGATCTCTACATGATTAAGACGGACGGCACCGGCATGGAGCGCATAACTTACAATGACACGTTCGACGGCTTTCCGATGTTTTCTCCCGATGGAAAGAAATTGGTCTTCGCTTCGAATCGCCATGGCGCGAAGCAGGGTGAGACGAATATTTTTATTGCCGATTGGGTCGAGTGAACTATGTCCCGGCTGGTCAAATTAGCAGTCCTCGTCTTTCTACTTTCACCGACTGTGGTCGTGAGAGGGTCGGGTCTCATAAGTCCATGGCGGAAGTTCGACGAATTCGGAGATATAAAATGTGAAGATGAAATGGCAAGGTTGGATAACTTTGCGATTCAATTACAACACGAACCACAAGCCAGGGGCGTCATCATCTTCTACGGCGGAAAAATATTCAGAGGCAAATTGCCGCGACACGGGGATGCGGCAGCGCGAGCCGCTCGATTGAAGCCATACGTCGTGAACCGGCGCGGCATACCAGCCGCACAAGTTATTGTAATTAATGGAGGATACGCGGAAGAGTGGCGCGTCGAGATCTGGATTATTCCACCCGGCGCTACGTTGCCCGTTGCACAGCCTACAATTCCGATCAAGGAGATTCGGTTTCGTAAAGGCAAGACCAATCCGCGCGAGTTTCGCTGCGGAGTTTAGCGGCAAGTGATTGGAGATCTAAATATGCGTCGCAAATTCTTTTACGTCCCATCGATGATCGCGCTGGCTTTTGCCGTCGCGTTCGCGCAGCAACCAAGTTCGAACCAGCCCAGCGTCGATCGCATACGCCAGGTCATCGAGTATCTAGCCTCTGACGCGCTCGAAGGGCGGCGCACCGGAACTCCGGGAGCTAACGACGCGGCGCATTACATCGCGGGCGAATTCAATCGGTACGGCTTGCGCCCGGGAATGCAGATGGCCCGACCCGCGCGCACGCGCGGCGAGAACCAGGCGCGCTATCTACAACCGTTTCCTTACATCGCAGGTGTTGAACTGGGAAAGGACAATCTATTTTTCGTGAATCGCGGACGGCCGGATGATGCGATGCAGTTTTTGGTTGGCAAAGACTGGATGCCTGTGGGCTTCTCGTCGAATGGCCAGGTCGAGGCGCCACTCGTATTTGCAGGTTACGGCATCACTGACGCTGAACTGAAGTATGACGATTACCCTTCAGCGGTCAAAGGTAGGATCGCGCTTGCTTTCTCTGGTACACCGGACGGCGACAATCCACATGGAAAGTTTGCGCGATATGAAGATGTTCGTTGGAAAGCGATCGCGGCGCGCAATGCGACAATCCACATGGAAAGTTTGCGCGATATGAAGATGTTCGTTGGAAAGCGATCGCGGCGCGCAATGCGGGTGCGAAGGCATTACTGGTCATCACTCAGGAAACAAACTTACAAGATGACCGCTTCTCTCGGCTTCGGTATGACAACAGCGCTGGCGATTCCGGAATACCAGTGGCGATCATTTCTCGGCAGTTGGCCATTCGACTTTTCCGCGAAAATGACGGCGCGAAGCTCGGTGCCCTTGAAACGGCATTTCGTCTAATTATTTCCCAACACTTGGCGCACGGGACTGCCAACTTCGGATTCGGTGCTCTGCAGGACGCCAACATAATTCCGGTGGCCAACTATACGTTGACTCTTTCGATCGATATCGTGCGCCGCGAAGCACCTTCATTCAACGTCGTCGGCATTCTGCCCGGCAGCGATCCAAGATTGAAAGACGAAGCCATCGTGCTCGGGGCGCACTACGATCATCTCGGACGCGGCGGTGAAGGCAGTTTGGCGCCGCGCGAAGGGGAGATTCATCACGGCGCGGATGATAACGCGTCGGGCGTGGCAGGTCTGATCGAACTCGCGCGAATGCTCTCAACTCAAAATCAGAAACCGCGACGCACTATCGTGTTCATTGCTTTCAGTGGCGAAGAAGAAGGTCTGATCGGATCGAGCTATTACGTCAATCATCCAGTCGTGCCGCTTCAGAATACCGTGGCGATGATCAATATGGATATGATTGGGCGTTTGAAAGAAAGGAAGCTAATTGTGGGTGGGATAGGCACTGCGCAGGAATGGCGATCCATGGTCGATGCCGATAACTCTGTACAAGGCATGACCGTCTCGTTGAATGCCCCGCGCCGTGAAGCCGTAGCTACGGGAAAAGGTCCGATCGTCCTGGGAGCGAACGGCCAGCCAGTAGTAACTATGGATCCGACAAAACAATTCTTTCTGACGTTGAATGAAGATGGTTATGGGCCCAGTGATCATTCTTCGTTTTATGCGAAGCAAATTCCGGTACTTTTCCTCTGGACCGGGAATCACGATGACTATCACAAACCTTCAGACACCGCGGACAAGATCAACTACGAAGGCGAAGCGCGCATCGTCTCGTTCGTCGAACGGATCGTTTGGGACATCGACAAGAGCGACAAGAGGCTGGCTTATACCGTAGCGAAAAGCGATTCACAGGGACGTACGATGGGTTTTCGCGTCTATCTTGGCACGATTCCGAATTACGCGGATTCGAATGACGGTTTGAAACTGGACGGCGTGCGCGACGACTCACCGGCCTCGAAGGCAGGATTGAAAGCCGGTGACAAGATCGTGAAGATGGCCGGTCGCGATGTGAAGAATGTTTATGATTACACTTACGCGCTGGGCGAGATGAAAGCCGGGCAGGAATATGAAGTCGAGATCGTGCGCGGAAGTGAACGCTTGACGTTAAAGATCACACCGGCTGCGAGGAAATGATTTTGGATTGCGCCGGCCGTGGCGGCGCTTGGGATATTTGTCCGATAAGCTTCAGCTTGTCGTTACATGATCAATTGCACTCGAGTCCCATAGTCAACGACAAACTGAAGTTTGTCGGACACGACCCAAAGCGGCGTCGCCGCTTTGCTCTGCCGCCGCAATCCACATAAAAAGGCAAGAGTTGAAATGGACGCATCTGCGCCATCGAAACTCTTGCCTGGTTTATTACCCCTGAGATCAACCGCCCGCTAACGCAGGCGGTCCTGACTCTACCACCTTGGTTCGCGGTCGTTGCGGCTGGGGCGACGATCGCGGTCACGATCGCGACCTCTGCCACCACCACCGCCATAACCACCGCCGCCGCCGCCGTAACCACCGCGGCCTCCATGTCCGCCGCCTGGACCGCGATCGGTGCGCGGGCGCGCTTCATTCACAGTCAGGTTACGACCGCCGAACTCTTTGCCGTTAAGCTGATCGATTGCGGTGGCCGCCTCTTCCGGCGAGGTCATCTCGACAAAGCCAAAACCTCGCGAGCGACCTGTCATGCGATCTTCGACAACCTGCGCTGACTCAACATTGCCTATTTGCGCAAAGTGATCTCGCAGGTCATCACTGGAAGTCTGGAACGAGAGGTTCCCGACGTAAAGTCTAGTAGCCATTTCTATCTCTAATCCTCTGATGCTAACGAAGCGCGGGCTGGTTTCTCGATCGCTGATTAAAGGCCGTGACCTTTTGCGGTCAAACGCGACGCACCCGATGCTCTGGCTCTGGCGAGAGCGGCTCCTAACAAGTTGACAACGACCTCACTCTCTCTTCAGCCGAACGTCGTCGCTTCGCGGCACGGACAGGCGCTACCGTCGGTGTAGCGCGAGAGCAGGAGCTAACAAGGCCAGAGTATGAACGATGATCGCTGGGAAGCGCAAGACCAATTCAAAGCAGAGTCATAGGCTCGGTCGCGAATGGTTGAAAAAGGCCGGAAAAACAGCGGGATTTTTTAGAAACGACGCCGCCGACGCTCTTTGCGCCGCACCGCCGCCGTGAACAATTGATCCACGTTGAGGACGGTAATTTCTTCGCCGCCATACCGGGCGATTCCGAGGATGACAGTCGCCAAACCATCATCTTCAGATTTCGCCGATCGTTGAATGTCGACCGCCGCGATCGTGATTGCGTCGCGAGATTCTTCGGCAGCCAATGCCAACTGTTCGTCGCCCCGCAGAGCGATCACGCAAGGCAGACTCCTGGGCCAGCCATGGGCTTCGCCGCCGATAAGCGCAAGCGGATCGAGCACGGTGAGCATCCGACCTCGCGCGCATACCACACCCAGAACGGCCGCCGGCGCGCGCGGCAAGGCCGCGGGCATTTTCGCTTCGGCCGTCCCTTCCACGTGTTCCGCAAAAACGGCAAACGTTCTGTTGCCGGCTACAAAAGGAACCAGATCGCGAAGTTGAGGATCTCGCAGTACATCAGGCTCGGGCGCTGTGGCATGCATTAGAATGTCCGATCGTGACGCCGAACTGTTCATCTGTTCTCGCGAGCGCGCGGCGACCAAGGGCTGCCAAATGAAAACATGGGGCCAGCGGTGTGTCAATACTCGGCGTAGGCGACCGGTGCAGCAAGATTGTATCGGTGACTCCCTCTCCCTTTTTGGGAGAGGGAGACTCCGGATTAAGGCAAGGCATCAGGCTGTGGTACATTCAGACGAAAGGTAAGCGATTTTGAAAGGCTCAATCTGATGGACGATTTTGATCGTTATCGCGCTGAGATGAACCGGGCGCTTTTGGATAGTGGGCATCTCGGCATCAAGAGATTTTTTGCGCTCGATACGCAAGCCTATGAAGACGGCGCCCTGGATAAGAGGACGAAGGAACTGATGGGTCTGGTTGGTTCGATTGTCCTGCGATGCGATGATTGCATCACTTATCACATCAAACAGTGCGCGGACACCGGCGTGACGCGCGAACAATTCATGGATGCATTCAACGTGGCGCTGGTCGTAGGCGGGTCGATCACGATTCCGCATCTAAGAAGGGCGGTTGAGAGGCTGGACCAAGTTCTTGCGGGTTGAGTATTAGACGATGAGATTTCACCACCGAGACACCGAGATCGCACAGAGATTCACTGAGAAGAACTTTGTGGTCCTCTGTGCGATCTCTGTGTCTCTGTGGTTAATTCTGATTCTATCTCCGGCAGTCGGCGTTGGCCGGACATCCAAGGTCCGCGCTTCTCAGGAAGGTCTGGAAATGGCGACACAAGATGGAGATCGGATTCGCGCCCCCGAGCTAACTGGCGCGCGCGGCTGGCTCAACACGGACAAGCCGCTAACGCTCTCGGCGTTGAAGGGCAAAGTCGTGCTGCTCGACTTCTGGACTTACGGCTGCATCAACTGCATGCACATCATCCCCGATCTGAAGCGGCTCGAGCGCAAGTACCCAAACGAGCTGGTAGTCATCGGCGTGCATTCGGCAAAATTCGCGAATGAAAAGGAGACCGAGAACATTCGCCGCATCATTCTGCGTTACGAGATCGAGCATCCGGTAGTGAACGATGCCGACTTTGCGATCTGGAATGCGTATGCGGTCAACGCCTGGCCGACCCGATATCTGATCGATCCGGCCGGCTACATTATTGGCCGGTTGTCCGGCGAAGGCGGTTACGAAGCGCTCGACAAAGCTATCGGCGATTCGATTGCGGAGTTTCGCAAACGCGGCAAGCTGAATGAAGCGCCACTGAAACTTGTGCTTGAACGCGCGAAGATTGGTGATCTGCCGCTGGCTTTTCCCGGCAAAATCCTGGCCGACGCGAAGAGCGATCGCCTTTTCATCGCGGACTCGGATCACAATCGCATCGTAATCGCGAAGCTCGACGGAACTTTGCTTGAAACCATCGGCACAGGCGCGCACGGAGCCGATGATGGATCGTTTGATCGCGCAACTTTCTTTCGACCGCAGGGAATGGCACTTGACGGCGACACCCTTTACGTTGCCGATACGGAGAACCATTTGATTCGCGCAGTCGATCTGAGATCGAAGACCGTTGCGACCGTCGCGGGAACCGGACGGCAGGCTCGCGAGCCGGAAGTCGGAATGGCGCGCGCCACCGCGTTGAATTCGCCTTGGGATTTGCAGTTGGTCGGACGGACGCTCTACATCGCCATGGCTGGCCCCCATCAGATTTGGAAACTCGACCTTGTCTCGCATGAGGTTTCGGTCTTCGCGGGTTCGGGCCGCGAAGGACGTCATGACAGCTCGCTCCTCAAAGCGGAATTCGCGCAGCCCTCGGGACTGGCCACGGATGGGCAGACGCTTTACTCGGCAGACAGCGAGGCGAACATCATTCGGGCCATCGATCTTGGACCGGAAGGTCGCGTGCGCACGCTGGCGGGCGGAGACCTGTTTGAATTCGGCGACAAAGATGGAAGCGGCGACAGCGTCCGTTTACAGCATCCACTCGGTATCAGTTTCTGGCAGGGACACTTACTGATCGCCGACACGTACAATCACAAGATCAAGCTGCTCGATCCGAAGGCTCGCAGCGTCAATACGTTTGCGGGCAGCGGAAAGCCAGGGCAAGCCGACGGCGCCTTGCCTTCGTTTTATGAACCAGGAGGTCTCACTGTCGCCGGCGATAAATTGTACGTTGCCGATACGAACAATCACGCGATTCGCGTTGTCGATTTGAAAACGAAAGAAACCAAGACACTGCCAATCAAGGGACTGCAACCACCCGCCTCAAATCAAACGGCGACTACGAATGTTGACGTCGCGCCGAACGCCGAAGAAATCAAGTTAGCGCTGCAGAGAATTCGCAGCGCGGATGGCGCGCTCTCGATCAACGTCGAATTGCCCGCCGGCTATCATTTGAATCCCACGGCGCCGCAGCGTTATCAGATTTCGGTTGAGCATGGCGGCGAGGCGCTCACCATCGATCCGCAGAACGCAAATCGAAGTACGAAAGGCTTGCGTCTGCCGATACGCGTTCCTTTCGGCATCAAGAGCGCCGGCGCGGCCGAGATTCGCGCCTCGTTCACTTTTGTTTATTGCCGTGAAGACAACACGGGCACCTGCCGCATCAAGACCCTAGTTTGGCGCGCTCCCGTGGAAGTTGTCACCGATGTGAACGCGCCTGCAGAAATTCGCTTAAGCGCCAGTGTCAATTCCAACTGAGCGCGAGTCCGCCAGCCCTCAATCTAGTGGGTCAAGTCAGATTCGAGACTCGTTTCATGAGGCGGCAAGGGGGGATTCTGGTCAGGTAGGATTAGGCCCCGAGCCAGATCCGGTGCGATCGCAACCTTTTCGATCGCCCGAAGCGCATTTGTCAGGATGGCCGCCGACTCCCTCAGTAGTCTTTGCTGATCAACTCCGTACTCCGTGCGGTTTGAGGAGTAGACAGTCAGCGCTCCGAATAAACGGTCACCCTCCAATAAAGGAAAGCTGGCAAGCGTGCGAAAGTCTTGAAACTTCTCAGCCAGCCCAGGCGGAAAATCCAGCCTCGGATCGGTATTGCAGAACGGCTTTTGATTGGCGATTACCCAACCGGTGATGCCCTCACCCAACCCAACCCCGCGCCCCCTGATCGCTTCGGCATGCTGCCCCCGCGCATATTCGGTAACTATTTCTCCAGAGCCGGCAATCAAGGCTATAGCGCAGGTATCATGACTCACAATTGTGCTGAGGCTCTCGGCGAAGATGCTAAGCAATTCATCGCGATCAGATGCAGTACCGAGCGTCCGCACCAGATCGTAGAATGACCGCAGTTCTTTATGAGAGAAGCGAGCCTCGCTCACAGCGACGGTGTCTTCGGTCGCCAGACCCGCGGCCGGCGCGACTCGCAAGGCGGCTTCAGATAGTCGCTCAGTTGGTTCAATTCCGTAGGTGGGAACGGATTGGCCTTTGTGTGCGGCGATCTCGGCTTCGAATTCAGGCAGGTGAGTAATAAATAATCCGACCACCCGCGGATCGTATTGAGAACCGCTGTTCTTCAACAGGAACTCCAGGGCTTCTGCACGCGAAAGGCCGCGGCGATATTGGCGATCTTCGCGCAGCGCATCAAAACAATCGACGACGGTCAGGATGCGAGCCGTCAAGGGAATCTCTTCGCCTTTCAATCCGTCGGGATAACCACCACCATCCCAGCGCTCGTGATGATGCCGGACGATTGGCACAACCGGATAAGGGAAGTCCACGCGGCCGAGAATCTGTGCTCCGACGATGGTGTGCATCTTCATCTGCTCGAACTCCGGAGCAGTCAGCTTGCCCGGCTTATTCAGGATGTAATCTGGTACCGCGATCTTACCGATATCATGCAGCAGAGCACCCGCCTTGAGCGCTTCGATCTCGGCGTCATCGCAACCCATCAAGCGCGCGACCCCAGCCGCGTAAATTTGCACGCGCAGGACGTGTTCGTGAGTAACTTCGTCCTTGGCATTAATGGCGACGGCCAGAGCTTCGATCGTTTCGCAGTGCGCCTTTTCCATGACGTGAATTCGTTCCCGAATCCCTTCGCCGGAGCGACGGTGACCAAAATAGATCGCGATCAGAATCGGACCGCCGATCATCGCCATTACGAATCCATCGTAATGCAATGCCAGATAGAGCAAGGTGGCGGCCGTTCCGGTTGGGAGGAACATCGGGATAGCCCAGACAAGTTTCTCCTTCCACTCGCGTAGGATGGAACTATCGTGACGCAGCGCCAGCAGCGTGGAAAGCAGCCCCCAATTGACGATTACCTGAAGAATGCTGCCAACGAGTAGCGCCACTGTTACCGCCCGAAAGGGATAAACCTGGTTGAATGATTTCTCGGCAAAACCGTAGCGCAGCACCGCATGGAGGCCATAACCGCCCATCGCAGCTGAGAGGGAAATCATGCCCGCTGAGAAGAGATTGCTCGAGAGCCGGCGCACCGTCCGAAGTGATGAGATAAAGGCGTCAAATCCGGCGATCACTACAGCCGGTAAAACTCCATACGAACACGCGACGATCAGGATGAATGCGTCGGAAGCCGTGAACGTAATAGTTTCCTTCGTAAACTTGCGGCCAAATGGAGGGGTGAATGAAGTGGGAAACATTCCCACAACCACGACCAGCGGCAGCACTGCCAGTGTGATCAATTGTTCGCGTAAGGGATGCCAGAGGAGGAGTACTATCGCAGCCAATGTCCAGAGGCAAAGGCCTGCCGCTGTCACCGCGGTTTGATAAATAAAAGCTCGTCTGGACACGTTGGTTTCAGCCGCACTGTCCCGCACTCTTTCTGAAAAGTTTTCTGGCCTTCAGCTGCTGATCAGGGCCTCGGGAAATATTGGCTTGAGCTGGAGAGGCGCAAAATGTTGTTGGGCAAGGCCAGCTCGCCCTGGATCATGACGTCTTCTTCGTTGGAACTCGCCGAAGTGGGATCGATCATGTTTGATGCCCAGGTCTCCTGTTCACTGAAAGCCCAACCGTTTTTGGCGCCGCTCGAGAGCGTGCCATCGGCGTAACCATATTCACTACCCAGGACGTAGCCGCTGCCAAGCACGTAACCGCTGCCGAGAACATAACCGCTGCCGAGCACGTAACCACTGCCCAGAACATAACCACTGCCAAGCACGTAGCCGTTCGAAAAAACGTAGCTGCCGTCCGCAAGCATGTAACCATCAGCCAGCACGAATCCGCTGCTAAGCGTAGTGCCGTCCGCCAGTTTGTAACCGTTGGTAAGCATCAGGCGATCCGTAAACGAAACGCCTTCGACCCAAACGATGCCGTTATTCAGCGGCATGTTCTCGCCGGCAATCGGCGACGTGACGCCCAGCGTGGCATAGGTCGTGTTGTTTTTTGTGATCAGATTGTCGCCCAGCTTCGCGCGATTGGCGTCCTGACGAATGGCTTTCGCTACCGTCACCGCGGCACTAGTGTTGAGTTCACCCGCGCCCTCGGTGACGATGCGTTCGAAATTGGACATCTGCCCACTCGCCAGCATCTGCTCGTAAACCGGCAAGCGTTCCGCCGTCCTCATCAGCACGGCTTTGACCATCGATGGCGTCAGCGACGGGTTGGCTTCCAGCATCAGTGCCGTCGTGCCGGAAACTGCGGGTGCGGCGAATGAAGTCCCGCTCAAAATCTGATAAGTGCCCGTAGCCTGCGGCACATTGGTGCTGGTACTGCCACTCAAGAGCGTCCCGATGACACCGCCTCCGCCGCTGGTTGAGTAGTTGTTGCTCGCCGATGCCGAGGTGTCTGCAGTCTCCGCCGCGCCGGTGCGGTTGCCCGGTGCGATCAGATCAGGCTTGGCCAGGCCGTCCACCAAAGTAGGCCCGCGCGAAGAATAAGTTGTCACGATGTCGTCTGAACGCTGATTGGTCTGTTGAGTATTTGCTGCGCCGACGGTAATCACCCGCGGGGAATTAGCCGGAGAAAGGATGCCGCCGAAGATCTTGTTACCGTATGAGTCTTTGCCCCAATTGCCCGCGGCGACGACGACCACAATGCCAGCGTCAACCGCTTTGCCAACCGCTTGGCAGAGTGGGTCGGTCTTGTAGCTTTGCGTGATCGCCGTGCCCAAAGACATATTCATCACGCGAGTGTTATAAGTGCTCTTGTTCTTAATCACCCAGTTAATGCCCGTAATAACATTCGACACTGTGCCCATACCTTGCGAGTTGAGTACGCGCACATTGATCAGGTTAGCGCCGGTAGCGACTCCGCCATAAGTTGGCGCGCCGGCATTATTTGCCGCGTAGTCTTCGCTGGATTGGCCGGTGCCGGCCGCAACGCCTGCCGTATGCGTGCCGTGCCCGTAAACATCGTCCGTGCGATTCTCGCCCGTAAAGTCAATGCTCTTCAGGATGCGGTTGTACGATTGCACATAGGTTTGCGAGAAGAGCCCTGTGCCGAGCGTACCGCTGCTCTGTTGCCACTGATAGCCGACGAACTCGGCGGCATCCGACGGAGTTATACCACTGTCAACAATCGCAATGCCCACGCCGTTTCCGGCCCCGCCGTTGGCAACGCCGCTGCCGATGACGTTATTTTGATCCAGCGGTAAGTCTTTGCTCGCGCCGGTAGTGACCTCGATATGGCTCGTGTTGTCGGTTGCGGTTGAGAGCGAACGCACTTCTTGATCGTCTGAAATCCAAGAGACATCATCGCGTGCCGAGGCTTCTTCGAGTTTGCTCAACGGCATATCCGCGACCATTAGGCCCAGGGCTTCGAGATGTTTGGGTGAATGCCCACCAGCTTGAATTAGTGACTGGCTCAACAATTGAGGATCGGCGCCATCACTCAAATTAACGATAACGCGCGCGGTCTCAGAGCTGCCCGCAGCAGACTGTCGTACGCGCTGGCGCAATGATTCCGCCAGCTTGTTACCACGAGGCTTGCTGGATTTGGTTTGGGCGTGTGAGCGTCTGCCCGGCAGAAAACCCCCTAGCGGCGAGAAAAGCGAGAAGATAATTAGCAGTACCAGAAAAGAGGACTTTCGCATTCGAACCTTGCTCCTTAAACAGACTCTCGACTACCAAAAGCTACACGGTTAGCCGGCACAGCGGCTCGAAGGCAGAAACAAGACACGTGCCAACTGCTGATGTCCCTCTTTTGGTTTGTTTTCGAGACTTTAACGAACCAGGTCTGTCGGATTGACCGAGCGTTGACGACCCTCGCGGTCATGGCGACTGAATGATGAGGCGGTTGATGTCGCTTACTTGCTCACAACATTTGGACCTAGTAATATCATCGGTTCCCTCAGAAAAATATCGTAGAGAAGGAGTCACACCGTGGCTGACAAACCATTTCTGACTGACATCAAGACTCTGCGCGAACGCGCGCGCCGTCATATTGAGAAAGGCGCGGTCACCGAAGGCTATAGCGCCGATCGCGAAACTGTGATCAAGTTATTGAATGAAGCGTTGGCGACAGAAATTGTTTGCGTGCTGCGTTACAAGCGGCATTATTTCATGGCTTCAGGGATTCATGCTGAGGGCGTCGCGGCGGAATTTCTCGAGCACGCAAACGACGAGCAGGGGCACGCCGATCAGATTGCTGCGCGTATCGTTCAACTCGGCGGCGAACCAAACTTCAATCCGGACGGTCTGCTAACTCGCAGCCACGCCGAATATGTCGAGGGCGAAACCCTCGTTGACATGATCAAAGAAGATTTGGTTGCTGAACGGATCGCTATCGACAGCTATCGCGACATGATTAACTACTTCGGGAATGACGACCCAACAACGCGCCGTTTGATGGAAAGTATCCTGGCGGTCGAAGAAGAACATGCCGACGATCTGGTTAACCTGCTCAGCGAACTAGGTAAGTAGATTTGCTTTTGGAGTGCGGCGACTCGCCGCCGCTTTCCAAAATCGCCGGCAGATTCATTAGCCGTTGGAACTTCGCAAGCTGCTACCGGGCTAAACGCGGTGACGAGTCGCCGCACTCCAAAATCCTTGCCTGATAATCAACCAAATTATGCGGGTCGCCCAAGCATGTGTCGTGCCTGCGGCGCGCTAATTGGCGCGGGCGAAACCAGTTGCCACGTATGCGGCGCGCCGCTCTCGCAAGCGTCTGCTTCCGTATTTCCCTTGCACGAGCGCAACGCTATTAACTTCGCGCGCGCGGTGCTCTCGCGTCCTTACATCTTCACGATCGTTTTTCTGGTGGCGAATCTCTTTGTCTTTCTGCTGATGTGGGAATCAAGTGAAATGTCGACGCGCGTACTCTGGACAGCGTTTCCCGAAGAAGTCCTGCGCGTGTATGGCGCCAAAACGAATTACGCGATTCATTTCGATCATGAATGGTGGCGTTTCGTCACACCGGTCTTCATTCATGTGAACCTTCCGCATGTGCTAATCAATATGTACAGCCTTTGGGTGATTGGCCCGTGGGTCGAGAAGCTTTATGGCGCGGCAAAGTTTGTGGTCTTTTGGGTCGCGACCGGCGTCGCGGGAGTCGTCGCGAGTTATTTGACGGTAATTCCCGGATCGCGGCCCGGCTTAATCGCGAGCTTTATTATCAAGCGCGCCGACGAACCTTCCGCGGGCGCGTCGGGAGCATTGTTCGGATTGGTCGGAGTCCTGTTTGTCTTTGGCCTGAAGTATCGTCGCGAATTACCTGAAGGTTTCAAGCGCGCCTTCGGTACTGGGATGCTGCCGGTGATCTTGTTGAATCTAGGCATAGGCTTTCTCGGTCGGGGCATCATCGACAACGCTGCGCATCTGGGCGGTCTGTTGTCGGGCGCTGCGATCGCCAGCCTCGTGAGCTACAAACGTCCCGGCACGCCCGCGAGCGTCACCATTGCCTGGCGAGTGTTACAAATCGCGGCGTTGGTTCTGGTTGGTGTTTGCTTTTTGATGGTGGCGCGGCATTTTGGATAATCCGCAGATTTCAGGTTACAGAACCGCGAGCGGTAGCGACCGGATCGGCCGACGGCGGATTGGCGATTTCGGATTGCGGACTAGAGGACTCAGCCGCTCTAAATCCCCAATCCGAAATCCGGAATCCGCAATCCGACGGTCCGGTCGCTACCGCTCGCGGTTCTGTAACCTGGTAGTCTGCGGATAATAAGGAGATTGAAATGGAAATAAAAAAAGTCGGCGTGCTTGGTTGTGGCTTGATGGGTTCGGGCATCGCGCAAACGGCGGCGATGACGGGCTTTGAAACTACTGTAAGCGAGGTTTCTGACGACCTGATTCAGAAAGGTTTCGCGGCAATCGAAAAGTCCCTCGCGAAGTTTGCCGAGAAAGGAACGATCACGGCCGAGCAGCAGAAACACAGTCGCGATCGTTTACGCGGCACGACTTCGTTCGACGACCTGGCAGAGTGCGACATCATCATCGAAGCGATCATCGAAAACCTGGAAGAGAAACAGAATACATATCGTCATCTCGATGCCATCTGCAAAGAGGAAACGATCTTCGCCTCGAACACGTCGTCGCTTTCGATCACGCAGATGATGGCAGCAACCTCACCTGCGCGGCAGCGGCGCTTTATCGGCCTGCACTTCTTTAATCCGGTGCCGATCATGAAGCTGGTCGAAGTCGTGCGCACAATCCTTACCGACGCGGATGTTTATGAAGACGCTATCGAGTTTGCAAAAAAGCTGGGCAAGGTGCCGGTGCGCGCAAGCGACAAGACCGGATTCATTGTGAATCGTCTATTGGTTCCTTATATGCTCGATTCGATTCGCGCTTTGGAGGAAGGCGTCGGCTCGATTGTCGATATCGACAACGCGATGAAACTCGGCTGCGGGTATCCGATGGGACCATTCACGCTCGGCGATTTCGTCGGGCTCGATACGACTTACTACATTGCCGAGATCATGTTCAATGAATTTCGCGAGAAGCGCTTTGCGCCGCCGCCACTCTTGAAGCGCATGGTGATGGCTGGATTGTACGGCCGAAAATCAGGACGCGGTTTCTACGACTACACGAACGATCCGAGGAACCCAACGCCGATGAATCTGGTCTAGGAACGAACTTAGCCGCGAAAAGGCACCAGAAGCACCACCCTTTATTCTTTCATTTTGCGCCTTTTGTGCCTTCTTGTGGCTAATCCTTTTCCTTATTACTTCGCCTGCTCGACAAAATCTTTCGTGCGTGGATCGACTGGTGAGTTCAGCAATTGATTAGTCTCGCCGTATTCCACAACCTCGCCGTTCTCCATATACAGCAATCGATCTGCGAGACCGTCGAGAAAACCGATCG